>Ga0157375_10000008_pt1 | contig 373560 bp, 337 predicted proteins | sample M35metaG_FD_115311 | JGI IMG/M metagenome (GOLD analysis project Ga0157375, IMG submission 115311) | Miscanthus rhizosphere microbial communities from Kellogg Biological Station, Michigan, USA - M3-5 metaG | ecosystem: Host-associated > Plants > Roots > Rhizosphere > Soil | place: USA...
CACGAATCTTCCCGCCGAGGTCTCGGCCGAGAGCGTTCTCGACCTCTATCGATTCCGCTGGCAGATCGAGCTGAAGTTCAAGACACTCAAGTCCGTTTTGCATCTGGGAAACGTCCCTACACGCAGTGGCGAGTTGCTCAACGTGTACCTCACGGCCAAGCTGATCATCGCCTTACTCATCGAAGATCTGGTGTACAACGCCGAATCTTTTTCCCCCTGGGGATACCCGCTCGCGGCCGGTTCACTGCTGGCGTCTGACCCGCTCTCTGCTTGATGTCTTCGTCGCTGCGATCAAGCCCTTCGTCTCTCTCCACACGGCTCGGCACCTCCGTCCTCGACGATCAAGACACCTCGCCGCCGATCAAGCCAACGCGACCGGGCACGGTTCCTATGTGAAGCTTAAGTTAGTGTGCGTATGGGGCTGTGCGCGGGGAATCGGGATCCGTTGCATTGGCGGCCGCGAAGGCGGTCGCAACAACGTGCGCCGCGAGATTTTGCAGCGGCCGCCTCCGCGGCCGCAAAACTCATGTGGCGATCTTGACCCCGCGCCGGCGCTTTGCGCCCCGCGCGGGGCTAGGATTGCTTTGGCGCGCCTTCGCGCGCAACCGCGGCAATCGATGTCGGCGAAACGACGCACGACCACGGCGGCACGCTCTTGCCGAGATCGCAGCGTTGGTCGCAGTGGGCGCCGTGGCCGCCCATATTCTGGCGAGGCGTGCGATCTGGAAACTGAGCGCTCGACGAACCAAAGCGAAGTTCGCGTTCGCCGTCTTCGAAGGCGTCGTCCGTGACGTCTTCGAAAATCGAATCGTGGCACCGAGCAGGGACGACGCAGTATTCAACACGTCCTACCGATGGTTGGGAGGGGTCACCCAGATGGGAGTTCACCGGCCGCATCGCTGGGAATGCCCGCCGGCGATATGCTGTCGAAGGGAGATTGGCAAATATCCGGGACGCAGCCCGTCCCGTTCGATTTGGTCCCCAACGATTAACTGAAGGAGAACGTGTGAAGAAACTCTTGATTGGAATCCTCGCCCTGGCCGCGGTGTCGGCGTTTGGTGCCGAGGGGATGTGGATGCCGCAGCAGATTCCGTCGCTGGCGGCGGAGTTGAAGAAGGCTGGGTTGAAGATCGACGCGAATCGTTTCGCCGATCTCACCGGCGACCCGATGGGCGCCGTCATCTCGCTCGGCGGATGCAGTGCCTCGTTCGTCTCGCCCGACGGGCTCGTGGTCACCAACCACCATTGCGGATTTGGAGCGCTGCAGTTCAACTCCACGCCGCAGCGTGACCTCATCACCAACGGCTTTTTGGCAAAGACGAAAGATGAGGAACTCCCGGCCGGCCCCGGCTCGCGCATCTTCGTCACCACGAACATCGAAGACGTCACGGCCAAAGTCACCGGCAACGTTCCGGCGTCGCTTTCGAACATCGATCGCGAGAAAGCGATCGACCGCAACGTAAAGCAGCTCGTCGACGAGTGCGAAAAGCCGGGCGGCGTCCGCTGCCGCGTGGCCTCCTTCTTCGAAGGAGCCCAGTACCTTCGCACCACGCAGATGGAAATTCGCGACGTGCGCCTGGTCTACGCGCCGGCCCTCGGCATCGGCGATTTCGGCGGCGAGACCGACAACTGGATGTGGCCGCGCCACACCGGCGACTGGTCCTACCTCCGCGCCTACGTCGGCAAGGACGGCAAGCCGGCCGACTTCTCCAAGGACAACGTGCCCTATCACCCGGCGCATATCCTCAAGGTCTCCACCGAGAGCGTGAACCCGGGCGACTTCGTCCTCGTGGCCGGCTATCCCGGCCGCACCTTCCGCTACCGCACCGCCGCGGAAGTCGGCAACATGCAGAGCTACAGCTATCCGACCACGGTCAAGTACGCCACGGACCTGAACAACATCCTTCGCGAGCTCGGGAAGGCCGATAAGAAAGTCGAGATCGCCAACGCCAGCCGGATCAAAGGCAACGACAACGTCCTGAAGAACTACACCGGCACGCTGACCGGATTCAACAACTTCCACATCGTGGCCCAGCGCCAGAAGCGCGAGGCCGCGCTGGCCGCGTACATCGCTTCGCATCCGGACGCGGCGAAGTACAAGGACGTGATGAATCAGATCAACGCCCTGCAGCAGCAATCGATCGCCAACCAGCAGCGCGATACGGTTCTGAACTGGATCGTGCGCAGCTCGCCGATGCTGGCGCAGGCGACGACTCTCTATCGCCTGTCGCTGGAGAAGGCCAAGGCCGCAGACATCGACCGTGAGTCCGGCTTCCAGCAGCGCGACTGGCCGCGGATCGCAGAAGGCGTGAATCGGGCCCAGAAGAGCCTCGAGCCGAATAGTGATCGCGCCGGGCTGCGCTACTTCCTCAACGAATCGCAGAAACTTCCGGCGGGGCAGCGCATCGCCGCGATCGATGAAGCGATCGCCAAAGCCGGCGGCGTCGAGCCGTTCCTCGATCAGCTCTACGCGAACACGAAGATCGGCGACCTCGCCGCGCGCAAGGCTATGCAGGATGAAACGGCCGCGCAGCTGGCGGCCCGCAACGACGCCATGCTCAACGTGGCCATCGCCATCAACCCGCTCTCGCTCGACATCGAGCGCCAGCAGAAAGAGCTCGGCGGCGCCATGTCGCGCATCCGTCCGATGTACATGGACGCGCTGAAGACTTCGAGCGGTGGCCGGCTCTATCCCGATGCCAACGGCACGCTTCGTGTGACGTTCGGCCAGGTGCAGGGCTACACGCCGCGCGACGGCGTCGTTTACACGCCGCAGACGACGCTCAGCGGCATCGTGGCCAAGAACACCGCCTCGGGCGAGTTCGACGCGCCGAAGGCGGAGCTCGAGGCCATCCGCGCCAACAAGACCGCCGGCTACGTCGATCCGCACCTCGGCGCGGTCCCGGTCGACTTCCTCTCGACGGTCGACACCACCGGCGGCAACTCCGGCTCGCCGACGTTGAACGCGAAGGGCGAGCTGTGCGGTCTGCTGTTCGACGGCACGTACGAATCGCTCGGCTCCGACTTCGTGGTCGATCCCGACATCACCCGCTCGATTCACGTCGACGCGGTCTACATGCTCTGGGTCATGGACGCCGTCGACGGCGCGCATAACCTGCTTCGTGAAATGAACGTGCCGGTGCACTTCGGCAACAGCGCCACGCCCGCAACCGGCCGCTAGAAAATCCTGATCAACGCTTACGAATGGTCCGACCCCATTCGTTCAGCGTTGCCCGCGGTACCAACGCGGGAAAACGAACCAGATCGCGCTCAGAAACACAAACAGCACGATCGAGGCGAAGGCGCCTGCAACCGGGTCGTGCCAGACCATCGTCGTCACCAGGTAGACGTCGATGCAGATCGCGGCCGCGAGAGGCACCATCGCCGCGACCAGCAAGCGTGACGACACGCGGATGAATCGACCGCTGGCCTGGCGTGGCTCCGCTTCCCGGTGGAGTGCGGCGGGCGCCATCAACATGCCGATCGCGAGGACGACCAGCACGATGGCGATGATGTGAAGCTTCTGCTGGCTCACCGAGAGTTTGTCGGCGAACCCGTTGTTGAAGACGGCGATCATCTGAAAGCCGAAGAGCGCCTGGATGCCCGGCAATACCATCCGGCATTCGTCGAGGACATGCGTCAGCGTCTCGGGGAGCGAAAGCGATTCGCGATCGTCAGCGCGTTCTGGCATCGGCCGCTGCGTTGCAGCCCGTGTGCCTTTGGCTAGACTTCGAAGAGCTCCACGATCCCGCCACGCATCCGCAGACGAACGGTCCGATCGTGTCCGTCGCGAATCCAGATGCGGTTTCCGGGATCGGTGGAATCGATCGTATCGATCGCCTCCATCAACGCATCCGCGTCGGCGAGCTCCTGCACCTCGCCGTCGTCGAAGATGATGCGGATCGGGAAGTCAGGCGTCATCAGCTATAATCGCGCCCCCTCAAAATACCGGGACCACGGTCCCGCCTCAACCAAAAGGAGCAACCCGATGTCCGGCCACAGCAAATGGAGCACCATCAAGCACAAGAAAGGTGCGGCCGACGCGAAGCGCGGAAAGATTTTCACCCGCATCATCAAGGAAATGACCGTCGCCGCCCGCATGGGCGGTGGAGACGTCGACGGCAATCCGCGCCTGCGCGCCGCCGTCGCCGAAGCGAAGGCCAACAACATGCCCAAGGACAACATCGACCGCGCCATCAAGCGCGGCACCGGTGAGCTGGAAGGTGTGAACTACGAAGAGCTGACGTACGAAGGCTACGGCCCCGGCGGCGTGGCCATCATGGTCGAGACCATGACCGACAACACCAACCGCACCACGCCCGAGATCCGCCACGTGTTCGAAAAGTGCGGCGGCAACATGGGCACGCCCGGCTCGGTGCGCTTCCAGTTCGAGCGCAAGGGCTACTTCGCTATCGAGAAGAGCGCCGCCAACGAAGACCGGCTGATGGAGATCGCCCTCGAAGCCGGCGCCGACGACCTGCAGACCGAGGATCCCGACATCAACGAGGTCTACACCACGCCCGAGGCCTTCGAACAGGTCCGCCAGGCCCTGGAGAAGAACAAGATCCCGACCGTCGAAGCCAAGCTGGGCATGATCCCCTCCAACTACGTCAAGCTCGACGAGGCCAAGTCCAAACAGATGATGCGCCTCATGGAAATGCTCGACGACCAGGACGACGTGCAGAACGTGTATACGAACGCGGACATCCCGGAAGAGTTGATGGAAGAGGAGTAGGACGGGATCGGCTCGATGATCCGCGAAGGGCGCGTGCGCTTTTGTCCACGCACGCGCCCGGCCGCGTTCCGCACGCGACTAGGGGAATGCCCCCGATTGACTGCAGATCTGGGAGATGCCGCTGCCCACCGCCGTGCCGCACCCTTCGGCTAACGGGATGACACTGAGCGAGATGGCCGGCTCGCCATGCGCCGCTGCCACTTGTTTGGCGTCGTCTTTCGTGTCGGAGATCAGGACGAAGGTCGGAATGTCGCCCTCGCGTGTGACGAGAACATCCCCTGATACTTCCAGACGATCGGCTTTCGACAGTTTGAACTTACCCCATACATTTTTCTCGTAGTGCTCGAGCTGGATCCGGCCCCACGCCACCGCGAGTATCACATGGCGCCGGCTCTTGTGTGTGATCCGGATCTGGCCATTGCTGCTCGTCGCGGAGACGGTGTCTGCGGTCGTCTGGCCGCCCGCCGCCGCAAACACGCCCCAATACGGATCACGATCGTCGATGCCCTCCGGATACAGGCGCTCGAACCAGCGCAGACTGAGGTCGTCATATTGCTGTTCGGTCGCGCGCGATCATGTCGAGCGGCGTCTGCCGCTTCGCCTTCAGCCACACGATCTCGACCATCCGATACGCATAGTCCTCACCGACCTCGCGGCAGAGATCTCCGAAGTTGCGACAGTCGAACGGCGCGGACATCTGACGGAATGCCGCATCGCGGTCATAGCCCTTCGGGTAGTAGTAGCGCATCGTGGCGTCGATATCTCCTTCGGTGGCGCCGAACAGATAGGAGCTTCCGGCATGGGCCTCGACGGTGATGAGCGCGAACAGAACGAGAAAAACGGGCGCACCTCTCCTGAGCAGACTGGACATGTCGTTCTTCCTTCCTTGATTGTTTGGGTGAATGAAGCCTGATCAGGGCTCGAAGGAGAAGCCGAACGGGATCGCACCGGAGCAACTGCACACCGTGCCGATTCCGCTGCTGTCCGCCGAGCCGCATCCTTCGACGAACGGGATGACGTCGCGCGAATCGGCGGTCGCCGAATGTGCGGCATCCACCTGCTTCGTGTCGTCCTTCGTCTCGGAGATCTGAAACGCTACGGGATCCTGCAGGAGCTTAGCCACGATGACGGTCCCCGAGGTTTCCAGGCGATCGGCCTTCGCCGGCTTGTACTTGCCGAAGACATTTCTGCGGAAGTGCTCGAGCCTGATCCGGCCCCACGCGACCATGAGGATTCTGTGCCGCCGGCTCTTGTGGGTGATGCGAAATTCGCCGTCACTGCTTTCCGCGGAAACCGTCTCGGCGCACGGCGTCGTGCCGTCCGAGGCCGCGAACACGCCCCAGTAGGGATCACGAGCGTCGACCCCATCCGGATAAAGGCGCTCGAACCAGCGCAGCGCGAGATCGTCGAGCTGTTGTTCGGCGCCGCGCGCGATCATGTCGATGGGCGTTTGCAGCTTCCCTTCCTCCCACACCGCTTTGAGCATCTGAACCGCCGAGTCCTCGACGACTTCGCGGCAGAGATCGCCGTAGTTGCGGCAGTTGAACGGCGCGGACAACTGTTGGCGCGCTGCTTCCCGGTCATAGCCCTTCGGAAAGTAATGACTCATCACCCCATCGATCTCTTCGTCGGTGGCCTTGAAGAGATATGAGTTTCCCGCTTGCGCTTGCACAGCGGCGAGCGCGAACAGAACCATGAAAACGGACACACTTCTCGTGAACAGACGGAGCATCGGTTTCCCCCTCCTGAATTGTTTTGGTGGGTGCAATCTAGGTAGCGGAAGGGAGGAAGTCGTTTAGGATCACTGAATCGTTGATGAAAGAGTTGTGAATCGCGATCTCCAAACCTTCGACGTCGGATTTCGTCTTACCATCCCGTAGCCTGATGAAAATCCGCGCCCAGCTCGTCCTCGCTTGTTTCCTCCTCTCGGTTCTGCCGTTGAGTGTGATCGTTATCTACTCGTATCAGTCATCGCGCTGGGCGCTGGAGTCGGCGTACCGGCGGGAGGCGGAGGCGCGGACGCGGCAGATGGACCGGCGGCTGGCTACGATTCGCGGGGATCTGCAGCAGCGGCTGGCGGAGGTGTCGGCGTTGCCGATGCCGGCCGGGGACGCGAATCGCACGCCGGATGTCGGCAACATCCTCATGACCATGGGCGACGCCGCCTCGCTGGTCGACTCACTCGAGATTCATCCGATGCGCATCGCCGTGCCCGTGGTGAGAACCGCCGTCCGTGAGGTGGTTGCCAACCCGCAGCATCCGAGCCGCAATGTTCCGCCTGGCGTCGAGGAGCCGCCGCCGGCAACGGGAGCGGCACAGATCGCGGCGGACGATGAAGACAACGACCCCGACGACGCTTCGGGCGAGCGGCCGGAACGGCCCGAGGCGCCGGAGACGGTGGTGATCGGGATTCCTTCGCCGCCGAAGCTGCCGAAGTTCATGATGTCGCCCGAGCAGCGTGCCGCCATCAATGAGATCGCCACCCTCGGCATGAAGCTTGGGAACGCACAGGCGATGTCCGCCGAGGAGCGGCAGGCGACGCAGCAGAAGCTGCAGGAACTGCAGAAGACGCTGTCCGCCTCGATGAAGGCCACGCAGTCGCAGTGGAACGTGCAGTTCGAAGCGGTGCAGAAACAACGCGAGGCTTTTTTCGATGCGCGCCGTCAGCAGCGCGAGGCTGCGCGCCAGGCCCGTCACGCCGTGCCGCCGCGTCCCGCGGCCGCGCCGGCGCCGGTCGTCGCGCCAACGCCTGCTCCCGCTCCGCCGGCGCCGGAAGCGGCCGGCGTCGTCACCATCCAGCACGGTCTCACCGACGCCGAACAGCAGAAGCTGAAGGAAGCCGAGCGCCATGCCTCGCTCCTCTTCGGCCAGAAGTTCAACGTTCCGCTGCGAAAAGAGGGGACCATCGTCGGCCACATCTCCGCGCAGGTGAGCACGCCGGAAGTCATCCGCCGCGTCCTCGGCGTGCACGGCGACGACAGCGACGAGATCACCTTCGCCGTCGATCGCGACAACAACGTCTACACGCGCACTCCGGCCGATCGCAAGACGCTCGACCAGCTCGGCATCATCGATCGCGTCCTGAAAAACAAGCCGGTCAACGACGTCAAGGACTGGATCATCGGCATGTCCCGCGACCCGCAAAGCGGCCTGCGCGTCGGCGTGGCCCGGCCCGTCGGCGACAACCTCGAGGAGCTGCGCAAGACCGCCGCGAAGAACTTCGGCTACGGCATCGGGCTCATCTTCATCGCCCTCATCGGCATCGTGCCGATCGCCAACCACATGACCCGCGACGTGAACCTGGTCACGCGCGGCGCGGAACGGATCGCCCAGGGCGATCTGATGACGCGGCTGCCGGTGAAGTCGAACAACGAGATCGGCCAGCTTGCCGCGGCCTTCAATCGCATGGCCCAGGATCTGAGCCTGCAGCAGCAGACCATCGTCGAGCAGGAGCGGACGCGGAAGGAGCAGGAGATCCAGCAGCGCATCCTGGCGCTCGAGTACGAGCGGAAGTCGGTCGACCTGGAGGAAGCGCGGCGCTTCCAGCTGTCGATGCTGCCGAAGTCGGTGCCGGCGCACGATCGCTACGACGTCGCCGTCTTCACGCTGACGGCGGCGGAAGTCGGCGGCGATTACTACGACTTTCATGTGGCGCCAAACGTTCTCTCCGTGACCATCGGCGACGCCACCGGCCACGGCGCCAAGGCGGGGACGATGGTCACCGTGATCAAGGCGCTTTTCGCGGGCTATACGCCCGAGGTGATGCCGGCGCAGTTTCTGCGCGACGCGGCGGAGAAAGTGAAACGGATGGACCTCGGCAGGATGGCCATGGCCCTCCTGCTTGCCCGTTTCGAAGACGATCGCCTGACGGTGGCCTCGGCCGGCATGCTGCCAGGCTACGTTCATCGGCGGGATGGGAAGATCGAGGAAGTCGCACGCGGCGCCACGCCCCTCGGCACACTCGGCGCGGACTATCACGACGTTGCCATCGATCTTGCCGCCGGAGATACCGTCCTTTTCATGACCGACGGCTTCCCCGAATTGGAGAACGAGTCCGGCCAGCAGCTTGGCTACGCCGCGGCCATCGATGAATTCGCCTCAGCTGCAAAAGGGGAGACGGCCGACGACGTCATCGCCTCGCTGTCGGCGGCCGCAAAACGGTGGAACGGCGAGCGGCCGCCGAACGACGACGTGACGTTCGTCGTCGTCCGTTTAAAAGCGGCGTGACACAATCGGCGGCGATGTCGCCTCGGGTCACGGTCATTATCGCCACCTACAACTGGAGCAGCGTCCTCCCGTACTCGATCGGCAGCGTACTCCGGCAGACCTTCGCCGATTTCGAATTGCTCGTCGTCGGCGACGGCTGCACCGATGATTCGGAGCAGGTCGTTGCATCGATCGATGACCCGCGCGTCCGCTGGATCAATCTTCCGGCGAATACGCGGCATCAGAGCGGTCCGAACAACGAGGGACTGCGCCAAGCGCGCGGCGAGTTGATCGCATACCTCGGTCACGACGATCTCTGGTTGCCGCACCATCTGGAGGCGCACGTAAAGGCGATCGAGGAGTCCCACGCCGCCATGACGTACTCGCTGGTCTTTTGGCACGATCCCGCTGACTGTAAGTTCTGGCCGGCCACTCCTCGTCCGCAGGCTGGCTGGTGGAGTCCGCCGACGGGCACGGTTCATCGCCGGGAGGTCACAGAAGCGCTGGGCGGATGGCGTGACTATCGAGAGATCACGCTCCCGCCGGAGATCGATCTCTGGAGGAGGGCCCGCGACGCCGGCTTCCAGTTCACGTTCGTGCCGCGGCTGACTGCCTTGAAGTTTCCTGCCTCGATCCGCCGCGGCGTCTATCGGGACAAGCCAAGTCACGAACAGAAGGAGTGGAGCGCCCGGATCGCCTCGGAACCTGATCTGGAAGCACAGTTGTTGGTGGAGATGATTGCCGGAAATCGCGCCGCGAAAAGCATGTCGTATCGGGATCTCGTCCGAACGCTCATCGCGGAGACGATGATCCGCGTGCGCCGGCGATTGACGAAACGCACGGCATTGCTGGCAACGCTATGGCCACGGAAGGGCGCGGTCATCGACAGTGTTCGTCGATTCAAGGGTTTATAGACAAGGAGATTCGGATGCTTCCTGGTGCACGCAAAGACCCGCAGTTGGTGACGAACGATTGGCAGAAGATCGAGGAGCAGATCGACGGTGTGGTCGTTCGCGAAGTGCTCCACGTTCCGCGCGACCACGGCATCATCACCGAGATGTTCCGGCCGGAGTGGGATCCGACCGGCCTTCCGATCGTCCACATCTATCAATCGCGACTTTTTCCCGGAGCGATCGGCGCGTGGAGCTGCCATGCCACGACCATCGACCGGCTGTTCGTCAACCAGGGACATCTGAAGATCGTCCTCTACGATGGCCGCGAGGAGAGCAAATCGTTCGGCCGCATCGTCGAGCTGTTTTCCGGCGACGCCCGTCCCGCGTTCGTCGTTCTCCCGAGCGGCGTCTGGCACGGCCTTCAGAATCTCGGCTCGTCGGATGCGCTCGTCGTCAACTGTCCGACGAAGGCATACAACTACGAGGATCCGGATCACTACCGTCTTCCGTTCGACTCGCCCGAGATTCCGTATACGTGGTCGACGAGCGGCAGAACGCGGCTGCGATCCGACGCGCGCTGAGGTAGAGTTCAGCCCCATGCCGACACCGTACGAAAGCGCCAAACTGATTCTGCAGATCTTCGAAATGCGCCGCGAGGCTGTCCTTCGCGAAGCGCGACTCTGGTTCGTTCGCGACTTCAATCCCGAGACCATCGACGACGTGAAGGCCGCACTGGCCGGTCCGCACAATCCGCACGCGCGCATGGTGGTCGGCTATTGGGACATGGCCTGCTCCCTGGTGGTCCACGATGCCATCGATCGCGAGATGTTTCTCGACGCCAACGGCGAGATCTTCGCCACGTTCGCCAAGATTCAGCACTTGCTCCCGCAAGTCCGCGAGATCTCCGGTCCGAACTTCGCCAAACACCTGGAGAAGGTGGTGATGTCGGTGCCCGGCGTCGAGGAGCGGCTGGAGATGCTGCGCCAGCGTTTCCGCGCGATGGCAGCGGCCGCGGCGGCGAACTGAGGAGCTTCCGCGTGCGTGAAGGCGCACGAACCAATCTAAGCCCCGCGCTTGCGCGGGGAATCATGATCCGGGATTTGCGGCCGCGAAGGCGGCCGCAACAACGTTGGCGATGGTTGACGTTATACCCGGCCGCCTTCGCGGCCGCCGACCGGATCACATCCAAAATCCCCTGGCAAGCCAGGGGCTAGCTTTTTTCGACGCGCCTTCGCGCGTCGGGGTGTCGTTTCATGACTGTTCCGTTCGACTCCGCTCTGCCTCCGTTCGAAACTCGACCAGCGGTCCCACCGACTTGCGCATCAGAAACTCGGAGTGGCCTCGGACGAGATAGTCATCGAGCTCGCCCACCAGCCGGTAACCCAATCGTTCGTACAGCTGCCGGGCGCGCGGATTGATCGAGGAGACGCAGAGGAACACGTTGGGGAACTGGCGAAAGATGCGATCCTCGGCGAAGGCGACCAGGCGCGATCCCACTCCGCTGCCGCGCGCGTCCGCCGCCACGCAGACGACCTGGATGTAGCCGACGAACGCGCCTTGCAGCAGGAGAATGATGAATCCTCGCGCGCCGCCGTTCTCCCGCGCGACCCAGACTTCTCCCGCCGGATTGTTGACGCGAGCGAGGCATTGCTCGAACGTCCGTCCGAAGAAAATCCACGGATCGCTGGTGGACATCATCTCCGCGCAGGCACGCGCCTCGGCCTCGGCGTCGAGCCGTCCGATCGTCAACTCTTCCATTTCGATCCGAGTCTACGCGATGATGCACGGATGAAGAACGCGGGACGTCCCCAGACCGGCGAATACGCCACCTACTACGCACGCTACATCGATCTTGCCAGCGAGGATGACATCGTGGCCGCGCTCGACGCGCAGTCGCACGAAACCGCGGCCGTCCTCGGCGGACTGTCCGAGGAGCAGGCATCGCATCGCTACGAGCCGGGCAAGTGGAGCGTCAAACAGCTCGTCGGGCACGTCATCGACGGCGAGCGGATCTTCGCCTTTCGCGCGCTTGCGTTCGCGCGCGGCGAAACCAACCCGCTGCCCGGATTCGAGCAGGATCCGTACGTTGCCAACGCCGGCTCGGACGATCGATCGATTGCCGATCTGGCCGAGGAGCTTGCCACGGTGCGGAAAGCAAACGTGATGATGTTCCGCGCGTTGTCCGAGGAGGCGTGGAAACGCAGCGGAGTTGCCAGCGACAATCCGATCAGCGTCCGCGCGCTTGCCTACATCCTGCTCGGCCACGAGCGCCATCACCTGCGCATTCTCCGCGAGCGCTACCTCGGCGCTACACCGCGTACCGCATGAGCGCGACGTAGTGGCAGGCGCTGCCGCCGATTACGCACAGGTGCCAGACGCCGTGCGTGTGCGCGACCCGTTTTGAGAGGGCGAAGAAGATCAGGCCGGCCATGTAGACCACGCCACCGGCAGCGATCCAGGCAATTCCGTCCGGCGGCATGGCCAGCCGCAGCGGCTTGATGGCCACGAGTACGAGCCATCCCATCAGGATGTAGAGCACGACCGAGACCGGCCGGTAGCGCCCATGCAACAGTGTGTCTTTCAGCACGCCGGCGATGGCCAGCGTCCAGACGATACCGAACAACCACCAGCCCCACGCGCCGCGCAGCGTGATGAGCGTGAGCGGCGTGTACGTTCCGGCGATGAGCAGGTAAATCGCGCAGTGATCGAAGACGTGAAAGACCTGCTTGGCCTTGCCGCGCAGCGAGTGATAGAGCGTCGAACTGAGATAGAGCACGATCAGCATCGCGCCATAAATCGCGACCGCGGTGATCGAGGTGGCGTCTCGTCCACGCGAGACCGCGGTCTGGATTGCGAACACCGAGGCGATGATGGCCAGCACGCTACCGGCGATGTGGGTGATGCTGTTGAACTTTTCGCCCGCGTACATGGTGTGAAGCGTAGCGCCGCCGGCCCGGCGGCTGGACCGCCAGCGGCTCGCTGGCGGGTCATGAGAGTCTCGCCGACGAGCCGTCGGCGGTCCAGCCGGCGCGGCCGCCGGCGCTACGCGCTCTAGAACGGTACTTCGTCGTCGTCTTCGATCGCCGGACCGGCCGGTGCGCCGCTGCTGGCCGGCTTGCGGTAACCGCCGCCGCCGCTGTAGCCGCCGCCATCGTCATCGCCCTTCTTGTCGAGCATCTGCATGTTCTGGGCGATGATCTCGGTGCGGTACTTCTTCTGCCCGGTCTCCTTGTCATCCCAGCTGTCGGTGCGGATCGATCCTTCGATGAAGACCAGCTTGCCCTTGCGAAGGTACTGGCCGCAAATCTCCGCCAACTTGCCCCAGGCCACGATGTTGTGCCACTCCGTCCGCTCCTGCTTTTCGCCGCTCTTGTCGGTGAAGCGCTCGTCGGTGGCGATCGAAAACTTGGTCACGCTCGTCCCGCTCGGGAGCGAGCGGATCTCGGGATCTTTGCCGAGGCGTCCGACGAGAATGACTCGATTGACTGTTCCTGCCATTGGTTTCTCCTGTTTTTGAGTGATTCTTCAGCCTCCGAGAGACGAGGCTCGCCGGTCTTCGTGAGGGTCTGCGTATTTTATGCGAGCGGCGGCCTGCAGCACACTTTTCTACCGCGAGTAGAATCCGCCGCCGATGAAGTGTGTCATCCAGCGCGTCCGCCGCGCCTCGGTATCCGTCGGTGACGAGCTGGTTTCGGAGATCGGAGCCGGCCTGCTGATCCTTGCCGCCGTGGAGAAGGGTGACGCCGAGCAGCTCATGCGCGACGCCGCGAAAAAGATCCGCGAGCTGCGCATCTTCAGCGACGATGCCGGCAAGATGAATCGCGACGTCACCGAAGCCGGCGGCGCCATCCTGGCCGTCTCGCAATTCACGCTGGCCGGCTCCATCGCCCGCGGACGCCGCCCCAGCTTCGATAACGCCGAGGAGCCGGAACGGGCGCGGACGATGTTCGAGCTGTTCGTCGCCGAGCTGGCGTCGACCGGCATCGAGGTCAAGACGGGGCGATTCCGCGAAATGATGATCGTGGCGTTGGAGAACGACGGGCCGGTGACGTTCGTGTGGCCGTGACGCCGCCTTATACTCCCGCCCCTATGCCTTACGAACCCAAACTGATCGAAGAGAAATGGCAGCGCGCCTGGGCGGATGCGAAGGTGGCCGAGGTCGATGTTGCGGCGCCCGGCGACAAGTTCTACATGCTCAACATGTTCCCGTATCCGTCGGGCGATCTTCATGTCGGCCATGGCCGGAACTACATCCTCGGCGACGCGCTCTATCGCTACTTCCGCATGCAGGGGCGCGCGGCGCTCAATCCGATGGGATGGGACGCTTTCGGCCTTCCCGCCGAGAACGCGGCCATCAAGCGCGGCATCCATCCGCGGCAGTGGACTCTTTCGAACATCGAGCGCGAAAAGAAGCAGTTTCTGCGCTGGGGGATTCTCTACGACTGGTCGAAAGAGCTGGCCTCGTGCGAGCCGGAGTACTACCGCTGGAACCAGTGGCTCTTCCTGAAGTTGTACGAACGCGGCCTCGCGTATCGCGCCAAGGCGCCGGTCAATTGGTGCCCGTCCGATCAGACCGTGCTGGCCAACGAGCAGGTCATCGACGGCCGCTGCGAGCGCTGCAGCACCATCGTCGTGCAGCGCGATCTGGAGCAGTGGTTTTTGAAGATTACCGACTACGCCGACCGGCTGGATGAGGGCTTGGACACGCTGGAGCACTGGCCGGAAAAAGTGAAGCTGATGCAGCGCAACTGGATCGGGCGGTCGGTTGGCGCCGACGTCGAGTTCAAGGTGCCGTCGCTGGGCAAGTCGATTCGTATCTTCACCACGCGGCCCGACACGATTTATGGCGCGACCTTCATGGTGCTGGCGCCGGAGCATCCCGATGTGGCCACGCTGATCGCGGACAATCCCGATCGTGCCGCCATCGAGCAATGGATCGCCGGCGTGCGCAATCAGTCCAACCTGGAGCGGCAGGAGGCGGGGAAGGAAGGGCGTTTCACCGGGAAGACCGCTACCAATCCGTTCACGAACGAAGAGATCCCCATCTGGCTCGGCAACTTCGTGCTGATGCAATACGGCACCGGCGCGATCATGGCCGTGCCCGGGCACGACCAGCGCGATTTCGAATTTGCCAAGCAGTACGACCTGCCGATCCGCGTCGTCGTCCGGCCCGCGGACGGCGTTGAGCCGAGCGCCGAGGAGGCCTATTCGGTCAAAGATGAAACGGCGATGGCGATCAACTCCGGGATCATCTCGGGGCTGGCCACTCCCAACGCCATCGAACGGATCATCGACGAGATCGAACGGCTGGGCATCGGCAAGAAGATGGTTCGCTACCGGCTGCGCGACTGGCTCATCTCGCGGCAACGATACTGGGGAACGCCGATTCCGATGATCTACTGCGAGCGAGACGGCATCGTTCCCGTCCCCGAGGAGCAGCTGCCGGTGGAACTGCCGCTCGATGTGCCGTTTACGGGGCGCGAGGGGAACCCGCTGGCGAAGGACGAGCGTTTCGTCAACACGACCTGTCCTCGTTGTCAGGGGCCGGCGCGGCGCGAGACCGACACCATGGACACCTTCGTCGATTCGTCCTGGTACTACGCGCGCTTCATTTCCGCGAACGACGACACGAAGATCTTCGACTCGGCGCTGGTGAACCGCTGGCTGCCGGTCGACCAGTACATCGGCGGCATCGAGCACGCCATCCTGCACCTGCTCTACGCGCGCTTCATCTGCCGCACGCTGCACGACATGGGGCTGACCGACTACGAAGAGCCGTTCACGCGGCTTTTCAACCAGGGCATGATCACGAAGGAAGGCTTCCGAACCGCCAGCGGCAATTGGGTTGCCCCTTCCGAAGTCGAGAACGGAGTGCACAAGCCGACCGGCGCGCCGGTGATCTCCGAGATCGGAAAGATGTCGAAGTCGCGCTACAACGTCGTGCCGCCGGACGAACTGATCGAGCGCTTCGGCGCCGATACGGAGCGCGTCTATACGCTCTTCATCGCCCCGCCGGAGAAGGAGGCCGAATGGTCGGACGATGCAGTCAACGGCGCGCATCGATTCCTCGGCCGCGTCTGGCACATGGGCGAGCAGATCCTGAACAATTCCTCGGGTACCGGCCCTTCGTCGGCGCTCACGCGCAAGACGCATCAGACCGTCGACGCCGTCACCCGCCGCTTCGATCGCTTCGAATTCAACACCGCCATCTCCGGCCTGATGGAGCTGTCCAACGCCATCGGCGACGCGCTGGCGGCGAATGCGGAGGCGGCGGCGCTGCGCGATTCCTACACCACGCTGCTCAAGCTCCTCCATCCCTTCGCCCCGCACATCACCGAGGAGCTGTGGGCCATGTTCGGCAATCCACCGTTCATCCTCACGTCCTCCTGGCCGAAGGCCGACCCGGCGCTGATGATCGAGGATGTGATCACCATCGTGGTCCAGGTCAACGGCAAGCTGCGCGGACAGGTCGAAGTGCCCAATCCGCCGGAGAAGGAAGTCGTCCTCGCCGCGATCCGCGACAACCGCAAGGTCCAGCAATGGATCGAGGGGAAAGAGGTGGTGAAAGAGGTCTACGTTGCGGGGAAGCTGGTGAACATCGTGGTGAAAACGTAGGTCGGACTCTCCAGTCCGACCGGCTGACCCAGGACTTGAAACCGCAGCGACGAGGAGTATTCACAGGAGGTCGGACTGGAGAGTCCGACCTACGTTTCGCCTGCGCCACGTTCTGCCCGTGTTACCTTTCCCCGCATGAAACGCCTCACCCTCCTGCTTCTGCCGCTGCTGGCTTCCTGCGGCTATGCGCTCGTCGGCAGTTCCAACAATCTGCTGCCGCCGACGGTGCACACCATCGAGGTGCCGGCGTTCGTCAACCGCACCACGCGCGTCGAGCTCGAGCAGCGGGTCACGCAATCGGTCGCCGCGGAGTTCGTCTCGCGCGGTCGGTTGAAACTGGTCAACTCGCCGGCGGCGGCCGACGTCATCCTGCGCGGCTCGATCGATTCCTTCGGCATCTTCCCGGTCGCGTTCAACGCACAAGGCCGCGCGACGCAGTATCAGATCTCGATCACCGCCAAAATCGAGCTGCTCGATCACCGTGCCGACGACAAGGTGCTCTGGAAGAACGACCAGTACCGCTTCTCCGAGAACTACCAGGTCAATACGGAGTCGACCGATGCCTTCGACCAGGAGACGCGAGCGATCAACGAGATCGCCGTGCGTTTCGCGGAGTCGCTGGTGACGAATCTGCTCGAAGGGTTTTAAACGCGCGCGGCAGCGCGCCGACAACGCGCGAAGCGCCGTCACTTCACCTTCGCCCTCTCCTCATCCTTGCGATCGCGAATCAGCGTCGAGACCACCAGATAGATCCCGGCGACGGCGGCGATGAGGTAGCCGGTCACGGCCAGGACGGGGTAGCCGAAGAGGTGTGCCCGCGTCGGGACGCGCATCATCAGCGATGAGGCGATCAGCAGCGCTGCGATGATCACGCCGACGGTGATGCGGTTGGCGATCTTGTGGATTCCGGCGAGGAACTGCTCCGCCTGCGTCAGTTTCAGATTGAACGACAGCCGGCCGGCGGCGGCCTGGTCGATGATCTCGCGGGCGCGGTGCGGCAGGTCGAGCGCCAGCTGATTGAGATCGAGCAGCGCTGGGTAGAAATTGCGGGGCGCGAACTTCTGCGCCAGCTTCTGCACCATCAGCCGCTCGGCATAGTCGCGGATCACCAGGTTCGGATCGAAGTCGGGATCGAGCCGTTTTGTAATCCCGTCCAGATGCAGCAGGGTCTTGGCCAGCATGGCCAGCTCCGCCGGCACCTTCAGCTCGTTGTTGCTGGCTACGGAGATGACGTTGAAGATCAGCTGGCCGACGTTGATGTGCCGCACGTCGAGATCGTGGAAGGCTGCCACCAATGCCGAGATCTCGTGAACGAAGCGGATGGCGTCGAAGCCTGTCTCGACCCGCGATACGCGAACACAAGCATCGGCGACCTCGGCGCCGCGATTCGAGGAGATGGCCAGCAGCAGTTTGATGACCTCGTCTTGAAACTCGCGGCTGATCCGGCTGACCATCCCGAAATCGAGCAGGACGACCTCGGCCTGGTTGCCTTCGAGATCGCGCACGAAGACGTTGCCCGGATGCGGATCGGAGTGCCAGATCCCATCGACGCAGACCTGCTTGAGGTACGCCTTCGTCAGCGCCGCGGCCAGATCGGCGTAGTCGTGATCGATGATCTGCAGCGGCGTCAGCTTCGACACCTTGCGCCCGCGGACGAGCTCCGTCGTCAGGACGTGGGCGGTGGTCATGTCATGGACCACGCTCGGGATGTAGATCTGCGGGAACTCGGCGAGATTGCGGCGCAGGATCTCCATGTTCCGCGCCTCCTGCTCGTAGTTCAGCTCGTTCATGATCGTGATGCGGACCTGTTCGAGCGAGCCGACGAGGTTCAGCTTCCGGCCGACGTCGCTGTGTTTCTCGATCGTGGCGGCGATGTCGGCGAAGACTTCCAGATCGTGCTGTACCTGCTCCCGCACGTTGGGACGCTGCACCTTGACCACGACCTCCGTGCCCTCGCGCAGCACCGCGCGATGCACCTGCCCGAGGGAGGCGGCGGCGAGGGGAGTGGATTCGAAGGATTCGAAGGCTTTGGAGATGCGAACTTTCAGCTCCTCTTCGACGATGCGCTCGACGTCGGCGAACGAGAACGGCTCGACGTCATCCTGCAGCGACTCCAGCGCCACGATGTACTCCGGCGGCACGACGTCTGGGCGCGTGGAGAGGATCTGGCCGAACTTCACATACGTCGGTCCCATCCCCTTGAGCGCGCTGGCGAAGGCCTCGGCGCGTCTGGCGACGTCCGGTTCCATCTCCGCCGACGACTCCTCGGCGACGACGATGTCTTCCGGCGCCAGCGAAAGGCGGAAGTCTTTCCGGCCATATTTTGTAAAGAGGACGAGCAAATCGCGGTAAGCACCAATATCGCGTGGCTTCAGCATTTCGTGGATGAGTTTGCACGGCGCTTGCCTAATTGCGGCTTGCCGCCATGTTAGGATTCACCGATTCCAATCAGGAGCTTTCAACGATGTCTATTCTCAGAACACTGTTCACCTCGGAGTCGGTCACCGAGGGCCACCCGGACAAGATTGCGGACCAGATCTCGGATGCCATTCTCGACGCCGTCCTGGCCGAGGATCCGAAAGGCCGCGTGGCCTGCGAAACGCTCGTCACCACCGGCTTGGCCATGATCTCCGGCGAGATCACCACGGGCACGTACGTCGATTTCCCATCGATCGTGCGCAGCACCATCAAGGAAATCGGCTACACGCGGGCCAAGTACGGCTTCGACAGTGAGACCTGCGCCGTCGTCTCGTCAATCGACCCGCAGTCTCCCGACATCGCCCAGGGCGTCGATACCGGCGGCGCGGGCGACCAGGGACTGATGTTCGGCTTCGCCTGCCGCGAGACGCCGGAGCTCATGCCGCTGCCGATCATGCTGGCCCACAAGCTGGCGCGCCGGCTGGCGGAAGCGCGCAAGGCCAACGAGCTCGACTTCCTCCGTCCGGACGGCAAGTCGCAGGTGACGATCGAGTACGAGGGAAAGCACCCGGTTCGCGCCGCGGCCATCGTCATCTCCACGCAGCACTCGCCGAGCATCAGCCACGGCGATCTGAGTGACGCCATCATCGAGACCATCATCAAGCCGGTCGTTCCGCCCGAGCTGCTCGACAGCCAGACCAAGTTCCACATCAATCCGACGGGACGCTTCGTCACCGGCGGACCGCAGGGCGATACCGGCCTGACCGGACGCAAGATCATCGTCGACACCTACGGCGGCCGCGGCCGGCACGGCGGCGGAGCGTTCTCGGGCAAAGACCCCACGAAGGTCGACCGCTCGGCGTGCTACATGGCCCGCTACATCGCCAAGAACATCGTCGCCTCCGGCCTGGCCGATGAGGTGGAAGTGCAGCTGGCCTACGCCATCGGCGTGGCCGATCCGGTGTCGGTCTACGTCGACACGTTCGGCACCGAGCGGATCGACCAGCAGAAGATCGTCGATCTTGTGCGCGAGAACTTCCAGATGACGCCGCGCGGCATCATCGAGTCGCTCAAGCTCCGCCGTCCGATCTTCAAGAAGACCGCCGCCTACGGCCACTTCGGCCGGACGGAGCCGGAGTTCACCTGGGAAGCGACCGACAAAGCCGAGACCCTGCGCAACGCGGCAGGAGTGGGGGCGGAAGCCGTCACGGCGTAGACCCGCACAACATCGCACCAAAAAACACGAAGCGCGCCGACCCCTCAGGGATTATCGGCGCGCTTCTTTTTTTCGCCAGCGTTCCCGAGCGAGTCGGGCCGATCGTGCTGATAGCGGAAAGTGTGCCAGGCGGTTAGTGGATGAGTAGATTAGGAGTCGCTTCCGGATCCACTCATCGACGAATCCACTCGATTCACCGCACCACGTACTGGTAATACACCTCGATCTCGTGCACGACCTCCACCGGCTTGCCGCTGACCATCATCGGCCGCCAGCGCCAGTTCTTGATCGTGTTGATGGTCTCCTCGTCGAAGATCGGTGAGTTGGCGTGCTCGACGAAGACGATGTCGGTGATGCGGCCGTTCTTCCCGATCGTGTAGCGCACCACGCAGCTCCCTTCGAGATGGAGCCGTTGCGCGTTGGCGGGATAGTGCGGATAGACGTGATCGATCTCTTTCAGTGGGAGGTTGGCGTCGCGATCGACGTAGACCCGTCCGTCATCGCCCAGCTTGACGCCTTTGAGTCCGATCTCGTGTCCCGTCCCGCCGACCGTACCGCCCGGAACACCCGCGGGCGGATTGCTGTCGGCCGCTGCCGGCACGGCGGTGACCGGCGGAGGGGGCTCGACCGGCTGTGGAACCGGCGGCTTCACCTCAGGAATCACGTCGGGGATCACCGTCGGGGCGACGATCTGCGTCGGCGCGGCCGGCGGCGGTGCCAGCCGCGATAGCGGAAGGATCGGTTTCGGCGGTTCGGGTTTCGGCGGCGGTGGCGGGGGAGGCGGCGGTTCGGGAACCTCCGTCAGGTTGTAGGCCACGTACATCTTCGGCGATTGCGTAGGAAAGCCGACGTTCCAGAACACCGTGGCGAACGAGGCTCCGACCACGGCCACGTGCACCGCGATCGAAATCGGCAGTGACTCGTAGAAAACGCGGCGGCTGCGCTTGATGAACGCATTCGGGGCGACGGTCTCGAACATGGGTGATGGACGTTTGGGACGCGGAAGAATAGCACCAATTTTCGCGCCTTCGCCTGGAGTGCCGTCACTGGCGATCGGACACCTGTCGTGCAATCATCTACGCTCCCTGGGACGGAGAGAGATGGCGCGCTACATTCAGCGAATCACGCTGCTCGGGCGGCAGAAGTGGATCGGCTGGGAGATCGACGGCGTCGGGACCGAGATTCCGGGCCTCGTTCTCGCGGACGATCTGCCGGAAGAAGACCTGCGCAGCCGCGGCGTCAAAGAGTTCCGGCCGATGCCGTTCGAGACCTTTCTGGAGATGAATCCGGCCGCCGATGCGCCGCCCGCCGGCGCGCTGCTGGACCAGGACGTCGAGTTCCGTCTCGACGCGCTGCAGGTCGGCATCGAGCGGCTGCGCGGCCGCGGAGACAACGCCGTGCCGCGCGCGCTGCTGATGCACATGTTCGGCAGCGCCGTCCATCTCAATCACCCGCGCGTCATCCAGCGGCTGATGGAGTGGGAGCAGCGCGGGGCGGTGGAGTTCGTGGGACGCGAAGAGTGCTATCTGCGGATTCTCGGTCCGTTGTGACGGTACACTCCCGCGCATGAAACGCGCCGTCGTCCTCATCACACTCCTGATCGCCGCCAGCTCCTTCGCCGCTCCGAAAAAAGCAGCGCCGCCGGTGAAACCGCTCACTCCTGCCGACCTTCATGCGCTCGCGCACGACTACTACGAATGGCAGAAGAAGACCTATCCGGTCGGCGCCAGCGATCAGGGATACCACGCCGGCGATGACAAGCTCGACGATCTCTCGCCGGCGGCCACCGCCCGCAACGCCGCGCACGTGCGTACCCTGCTCGATCGCGTGCGCGCCGCGAACGTCAGCGGCTGGTCGAAGGACGACACCATCGACTGGCTGCTCTTTCGCGCGCAGCTCGAAGGGGCCGACTTTCCCGAGCGGGTGCAGAAGCCGGAGGAGACCGATCCGCAGGTCTATGCCGGCGAGGCCAGCAACGCCATCTTCTCCCTGTTGAAAAAGGACTACGCGCCGGCCCGCACCCGCGCGCTGGCGGCGACGGCGCGATTGAAAGCGATGCCGGCCATGATCGAGCAGGCCGAGCGCAATCTGAAAAATCCGGTCCGCCTCTACGCGCAGCTGGCCATCGACTCCGCGCGCTCGATCGATCCGCTCTTCTCCTCGAGCCTGATGACCATCGCCGGCGATCTTTCCCCGGAAGAGCGCACCTCGCTCGATGCCGCGCGGGAGGACGCCGTCGCGGCGCTGCACGACTTTGCCGATTGGCTGGAGAAAGGCCTCCCGAAGATGACGGCGTGGAAGCCGATGGGGGAGGCCAACTACAACTACATGCTCCGCCACATCCTTCTCCTGCCGATGGATTCGCGCGATGTGGCGCACCTCGGCGAGGTGGAGCTCGGACGCTATCGCGCGCTCGAGGCCATGCTCACCGATCCCTCGATGGCCGATCCGAATCCGGCGCGCGTGAAGAATATCCCGCCCGATCAGCAGGCCTTCCTGGCCGCGTACGAGAGCCGCGAGCAGGAGATGATCGACTTTCTCAAGCAGCGGAAGCTGGTGACGCTGCCGCCGTATCTCGGGCCGTTCCAAATCCGCCAGCTCCCCGAGGCGTTCAAGCCGACTAGTCCGGGAGGATTCATGAACCCGCCCGGCATCTACGACACCGACGACGGCGGCTTTTACTTCATCCCCACCTACAACCCGCAGAGCCACAACTTCTACATCCGCGCGGCCATCGAGGACCCGCGTCCGATCCTGGGGCACGAAGGCATCCCCGGCCACTTCCTGCAGATCTCGATCGCCAATCACCTCGAGAACGAGATCCGCCGCCATCACGCCGAAAGTGTTTTCATCGAAGGCTGGGCGCTTTACGGGGAGGAGATGCTCGTGCGCGAAGGCTTGTACCCGCCGGAGTCGGCGGGCGCGGCGCAGGTGCTGCGGCTCTCGCGCTACCGCGCCGCGCGCATCGGCGTCGATGTGAACCTTCATACCGGCCGCTGGACGTTCGAGCAGGGAGTCAACTACTTCATGGACGGCGGTGGTCTCGACAAGGAAGCGGCGGAAGGGGAGGCGGCGGGCGCGGCATCGTCACCGACGCAGAAGATCAGCTACATCACCGGCAAGTGGCAGATCATGCGGCTCCTCGGCCGCTACCGCGACGCCAAAGGCGCCGATTTCCGTCTCGGCCAGTTCCACGACGACCTGATCGCGCATGGCTCGCTGCCGGTGTCGATCCTGACCTGGATCCTGCTCGACGATCCGAGTGAGATCGAACACGCGACCGGGATGAAGTTCGCGAAGTAGAATCCGCTCTTTGGAGGTGCGCGATGCCCGTTGTCGAAAAATATGAGCCCGGAATGTTCTGCTGGGTCGAGCTGGCCACGCCCGATGCCGCAGCCTCGAAGAAGTTCTACGTCTCGCTCTTCGGGTGGGCAGCCAACGATATGCCGGTGCCTGAAGGCGTCTACACCATCCTTCAGAAGAACGGCCAGGACCTCGGCGCGATGTACCAGAACAAGGATGTCCCGCCGAATTGGGCGTCCTACATCAACGTCGACAATGCCGACGACTCCGCGAAGAAGGCGCAGGACCTCGGCGCCAATCTCATCGCCCCGCCGTTCGACGTGATGGACATCGGCCGCATGGCCGTCGTCGCCGATCCGCAGGGCGCAACGTTCTGCCTCTGGCAGGCGAAAAAGAACATCGGAGCCACCATCCGCGGCGAGACGGGCACGCTCTGCTGGAACGAGCTGATGACCTCGGACGTCGTCGCCGCGCGCGATTTCTACTCGAAACTCTTCGGCTGGACCCTCAAGCCCAGCCCCGAGTACACCGAGATCAGTGCCGGGTCGACCGGCATCGGCGGCATGATGCAGATGACGCCCGACATGCAGGGCATGCCCTCGAACTGGTCCCCGTACTTCGCCGTCGACGATTGCGACGCCGCCGCGGACAACGCCAAATCCCTCGGCGCCCAGATCTACGTGAAGCCGACCGACATCCCCAACGCCGGCCGCTTCGCCGTCCTGGGAGATCCGCAGGGCGCGCAGTTCAACATCATCAAAGTGGCGATGTAAGACTTCACTTCACGCGATGACCTAAAGGGACCCCTCATCCGCCTTCGGCACCTTCTCCCCCGTGCGCGGGGGAGAAGGGCTCTCGAGGGAAGAGCGAGTGCGATTTGTGCCGCGGTATCGCGCAAGATCAATCGCTGATTTCGGGAGATGTTTGCCCTCTCGATCCTCGGCAGACCCTCCAATTCGAGAGTCCTTCTCCCCCAGCGCTTTTCAGCGGGGGGAGAAGGTGCCGAAGGCGGATGAGGGGGCGTTTTCGCGCGGATCTACTTCTTCCGCGTGTAGTTGATCTCCATCATCTTGAACATCTTCCCGTCCGGAGCGGCGCCCCACATCTCCAGCATGTGGTGATCGTCGTCGGCCACCGTCACTTTCTCTTTGATCGGTGACGACTTGCCCGTCATCGGGTCGTCCATCGTCGAGCTGAAGGTGAAGGACTTGCCGTCGGCCTCGGCCTTGCCGGAGGAGACCATCATCGACGTCGTCATCGTGTCCATCCACGTGCCGACGTACTTCTTCTTGATGTTGTCGTAGCCGGTGTAGCCGACGCCGGTGAAGGGCATGCCCATGAACGTGCCGGTGAAGTGCTGTTCGAGCCAGCGGCCGTCGAGGGTCCAGCTGTTCTCGGCGGCTCCGCTGCCCGCGACCGGGAGCGCGCCCGGCGCGGCCCACATCTTGACCTCGACGGTCCAGTTGCCGGCCATCGGGCTAAGCTTCTTGTGAGCGTCGCCCGGCGTGGCCGCTTTCATCATCGCCTCCATCTCCGCCTGCTGCTGGGCGGCGGAGGAGGCTTTCCTGTCATCGGCAAAAGCGAGCGTTGCGGTTACGGCGACGAGGACGGTGGCGGCCAGGATTCTGCTGCGCATAAATCTTCTCCTCTTTCCAATCGATCGTTGTTGATCGAGGGAAGAGTGTAGCCGCTCGTTCCGGAATCTACTTGGTGTAGACGGTTACCTCGGCCGATGAGCCGACAGCCACCTGATCGGCGGGCGGACCCTTCCACGAAATCCGCACCGGGACGCGCTGGACGACCTTCACGAAATTGCCCGAGGCGTTGTCCGGCGGCAGGAGCGAAAACGAGGCGCCTGTCCCGCCGGAAAGACTCTCCACCGTTCCTTCGAAATCGCGCCGGCCGACGGCGTCGACGCGAATCGTGGCGCGCTGGCCCGGACGCATGTCGCGCATCTGCGTCTCTTTGAAATTGGCGAGGACGTAGGTCGTCCGCGGTACGAGCTGCACCACCGGCATCCCCGCGGTGACATACGACCCTGCATGGACGCCGAGCTTCGATGCGATGCCATCACGCGGCGCGACGATCTTCGTGTACGACAGGTTCAGCTGGGCCGCTTTCACCGCCGCCTCGGCGGCAGCAATCCGCGCGTGCGCAAGGCGCGCTTGCGCTTGTGCGCCAGTGATTTGCGCCTGTACGGGCTCGCTTTGCTGGACACGTCCCTGTGCAGTCTGAACGTTGGCCTGCGCCGCCTGACGCGCGTTCTCGTTCTCGATCAGCTTGGCCTTCGCCTGGGCGAGATCGGCGTCGGCCGATTCGTGCGCGGCGCGCGCGGCATCGACCTGCGATTTCGAGATATCGCCCTTTCCTCCGAGCTCCTCGGCGCGTTGAAAATCGAGCCGCGCCTTCTCCGCATTCGCGCTGGCACGCGCGACGGATGCGCGGGCTTCGTTGATCGAGGCCGCCGAGCTGTCGACGTTTTCCTTCGAGCTTTGCAGGGCTCCTTGCGCCGAGGTCAGCGCGCCGCGCGCGGTGGCGGAGGTGACCGCGGTGCGGGCATCGGCATCGGCGGCCTGCGCCTGTGCGGTCTGCAGTTCGCCCTCGGCCTGGGCCAGTTTGACCTGCGCGTCCGATGGGTCGAGATCGGCGATCGGCTGGCCGGCGTGGACCGGCTGATTCTCCGATATGTAGACAGCGGTCACCTGTCCGGCAACGCGTGCGGCGACCGGAACGATGTCGGCCGCGACCTGTGCGTCGTCGGTCACTTCCTTGCCCGCGGATAGGAACGCATAGATGCCGTAGCCGATCAGGAGCAGCAGCACGGCTCCGCCGAGAATGAGATAGAGGCGCTTGGCCTTCGAGGAGGCGATGGCCGGCTCGTGCTCGGCGATGTCCGGCATGTTGCCGGCGGTGGTGTCAGTCGTCGTCATTTACATCTCCACATGTACGTCGATTTTCTCCCCGGCCTTCGGCGCCTTCAGAAAAAAGACCAGCGGAAGGACGCAGAGAAACAGGATTCCTGAAAGGTAAAAAAGCTTTTCGAACGAGATCAGCATGGCCTGCCGGCGAAGCTGTGCGTCGATCATGTGTGCGGCGGCCTGGCGCGCGGCGCCGATGTCGAGTCCGCGGCCCTGAAGCATCCGCTGGATGGCGCCCATGCGCGAGACCATCGGCGGCGATGAGATCGAGAAGTGCGGCAGCATGTCGCCGCGAGCCTTGGTGCTGAAGCGGGTCAGCAACGTGGCGAACAGCGCCAGCCCAATCGAGCCGCCGGTCTGGCGCAGCAGGGCATTGAGTCCGGTCGCGTCCGACAATCGGTGACGCGGAATCGTACTGAGGGCCATCGTCGTCAGCGGGATGAAGAGGCAGCTGAAAGCAACGCCCTGGATGATCAGCACCTGGACCACGTCTCTCGACGACGTCGCCAGCGTGTAGTGCCCCATCTCCCAGGCCGTGTAGGCGAAGAGCACGATGCCGAAGGCGACCACCAGGCGCGGCGAGACTTTGTTGTAGATCCGGCCGACGATCGGCATCACCACCAGCATGCTGAGGCTGCGCGGCATCATGGCCAGACCGGCCTGTGTCGCCGAATAGCCGAGAAGGATCTGCATGAACAGCGGGATCAGGAAGGTCACCGCCATCAGCATGGCGAACATGACCGCGCCAATCAGCGTCCCCGAGGTAAAGACCACGTCTTTGAAAAGCGAGAAGTCGACCGCCGGCACGCGCGCGCTCAGCTCGCGGATGACCAGAGCAACGAGCGATACGATCGCCACCAGGGCGATGATCTTGATCTCGCCCGACTGGAACCAGTCGTTGCGGCCACCCTCCTCGAGCACGTACTGCATCGTTCCGAGTCCGATGAAAAGGAGGGCGATGCCGCTCCAGTCCATGTTCTTCCGCTGACGGATGGCCATCGTGTGCATGGCCGCGCGAACGTCTTCCGGCTCGTGCACGAAGCGCGAGACCATCAGCAGGGAGACGATCCCGATGGGAACGTTGATGTAGAAAATCCACGGCCACGAATAGTTGTCGACGATGTAGCCGCCGAGGGTCGGGCCGAAGGCGGGACCGAGAACGACGGCCATGCCGAAGAGCGCCATCGCCATCCCTTGCTCTTTCGGTGGAAAGGTCTGGCGCAAGATGGCCTGTTCGGTCGGTTGCAGTGCGCCGGCGCCGAGGCCCTGGAGGATGCGGAAGGCCACCAGCAGCGGAAGCGTGCGCACCATCCCGCAGAGCGCGGAGCCGATGACGAAGAGCGCCAGGCAGACCATGTAGACCCGCTTCTGGCCGAACATCCGCGCCAGAAACCCGGTCAGCGGCATGACCATGACCGTGGCGATGACGAAGCCGGTGGTGACCCAGGTGATCTGTTCGATGGTCACGCCGAGCGAGCCGGTGAGATGCGGAACGGCAACGTTGACGATGGAGGCGTCGATGGCGCCCATCAGCGTGCCGAAGGTGATCGACACGGTGACCAGCCACTTGTTGACCGGCTTGCGCTCCTGAGTCACCGCGCCGCCGGCCGCGGGAAACGTCGCGGCTGCCGAGGTCACGGATTCGCTCCGGCCATGTAGCGACGAATGCCGCCGGTGGCGTGCTCGTAGTCGAACTGCGCGGCCGCGGCGTCAGCCTGCGCGGCGATGGCATCTTCGTGTGCCTGGCGATAGGCGTCCTGAGCGCGATCGACTTCGACCGGCGAGCCGTATCCGGCCGCGCGGCGGTCACGGGCGACGGTGAGCGCTTCCTCGGCGACCTTCACGCTTTCGTTGGCCACTTCCACGCGCGCCTCGGCATTTTGAAGCGTCATGAGCGAGCGGCGGACGTCCTGTTCGACGTCGCGCGCGACCTGGTTTTTCCGGATCTCGGCGTCGTGCAGCTGAACCTTGGCGCGGGCGATGTTCGCGTTCAGATCGGCGTGAAAAATCGGTACGCCGAGGTTTGCGGCGATGCGTCGGGTCCAGAGAAGATCGGTCGAGTGATTGCCGCTCATGTCGCCGAGAAAATCGACCGAGATGCTCGGCAGCAGGCGCGCCTTCGCCGCCTCGACGGTGAGCTTTGCCGCTTTCTCCTGCTCCTCGGCTTCGCGCATTTCGGGGCGTTGCGTGCGCGCGGTCGTGAGCGAGGTGTCGACGGCTGGTACGGTGACCGGCGCGGTCGGTGTGTCGGCGATGACGATTTCACGCGATTCATCGGCGCCGATGGCGTTCAGCAACGCCAGCGATGCAGTCTGGCGATCGTTCTGCGCGGCCAGAAGCGCTTGCCGCGCGCGGGAAAGCTGCACGTTTGCCTGGGCGACATCGAGACGCGTTCCGGTCCCGGCTTTGAACTCGTCATCCGCGGTCTGGAGCAGGCGCGTGAAGAGTGCGATATCCGCCTGCCGCGCATCGATCTGCGATTGCGCGCGCTGCACGATCAGGTAGAGCCGCGCCACCGAGGCGGCCACGTCGTTCTCCGCCTGTTCGCTCTGATAACGAGTGGCGTTGGCGGAGCTCTTCAGCGATTGGTAGTGGCGCAGCGCGGCGAGGTTGAAGACCTGCACCGCCGCGGCCAGCTGGGCGTCGGTGACGTTGAAGGGACCGACGACCGGCGGTAATCCCGGCAGCGAGAAGCCGAAGGTTTGGAGGTTGATCGACTGGTTGTAACGAATGAGCCTTGCATCCGCCTGCGGCAGCAGGGAGTTGAAGGCTTCGGCGCGCGCAATCCGCGCGAGTTCTTCATTCGAACGCGCCAGCTCGGCCTGGGTCCCGGTGCCGAGGGCCATGCGGATAGCGTCACCGAGCGTGAGCCGGAGCGGCTCCGCCTGCGTATTCACGGCGATTGTGAAGAGAAAGAGGAGGGAAAGTCGTCTCAAATGCATACGTCGAAATGCCTTGCGTGGGGCTGCAAATCGTCCGCCACCACCGAATGACCGTTCGGTCAGTTTGGTGGTAAAGGCATTTTTGGGGCGGGGCATTCCGGGTTGAGCGGGTCGGGCAAAACGTAGGCTGGGCTCTCCAGTCCGACCGGCTGATCCGTGCAGGAAACGACAGTGGCCAGGGGTATTCAAAAGAGGTCGGGTTAGAGAACCCGACCTACGTTTTCTTCTTCAACCGCCACGTGCTCTTCGACGAACTCCGGATCCCACGGCCGGCTGATGACGCAGGAGTTGATGCCGCCGACGCCCATGCTCAGCTTTCCACTGTAGCCGCGGTCGACGGCGCAGCCGTCGCTGGAGACGAATTTGGCGTCCTGGATTTTCACGTCGGCATGCAACTCGCCCTCGGTCAGGGCAATCGGGTAGAGGCGTCCCTTCGACATGCCGAGGTGTTGGGCGGTGAGCTCCCAGGCACCTCCGACGGACATGCCGTGGCCGAACGTGCCTTTGCGGGCGGTGAAGAGGACGTCGGCGTGCAGCATCTCCAGCGAGTTGGCGATTTCGCTGGCGTCGCCGGGCGTGGCCGTGGCGTGCATGTCCCAGGTGGTGACGTCCGCGGCTTGCACTTCTTCCATCGCCTTCTTCATCGCCAGCTGCGGGCCGCCCTTCGACGGCGTGATGATGTGATGTGCATCCGACGACGTGCCGATGCCGACGATCTCCATCCCCACGGGTCGGAATCCGGCGGCCATCAACTCGACGGCATCGCCGACGATCCAGACGCAGGAACCGCCGGCGATGTGCGTTCCCTTGAGCGCGGTCAAGGGGCGGGAGACGTCGGCGTCAGCGGAGAGGACGTTGGCGTTGTAGAAGGCGGAGATGACCAGCGGGTGCGGCGGGGGATCGGTCATGCCGACGACGACCGCCTTCGCTTCGCCGAGGTTGATGGCATCGACGGCCATCTTGAGGGCGACGCCAAAGGAGGCGCACGCCGCCACCGGCGCGAAGGCCGGGCCGACGATGCGCCCGAGCATCGACACCTGCGAGGCCGGGATGTTGGCGATGTTCCAGAGCAGATTGGGCGAGACGGCGGCCCACGGTTCGTCGGGACAGCCCCATTTCTTGTTGAGCGCCCGGATCTTGTTGAGCTTCTGGCGGATCGTGCTGAGCGCTTTCGTCGACCCGGTGGACGGCGGGACCGGCTCCGACTGGATGTCGGCCGCTTCGGCGAGGTAGTGAATCAGATCATCGCTCTTCGGCGCCCAGTACGCTTCCCACACATGTTTGGCGTCGATCCAATCCTCGGAGCCGACCGTGAGCTCCTTCGGGTTCTGCGGCGCGGCAGGATCGGGATGGCCGCCACGGTGCTCGCGCAAGGCGGCGCAGCGCTCGGGCGCGGCCCAGAATTCGTTCCACTTGCGGAGGGCGCGGTCGTAGATCAGCGTCTCGGCGGCGGTCACGGTCAGCTCGCCGAGGCCGGTGCCGATGTAGACGTGCGCCTTCGTGCCGAGGGATTGGAGGTACTCCTCGATGCCGGGATTCTGCGACAGCGACTGGATGAAGGCGCCGATGCACGATTGCACCATCGGTCCCATCTTGTCCTTGAGCTGGGCGAACTTGGCGGGCGGGAAGCGCTGGTCGAACCACTCGTGGTAGGTTTCGAAGTCGAATTCGGGGTATCCGACCAGGAAATTCGACGGTCCGAACCCTCTGAATGGAGTGAGCCAGCTGTCGGGGCGCTCGAGGTTTCGCTCGAAGGTGTCGATGTTCGGAGACTTCGGAGCGACGACGCCCCATCCGAAAACACCGATTCGCTTCCGCGCGTCCATGGGGGGCGCATTGTAAGCGAATCCTGTCAGGGAAATTGCATGGTGGCGTGAATCCGGCTTTGATCACTCCGTCGATGAGGTGTCCGTGAAAAAAACAGCGAGGCTGTCGCTTTTGATCGTGTTGTCGCTGGTGCTTTTGGTCCCCGCCTGCCGGGGCCGGAAGTCGTCCGCGACAACCTCGACGGCACCGACGACCCAGACCATCGCCCCCGCCAACGGCCAGCCGTCGACGAACGGCGGCGATGCCGTGACCCAGACCGTCGATATCGAAGACGGGCGTTCCGAGGATGACGGCGGAGTGCTGACGAATCCGCAAAAGGCGAAGACGCCGGTCGCAAAACCGCCGGTCAAGAAAAAGAAGTGAGTACCAAAAGCTTTTGAACCACAGAGACGCAGAGGACACAGAGAAAAGCTCTGTGCTCTCCGTGCCTCTGTGGTGAAAGCCTTTTAGCCGGATGAACTACGACGCTTTCATCGAGCGCGATCTTGCCGCGATCCCGGACGTGATCGCATCATTCCGAAAGGATCATTCAGACGAGGAGACCTGGACCGCCGTCACCCGCTTCGCGGTGCTGGCGTTTGCGCCATCGCAGCAGTCGAAGCACGCCCTTCTCGCCTGCCTCTCCGCCTGGGATCTTCGCGACGACCTCGGCGATCGTTTCGACGAAGCCATCGTCCAATGCGCGATCTACGCGTCTGCCAGCCGCCAGCCATGGAGCGAGCCGCCGATGCTCGATCCTCCCAAGCTCGCGCCCGAGCAGCGCGGCGATCTCGATGAGCTTCGCGCCGCCATCGCCGAATCCGATCGCCTCCGCGCCGAGCGCTGGCTGGCGAAGCGTCATGACGATCCCGATCTCGACCACGATTACTTCACCGCCGCCTCCGACGATTTCGAAGACCTCGGCCACAAGCTGATCATCGCCTCCGCCGCCTGGCGCCTGGCCAGTCTCCTCGGTGAAAAGGGACGATTCGCGATGCTGCGAGTGGGGGTGTGGGAGATGGTGGCTTACAACGGGGACCGGGAGTCGGTTGTCGGGGGCCGGAGTGATCTCGAATCGATTTGCACCAGCCTTGTCGCCGGCGTCATTGCCAATCGAGGCGACATCGTCAGTGCCCACGCGCTCTTTCTCTTCGATGCCGCGCTGCAAACGGGTGACGGCTTAGTGATCCAACGAGTCTGCAGCCATCTCGGCGACACGAAACCCGCTCCTACTCCCGACTCCCCACCCCCGACTCCCGCACCGCCGGTCTACTCCTTCGCCCGCGACTACGGCACCTGCCTCAAAGCCCACGCCGTCGCCAAGCGGCTGCGATTGCGGTTCCCGAATGCTGATTTCGATGGCATGCTCGTGGCCGTGCACAAGAATCTCGAGACCTCTCCATCCTTCGAGGGGATGGCGTTTGCGTAGGGCGCTGCTGCTCCTCGTCGCGCCGCTTCTCGTTTCGTGCGCCACCACGCAGCCTCCGGCGACGCTGGCGCAGCGGATCGACGCCATCACCGCCAAGGCGCCGCTCGACCAGGCCATCTGGGGCATCAACGTCGTCGACGACGCCGGCAAGACGCTCTACGCACGCAACGAGCGCATGCTGATGACGCCGGCGTCGAATCGTAAGCTCTTCGCAGCGGCGACGGTGGCGTCGTGCAATCCGCTCGATCAGCCGCTGACGACGGAGCTGTGGCGCGATGGCGATGACATCATCCTCCGCGGCGGCGGCGATCCGTCGCTCGGCGGACGATGGGCCTACGACCGCGACGCCGTCTTCGCGCCGTTCATCGCCGCGCTTCGTGCGCGCGGAATCGACCACGTGCACGATGTGATCGCCGACGTGTCGCTCTTCGATCGCGTCACCATCCCCGGCAGCTGGAAGGCCGGCAACCTCGGCAGCGACTACGCCGTCCCGACGGACGCATTGGCGTACAACGAGAACGTGGTGGGCATCGTTGCCGATCGCTGTGCCAGTCCGATCGTCGCCACCGATCCGTCGTTCGTTCCCGTGAATGCGGCGGTCACCTGCGGAAAAGGGGAGCCGGTGGTTCGCTCCGACATGAATAACGTCATCGCCATCGACGGCAACATGCCGGAGCACTTTCGAACGCTGGTGGGCATCGGCGATCCTGCGCTCTACGCCGTTGAGGCGCTACGCGATGCTCTTCGCCATGCCGGAATCACACAGACCGGAAATGAGATCGTCAACGTCACCCCTCGAACCTGGCGCGAACGGATCGCCGTCATCGAATCGCCGCCGCTCTGGCAGATTCTTTCGGTCGTCCTCAAGCCGAGCCAGAATCTCTACGCGGAGATGCTTTTCAAAGGCCTGTCAGGATCGTACGACGGCTCCGAGGAAATCGAGCGCCGGTTTCTGACCACCGAGGCGGGCATTGCGGGGAGCGATTTCCACTTCGTCGACGGCTCGGGGTTATCGCCGGATGATCTGGTGACGCCGCGCGCGATCGTGACCATCCTGCGCTGGATGAATGATCCGGTGCGGCGCGGCATCTGGTCGATGATGATGGCTCAGCCCGGCGAAGAGGGGACGCTGCGCCGCCGCCTCCTGCCCTTCGCGGGCCGCCTGCACGGAAAGACCGGCACCATCAACGGCGTGAATGCGCTGAGCGGGATTCTCGATCTGCCAGGCGGCGGACATCGCTACTTCTCGATCATCATCAACCACAACGCGGGCGATTCATCCGAGGCACTGCATGCGATCGATGCGATCGTCGGGGAGATTGCGAAGTAACGAAAGCACAGACAGGAGTGTCTGTGCCACATTGTTCTGCGCGACAGGCCGAAAACTTTGCAAGTAGCAGGACCGATGTGGCACAGACACTCCTGTCTGTGCTGCCGATTCTTGGCTGGCCTCTGATAACGGACCACGCGGCAGAGCCGCACTCCTCACACCAGCATCGAGAAATCCCGCACAACCTGCCGTAACCGATCGAGGTGCCGGGCATCGTCTGCGATGCGCCGTTTGAGCTCCTCGGCGAATGGCAGGTCGTTGCGGCGCTCCTCGGCGGTTCCATTCGATTCGAGGAAACTGATCCACTTGTCCGGGTCGCCGTCGAAGAGCGACAGCAGCATGTGGATGCGCGCGAAGTTCGCCACCAGCACCGAGAGATTCGCGGTTTCAACCCAGTCGTAGGTTTCGACAGCCATAGCCTGCACAGAAAACCCCCAAACTAGGAGTGACGGAAAGGCGTCTGTCCCTACCCCCTGAGCCCAAAATAATAATTATTTACTCTATCGCTGCGAGCTCAGCCGTTTGCCCGGTCCACATGCCGTATGAAAGGCAGCGCACGCAGGTGAAGGTGTATCCGGCCAGCCCGGTGTCGGGATTCGCGGAGGAGTCGACCACGAGCTCCGACTGGCAGCGATAGCAGAGGTTGGCGTCGCCGCGCTCGATGTTCTCCAGAAACCCTTCCACCTGCTGGCGATGAAACTCCATCTGCTTCGGCCGCTGCGGAATGGTGATCGACTCTCTGCCCCGCGGGCAGGTGAGGACGATGTGATCGGCGAAGGTGGTCTGGACGAAGCTCCCCGTCATGATCACCCCGCGATGTTTCGGACACTCGACCGGCTTCCCGCCCCAGAAGGCGCGTGCCAGATCGCGAAGTTGTTGTACGTCGTTAGCCATAGGGTGCGAAGTTTACCTGAGCGTAGCGCCGACGGCGCGACGCTCGCTCGCATCACCCTTCGCGCTTGCCAGCCTCGATCTCCCCAAACACGCGCAGAAAGTTCCCCCCGAGAACCTTCTGCACGTCGCCCTCGGACATGCCCCGTTCGAGGAGGCGGGCGGTCAGCAGCGGAAGGCCGGCGGATGTCTGCAGGCCTGTCGGCAGTGCCGGGACGCCGTCGTAGTCGCTGCCGATGCCGACGTGGTCGATGCCCGCCACCTTCGCGGCGTGAAAAACGTGATCGGCGGCGTCGTCGAGCGTTGCCTGCGGGCTGCCGAGGGTGTTGAACCATTGGAGGTAGAGATCCCAGTCGGTGGCATCGTTCGGCATCTCCTCGGTCCCGCCGGCGGAGTCGCTCTGCACGCGCTTCTGCGAATTCATGATCACCTGCGCCACGGCATCGTTCAGAAACGCCGAGAAGAAGTTGATCATGCAGACGCCGCCGTTTTTCGCCAGGTCGCGCAGCATGTCGTCGGTCATGTTGCGGGGATGGCGGCAGAGCGCGCGGCAGGAGGAATGCGTGGCCACCACCGGCACGCGGGTGGTTTCGAGTGTGGCGTAATACGCTGCGTCGGAGACGTGCGAGATGTCGACGATCATGCCGAGGTCGTTCATCGAGCGCACGACCTCGCGGCCGAAATCGGTCAGACCGTTGTGGCGGCCGGCATCGCCCGAGGAGTCGCACCAGTTGTTCGTGTTGACGTGCGTCAGCGTCAGATAGCGCGCGCCGAGGCGGTAGAAATCGCGCAGGATAGCCAGCGAATCCTCGATGGCGTGGCCGCCTTCGACGCCGATCATGATGGCGATTTTGCCGTCAGCTTTCGCCTGGCGAATGCCGGCGGAATCGGTGCAGAACGTCAGCACCTCCGGCTGCCTGCGCACCTCTTCGTGAATGAGGTCGATGATGCGATAGGCAAACTTCGCCGCGCCGCGGCCGGCGTAGAACGGCGGCACGTACGAAGCGAAGAAGGATGCGGTGATCCCGCTCTCGCGCAGCGTTTTCAGATCGAGTTGCGCCTCCGGATCATGTTCCTCGAGGTGCAGGTTGTGCCGGAACAGCCGGTAGGGCGTGTCGCAATGGCCGTCGACGATGATGGCGCGGTTGTGGATGGTGGAAGTTGTCATTGGCGCGGGGGATCGTACCCGATGTCATTCAGAGGCCGGCATAGCGCGGCCGAAGAATCTGCACTACGCTTCATGAGCCACAGGCGCTGCCGCTGGAGATCCTTCGCCCGTCTCCGCGGGCTCAGGATGACAAGAACCCAATGAACCTTTCCCGACAGATCGCCTGGCGATACCTGCGGCGGCCGACGGACCGGCTGGTGTCGGCGGTCGGGTTCGTGTCGGTGCTGGGGCTCGTCATCGGCGTGATGGCGCTGGTGATCTCGATGGCGCTGATGACCGGGTATCGCGGCGATCTGCAGAAGAAACTGCTCGGCGGGAACGCGGAGATCTTCGTCTACTCGGTCGGCGGGCCGATCGCGGATACGAACCGGCTGGTCTCGCTCGTCCGCGGCGCGCCGGGGGTTGCCGAGGCGGCGCCGGTGCTGTTCAAGAGCGCGCTGGTGACCACGGAGCGGAGCGCCACCGGCACCGAGGTGATGTTGAAAGGGATCGAACCGGGGCGAGGGAAAGAATCGCCGATGATCGGGAAGATCGTCGGCGCGCGCAACGCCTTCGACACGCCGGAAGGGGAGCGCGGCGTGGCGGTCGGCCGTTACCTGGCCACGAAGCTGGGTGTGACCAAGGGGCAATCGATCAGCATCACCGTGCCGGTCGAAGACAGCGGCAGTTTCCTGCCGCGCAGCGCCTCGTTCGTGGTGACCAACGTCTTCGATACCGGCTTCTACGAGTTCGATGCGCGCTGGCTGTTCATCGATCTGCATGAAGCGGAAGTGCTGCTCAACGCTCCCGGCTCGGCGAACCTGCTGGAAGTGAAGCTCGTGCCCGGCGCGGATCTCGATCGCGTGTCGCGGGCCATCGATACGCGCACCGATCATCGCTACGCCATCAGCGACTGGCGCGATATGAACCGCCAGCTTTTCTCAATGTTGAAAATCCAGCAGCTGGTGCTGTTCATCGTCATCGGCCTGATCGTCTTCGTCTCGACCTTCAACATCGTTTCGACGCTGATCATGACGGTGCACGAGAAGCGGAAGGAGATCGGCATCCTCTCGTCGATGGGAGCCGATTCGGCCACGGTGAGCCGGATCTTCGTCTGGTACGGGACGATGGTCGGCCTCCTCGGCACGGTCACCGGCATGCTGCTCGGCGTCGGCATCTGCTGGCTGATCACGCGCTACCACCTGGTGTCGTTCCCGCCCGAGATCGCGCAGGTGTACTTCGTGTCATCGATCCCCTTCGTGACCCGGCCGGCCGACCTCGGGATCATCGGCGCGTTCTCGCTGATCGTTTCGTTCGGCGCCACGATCCTGCCGTCGCTGCGGGCGGCAAGGTTGAATCCGGTGGAAGCGCTGCGGCACGAGTGATGTGGCACAGACACTCCTGTCTCTGCGGTTTTCGCGCTCGCGAGAACTCGGTTCGTCGGAGCACGGACAAGAGTGTCTGTGCCACATTGAAACCCCGCCTATAATCCCGCCCGATGCCCGCCCGACTCATTCTTGAAGATGGAACTGTGTACGACGGAGAGCCGTTTGGCGCGAGTGGCAATGCCATCGGCGAAGTCGTTTTCAATACCTCGCTCACCGGATACCAGGAGATCGCCACCGATCCGTCGTATCGATTTCAGATCGTGGTGATGACCTATCCGCACATCGGAAACTACGGCATCGAAGCGGCCGTGGCGCAGAACGAACATCCGCAGGTTGCCGGGTTCGTCGTCCGCGACGCCATCGCCGAGCCGTCGAATGCGCATTCGGAGATGCCGCTGGCCGAATACTTCACGCGCAACGGCATCTCGGCGATTCAGGGCGTCGACACGCGCGCGCTGACCCGCAGGATCCGCAACGAAGGGGCGATGCGCGGGATGATCACTAGCGATGCCTCCCGCTCCGTCGACAGCGTGGTCGAGGAGTTGCTGCGGGCGCCGTCGATGAATGGACTCGATCTCGTGCAGCGCGTGACCGCCCTTCGTCCCTACACGTTCGATGAACCGCCGGCGCATCCGACGAAACGGATCGCCCTCTACGATTTCGGGGTCAAGCGCGACATCCTCCGCCATCTGTCGCAGGAGGGCTGCGACGTCACGGTCTATCCGGCCACGACCCACGCCGACGAGATCCTGGCGCAGCGTTTCGACGGAGTGATGCTCTCGAACGGACCGGGCGATCCGGAGCCGGTGACGTACGCGCAGGAGAACATCCGCCACCTGATCGGCAAGGTTCCCATCTTCGGTATCTGCCTCGGCCACCAGCTCCTCGGCCTGGCGCTCGGCGGGCGCACGTACAAGCTCAAGTTCGGCCACCGAGGGGGCAACCATCCGGTGAAGGACCTGCGGAGTGGGCGGGTGGAGATCACGGCGCAGAATCACGGCTTCTCCGTCGATCCCGATTCACTGCCCGACGCCGACGTCGAGCCGACGCACATCAACCTGAACGATCAGACACTGGAAGGTTTTCGCCATCGCCGCGAGCCGGTGCTGGCCGTGCAGTACCACCCGGAAGCGGCGCCGGGTCCGCACGATTCGTTTCACCTCTTCGGCGAGTTCATGAAGCTGATCGACGACTGGAAACCGGTCACACCGCGCTGAGCTCGAGCGTGTCGGCGTTCTGCGCGATGCGGGCGCGCTGACGAACGCCGGCGATCCAGTTCATGACGTCGGTGACGTCGCTGTTTTCGTGACGCAGGTCTTCCGTCTTCCGGTCGAGCTCGAGCACGGTCCGTTCGAGGAGGGCGTTGAGGTTCAGGAGGTCAGCCACGGCTCCGGGTTTGAGCACACCGCATGCCATTCCGCGATGTGCTACCGTCCTCTGCCGCCATGTTCGCGTTTCTGTTCGCGCTCATTTCTGCGATCGCCATTCCGCCGAAGCCGGCGAAGTACGTCACCGACAACGCTCACGTCCTCGACGCCGCGCGTGCCAGCGCGCTCAACGAGAAGCTGGCGCAGTTCGAGCGCGATACCTCGAACCAGATCCTGGTCTACATCGACCGCAAGCTTCCGCCCGGCTCGACGATCGAACAGATGGGCAGCGAGGCCATGCACCAGTGGGGCGTCGGGCAGAAGGGGAAGAGCAACGGTGCCGTGCTCTTTCTCTTCATCGACGATCGCAAGATGCGGATCGAGGTCGGCTACGGTCTGGAAGCGGCCCTGACCGATGCAAAAGCACGGGAGATCACCAGCACGATCCTCAAACCGCGCCTGAAGGCCGGCGACTATGACGGCGCCGCCGAGCAGGGTGTCGAGGCTATGCTGGCGGCCGCGCGCGGGGAAGCGCTGAAGGGAACAGGGAAGACCGTTCACGAAGCGCGGCATCCGCATGCGGTGCAGGTGCAGGAGCAATCCGGGGGACTCGGCATTGCAGGTTGTGGTGTTCTGGCCATGCTCCTGTTCGGAGTTCCGCTGCTGATCGCGATCCTTGTCCTGCGCAAGCGGGGACCGCGGAGCGCGACATCGGGCGACTCCGGCAACACGCAGATCCTGCCGATCTCCGACTCGGCCTGGTCGGGCTCGGGATCCTCGTTCTCGTCGTCGGATTCGTCCGACTCGTTCAGCTCGTCCTCCGATTCGAGCTCGAGCTTCGACGGCGGCGGGGGCGATGCGGGCGGCGGCGGAGCAAGCGACTCGTGGTGATCAGACCACCTGTTTCATCGAGAGCCCTTCTCCCCCCCGCGAACCCGCGGGGGGGAGAAGGGCTCTCGAGGAAGGGGCATAGCAAAGGACTCACGAAGAACGTGAGAATGCGGTTCAGTCCAGCGCGATGATGCCGTCCTTCCAGAGCTTGTAGAAAATCAGCATGGCGTCCGGCTCGCGGATGGGGGAGATCTTGATCAGCGAGCCGAGGTCCCACTGGCCGTTGATGCGCGAGAGCATGAAGCCCTCGTTCGGCGTGAAGTTCATCTGCGTGATCTCTTCGAGCGGCTTGGCCACGCGCGGAATCTTGGAGTCGTGCAGCCCCTGACCGCGCAGATCCGAGAGGATTGCCGACTCGGCGCCTTTGATGGCGTTGCGCACGCGCTGGTGGCTGGGATCGAGATTCTCCGCGGCTTTCAGGAACCGCTGCGCCTTTTCGTATTCACGAACGCGCAGCGACTGCTGGGCCCGGGCGATGAGCGAAAGGATTTCATCGTCTTCACTGGTGCCTTCGTCGAACGGAGCCTCCTCGACTTTCTTCGCCTCCGCTTGCAACGTCGGATCATCGAGCGTGACGTAGCCCTCGCGCGCGAGGTGGTAGACGGTGGAGGCAACGTTGAATGACGAGGAGCGGCTCTCCAGCACCAGTTCGGCCAGCGACCGCTTGCCATCGATGGCCAGCACCACCGTGCGCTGGGCATCGTCCTCCAGCTCCTCGGGCGGAACTTCCTTCACGATCGAGGGGATCAGCGCTTCGTGCCCGATCAGCGTGTGGATGCGGCCCCATTCGTCGACGCGCCGCGTCCCTTCCATGATCAGGCCGGTGACGTCGACCTGCAGCGGGATCATCTCCATCTGCGGGAGCTCATTGTCGATGAACTCGAACTCGCCTTCGTTCCAGAGAAAGATGTCGTAGATCTCTTCCTCCGCCTTGCGGCGCATGAGGCGCTGCAGATCCTCTTCATTGATGACGTCGATCATCACCAGGATCTTGCCGAGCAGAATGCGCGACTGCGCCTGCACTTCCATCGCCTTCATCAGCTCCGGCTCGGTGATGTAGCCGTGGCTCATGAGGAACTGGCCGAGGTATTCGCGGGGATCGTTCGATGCGGAGGAGATGACGCGGCCGTTGCGGAAGAAGATTTTCTTCTCGACCCCCTTGTTGCGGACGCAGAGCGTGCCGGTTTTCTGCCCGAGGCTAAGCCACTGGAGCAGATCGCCCGGAAGCATCGTTTTCAGGTTGCCGCTGACGCTCATGATCGAGGTGGGGAGCAAAAGGGGGTGAATTATATGAGCGCGCCGAGTGCGCCCGCTATGATTACCCGGCCATGACCGGGGAGAAACTTTTTTTCGATGCGGACGATCTGACCGAGCGCCGCTTCGACGCCGCCAACGACCTCGGCGAGCCGGGTCGCTTCCCGTACACGCGCGGCCCGCAGGCGTCGATGTACCGAGGCAAGCTCTGGACCATGCGCCAGTACGCGGGGTTCTCCACCGCCGCGGAGTCGAACAAACGCTATCGCTACCTGCTCGAGCGCGGGACCACCGGCCTCTCGGTGGCGTTCGATCTTCCGACGCAGATCGGGATGGATTCCGACGATCCGCGGGCGCGCGGCGAGGTGGGAAACGTCGGCGTGGCCATCGATTCGATCGACGACATGGAGCAGCTGTTCGACTCCATCCCGTTGGATCGCGTCTCCATTTCCATGACCATCAACGCGCCGGCGTCGATCCTGCTGGCGCTGCTGCTGGTCGTTGCGGAGCGGCGCGGCATTCCGTGGACGAAACTCTCCGGCACGATTCAGAACGACATCCTCAAGGAGTACGCGGCGCGGGGAACCTACATCTTTCCGCCGGCGCCGTCGCTTCGCATCGTCACCGACATCTTCGAGTTCTGCGCGAAGGAGGTGCCGCGCTGGAACACGATCTCGGTCTCCGGTTACCACATCCGCGAGGCGGGATCGACGGCGGTGCAGGAGGTGGCCTTCACGCTGGCGAACGGGCTGCAGTACGTGCAGGCGGCGGTGGAGCGCGGGCTGGACGTCGATTCATTCGCGCCGCGGATCTCGTTTTTCTTCAACGCCCACAACGACTTTCTGGAAGAGGTGGCCAAGTTCCGCGCCGCGCGCAAGCTGTGGGCGGAGCTGATGCGCGAGCGCTACGCGCCGAAGGATCCGAAGTCGCTGGCGCTGCGTTTTCACGCCCAGACCGCCGGCTCGACGCTGACGGCGCAGCAGCCGGAGAACAACGTGGTGCGTGTGGCCTATCAGGCCATGGCCGCCGTTCTCGGCGGCTGCCAGTCGCTGCACACGAACTCGCGCGACGAGGCGCTGGCGCTGCCGACCGAGGAGTCAGCGAAGATCGCGTTGCGCACGCAGCAGGTGCTGGCCCACGAGACCGGCGTGACGCACTACGCCGACCCGCTGGCGGGATCGTACGAGGTGGAATCGCGCACCCTCGACATCGAGCGCGAGGCGCGCGCACTGATCGAGCGCATCGACGCCATGGGCGGCGCGCGCGAGGCCATCGAGTCGGGCTTCGTCCAGCACGAGATCGGCGAGTCCGCCTATCTTGCCCAACGCGCGCTGGAGGAGAAGCGCGCCATCGTCGTCGGCGTCAACGACTTCGTCGATGATTCCTCGGCGACGTTGCCGATCATGTCCATCGACGAGAGCGTGGAGCGCGATCAGGTGGCGCGGCTGCAGGCGTTTCGGATCTCACGCACCGGCGACGTGACCGCTGCGCTGACCGCACTCGATTCCGCCGCTCGAGAGAATCGCAACCTCATGCCGTTCATCGTCGAGTGCGTGCGGCAGGATTGCACGGTTGGGGAGATCGTGAACAAGCTGAAGGAGACGTTTGGGGAGCACAAAGACCAGGGCTTCTGATCTCCGGTGAAATAGGGTTTCCCGGCATTGGGTTGGTCAGACCAGACCAATGAGCGACCAGATCAACATCTACGACGCGAAAACGCAGTTGTCCAAACTCGTCGACCGAGCCGAGTCGGGGGAGGAGATCATCATCGCCCGGGGAGGTCGTCCGGCCGCGAAGCTGGTTCCGTTTCGGGCGCACTCCGTCAAGCGGAAGCCGGGCCGCATGCGCGGGCACATCCGTCTTGGCCGCGGCTTTGACGCGCCCCTTCCTCCTGGCATGTTCGAAGGCGATTGATGCGCCTCCTGCTGGATACGCACATCCTCCTCTGGTGGGTCATGGGCGACCGGCGGCTTCCGAAGAGCGTATCCACCATCGTGGCCTCGTCGGATAGCGATGTAGCGGTGAGCGCTGCGTCCATGTGGGAGATCACGATCAAACGGATGCTGGGCCGGATTGACGTCGACCTCGAAGAGTTGAGGGCCTCGATCGTCGCCGACGGATTCAGCGAGCTTCCCCTTCGCTTCTCGCATTCGTTGAAGCTGGAGACTCTTCCGCGCCTCCATGACGATCCCTTCGATCGAATCCTCATCGCCCAATCGATTGCCGAGGGGCGAGAGCTTGTGACGAAAGACTCCGAGATCCTTCGTTATCGTGGCGTAGCTGGATTCAATCCACTTGGATGAGTTGAGTTAATTTGCTTTGAACCACAGAGGCACAAAGGACACAGAGGTTTTCTCTGTGCCCTCTGTGTCTCTGTGGTGAAAGCCTTTCTACTCCAGCCCCACCGAAGAACGCACCTTCACTTCCAGCGCATTCATCTCGCCGTTGTCGGTGGCATGGTCATACCCGAGTGCATGCAGGATCCCGTGGAGAATCAGGTACCGCACCTCCGTCGCAAGCGAGTGGCGCTGCTCGAGAGCCTGCCGGCGCGCCTGGTCGATGGAGATGACGATATCGCCGAGCGGGCGGCCCTTGGCGTGGGGATCGGCATCCGAGGCATCGGCGGGGAAGGTGAGGACGTCCGTGGTCTTGTTCTTCTTGCGGAACTGGCGGTTCAGCGTGCGCATCGCATCGTCGTCGACGATGGCGATGGAGACTTCGTGGATGTCGTCGTCGACGCGAAGGGCGATCAGGACTTTGCGAACGAACTCCGCCATCTCGCGGCGGCTGAAGCGTGGGACCGCCGCGCCGGTGACTTCAACGTCCGTCAAGCGTTCTCCTGCTTCTCGCGTTCTTTGTCGACGCGGTCGTAGGCCATGACGATCTTCTGTACGACCGGGTGGCGCACGACGTCGCGGTCGGAAAAATCGAAGAAGCGAATGCGATCGATGCCGTCGAGGATCTGGCGGACGACGCGCAAGCCGGACTTGGCGCCGGTGGGGAGATCGACCTGGGTCACGTCGCCGGTGACGACTGCCTTGGCGCCGAAGCCGAGGCGGGTGAGAAACATCTTCATCTGTTCGGGCGTCGTGTTCTGAGCCTCGTCGAGGATGATGAACGCGTCGTTGAGCGTGCGGCCGCGCATGAACGCCAGCGGCGCGATCTCGATGACGCTGCGCTCCATCAGCTTCTCCACCTTCTCGAAGCCGATGATGTCGTAGAGCGAGTCGTAGAGCGGGCGCAGGTAGGGATTCACCTTTTCGGCAATGTCGCCCGGGAGAAAGCCGAGGCGCTCGCCCGCTTCGACCGCGGGCCGGCAGAGAACGATGCGCTTCACGCTCTTGTCCGCCAGCGCGCCGGCGGCGGCGGCGACGGCCAGGAAGGTCTTGCCGGTTCCGGCCGGGCCGATTCCAAACGTGATGTCGTTGTCCTGCATCGCCTGCAGGTACATCTTCTGGGCCACGTTGCGGGGCGTGACCACGCGGCGCACGGAGGCCTGCACGGCGTCATCGGTGAAAAAGTCGACGATGCTGGCGTCGGGCCGGTCGCGGAGCACGCGCATTCCGGTGTGGATGTCGGAGCGCTTGAGCGGATAACCCTGCTCGATCAGCTGCTGCATCTGCTCCAGCAGCTTCTCCACCGGCGCGACGTTGTCCGGCGCGCCGTTGACGAAGATCTCGCCGCCGCGGGACGAGATCTTGACCTTGAACTCGTCTTCCAGCATGCGCAGGTTTTCATCGTGATTGCCGAAGAGTGTGTGAGTGCCTTCGTCGTCGAGGGTAAGTTCCATTCGGACCTTTCAGATCAGAAAAACAAAATGTTGAATGTTCGTGTTGAATGTTCAAGGTTGAATGGATCCGAGATGAAGTTGGGTGTTTCATTCAACATTCAACACTGAACATTCAACATTCAACATTCAACATTCCGCCTTCGACTTTCAGTAACGCGCCATCCCCGGCGCTATCTCCACCGCCCACCGATCGATCCCGCCTTCCAGAGAGAGCGCGTCGAATCCCTGCTCCGCCAGCCATTGGCCCGCCATGTACGAGCGCATTCCGTGGTGGCAGTAGAGCGCCACGGGACGATCGCGCGGGATCTCCTGCAAACGCTGCGGCAGGGTGTTCATCGGGATGAGAATCGATCCCTCGATGGCACAGATGGCCGCTTCGCCCTCTTCACGCACGTCAATGAGCACCGGCGGATTGTCCTCGGAGAGAAGCTTCTGAAGTTGGGCAGGGGTGATTTCGGCGATCGGCATCGGTTCCTTTGGTTTCGTGGTCTTGCGGTCACGCGGTCTCGGGGTTTGGCCGCGCGACCGCGCCACCGCGAGACCGCGCAACTTCGAACAAGGTAATCCAGACTTCGCCGTATTCGGCACGGCGTGTCGCTTTCAGTCGTTTTGTTTCGATCGTGAATGGCTCGGTGCGCCGCTGATGCTCGATGCCTACCAAGGCGTCATCGGCGAGGAGCTCGTCGCGGTCGAGGGCGGCAAGCAGCTCGTCGTAGCGTCCGAACGCGTACGGCGGATCGGCGTAGACGATATCGAACCGGCCGCTGAGCCGGGGGATTTCCGCAAAGACGTCTCCGGCGATGGCGGTGAGAGGCGCGCTCCACTCCTTCGCCAGATTCGCAATCGCGGCCGCGCTCCGGCGGTCCTGCTCGATGGCGGTCGCTGACGCCGCGCCGCGCGAGATCGCTTCGAACGAGAAGACGCCGCTGCCGGCGAAGAGATCGAGAAAGCGTGCCCCCTCGATGCGCGCGCCGGCGATGTTGAAGAAGCCCATGCGCGCGCGCTCGGAAGTCGGACGCGTCTGGCGCGGTGGGACGGGAACGCGGCGTCCGCGCAACGTGCCGGTAGTGACGCGGAGGGTGCTCAGCGGCTTGCCGCTCCCGGCGTGCCGATGAAGTAGTTGTAGAGATCTTTCACATCGACGTAGATCGTGGTCGGCTGGCTGAGGCAGCGCAGCTCGACGATCTTGTCGCTCACCACGCGCGTCACTTTGTAGATTTTCTTGTCGTCGCCGACGAGCTGGTCGCCGACCTTCGGCATGTAGCCGGCCACGCTGTTGGTCACATTGCGGTCCTGATAGATGACGCGCAGCAGGTCCTGCATCGGCACGATCTGGTCGGAAAGCGTTTTCGGCAGCGTCGACATCGGATCGAATTGCCGCTCGACGAAGTTCATCTGCCCGTCGTACACGCGAAGCATGGCCCGGCGCGTGTCCCTTGGCCTGCTCAGCTGCGCTTCGCGAACGCCGGCGAGCGCCTCGGGCGAAATGGAGTGGAGGTAGTTCCCCAGCGCGTCGGCGGGGATGATGAGTTTCTTGCGAATCGTGCCGCCGTTGCCGCGCCCTTCGACGACGACCAGCCCTCCTTCGAAGATCGACAGCCGCTGGTAGAGCGCCGCCGTGGTCACGCTGTAATCGACCAGCGGCTTCGGCAGCCGTCCATCGATGCGCTGCGACCCCACCGCCTGCCTGCTGCCCGCCAGCTCCGGGATGTCGTACTTCGAAAGCTTCTTACGCTCGCGTTCCGGCAGCGGGACGGCAATGGCCCCGCCGAGCGGCGCGGCTTCGACCTGGGAGATGTCGTGAGTGGGGGATGGCGGAGGTTGCTGTTGCTGCGCGGCAAGAGGCATTGCGGCGAGGAGGAGCGCGGCGAAGGTGGCAGGGCGGCGCATGTTTGTTGAGTGGCCAGTTGCCAGTGGTCAGTGGTCAGGAACGAAACGCTTTGTCTTCCTGACCACTGACCACTGCTCCCTGATCACTATTTTCAAGGTACCTGATCGCCATCTCCCGCGCAAACGCGCGCGCTTCCTCGGACGGGATCTCGCCGGTGAAGACGGCTTCGCGCGTGCGCTCCAGCGCTCTGGCCACGTGCGGCCCGGGAGGAACCTCCAGATCGTTGCCGCGAATGGGGAGCTTGAACGACTGGAACTCCTGGAAGCGGGCCACGTTCGCGCGCTCCTCGGGGACTGTCGCGGCGAGGATGCTCAGCATCTCCGGCGAGGCCTCGTTGAGAAGATCGAAGCGGACGTGGTCGGACGCCGCCTCGGCCAGCGCGTCGGTAAAGCGCGACAGCTCGTTGGCCAGCTGCACCACGTTGCGCGCCCGTTTCTGCGAGAAGCCGGAGCCTTCCAGATCGACCGGCGAGGCGTCGCCGTGCAGGATCGCGGCGGTGTACATCACCTGGCGATCGAGATCGGTGCCGGCGAGCACGGCGGCGGTGCGATCGAGCCGCGCGCCGAGGTCGGGATCGGGCGGCCGGCGACCGAAGAGAACCTCCAGGACGCCCGCGGCACTGAGGGCGGCGATCGCGTGCGGCGCATTCTCCTCGTCGAAGGCGAAGAAAAGCTCGCGCCAGATCCGCTCGCGGGCGATCGTCGTCAGCGCGCCCGACGACACCGCGCTCTCCAACAGGCGCGCCGTCTGCGTCTCCAGCGAAAAGCCGAGACGCGTGGCCAGGCGGACGGCGCGAAAGATCCGCGTCGGATCGTCGAGAAAGCTCTGGTCGTGCAGCACGCGGACGGACATCGCCGCAAGATCGCGCGCGCCACCGGTCGGGTCGTGTAACTCGCCGGTCATCAGATCGACGGCCATGGCGTTGATCGAGAAATCGCGGCGGAGGAGATCGTCCTTGAGCCGTCCGGCGGTGACCGTCGGCAGCGCGCCCGGCGAGCGGTAGCGCTCCTTCCGCGCCGTGGCGATGTCGATCTCCGGATGGTCCTCGGCGGTGACTTTGTAGGTGAGGAACTGCGGAAACGAGCGAAGCCGCCCCGCCACGCGTTTGGCCAGCGCCCCGGCCAGCTTGGAGCCGCCGTCTTCCAGGGTCAGATCGATGTCGATGACGGCATAGCGGCCGAGCATCAGGTCGCGCACCGGGCCGCCGACCAGAAACGGCCGAAGTCCTTTCTCCGCGGCAACTTCCTTCACCAGATCGAGAGCGCGTTTCTGTGGGTTGGGGAGGTCTTCGAGTCGGATCATTGGGCGATGGATTCGTAGAGCTGCGTCAGGGCCCGGGCGCGGTGCCGCGGGCGGAACTTCGACGCCGTTTGTTGGGCGGCAAGGACCCTTGCGTGACGGAACTCCTGCTTAAACAGGGCGGCTAGTATCGCATGAGTCCATTCGTTCGGATCGCGCGGCGGAACGAGCACGCCGGTCCGCCCTTTCTCCAGCCGCTGCGTATTGATGGCCGTTCGCGAGGCGATGACCGCCGTTCCCGCGGCGATCGCTTCGGCCACGAAGCCGTCGTAGTCGTTCTCGCCGGCGGCAGGATCGGCCCAGACATCTACGCTTTGTAGATCGATCGGGGAGGGCGCGGTATCGAAGAGCAGCCAATCGACGTCCTCGCGAAATCGGTGGATCCGTGCGGCGGTCTGTTCGATGAGGTTGTTTATCGCTCCGCGTCTGAAGCTGCCGACGATGGCTCGGTCGCCGGGTTGTCGCGTTGCCTGGTTGCCGAAGTAGATCTCCTCGACGGCCTCGGGGATGAAGGTATCGGCCGTTTCCTTGATCGGGCTGATCACGCTATGAGGTTGGACGCTCTTGCGGAAGCGCCGGTTCTTCGGGCGCGCGTTGCAGACGTAGGGGCGGCCGAGGTCGCGCACGATGCCTGGGTCGAAACCGTCCGGCGCGTAGATGTGGACGATATCGGCGTTGGCGATGTCGCCGAATTCGTGCGCCGAGGAGAGTGAGGCGAAATCGATCCGCTGCGACTTGCGCTCGTATTCGGAGGCGTCGGGGAGGAGAAGTTGGGCGATGATCACAAAGTCATCCAACCACAGAGGCACAGAGATCACGGAGATTCTCTGTGTCCTCTGCGTCTCTGTGGTCCAAAACGATCGTGACGCTCATTCTCTACCTCCTCACCGCCGCCGCGCTCCTCGGCATCGCGCACGCCTGCGTCACGCGCCTCACGCGCGGCGTAGCGTTGGTACTCCTGCTCCTGCCGCTGGTCTTTACCGGCCGCGCGCTGCTGACGGGACGCGTCTACGCTCCGGTGGAGCTGGCCTACACCACCGAGCCGCTGGCCTCGTGCGCCGGCGAGATCGACGCGCCGCCGCCGCAGAATCGGATGCTTTCCGACATCACCTTTCAGATGATTCCGTGGCGTCAGGCGCTGCGGCAATCGATCGCGCACGGCCAATGGCCGTTGTGGAATCGCTTCGAAGGATGCGGCGACGTGCTGGCGGGCGCGGCGCAATCGGCTCCCTTCAGTCCGTTCACGCTCCTGGCGCTGCTGCTGCCGGTCGCGGCCAGCTTCGGATTCACTGCCTCGATCGCCTTTTTCCTCGCCGCTCTCGGCACGTATCTTCTGGCAAGGGAGCTTGGCTGCGGCGAGACGGCGTCGCTCATCGCCGCGGCGATCTTCACGTTCTCCGCGCCGATCGCGCTGCAGATCCTCTGGCCGCTCGGCTTCGGCTGGGCACTCCTTCCGTTCGTGCTGATGGCCACGCGGCGTGTCGTGGCATCGCCATCGATCCGTTCGACGGCGATCCTGATGACCGCGCTGACGCTCGAAGCGCTGGCCGGGCATCCGGAGACGCTGCTTCACGTCGCCGCGATTGGCGCCGTGTACGGCGTTTTCGCGCTCGTACGCGCGCGGCAAAAGTCGAAAGCGATGGCCTGCGCGATCGCGGCGGGCGTTCTCGCCGTCATGCTGAGCGCCATCGCCATCCTGCCGTTTCTCGACGCCAGCCGGCAGACGGTCGAGCATCGCATTCGCACGGAGCTCTTCGCCAGGTCGCCGCTTCGCGTCGCCGCCGGACTTCCGACCGCGGCGTTGCTGTCGGATCTCCTCCCATTCGCGCGAAGGTCGTTCCGTCCGTTCCTGATGGCGCGCGCGGAGGCGGGGAGCATCGCGTTCGCGCTGGCGATTTTCGCGCTAGCGGGATCGCGGGCGCGGGAGCGATGGTTCTTCGCCGTCCTCGGCGTCGTCTGCCTGCTCGCCAGCGCCAACGCCTGGCCTGTGGCGCAGTGGCTTCATCGCCTCCCGCTCTTCAGTCTCGCGCTCAACGATCGGCTGGCCTCGGCGGTTCCGCTCTGCGCCGCAATCCTGGCCGCGTTCGCCGTCGATGCCCTCTCCGATCGCGCCGGGACGGTCATGGCCGGACTGCTCATCCTCATCGCCGCCGGTGCCATGGGGATGCGAGCCGGCTCGATCGACATGCCCCGCCTCGTCGCCGAGCTGGCGCCGCTGGCCATCGCCACGGTGATCGTCCTTTTCGCCAGGAATCGCGCGCTCGTCGCGCCCGTGCTGCTCGCGCTCATCCTGCTGCAGCGGGCGATCTCGGACGGGGCGCTGATCCCGGCCAACGACGCGCGCATCGCCTATCCGCCGGTCGCGCTCTTCCGGCCGTTGCAATCGATCCGCGAACCGTTTCGCATCACCGGCATCGGACCGTCGCTCTTCCCGAACACGGCCACGATGTACGGCCTGGAAGACGCGCGCGTGATGACGGCGATGACTCTGACCGCCTTCGACGAAACCTTTCCGCTCTGGTGCCGCCACGGCGGTTTCGGCTTCAACCAGGTGGACGACCTGACCCGCCCGATGCTGTCGATGCTGAACATCCGCTTCGCCATCGTGCCGAAGGACGAAGCGATTCCCGGTGGCTGGCGCGACGTCACCACCGGTCACAACTCGCGCCTGATCGAAAACGAGCACGCGCTGCCGCGCGCCTTCATTCCCCGCAACGTCCGCCTGGGCGCCGCGAACGAGATCGAGGACATGGCCGCGGCCACTGATTTCGCCGAAACAGCCTGGCTGGAGATGCCGGGCACCCCGCGCGACATCCCCAACGGACCGGGAACGATCGTCATCAATCCCAACGCTCTCGATGTCACGATGGCGAACGACGGCTACATCGTCATCTCCCACGCCGCCTGGACCGGCTGGCGCGCCTACCTCGACGGCCGTCGCACCAGGATCATCCACGCCAACCACGCCTTCCTCGGCGTGTTCGTTCCGAAGGGGAGGCACGCCGTGCGGCTGGTCTATCTCCCGCGGTCGTTTGTCGTGGGGCGGGCGATCACGTTCATCACGCTGGCGTTCGTGATCGCCTTGGGCGTAGCGCCGCCGGCCCGACGGCTGTATCGCCGCCGGCTCGGCGGCGCTCCGCATGACGATAGAATCCCGCGCGTTTGTGGAGGCGAAGATATGAAGCTCAAGGTCCTCAGCAGTCTGCTCGTGGTTGCCGGCGTCGCCGGTGCGGTCGTGTTGCACTCGCAGGAAACTCCGAAACCGCGTCCGGCCGAGACGCAGGCCGCGTATGAACCATCGCGGAAGACCGGCGCGGGCCAGCTCCTGCTGGCGCAATTCGCCGGCGACTGGGACGTGGTCAAGACCTTCTTCCCCTCCAGCGGCGCCGCGCCGATCAAGACCACCGGCACCTGCAAGCAGTGGATGATTCACGACGGCCACTTCCTCCAGTCCGACTTCACCTTCAACGAGCGCGATGGCGGCAAGACCACCGGAACCGGGATCTCCGGCTTCGATCCGAAGACCAACCGCTTCACCACGGTCTGGTACGACTCGCACCAGACCACGATGTCCATCCGCCAGAGCGACGGCACCTTCGACGGCAAAGAGATCGTGCTCTGGGCCACCTCGCTCGATCCCGACCGGCCCGGACGCAAGACGGTTGCACGCGCGCATCTCGAGGAGAACGGCCGCGTTCTTCTGCACCGGCACTTCCTGGTCGAGGAAGGCGGCAAGGAGAAGATGATGATCGAGCTGCGCATGACCCGGAAAGGCGCGCCCGCAAAGTAAGGAACGGCCCTTCCATCGAGCCGGCGAAGCCGGCCCAAGAACTTAGCCCCCGACTTCAGTCGGGGGGTTCTGATAACCGCGGCCCGCCGGCTGTCGTATACGTGCGCATGCTCGTGCTCGACGGTGTCAGCAAGAAGTTCCGCGGCGGCAACTACGGCGTTCGCGACGTTTCCCTCTCCATCGGCAGCGGCGTGATCGGACTCCTCGGGCCCAACGGCGCGGGGAAGACCACGCTGATGCAGATGATCGCCACCATCACCCGGCCAACGTCGGGCACGATTTGCTTTCAGGGAGTCGACGTCGTACGCGAGCCGGACGCCATCCGCAAAAAGCTCGGCTATCTGCCGCAGGACTTTGGCGTTTACGACAACCTCACCGCCGTCGAGTTTCTCAGCTACTTCGCCGCGTTGAAGGGTGTTCACAGCAAAGCGCGCATCGGCGAGATGCTGGAGATGGTCAACCTGCACAACGTCGCCAAGCGTCCCATCGGCGGCTTCTCCGGCGGGATGAAACAGCGGCTCGGCATCGCCCAGGCGCTGATCAACGACCCGGACCTGGTCATCGTCGACGAGCCGACGGCGGGGCTCGATCCCGAGGAACGCGTCCGCTTCCGCAACGTGCTGGCCGATGCCGGCCTCGGCAAGCTGGTCATCCTCTCCACGCACATCGTCTCCGACGTCGAATCGGTGGCCACGCACATCGCCATCATGAGTGGCGGCTCCATCGTCGCCTGTGCCACGCCCGAAGAGCTCATGCGCGGCGCTGCCGGAAACGTGTGGGAACTGGTCGTGCCGTCGGAGCGATTCGATGAGCTGCGGCGCACCGCCCGCGTTTCCAGCGCGGTGCGCAAATCAGATGGAGTTCATGTCCGGATCGTCAGCGCCGAGGAGCCGCGGGGAGGTGCCAACGCCGCGGAACCGACGCTCGAGGATGCCTTTCTTCACACCATGAGCCTGAAGGCGGCGGCGTGATCGGCAGAATTGGCGCCATCGTCCGCGCCGACTTCCTGATCCGGTTCCGGCGGCTTTCGACCGTCATCGTCTTCCTGCTGCTCAGCGGCTTCGCCTACGTCTGGGTTCCGGCGGTCTCCACCGGCCGGACGCTGATGCAGGTCAACGGCGCGCGCGTGATTTACAACTCCGCCGCCATCGGCATCGGCACGTCGATGCTGGCCTCGATCTTCGTCGGTCTCTTCGGCTTCTACGTCATCTCCAACGCCGTGCGCCGCGACATCGACTCGCGCTGCGGCTACGTCATCGCCTCCACCAACATCGGCACCGGCGAATACATCGCCGGCAAGTTCCTCGGCAACGTGGTTTTTCTTTCCACCTTCGTCGGCGGCTACATGGCCGTCTCGATGGTGATGCAGCTCATTCGCGGCGAGGCGCCGCTGGAGCCGTTCGTCTTTCTCACGCAGTACGCCGTCATGACGCCGGCCACCATCGTCTTCGTCTCCGTGCTGGCCATCGTCTTCGAATCGATCCCGTTTCTCTCCGGCCGTTTCGGCGACGTCGTCTACTTTTTTCTCTACGCCGCTTCGCTCGGTGTGGTCGGCAGCTCGATGGAACGCGGCGGCTCGACCAACCTCCGCTACGTTGACATCAGCGGCTTCGGCTTCATGTTCGACCAGACCCGCCGGATTTTTCACACGACCTCGATGTCGATCGGATCGTCCTCGTTCAACCCGGCGGTGAAGCCGATCCTCATCGGCGGACTGCAGTTGAGCGGAGAGGATTGGGCCACGCGCATCGTCGCCACGTTGATCTCGATCCCGCTGCTGCTCCTGGCCTGGCTCTTCTTTCACCGTTTCGATCCGGCCCGCCTCCGCGCCGCCGGCGCGAAGGGGAAGCGCGGCTGGATGCGCAACCTCAACGCCCTGGCCCGGCCGTTCGCGCGGCCCTTCGCCGCGATTCCTGTCCGCGGCGCGGCGATGAAGGACGCCATGATGACCTTCGCCGCCACCCCGTTTACCGGCTTCGCCCTGCTCGGCATCACCATCGCCGCGCTGGCCAGCCCGGCCTCGCTGCCGGTCGCCTTCGCCATCGTGGCCGTCTTCATCGCCGACGTCTCCTCGCGCGACCGCCGTGCCGGTACCACCGGCCTGATCTACGCCGCGCCGCGCCTCCGCGAGAGATTCGTGACTTGGAAGCTGACGTCGTCCGCGATCGTGGCCATCGTTCTCCTGATCGCTCCGATCCTGCGCGCGACGACCCATCCGGCCAAGATCGTCCCCCTCCTCATCGGCATCCTCTTCCTCGCCGCCGCCGCCACCTCCCTCGGCGTAATCAGCGGCAACCCGAAGACCTTCATCGTCCTGTTTCTGACGTTCTGGTACCTCGTGGTCAACGACCACGGAGCCACCAAAGCCCTCGACTTCGCCGGCTTCTTCTCAACGCCGGCGATGGGGGTAATGGCCATGTACGCGGGCATCGCTATCGCGCTGCTGGCGACGGCGGAGGGGGTTCACCGGGGGAGATTGCGGGTGTAGCAACTCTGTCCCTGAGGCCCTAACCAGCACAGACAAGAGTGTCTGTGCCACATCGGTCCTTCTTCTTGCGCATCGCCGTCCTGTGGCAGGGTCAATGTGGCACAGACACTCTTGTCTGTGTGCTGCAAGCTTCCGTGAAGAAGCAATGACGCCCCCTACTTCTTCCCCGCCTCCGCCACCAGCGTGGCGATCCACGCATCCGTCTTGATGAACCCTTTGCCCCACGAATCCCACTGCGCCAGGATGTTCTCCGCTTTCATCTGATCGAGCGTCTTCCCCGCGGCCAGTGCCTTGGCGACGGCGTTCGAGGTGCCGCGCAGCACTTCGGCGAAGGCGCGCAGGCCGGCTTTGTCGGAGAGCGGGCCGTGGCCGGGGATCACTTTCGCGTCATCGGGGAGCGTCGACAGAACCTTGTCGACGCCGGCCAGCATCCCTTTGACGCTGCCGCCGTTGTCGGTGTCGACGAAGGGGTACATGCCGTTGAAGAAGTCGTCGCCCATGTGCACCACGTTCGACTGGGTGAAGTAGATGACGCTGTCGCCGTCGGTGTGGCCGTGCGGGAAATGGATGGCCCGGATCTCTTCGCCGTTCACGTGCAGCGAGGCGCGGTCGTTGAAGGTGATGACCGGCAGCGCGTCTTTCGGCGCCGGTGGCGTGGCGTTGCCCCGAACCGTCGTCCCGGCGGCGAGGCGCGCGCGCACGTTCTCGTGGGCCAGGATCGGCGCTTCCTTGCCGAAGATCTCGTTGCCGCCGGTGTGATCGCCGTGGTAGTGCGTATTGACGATGAACTTGATCGGCTTGGCGGTGATGCCTTTCAACGCCTCTTTGATCTTCGGGGCGAGCGGCGCGAACTGGTCGTCGACGATGACGATCCCGTCGTCGCCGGACGAGACGCCGATGTTGCCTCCGGCGCCGGTGAGCATGTACACCGTGCCGGCGACCTTGGTCACCTTGATCTCGACTTTGCTGAAGTCCTGCTGGGCAAAGAGCGACGTGGCGGAAAGAGCGGCAAGAACGACGATCCATTTACGCATGGCGCGGGATTGTAGATGACGAAACCGGCCATCGTGCGCGCCGGCTATCCGTGGTGGCTGCGGTTGTTTGTTCATCGTAACGTCGCCGCGATCACGCTCGGGCGCCGGATCTACGTCGCCGAAGAACCCACCGATGCGATCCTCCGCCATGAAATGGTGCACGTGCGGCAGGCAGGGGAGTTGGGACTGCCGCGATTCCTCTGGCGCTACATCGCGGAATACATAAGGAACCGGTGGCGCGGGATGGCCCACGATGCCGCCTATCGGGCCATCTCCTTCGAAGTGGAGGCGTTCGCGGCGGAGAACCATCCGCCCGTATAATCGGCCGTTCACGAACATCCTGATGATTCAATTTCACGCGCTCGAAATCCCGCAGCTGGAACGCTTTCTGGAGCGTCAGAAGGCGGGCCTCTCGCTCAAATCGGACATCGACCTCGATCTCATCCTCCGGCAGATCCTGCAGAAAGCCAACGAGTTCGTCCCCTCCGAATCGGGATCGATCCTGCTCGACGATCCCTTCCGCAAAGTGGCCATCCGCCGCGAGAACGAGCTGGTCTTCATCGCCACCTTCGGCCACGCCAGCCGCCACCTCATCGGCCAGCGGCTCTCCGCCAAATTCGGAATCGTCGGGCAGGTCTACCAGACCGGCATGCCGTACGTCTCCGCCGACGTCAAGGAAGACGATTTCTTCTACGCCGAGTTCGACCAGCAGCTGGGGCACAAGACCCATTCCATCGTCTGCGTGCCGATCTACATCGGCAAGACTGTTTGCGGCGTGCTGGAACTGATCAACCGCATCGACGGCAGTATCTTCACCGAGCGCGATAAGACACTGCTGGAGATCTTCGCCGGCTACACCTCCTTCACGCTGCAGAACGCCCTCGACGCCAAGCGCGCCCACGAGCTGGCCAAGAAAGACGACCTGACCGGCCTCTTCAACGACCGCTGGTACAACGTCCGGCTCAGCGAGACGCTCACCGAGGCCAGGCGAACCGGGAACGAGGGCGTGCTGATCTTCATGGATCTCGATCGCTTCAAAGCCATCAACGACGGCCACGGCCATCTGGCCGGCAGCCAGGTTCTCCGCGAGGTCGGCTTCCTCCTCAAGCGGATCGTGCAGCAGGGCGACGCCACGGTGGCGCGCTACGGCGGCGACGAGTTCGTGATCCTCCTTCCGAATACGAAGCTCGACGAGGGCATCGCCGTCTGCGAGGAGATCCGCCGCACGATCGAGGAGACCACCTTTCTCCAGCGCGAGTGGGGTTTCAGCATGCCCCCGCTTCACCTTTCCGGCCTCCTCTCCGCCTCCCTCGGCATCGCCCAGCACCTGCCCACCTCTGACCCCTCCGCCTCGCTGGAGCAGGAAAAGAGCGACCTCCTCCGCCGTGCCGATGCCGCCATGTATCGCGCCAAATCCCTCGGCAAGAATCTCGTGGTGGTGAGCAAACTGGGCGAGGATTTGCAGACAGCGACGGTCGGGCAGGCAGCGGTGCCGGGATCGTAAGGATTAGTGGCCACTGACTACTGACCCCTGGCTACTGACCACTGATCCCCCATTCTGCTATCGTGTTTCATCTCACGACAGGAGGTTGACTTACCTTGGCAAAAATCACCGCGGAGTACATTTGGATCGATGGGCAGAAGCCGACGGCGAAGCTTCGGTCGAAGACAAAAATCATCGACCCGGCCAAGTCGCTGGCGGACATCCCCGAATGGGGTTATGACGGTTCGAGCACCGAGCAGGCCACCGGACACTTCAGCGATCTGCTGTTGCGTCCCGTGAAAATGATCCCGGATCCGCTGCATCGTGACGGCGATCTGCTGGTTCTCTGCGAAGTGCTGAATCCGGACGGCACGGTTCACCCGAGCAACACGCGCGCCTTTCTGCGCGAGGTGGCCGAGCGCTACAAGGAACACGATTGCTGGTTCGGCATCGAGCAGGAGTACACCTTCTTCGAAGGCAACCGTCCGCTCGGCTGGCCCGATCATGGATTCCCCGCGCCGCAGGGCGGCTACTACTGCGGTGTCGGCGCGGACGAGGTCTTCGGCCGCGACGTCGTCGAAGCGCACGCCGACGCCTGCATGCGCGCCGGCATCTCCATCGTCGGCACCAACGCCGAGGTCATGCCGGGACAGTGGGAGTTCCAGGTGGGGGCGTTGCCCGCGCCCGACATTGCCGACGAGCTCTGGCTGGCCCGCTGGCTCTTGTACCGCATCGGCGAAGAATTCGGCGTCAGCGCCACGCTCTATCCGAAACCGGTCAAGGGCGACTGGAACGGCGCCGGAGCGCACACGAACTTCTCCACGAAGGCAACGCGCGCCGACGGCGGCATCAAAGTCATCGAAGAAGCGATGAAAAAACTGGAGCGCCGCCACGACGACCACATCAAGGTCTACGGCGCGCACAACGAAGAGCGGCTGACCGGATTGCATGAGACCGCTCCGATTCACGCCTTCCGCTTCGGCATCAGCGACCGCGGCGCCTCGGTGCGCATTCCGATGGCCACGGCGAAGGAAGGCAAAGGCTACTTCGAAGACCGCCGTCCGGCCGCAAACATGGATCCGTATCAGGTCTGTGCGATGTTGATTGAAACCGTCTGCGCCCCGTAACGTCATACAATCCGGCAGCCGGTCGGATCGGCCGGCTGCCGGGCGATACAAATGATCGAACTAGTCCTGAATGCAGTCTGGCTGGCCGTCGTGGCCGGCGCCTTCACGGTGATCCCGCGGCGGTCGAGCCGGGTCACCCTCGGCGTTGCCTGCATTCTGGTTCTCCTCTTCCCGATCATCTCCGTTTCCGACGACCTCGCGCTCGACGGCAACTCCCTCGAGGAAGCGCTGGCGATCATCGTTTCGATGCTCGTCCTCGTGGCCGGTTTCGTCGCGCTGGCGCGCGTGGAGCACGAGCTCTCCGCGCCCGCGCTGATCCTGGTCACCATCCCCTCCGACCCGCGCTCTCCTCCCCGCCGCTAGCCCACGCCGGCTTGCGCAGTCGTGGTCTTCCGGCCACGAGACTTTTCTCCCGAACAACTGCGAACCCCGGCCGTGAAATGGCGGCATTCCCGCGTGCCGGCTCCCCCTGGGCCGGCACACCGGGCTCGGGAGTGCCGCCTTTTGACGGCCGGTCGTGAAATGGCGGCATCCTCGCGCGTCGGCACCCCCTGGCCGACGTCGGGCTGCGAGGGTGCCGCCGTTTGACGATCAGGTGGTCCAGAACCGGCTACCCAGCCATCGGATGAGTTGCCCGGCCTGCCACCGCAGATGCCATTGCTCCCAATTGATGAAAAACACGATGCCGACACCCGTGGCGAATTGAATGAGCTTGATGCGGGTGAGGCCGGCCAGGCGCGTCGGCTGCGACCACCAGCCTGCACGCCGGACTTTCAGCGTATAGAACGCGCCCCAGTCCTGCATCCATTGGAGGGCGCCGGCCGCGACCATCGACCAGCCGGCAATTCTGGCCAGCCAGCGCAGCAGTGGAACGGTGTCGCCCGGCCGCTCGGCGGTGGCGAAGAACAGCGCCGCGACCGCCGTGTAGAGCAGAACGAAAAAAAGGTCGATGACAATCGCACGCTTGGCGGTCTTGTGCTGCGCATTGTCCCATCGCACCATCAGACGGTTGACGGCGGAACGCGTCGGTGCAAGCTGCAGCATCAGGAGCGACGGCTTCAGCCTCCACTCTGTCCTGATGAGCAGCGTTCCAAGGATGGCGATACCAGCCACAAGCGCCCATGACACCGTCTTGGGGTGGGCCTCTGCGATGTCCGCAAGCATTCGCTCGGCGAAGTAGAAGAACCAGAAAAAGACATAGGACAGTCCGAGCGCCAGCAGCCCGAATTTGATCCGGGCGAACCACCGCGCCGCGTCGACCCGAGTCGGTGTGACCTCCCTGAGCGTCAGCAACATGGCAGTGTTCTCGAGGCTGTCCCAGAGACCGCAGGTGAGCACGGCCGCCGCCACTCCGATGCCGAGCGGCAATACATCCTGGAAATACCAGTTCGAAGCCATCGCCAGGATCAGAAGCGCGCATGCCGGCGGATAGAAGAGGGCGAAGAAGAAGTCCGCCACGATCGCGCGCAGCGCCTGGCGCTTCCCGGGGTCGCCCCATTGATCGAGGATGCGATTTGCCTCGTCGACCGATTCGGCGAGTTCGAGCTGGATGACTTTCGGTTTCAGCCCGCAGGCAATGATGCCGGTGATCAGGCCGCAGACGGCGGCCAGTCCGGTGATGACGCCGAACAATACCCAGTGGGCTGCCAGGATCCAATGAAAAAGGTTTCCCATGGTCATACCTTCGTGCCGTGTGTGACCGGCTCGCCGCACAACTTGTAGATCTGCTCGACTTCCGGGATCTTCTTTGAATCGACGTTCGCCTGGAGTAGTCCTTCTTTCGAGAAGGGGCAGATCTTGCCGTTGCGGAACCAGCACTCGCCGTTCTGGCGCGGTTGAGGATTCAGGATGTCCTGAGCGCCGGCTCCCTGGCCGTTCGGCGGTTGGAACGCAGCCGTGTCCAGTGCGAGGTTCTTCGCCCCCCACGCCTCCAACCACTTCTTTTCCTTGGGGATGCTTTCCATCTGGAAGAAAGCGCCGAGCGTCGACGCGCAACCGTGGGCGATGCTCCGTGCCTGTCTGGCCCGGCGGAAGCCGAGCATCGGATGGAATCCGAACGTGCTGCAGAGCCACTTCGGTTTTACCGCCATCACGTGCAGATCGAGCAGCGTGTTTTTCGGATTGTCGCCCTTGCTCACGCGGTGGTTATGGAGCGCACGGAGATCGCGCTGCGCGCTCGCGTAACCGTCGACCTTGAGGTTGTATTTGAACGTCTTCGCGCGTTTGCCGATGGCCAGACAGTCGTCGGCATCGAAGTGGCCGTTGCGCGGAGGATCGGTCTCGAGCGAGGCGGTGAAGATGAGGTGCGGCTGTGCCGGACGCCGTTTGACGGGCGGATTGGTTCCGACCGAGTGCCGGTCGAGGAATTGCGCCACGGCATCGAGAGGCAGGTTGTCGATCACGCCGCCGTCGATGTACTGATGCATTTGATTGCTGCTGCGGAAAATCTCCCAGGACCGGCGCGGTTGGAAGACGGCCGGGAAGGCGCTGCTGGCCAACAGGCCGTAGAGCAGTGAGGCCGCCTGTCGTGTGCCGGACGCGCCGCCGTCGCCGAGGATCTCCAGCTCCCCCTGATCGAGATTGGTGGCCGTTGCCAGGAAGTAAATGGCGCGGTCGCGAAACGATTCGAAGAGATCGTTCTTTTCCGGAAGCGATGCACGCCTGTACTCGAGTACGTGATTGTGAATGAGCAACGACAGCGGCTCCGTACCGAGGATTTCCTCTCCCACCCCGCCGCGGTCGAGGAAGTCCTGAACGTCCTCGCGCAGGGCATCGGCAAACTTCGCCAGATCCTGCATGCGAAGGTCGCGCGTGAGCTCGGCCAACTCGAAGGGACTGATGTGCGTGAGCCGCTCGATGCCGGCCGCAATGGCGCGCATCCTCCGCCCGAACATGTCGGTGCTGCCGGAGTCGTAACGGCGGAAGAGGAGATCTACATCGCGCGGCGCGAAGACCGTCTCCGAAGCGCGTAGCGTCAGCCGCCGGACGAAGTCAGCCATCCGGTCGGTGAGAATGAGCTTGTCGATGCAGAGAAATGTCGCCGCCAGATGGGCGATCTGTTTCCCCTGGTCCTGGGTGGATGAAAAAACCTGGGCGATCATCGCGGCGATGATCGAGCCGACCGAGGACCCGGCTACCACGTCGGGTTGAATGCCCGCTTCCCGCAGCGCGGCCATGACGCCCATGTGAAAGACGCCGCGGAAGACGCCGCCGCCGAAGAGTAGCGACACGAGCGGCCGCTCGTTTCCCTTCAACCCTTCGCGATCGACCGGCCAGCCGTCGCAGACCACTGCTGCCGGCGGATCCTGCGGCTTCGACTCTACGAATTCGATCGGGGTTGCCGGATCGCAACTCGGCCACTCGGGCCAGGCTTCTCTCGCTGCCACCACCCGCAGGGTGGCGCGGTCCTGCCACTGAGTCTCGTCTTTCCCTCGGGTCAGGGCGCAGCGAGCGCAGATCTCCGAAAGGCCGGGACCGGCACTGGCATCGTTTCCCGGCAAAGGAGACTCCTCGCCCAGCCGCATCTCAATGACCTTGGAACAGAGAACCCTATCCTTTGTCCCGGCGCTCTGCGCCGCGTTTCGAATCTGTTGCGGCAGCATCCCTTCGAGCGACGCGCGGCAGCCGTCGGCGATCGTTTCGTAAATCAAATCGTCGTAGGACGTCAGGTCATGACCGGTGATGAGGCGTTGATTGATCTCGACCGGCTTTTCCAGTTCGAGCGGCAGGATGTTCGCGTTGACGAACACCTTTTCCATCTGCTGGCCATTGTTCACCAGAGGCTGGTCATTCCGGTCGACGAGCGGGAGTGGATACCACGACGTTCCCTCGGGCAGAACCTTCGAATAGAGGGTGGTCAGCCGCTGCTCGACCGTCGCATCGCGGAAGCGCTTGAGCTGCAGTGCGCGGGGAACGACGTCCAGGATTCCTGCAAACCGTTTCCCTTCCTCGGCGGGAAGCTTCGGCGTGCTGACGGGCAGGTTCGAGACGGGATACACGTCCACGCAGGCGGCGTCATCGTTGTTCTTCCTCAGCTCGTTCCGGATGTGCTCCAGCAGCGGGCCGATGGCCTCACTGGAGACGTTTGCGCCGTCGATGAAGAGCGTTGAGCCATCGGCCTGTGGGGCGCGCACCGCTGGTTGAAGCTTGGCGCGCTGCTCCTCGTACGCTTCGTCGATCGTGACGGCAGGCAGCAGTGGAATGACCGCCGAAGCCGCGAGTAGTGCGTCGACGACCGGCACGTCGTCGTGGAAGACATGCATCTCTCCGTCGCTCACGCGGGCGGCGACCACGGCCACGGCGATCGGCGGCTCATTTTCGCGATATTGGCCCATCCGCTTCCGATGCGCGTCGGTTCCTGCCGCCGGTTCGGTGTCGCGCGCCAGAGCGCGGTCGAGCACTTCGCTGATGTCCTGGCGTCCGTAGTAGTCCGGATCGAAGCACTTCACCAGGAGCTGTCGGATCATGTCCGAGTTCGCCAGGCCGTCTGCCAGCCCGTAGTACTCGAGGATGCGCGTCATCGCCGCCGACGACAGTTTTCCCGGCGGGCCCGGAGGACCGGCCGGAGCGGCCCGGAAAAACAACGCCGGGAGCACGCGGAGGATCCACGATCCGATCAGGCCGGCCGACGCCAGCACGAGGAGATGCGCCATTCCATAGAGCACCAGGAACGACCGGATCGGTACGCTGACGGCGTCGTAAACCCGCCGCGCCGACATGAGCTTGTCCGCCGTCGCGCTTGCCGCGCCCCGCAGGGCCGTCCGGTTCGGACCGATCACCAAGGCCCAGAGTACCGTCCCGGCCACAGGCGCCAACTCGAAAAAGTGCTTCCATGCAATCCAGAGCAGACCTGCTTCGCTCTTCAACCGCGCCCCGAATCGGAAAAAGCGGTTCGGCCTCTCCGCCGACTCGATGATGCCGAGGAACTTGCGTGCAATCCGGGTGGCCGTCGCGATCGTGATCCGCAGGTGAAAAAAATCATTGAGCAGGTGAACCCATCCGGCTTTGGCCTCGTTCGCGACCTCGCGTGCATCACGCTCGCGCCCGAAGTGAATGGGGAGCTCGAGCGGTTTGAGCGGATCGCGAGCCGTCACCTCCAGGCTGTCGGGGATGAACGCCTCCGCCACGAGCCGGGGCATGCCGAGATAGCTGCTGATGAAACGGCGCAGGGCATCGACCTGGAACGGCAGCCGGTCCCTGTAGAGGAAGCCGCGTTTGGTCTTCGCATCGAGACCGGATGGCGATGCCTGCAGGATTTCGGCGAGTGCCGCCGCGTTCAGCGCGCCAGCCGAAACGCCGACGACGTAGTCTGGCGGCGCGCCGCGGCTGACGAGCAGGGCGTGCGCCACGCCCATCTGCATGACGGTATCCAGTCCGCCCGACGTAAATGCGAGCGCCCGCCGCCGCTTCTTTTTAGCCATGAAGTTGTCCGGTGTTCTCTATAGGAGTGCTGCCGAAGAGCATTTTCCCGACCTCGGATACAAAGATTGACGGCCGGATCGGCCACATTTCCGGCTTCCCGGCCAGCCTGTAACGCCCACCCTCCCTGCCGCACTACTTCATTGCGGAACAATCCCGGGAGGTCCTTATGAAGCGCCTGTCATCGTTTGGCTTGAATGCTGTGCTGACGTTGACGATCCTCACCTTCTCGCTGGTGGGCATCGTCTGGTGGATGCAGCCGAAGCTGCGGCCGGCCAGGTCGCTCGACACCGCTGTGAACTGGTTCGAGGCGCCGTTCGTCAGCTACAACCTGATGCTCGTGCTCCTTGCCGGCCTGATCCCGGCGCTCCTGGCCATCTCCTACACGTCGTCGATGGGGAAAGAGAAGATGCGGCGGATGCGGCGCGAGCTCGGGCCGCTCTGGGCGCCGAATGAGGGATGGATCACCGAGTACATCGAGAAGCAGTTCCGCTGGCAGGATTACCTCATCGGCGTCGGGGCCATGTCGGCGGTGGTCGGCTTCGGGTCCACCATCCTGTTGCTGCTCAAACCGATCAACCTTGCCGATCAGGGAGCCGGGATGACCGGACCGGGGCTCGACTTCAGCCACGGCGCCAACCTGATCATGCTCGGCCCCTACATCGAGCACTACACGAGCGAGCGCAACTTTCACATGGTCGTCTCCAGCCTGACGGCCTTCTCGTTCGGCTTTCTGGGCGCCTACATCTACTCGATCGGCCAGCTGATTCGCGGCTACTTCACGGTCGACCTCTCGCCGAGCACCTTCGTCTCGTCGACGATGCGCATCATCGTGGCCAGCTGCACGGCGCTGGTGGCCTCGTTCGGGCTCTCCATCGTTCTCTCGCAGCACGTTGCCGAGGGGACCGCGGGGAAGACCGCGGTGGCGGCCATGGGGAAATTCACCGGCATCCAGCCGACGTCCGAGCAGATGGTGGCCCTCATGCCGGTCATCGGCTTCTTCTTCGGCTATTTTCCCAACCGCGCGCTCAAGACCATCCAGCATCTCGCCAACCGCGCCCTCGGAAACGCCGAAGGTCCCGGCTACGGCTCGACCAGCTTGAAGAAAGTGTCCGGGATGAACATCAGCCACGCCTATCGCCTCGAGCGCGAAGGCGTCGACAACGTCGAGAACCTGGCCGCCAGCGAGCCGATCGAGATCGCGCTGCGCACCGGCTTCCCGTATCCGCAGGTGAAGACCTGGGTAGGCGAGGCGAGGCTGCGCATCCACCTCGGGCGGCATTTCGTCCCCTTCGTCGAGCGCACAGGAATCCGCACGTACGATCAGCTCTGGTTCTTCGCGCAGGGGTGGGACGCCGCCGCGCGCGGCCCGTTCTGCGACTATCTGGCCGGCACGATGGGCGCCGATGGCGATCGGAAGAAACGGATCGCCGCCAAACTCGAGGCGATCGTGGCGCTGGGCGAGATCATCGACGGCCCTCACGACACCGCCGGGCCGGCTCAGGCTCCGGCGGCGGCCGCGCCGCCCACCTTGCAGATCAGGCGGACGTCGCCGGCGTCGATCCAGGCGTCGTAGACTGTTTCTTCTTTCGAGGACCCTTGCGCCCGAGGTCGGCTTTCAGACGGCGAAGGCGGGTTGTGAGCTGGCGATTTCGACCATCGCGGGCCAGCCCTTTGGCGATGGTGTACGTTTGAAGGGCGTCCGCGGCCACCTTCGCGAGACGCGAGTCGATCGTGTAGTTCAGGCTGGACAGCATCAACGCCAGCTGTCTGGCGATCGGCCGGAATGCAGCCTCAAACTGCAGCGCCGCCTGCGCCTCGTCGACGTCAAACTTGCCTAAGACCCGCAGTTCATCGACCGCGTCCACCGCGGACATGATCCCCCGGATGAAGGTCTTCGGCACGGTACGATGCCCGCTCAGCCGCCGCGCCGTCGGTGCATGCGGAGCCTGCAATCCCGGAATGCGCTTCGTGGCCGTGATGAGAACCTTTCCCACGAGCGCTGCCTGCCGTTCCGACCGCGTGACCGTTGGCGTACGTTTCTCAGCCATGATTCCTCCTTCGCAGACGTTGCCGATTCGTTTTCAGGTCTGAAATTCAGACCTTCAAAACGGTTTCGACCATTTTAGGGTCTGATCGTAAGACCTTAAGATCTGAAGTTCAGACCCTGAGAAGGTATTGTGACTCGTGAAGGTCTGATCGGCAGATCCTAAGGTCTGATCGCCAGACCTTGAAGGCACGTTTGGGGATTTCGAAGGCTCATCGTGGCAGCTTCATCGCTGAATCGTAGGCTTGCGGGCGGCCCTGGATGATCACGACGGCCGCGATAGACTCGCCGTCATGCGGATTAACCGAAGCAACGCAAGTGCGGGTCTCTCCGATTTGAGGATGGCGATGGTCTTGGTGATCCTCTCGCTGGCCAGTCTTACCGCGACCGGCGCGGAGACGCTCACCTACATCCCCAAACACGAGGAACTGAAGTACACCTTCGGCGGCGGCGTACCCACGCATCACATCAAACCGGGTACGCGTATCGTTTCGTGGACCGAGGACTGTTACGACGGCGCGGTGACCAAGCCGGGCCAGCTGCCGACCAAGGTCATCCCGCCTGGGCACGACAATCCGCAGACGGGTCCGTTCTTCATCGATGGCGCCGAGCCGGGCGACACCGTGGCTATCCACATCAACAAGCTCGAGCCGGCGCGCGATCACGGCATCTCCTCGTTCTTCCCCGGCTTCGGCGCGCTGAACGGAACCGATCGCACGGCCATCCTCGGCGCCGATCTTCCGGAGAAGGTCTGGTTCTACGACGTCGATCCGGTGAAGGGCGTGGCCCGCACGAAATCGCTCGATGGAACAGCGTCGTGGGAAGTTCCGCTGGCACCGTTTCTCGGATGTCTCGGCGTCGCGCCGGCCGGCGGAGAAGTTCGATCGACGATCGTTCCCGACTTCTTCGGCGGCAACATGGACTGCCCCGAGGTCCGCGCGGGCAACACCGTCTACCTCGGCGTCAACATGCCCGGCGCACTCCTCTCATTCGGCGACGGACACTACGTCATGGGCGACGGCGAGATCATCGGAACCGCCGTCGAAGGCGCGATGAACGTCGACGTCACGGTCGATCTGATCAAAGGCCGCGCGACGCCGTGGCCGCACATCGAGAACGCCGGGATGATGATGACCGTCGGCGCCGGCCGCCCGCTCGAAGATGCCGCCCGCATCGCCTTCAAGGAGATGGTGCACTGGGTCCAGCAGACCAGCAGCCTCTCCGAGATGGACGCCTACGAATTCGTCTCCCAGAACGCCAAAGCCCCGATCGTGCAGATGGTCGATCCCGAATACACGGTGATGGTGAAGATCGAGAAGAAACGGCTGCCGGTGCGGACGGTCGAAACGCGGAGCAACTGATCGGAAGCCGCAGAGGTGGCTGCGATCAGGCAGGTAGCGCGCGCCGTCACGCCGGCGCTCAGCGAATCCGCTTCCAGAAGACCACGCCGTCCTGCTCGAATGCCGGCGTGAAGTTTTTCTGCAGGTAGGCCCACACCTTCGGCGCGCGTTCCGTGTTCGGGATTCCATCGACGTTCTGGATCGAGCCCGGGAACATGATCAGCGCGGCCCGTACGTGCGGGTTTTTCTCGATTCGCTGGATGACTTCGGACTGTCCCTCGTCCGATTGGTAGTTGGCCACCTCGACCTGGCGCAGCGGGCAATCGCGGTTCAGCAGCGCATAGATCAGCGCCGAATTCGAGAAGTCGACGAATGTGTCCTGCGGCTTCAGTGTCGATGCGAATCGCTGCGCCGCATGAATCGAGTTCGTGACGGTGGGATCGAACAGCGGTCCCTGCCTGGCATGCCGCAGTTCCGGGATCACGGCGATGATGTGACGGAACGGCTCGGCCAGCAGCACCACCACGACCATCAGCACGATGGCCAGCGTTCGCGCATACCGTCGCAGGGTCCAGACGGCCACGAAAAGAAACGGCGCGCCGACGACGAAGTAGTACGTGTTGCCACGTTCGATGAGCGAGGCCGTGGCCATCACCATCCACACGCCGATCAGCCAGGGACCATCGCTTCGCCGTGCCCGCAATGGTGATCGCGCCAGCGCCGCGCACGTCGCAATCAGCGCGATGAACCACGTCAGCGGCATCAATGCATTCGCCAGATGGCCGGCCAGCGCTGCCGACCGCAAGGCCTCGGGGATCTCCAGCGGGTGAACGAAGTAGACCGAGTGGCTGCCGAGGATCTCGGTGGCGTTCACGCGAATGAAATCGAGGGCGAAACCGAAGATGGCGAAAATCAACAGCGCCGGAACGGCAGCCGCGGTGATGCCGATCGCCAGCCAGCGCAACGCCCGCGCGCGGAAGGCAGCGAACAGCGCAACGATGGCCGAGTAGAGACCGAAGTCGATGCTCACCAGATAGGCGACGACGATCAGCGCGCCGGCGGTGATGAACCAGCGCCGCGAGCGGAGACGCGTCGCCGCAACGGTCGCGGCAAGGGCGAAGATCGCCGCCGACGGCCGCATCCAGATCATCCCGCCCGGATACATCGAAAACATCAGAAAGGCGCCGAGCAGGGCCATGTTCGCCGTGCCCGTGACCGCCAGCACCAGAAAGTAGATGGCCACGCCGCTCACGAAGCCGGCCACGAGCCGCGTGTTCAGAAGATGAGGGATCGATCCGAGTCCGATCTTCGAGGCCACGAGGTAAAGCCCGCCGTCGTCGATCAGCCCGTGCGTGGGGATGATGTCGGTGTACGGCTTTTCGCCGCGCAGCATCTCGGAGACCACCGGCAGGCCGTGGCCGTCCTCGAAGAAATTCACCGCCACGGGCGATGGCACGCCGACCGCCGCCAACGGATAGAGGAAGACCACGATCGGATAGATGATCCCGCGGGAAAGCGGCCGCTTCATCCTGGCCAGAAGAAACGGCGTCCCGAAAATCACGATCAGCGCAATCACCGCTCCGGCAAGCTGCATCTGTCGTCCGGCCAAAGCCGCCATTGCCAGCGGCGAGACCAGGAATGCATCCGCAACCGGCACGATCAAGCGCATGGCAAAGACGGCGATGGCCGCCCGAATGATCGTCGCCACCGCGGTGTGGCCGAAATCGAGATCGAGAAAGGCCATGTAGCAGGCCAGGAGCGTCGGAATGAGCACCACATCGCCCTGCGTGAAGTGCGGATCGCGCTTGCGAACGATCACGATCGCCGCCGCGGCCCCGCCAAGCAACAGCACGTGCTTGAAGTTCCCGTACGACATCAGCGCCACCGGCGCCATGAGCAGCGCCGCGCTGTAGCTGATGGCCGCCCATCGATACTCCGCCAGGATCCGCGCGACCCGTTCTCCGATGATGGCAAACCCCGCGGTCAGCAGCACCGCCAGCACGAACTGAAGAATCAGTCCTTTCGGGCTGAGCCCCGCCAGCTTGAGTGCCGACAGCATCTCCTCCGGACGAGCGCGAAGCGCAAGGCGGGGTGCAAGGCTGATGGCGAGAGCAAGGCCGAAGACCGCGGAGGAGGCGCGGACTGTCCAGTTCAGCCTTTGGTTCATTCGGCGCGGATTCTAGCGCCGATGGTTATCCGCAGATGGTGCCCTGGGAGCGCGGGCGTCCCGCCCGCCGCGTTGGCAGAATCCTGCTTTGATAGCGGGCGGGACGCCCGCGCTCCCAGGGCACCATCTGCTGCAGTTGGGTAGCCTCACTTCATCGTCATCTGCGGCACTGACGTGTAGAACCCTGCCGGATACTGCACGTACCCTTCGATTCCCTTCCGCATGATGGCCACGTTCGATTGCATGTAGATCGACAGATAGGGGAGGTCGGTGGCCACGATGTTCTGGACCTCGTTGTAGATCGGCTTCCGTTTGGCTCGGTCGAACGTTGCGTGGCCCTGAGTCAGCAGGTCGTCGAGATGGGGATTGACGTAGTAGCCGCGGTTCTGGCCGTTCGGCGGGATGTTCTTCGAATAGAAGATCACGTAGTAGAAATCGGGATCGCTGATCCCGTTGCGGGAGAGTGAATACATCTGAAAATTGCCCTTGCCGATGTCGGCGAAGAACGTCGACATCTCGTTCGACTGGATCGAGACGTTGAAGCCGGCCTGCTTCATCATCGCCTGCATCACCTGTGCGCGTGAGTTGGCTTCCGCATCGGTCGAGGTCTTGAACACCAGGCTCAATCCATTCGGATAGCCGGCCTGCGCCAGCAACTGCTTCGCTTTCGCCGGATCGTACGGATGCGACGGCAGGTTCGATGCCCTGGCCCAGTGCCCCTCGGCCAGCATCGTTTCGGTCGGCTGCGCGTAGCCGCGCTGGATGTCGCGAATGATCCGGTCGCGATCGATGGCGTAGGCGATGGCCTGGCGCACCAGCGGTTTGGCCAGCGCCGGATCGTGCATGTTGAAGGCGAGGTACTGATAGACCGAGCCCGAGCTCTTCACCACCGTGAACTCGGGGTTCTTCTCGAACTCGGCCACGTTCTCGAACGGGATCTGATTCACCTCGAAGTTCACAGTCCCGCGGCGCATCTCCAGCACGCGCGTGGTGGCGTCCGGGATGATGCGCACGGTGACGTGCTTGATCTTCGGCGCGCCGCCGTGCCACTGATCGAAGGCCTCGAACTCCAGCCGCTCATCGGGACGATGCTCGACCAGCTTGTACGGCCCGCAGCCGATCGGCCGGGTCTTGTAGACATTCGTATCGGCGCCGGTCGGGAGGATGCCGACGGTGAGATTGTCGAAGATCCCCGCGTTCGCCTCCTTCAGCTTGAAGATCACCGTCTGCTCATCCGGTGTCTCGATGTGATCCACCGAGGCGTAGCCGGAACGCTTCGAGGTGACGAAAGTCGGGTTCATGAGCGACTCGTAGGTCCACTTCACGTCGGCCGCCTTCACCGGCTGCCCGTTGTGAAACTTCGCATTCGGATTGAGATGGAAGACGATGGTCTTGTCGTCCGGCGTCTCCCACTTCGTGGCCAGATCGGGCGCGTAATCGAAGTTCGGCGTGACCTTGATCAAGCCGCTGTAGACCAGATCGAACATCCGGCTGGAGACGTTGTCCGCGCCGACGCGGCTGTCGAGATTCGTCGGCGCCGACATCACGGCGATGACCAGGGTCTTCGATTGGTCCGCACTGCCTTTTTTCTCGCCGCCGCCGCAGGCGAGGAGCAGCACGAGCGAGAGGGAAGCAACGAGTTGACGCATGCTCATTTAGCACCTCAATCAGATCTGAAATGCGACCTTGCTGCAAAATGGTGGCCGATCCCCGGGCAACCGTCACTGCCGGCCGTGCCGACCAAGTATCATGCCGGCCGATGCGATTCTTTCGAATTCTCGCTCTGATTGCAGCTCTTTCTCCGATTCCGATGATGGCCAAAGAGAAGGTCATCGTCCTCGGCTTCGATGGCGTCGACGCCCGTTACACCGAACAGTGGATGAACGAAGGGAAGCTGCCGAACATGGCCCGGCTGCGCGCGCAGGGGACCTTTCGCCCGCTCCGTCCGACCGTGCCGGCGCAGACGCCCGTTTCGTGGTCGACCTTCTCCACCGGCATCGATCCCGGCCGCACCGGCATCTTCGACTTTCTGCGCCGCGATCCGAAGACCTACCTCCCGGTGTTCGCCGCCTTCGATGAGACCAAGGAGCCGTTTCTCCTCGGAGAAAAGAATCCGTACGCCGCCGCGGCGGTCATCCTGCTCGTCCTCGGTTTGATCGCCCTCTTCTTCCGCCGCACGGCGCGGATGGTGATGGTCGTAATTGCCGTGGTCGTGGCCGCCGGCGCGTTCGTGGCCACGAAAAAATACATCCCGGTCACGCGCCCCGGCGTCATCAATCGGCGGCAGGGAATCCCGTTCTGGGAAGCGGCCGCCAAGGCCGGACGCAAGGCGCGCGTGGTCCACGTTCCGGTCACCTTCCCCGCGCACGATTTCCCGCTCGGCGAGATGCTTTCCGGCCTCGGCGTTCCCGACGTTTCCGGCCGTCTGGGCAAGCCGTTCTACTTCACCTCGGAGCTCGATTTCCACCGCTCCGGCGGCGAGTTTTCCATCGAAGTGGTGCAACTCGAGGACAACAAGGGAAGCATCACCACGAAGATCCAGGGTCCGCCGAACAAGCTGTTCGGCACGCCGCCGTACATCGCCATCCCGATGACGATTACCGTCGCCGACGACCGCAACTCCATCACCATCGAAGAAAGCGGCCAGAAGGTGACCTTGCGTCCCGGCGAGTGGAGCGGCTGGACCGATTTCACATTTCCCTTCAACCCGCTGATCAAGGTCCACGGAATCAGCCGCTTTCATTTGATCTCGTCGCAGCCGGAGGTGAAGCTCTATCTCTCGCCGATCAATTTCGATCCGCGCAGCCTCCCGCCAGGCTTCAACATCTCCTCGCCGCCGAAGTGGGCGCCGCAGCTTGCGCGCGACTACGGCCTGTACAAAACGCTCGGCTGGCAGATCGACACGTGGGCCATCTCCGAGGGATTCGCGGATGAGCAGATGTTCTGGGATGACATGACGTTTACGGTGGCCCAGGACCGCAAGATGTTCAACGCCTTCCTGGCCGGCGACGACGAACTGATGGTGCAGTGTTTCGAGTTTCCCGACCGCGTCGGCCACGTGTTCTGGCGCCTGATGGATCCCAAGCATCCGGCCTACAACGAGGCGCTGCATGCGAAGTGGGGCGATGCTCTGCTGCGCGCCTACCAGCTGATGGACTCCATCGTCGGCGATGCCATGGCGGCCGCGGAGAAGAACCACGCCGCGCTGATCGTCCTCTCCGATCACGGCTTCGCGTCGTTCCGCAAATCGGTGAACTACAACACCTGGCTGGTGATGAACGGCTACATGACCCTCAAGACCGGCGTGGCGGTGAAGGACCGCAACGTGGAGATGCTGTTCGACCAGGGCCAGTTCTGGGAGAACGTCGACTGGTCGCACACGCGCGCCTATGCCATGGGCCTCGGCGAGATGTACGTCAACCTGAAGGGCCGCGAGGCGCAGGGGATCGTGAACCCCGGCCCCGAGTACGACGCGCTGAAGGCCGAGCTGAAAGCGCGCCTGGTGACGATGACCGACATGGAGACGATGGAGCACCCGGTCCGCCGCGTGCTGTCACGCGAGGAGGTCTATCGCCAGTTCGATCCGAACATGATCCCCGACCTCTTCGTCACCAACAACGACGGTTATCGCGTCTCCTGGCAAACCTCCCTCGGCGGCATCCCGAAGAACCTCATCGACCCCAACAAACAAGCCTGGAGCGGCGACCACTGCTCCGTCGACCCCGAGATCGTGAAGGGGATCTTCTTCTACAACCGAAAACTGGCCACTGACCGGCCACCCTACGTTGCGGATGTGTATCCGACGGTGTTGGGTTTGCTCGGCGTGAAAGCTCCGTATGAATTGGACGGGGTGGAGCTGAAATAGGCTGTCGGGTGTCGGGTGTCGGGTGTCGGGACTATGAACGAACATATCGTGATCTGGTCGCCTGGCAGCGAGCGATGGCTTTGGTTACGCATATCTACCGCGCGACAGACGCGTTTCCTCGGCGAGAAATCTACGGTTTGACAAATCAACTTCGTCGCGCTGCCGTATCAGTGCCGAGCAACATTGCGGAGGGAAAGGGTCGGCGCTCAAAAAAAGAACGTTCAGTTCCTCTTCAAAGCGCGGGGTTCTTTGTTCGAGGTCGAGACTCAGTTGGAGATCGCGTGCAACCTCGAATACATTGCTCCCGAGCCGTACGCCGCGCTCAAAGAACAGGTCGGGGCCGTCGCTCGCGTCCTCAGCGGACTGATTGCCGCCATCCAAAAGCAGATCGAACGACAACCAGTAATCCCGACACCCGACAGCCGAGAGCCGACAGCCCCAAATCACCATGGACTACAAAAAACTTCTCATACAGGTCGAGCGAACGCTCGAACAGATTGAAGCTGCCGAATCGGCACGTTTCACGATCGAGCAGATCGGGACGACCATCGCCAAGAACTTCCGCCACGAGCTCGGAATCACCGGCGGCCGGGTCTACGAGATCAACGACGAGAACTGCTACGAATTGGTGGGCCGGTTCGGTCAATCGAGCGAAGGGCCGCTCGGGATCTCGGTGCCGCGCGATTACAAGCCGATCGAGCTCGTGCTCGAGAACGGCGTCGTGGTCATGGATCCGACCGATCCTGGTGTCGATCCGGTGCTCGAAAAGAAGCTCGGCGCTCATCGTTTCGCCGCCGTCGCCGCCGGCGACAACCATTCGCACATCCTCGGCTTCGACGTTGCGCCGCATCTGAGCAGGGAAGACATCCTCTTCTCGCTCAATCTCATCCGCTACACGGTCAATCAGCGTTTGCGCGCGGATAAGTACCAGTCGCTCATTGTCGAGGCGCAGCGCATCCAGCAGTCGATTCTGCCGCAGCGCGTGCCGCAGTACGCCGGTTTCGACATATGGGGGAAGGCGCTGCCGGCCGCGGTGGTGAGCGGCGACTTCTACGATTTCATTCCTATCTCCGACAACATCCTCGGCCTGGCCATCGCCGACGGTTCGGGGCACGGCCTTCCGGCGGCGCTGGTGGTGCGCGACATCTACATGGGACTGCGTATGGCCACCGACCGCGATTTCAAGATCATCCGCACGATGGAGAAGTTGAATCACATCATCCACCGCGGCCGGCTGACCACGAAGTTCGTCTCGCTGTTCTACGGTGAGCTGGAGACGGGCGGGATCCTCATCTACTGCAACGCCGGTCATAACTTCCCTTTCGTACTGCGCGCGGATGGAGTCACCATCGAGCTTCTGTCGAATGGAGGTCCGGTGCTCGGACCGACGCCGGACGCCACCTACATGCGCGGCTTCGCCAAGCTGAATGCGGGCGACCTGCTCTGCCTTTACACCGACGGCATCGTCGAAGCGCATGACGCGGACGACGTTGAGTTCGGCCTGGAACGGCTGGAACGACTCGTCGCCGCGAATCGCCATCGGACCGCCGAGGAGATCGGGAGGGAAGTGCTGGCCCGGGTGACGGAATGGGGGCCGGGAGAGCAGGACGATCGGACGGTGGTGATTGTGAAGGCGGTGAACCCTTGAAGTCGCTGGGTTGCGCGGTCTCGCGGTCGCGCGGCAGGTTGAGGCGACGGCGCGTGACCGCGAAACCGCGAGGCCACGCAACCGCATGAGCGACGTCCTCTACATCAACGGCCGTTTCACCACCACGGCGGAACGGGTCATCGGCGTCGAAGACCGCGGGTTCCAGTTCGGTGATGCTGTCTACGAGGTCTTCAAGTTCCTCGGCAAGCGGCCGCTCTTTCTCATCGATCACTTCCTGCGGATGGAACGCGGTCTGGCAGCGATCGAAATTCGTTCGCCGTGGGATGAGGCAGGTTTCACGGCGGCGATGCGTGAACTGCTTGCGCGGACAACGTTCGACGACGGCATCGTCTACATCCAGGTCACGCGCGGCGAGGCCGCACGCGCGCACTTTTATCCCGACGATCTGCAGCCGACAATCGTCGCCTACTCGCGGGCCTTCACCTTTCCGGATGCGGCCAGGAAAGAGCGTGGCATCCGGCTGGTCACCAGTGCCGATCTGCGATGGAAGCATTGCGACGTCAAGTCGGTGAACCTGCTGGCCAACGCGCTGGCCAAGAAAAAAGCGCAACGCGCCGGCGCCGACGAAGTGCTGCTGGTCGATGACGGCATCGTGCGCGAGGGCGCCAGCGCCAGTTTCTTCGTCGTTCGCGACGGCGTGGTCATCACCCATCCGCTCGATGAGCACATCCTGCCGGGTGTCGTCCGCGATCGCGTTTTGAGTCTTGCACGTGCGAACGACATCCGCGTCGAAGAACGGCCCATCCGCGAGAACGAGTTGATGGACGTCGATGAAGCGTTCATCACCAATACCACCATGGGCGTCATGCCCGTGGCAGCGATCGATGGGAAGAGCACGCGCCGGGGAGAGCTCACGCCGACACTGCAGAGGCTTCTCGATCAGGAAGAAGCAGCGAGCTAATCCATTCCAGCTCAGCAGTTTAGCGTCGCGGTCAGGCATTGCCATTGCAGTCCCATGGATGCGGGCAGAAAGGCCCGAAAGGAGATAGCAAATGGACAACCGCGACAAGATGAAGAGCAACAACACTTCAGGAAGCGATGTCAACCGCAGCTCGTCGCAGCTCGGGAAAGACAAGAGCGACTCGTCCGCTGACTTCGGTCAGAACATCGGCCAGTCGGAAAAACTGAACGATCCGAACAGTCGCAGCAGCAGCGACACCTCGGGTTCCGGCTACGGCAGTTCCGGTGACCGCGGCTCATCCAGCGGCGACCGCCACTGACGACCACAACAGACGAAAACCGAAAGGCCGCGCGTTTCGCGCGGCCTTTTTGTTGCTCGGTTCGCGTGTGTACAATACACCTTTGAATACACATTGGAGGAAACATGCGGACGAACATCGTGCTGGACGAGACGCTGATCCAGGAGGCTCTGACGCTAACGGGAGTACGAACGAAGAAGGAGGTCGTTCATCTTGCCCTCCAGGAGCTTGTGCGATCCCGCAAGAAGAAAAACCTTACGGAGCTCGCCGGGCGCATCCGCTTCCGACAAGGGTTTGATCATAAAGCGATGCGGAAGTTGCGTGGATGATTCTGGTCGATACGTCCATCTGGGTTGAAGTATTTCGCGACCGCAGCGGCCGCGTGAGGGCGGCACTCGAGCGTGCGCTCGATGGTGACGACGTCGTACTGACCCGGTTTCATCAACTGGAACTGCTCCAGGGAGCCCTTGATGATCGAGAGTGGAGCCTGCTTCAAGAGCATCTCGCCTCGCAGGACTATCTGGAATGTCGTCCCGACACGTGGCCGGAGGCTGCACGAATCTATTTCGATCTACGCCGGATCGGTAAGACCGTACGAAGTCCGATTGACTGTTGCATCGCCCAGATCGCGTTGGAGCACGATGTGCTTCTTCTCCATAGAGATCATGATTTTGAAGTGATCGCTGCAGTGCGGCGTCTCCGTGAGAAGAGACTCCTCTGATTTGCCCACGCCGCGTGCTTGACTATGACGGGCCGTGAACACCCGGTCGCGATCCTCGCTGCAGTCTTCCCTTCACCTGATCGCGGGCGATCGACGCCCTTCCTCGTACTCCGTTCCACAGCCATCGTCCCTCGTTGTGTACGGCGATCGTTCGTCGCGCGGCGGACATGTCGGTGAAGGCCGGCGTGAGCAGTCGCGGATCGTTGAAGTTTTCCACAAAGGCGTTCGCGACTCTCTGCGGGCCGCTCTGATTGTCCGCGCGTCCGTCGCTGCCGTATTGGGCGATCAACAGTTCCTTCGCCGGCGCGGTGATCGGCTCGAGCAGGAGGTTGCTGAAGCGGTAGGCCTGGCCGGCGTGCTCGCGGTAGAAGTCCTCGAACGTGGCGGTGATCCAATCGCCGTCGAACGGACGATCGCCTCGCGACACGATGCTGGAGACGAGATGGCGCGCCTGCTTGATCCCGCTGTTTGCTCCCTGCGCGGCGATCGGGTCGTACGAGACGGCCGTATCGCCGAGCGCGGCGACGAAACGGCCGGACGCCAGACGGGCGGCGGGTTTCCGCACGCTGGGCGTGACGCGGCCCACCAGCCATCCCAGCGGGTCGGCCAGCTCGATGTGGCGGACGAACGGCTCATCCCACGGAAAAAGCTCGCTGATCACCTGCCGCACGCGCGACACCGCCTCCGCGCCTGATTGCACGTCCGCAAATCGATCCATGCGTGAACCGGCCTTGGCTTCGACCAGGATGTTCCAGCACGGGCCGGCGTCCTTGTGAAAGTAAGGGATGAAAAAGATCTCGCCGTCCGTGCCGAGGAAATCGAACTTCACCGGGAGGAGCGGCAGGTCATCGACGCGGGTTGGCCCGCCGGTCACCGTCACCATCCCCAGATTTCGCCGCGGCGCGCTGTAGACGCTTCTGCTCTCGTCGCGCTCGAAAATGCGGCAGAGGTCCGCGCGGCCGGTCGCCACGATGGTCAGGTCGTGCGCCGCGGAGATGTCGTTCAGGCCATCGAGGGTGACCTGTTTGATCTGAAGCCGGCCACCGCGTTCTTCGAAATCGTTCATCCAGCGATACGACTGCAGCCTGACGTCGATGGCCTGAAACGGTTCGCGGAAGCGGCCCACGAGGCGGACCAGCGGATTGTGCAGCGTGGGACAGAACGTCAGGAAGACGCCCTCGCCGTTCGGCGCCACATCGTCCCAATGATTGAGCCCGAGCTCCCGCTCGTACGAGCGGGCGATGGCGAAACGAGCGGCAGTTCCGGTCGGCCGGCTCTCGTTCAGCCACTGCAGCGCCGTTCGATCGGAATAGAGATCGACGTGATATCCCGCCTGCAGCAGCCCGTGCGCGGCGGCCAATCCACTGATACCCGAACCGACGATGGCGATCGTTCGCATGATGTTCGTGATGTAAGCACGGCGTTATGTTTGATCCGGTGAACGAATGCGAACGGCTCCGTGACACCAGCCGGGCTCGTTGCTATCCTCGTCCGACATGACCGGCAACGAGATCATCATCAGCGGCGCCACTGCCGCCGACGTGGCGGTCATCAAGCAGCTTCTCATCGCCAGCAAACTGCCGACCGACGGCGTCGACGATCACTGGAAGACCTTCATCGTGGCGCGTGACGGCGACGACATCGTCGGCTGTGGCGGCGCCGAGGCCCACAAGCTGGCCGCGCTCATCCGCTCGGTCGCCGTTGCCGAGTCGCATCGCGGCCGGAGCATCGGCCGGCGCATCGTCCGCCAGCTCCTCGACCGCCTGGCCTCGCGCGGCATTCGCGAGTTCTACCTGCTGACCACCACCGCCCAGCCGTACTTCGCCAAACGCGGCTTCAAACCGATCGATCGCGACGAGATCCATCCGCAGCTCCTCGGTTCCGCCGAATTGCAGGGAGCATGTCCCGAGACGGCGGTGTGCATGCGATTGGTCATGGGGTAAGTGCGGCGAAGCCGCATAATTCGCCCATGCGCGTTTTCGACGTTCACATCCACATCCAACCGTGGGAGATGCTCAAACCCGAGGTCTTGACGATGCTGTCGGATCCCTCGCATGCGAACGCGAAGGACATCCTGGCTTCGGCGGACAACGTCGTCCGTTTTCTCGATCGGGAAGGGGTGGAGCGGGTCTGCTGCATCAACTACGTCTCGCCCGACGTCATGGGGTTCACGCGCGAGACCAACGACTGGATTGCCAATTTCACGCGCGACCATCGCGATCGTCTGCTGCCCGTCGGGTCGGTGAATCCGCTGCACGAGATCAACGTGCGCGATGAAATCTGCCGCGTGCTCGACCTCGGCATTCGCATGATCAAGATCCATCCGCCGCATCAGCTCTTCTCGCCGAACGCGTATCACGGCGAGCTGTGGCAGCTGGCCGAGATCTATCGCGAGTGCGAGGCGCGTTCGGTGCCGGTGATGTTTCATACCGGGACCTCGGTTTTCCCGCGCGCGCGCAACGTCTTCGCCGATCCGATGCCGATCGATGATGTGGCCAACGACTTTCCGCGCCTGCCGATCATCCTCGCGCACGCGGGCCGGCCGCTCTACGGCGAGACCGCCTTCTTCCTGGCGCGGCGTCACGCCAACGTGCGGCTGGACATCTCCGGAATCCCGCCCAAAGCGCTGCTGCGCTACGTTCCGCGCGTGGCCGATCTTGCCGGCAAAGTGCTCTGGGGAACCGACTGGCCGTCGCCCGGCGTCGTGTCGCCCCGAAAGAACGTCGACGACTTTCTCTCCCTCGGACTCAGTGAAGAGGTCGAGCGCAAGATTCTGTGGGATAACGCCGCGCAGCTGTTTGCGTGACCACTGCTATCATCGCCGCACATGCCGGACCTGCAGATTGAACCGATGGGCCGTCTGGATGCCTTCGACGTCGGCCCGCGGAAGCTGACCGTGCAGACCGAATTCTTTGCGCGGCCGAACTGGCGCATCGAAACCAAGGTTTACCTGGCCGGAGCGCTGAAAAAGGTCTACACCGAGGACCTCTCGCAGACGCCGGAAGACGAGCTGCAGCGGACCGTCGATCAGTTTCACAAAGCAAGGATCGACGAGCTCGTGGCCGGTTTGCGCAAACTCCAGCAATGAACGGAATCCGAGTCGAAGCGCTGACGAAGGCCTACCACCCGTTCGGCGCCGTCCGGCCTGTGCTCAAGGGCGTGGACCTCACCATCGCCCCGGGCGAAGTGGTCGGTCTCATCGGCCCGAACGGCGCCGGCAAGACCACGCTGATGTCGTGCATCGTCGGCTTCCTCACTCCCGACACCGGCTCGATCACGATCGACGGGCGTTCGAATGATGATCTCGATGTCCGCCGGCGCACCGGCTTCGTGCCGGAGCGGATGAACTTCGACCGGCGCGCTACCGGCGGCGCCTTCCTGCGCTACATGGCGCGGCTGGCCGGCGTGCCGCACGATCGCATTCACGCTCGCGTCGGCGAGCTGCTCACGCGACTCAGCCTCACGGACGCCGAGAACAAGCGGCTCTCGCAATACTCGCGCGGCATGCTGCAGCGCATCGGCATGGCGCAGGCGCTGATGCTCAATCCCGATTTTCTTTTTCTCGATGAGCCGACCTCGGGGCTCGATCCGAACGGCGTGTTCCTGGTCCGCGATCTCATCGCCGAGGAGAAAGCGCGCGGCGCCGCGGTGCTGCTCAACTCCCATCAACTGGCCGAGATCGAGAAAGTCTGCGACCGGGTGCTGTTCCTCAGCGGCGGCGTGATCTCCCGCGACGAAGCGCTCCGCGACATCGCCACCATCACTATCGCCATCACGCTGCTGCCCGGTTCGTACGACGCCGCGGCGATCGAAACCGTGGCCGGCGCGCCGGTGAAGGACGACGTCATCACCGCCAATGTGGCCACCGACGGCGACATCGCACAGCTGGTGGCGCGAATCGCCGGCAGCGGCGCCGGCGTCATCGACGTTCGCCGGCGCACCGCCGATCTCGAATCGATCTTCCGAGGTGAAGCGTGAGCCTCGTCGTGATCGTCGAGACGCTGCGGCGCCATTTCGGGCACCTCGGATACGTCTCCGCACTGCTGGTTCTGATCGTCGTGGTCGCGCTGACGGCCGCGATCGGCGCGCCGCAGGCACCGTACGAAATGATCGGACTGTTCGCCATGATCGCCGGCTGCCAGCTCATCGGTCCCGAGTTTTCGTCGGGCACGTTGCAGCTGATCCTCAGCAAACCGATCGGCCGCTCCAGCTATCTGCTCTCGCGTGTCGCCGGCGTGGTGCTGGCGATCTGGGTGGCCGTCGCGATCATGTTCGGCAGCGACGTCGTCGGACGGCTCATCGCCGGAACCTCGATCGCCTGGCGCTCCGCGCTGGCGGCGGCGCTGGTCTCGCTGCTCAAAGTGTTGTTCGTCTGTTCGCTGCTGGCCTTCCTCGGCAGCTTCTCGCGCTCGTACGTGAACATCGGAATCTACATCGCCGCGCAGATTCTGTTGCCGATGATCTCCGGGCTGCTGGGCATGATGAGGAACGCGGGGAGCGGGGAGATGGCCGTGTTCGGTGCCTTTCTGCGCAAACATCCCGCCATCATGGAAGCGATGGCCAAGATCAACTACAACCTGTTTCCCGACGCGCCGATGATTCCCTTCGATCGCAACTGGATGGTGATGGTGGCCTGCAACGCCTCGGTGGCGCTGCTGCTGGCGTGCGTCATATTCTCCCGGCGGGAGGTTCCGTACGGTGCCGACTAGCCTGACCTTCGACCGGACCAAACAACGGGCGCTGCCGATCTGGCTGCCGGTCGTGGTGCTGCTGCTGATCGTGGCGCGCATCGTGTTGTGGAAGTATCCGGTGAAGGGCGACGCCGATCTCGTCCACTGGACGAAGATCGACCAAGCCGCGGCGGCGTCGATGCGATCGCATCGACCGATCCTTTACGAGTTCTCGGCCGAGTGGTGCGGGCCATGCGACGTGCTCGAGCGCGAAGTGTTCATGGATTCCGAACTGGCGGCGAAGATCAACAGCCGCTACATCGCCGTCAAGGTGGTCGACCGGCAGCGCGAAGAGGGCCGCAACGAGCCCAATGTGCAGCAGCTCATCGATCGCTACGGCGTCAACGCCTTCCCGACCATCGTCATCGCAACGGGTGACGGCGCCGTGCTCGATCGCGCGATCGGGTATCGCGGCCGCGATCCGTTCGCGGCGTTCATCAACCGCGTGCGCTGATGCGGCTCGAACACCTCACCCCGGACGAAGAGGATTTCTGGCGCGGCGAGTTCGCCCAGGAGAACTGGATCTTCGGCGCCCTCGGCCTGAGCGTAACGCTCCCCGAATTCGCCGGCGGCGTGCCGGCACTGCGGACGATGCATTTCGGCTATTACCTGCAGCCGCTTCATCTGAACGCCGACGATCGCGAAGACCTCCCGCGCAAACTGGTCTTCGTCCTGGCCCGCCGCAAACCGCCGTTGGACTTCCTGGAGCTCAGCGGTGCCGGAATCCGCATCCCGCACTGCTTCCCCCAAGGCTTCACCCTCGGCAGCGTCCTGCGGATTACGTTGCAGGAGATGAAGAAGCTGCCGTTGAAGGACGAGGAGGGGAGGGTGCGGGAGGGGGAGCCAGAATCGCCGCAGTAGGTTGGTGGAACCCTCCGCCGCGGAACGGCGCAAGGAAACGCTCGTCGAATGAAGTAGTGTGACCCTCAACGGTCACCAATTGCAGAGGACTTAGACAAACATGAGAACTGGCACGCAGCGCCTTCTCCTCGTCTGGTTGTATGCCGTCGCGGCGGTCCAGGTCATTTGCGGCGTCGTGCGTTCCACGCAGTTGGACCAGCAAGGCTTCGGCTTCTATCTCGATCCGCGGTTTCCTTTCACATTCATGGAAGCAATTTTTCGTGGTGAAGGCCACGTGATGATTTCCCCGATCGTCGCCGGCGTGATCGTCGCTATGTTCGCGTCGCGGATCAGCAAAGGCGGCACGGCCGCTTTCGCCTATGTTCTTTTCGAAGGCTTGTACTCGTTGCTGATGCTCGTCCTGTTCGCTGGCGTGATCGTGATCAACATGTCGCCCGAGCACGGTTTCTCTCCGCGTGAGCTTGTCATTCCCGGTGTCGTGTACCTTTTCGCCTCGTTCGCTCCCGCCATCCTGGCGCTGCGCGTCTACAAAACAACGCCGGCGCGGACGCCTGCAATCAATCAAGGAGCTTGAGATGCGATCCGCGGCCGCCGTTATCCTCGTCCTCCTCATCGCCGTCGCCGCCAATGCCGCGACACCGCAGTCCGGCGTCGTCAAAGAAGTGATGGGGAACCAGGCCCTGGCGCCGGCGACTCGCTAATCGTCGCCATCACCCTCCTCGCGCCGGATCACGTGCGCGATTTTCTGATCGGCAATTTTCATGAGCTGTTCGATTTCATCGGGGCGCATCGGGACGCCGCTGAGCGCACCGAGTTCCAGACAGAGAAAGATCAATGCTTTTCCGAAGCATTTCTTCAGGGACATGAGTCCTCCCGAGGTGGCGATTCGAAAAACGGGGGGCCGTTTACGAACGCGCGGGCGAGATGGAGGCGCGCGCCAGATGGCGGGACGAAATCAGCGCGCGCAACGAAACGGGCGAGGCTGGATCGAAGGAAACCGGCCGCGGCACATTGTCAGCGGCGATCGCGGCACCGAGCTGAACCAGAGGAACGACGACGAGCGCGACCGCTGCCGGAATCAGTCCGGCGAAGAGGACGAGGGCCAGGCAAACGATGGCGGCCGGTCTGCGCAGCGTGGACACAGCGCGGAGTATAGCGGTCCCCATTAGAATGCTCCTCCCGATGTCCCCGCTCCGCCGCCTCTTTCACTATTTCGGACTTCACAAAACAGCCCTGACGTTGGGCGGTCTCTGCGTGGTGGCCTCGGCCGGGTTCTCCCTGCTCAAGCCGCTCATCGTCGGGAGCGCGGTCAATGAGCTGGCGAAGGCGGTCACGCGTGGTGCGCTGGTCCGGTACGGGCTGCTGCTCGTCGGCGCGTCCATGCTGGAAGGGCTCTTTCTCTTTCTCCAGCGGCGCATCCTCATCGGCGAGTCGCGGCATATCGAATACGAGATGCGCAACGACTTCTACGACCACCTGCAATCGCTCCCGGTGGCCTATTACCAGGAGCAGCGCACCGGTGATCTCCTCTCCCGCGCCACCAACGACCTGGCCTCGGTGCGGTTGCTGATCGGGCCCGCGGTCATGCATGCGCTCTCCTCGCTGATCGTCGTCATCGGCGCGTTCGGGATGATGCTGCGGATCAACCGGCAGATGTCGCTGATGGCGCTGACCTCGGTGCCGGTGATCGTCTGGATGGTCCAGTACTTCGGCCAGCACATTCACCTCAAGTACAAAGCCGTGCAGGATTACTTCGGCGACATCTCGGCGCGGGTGCAGGAGAACCTGGCCGGCGTGCGCGTGGTGCGCGCCTTCGGCCGCGAGCGCGAGGAAGGGCGGGTGTTCGCGGCGATGAACCGCGAGTACGTGGAGCGCAATCGCACCGTGATCCGGCTGACGGCGACGTTCTATCCCGGCCTGCACGCGATGATCGGGCTTCTCTTCGGCCTGGTCTTCTTCTTCGGGAGCCGCGCCATGATCCGCGGCACGATGTCGATCGGCAGTTTCATCGCCTTCCAGCTCTACCTCGGCAGGATGGTGTGGCCGCTCATCGCCCTCGGCTGGGTGACCAATCTCTTTCAGCGCGGCATGGCCTCGATGGTGCGCCTGCACGAGGTGTGGTCGGTGCAGCCCGACGTCAGGGTCGATGCCGGAGAGCCGGTGATCGCGCCGGTGAAGGGGGAGATCGAGATCCGCCACCTGACGTTCAGCTACCCGGGAACAGCAAAGCCCACGCTGTGCGACATCGATCTCCATGTCCGCCCCGGCGAGACCGTCGGCGTCGTCGGCCGGACCGGCAGCGGAAAGTCGACGCTGCTGGCGCTGATCACGCGAACCTTCGAACCGCCGCCGGGAACGATCCTGATCGACCGCCGGCCGATCGAATCGTTTCCGACGTCGCAGCTCCGCCAGTGGATCGGGGCCGTGCCGCAGGAGACCTTTCTCTTCTCGGAGTCGATCGCCGAGAACATCCGTTTCGGCCGCCGCGAGGCCTCGTCCGAGGAGATCCAGGAGTCGGCCAAGCTTGCCGGGCTGTCGGGCGACGTCGCCTCGTTTCCGCAGGGGCTGGAAACGCTCATCGGCGAGCGCGGCATCACCTTGTCCGGCGGGCAGAAGCAGCGGACGGCCATTGCCCGCGCGCTCGTGCGCGACCCGGCCATCCTGATTCTCGACGACTCGCTGAGCGCGGTCGATACGAACACGGAGGAGCAGATCCTTCGCGCGTTGCGTCAGATCCGCAAAGGCCGCACCGCGCTCATCGTCTCCCACCGCGTCTCCTCGGTGAAAGATGCCGACACCATCATCGTCATCGACGACGGCCGCATCGTCGAGCGAGGGACGCACGACACGCTTCTCGCGCACGACGGCTACTACGCAAATCTCTATCGAAGACAGACCCTGGAGGAGGAGATCGCGGAAATCGCTTAGCTGCGGCTTTGCCGCGTGGTCGGTTGAGGGTGCTCGCTACTCACCGACCACCGAGCACCGATAACCGAGCACCGACAACGCGCGATAGCGCAAATCCAACATGGCCGACATCGAACGACACGAAGACGAAGGCGCGAAGGCCTTTGATCCGCATCTTGCGCGGCGGCTGCTGCGCTATCTGCGTCCGTACCGGCTTCGGGCCACGGTGTCGGTCGGGCTGGTCATTCTTTCGTCGCTGCTGGAGATCGCCGGGCCGGCCATCGTGGCGGTGGCCATCGATCTTTATGTGAAGCCGTTACAGGGCGGACATATCGCCGGTGTCAGCCAGCGCGCCGGCGCGTGGCTCGTCGCGCACGGATGGGCGCTCGATCCGCTCAGCGGGATCAACCTCGCCGCGGCGCTGTACCTGTTCGCTCTCACCGGCGGCTTCGTCGTGCTCTACACGCAGATGGTGCTGATGAATCTGATGGGGCAGTACATCATGTACGACCTCCGCAAACAGATCTTCGAGCACCTGCAGCGGCTGGACATCCAGTTCTTCGATCGCAATCCCGTCGGCCGGCTGATGACGCGTGTCACTACCGACGTCGATGCCCTCAACGAGATGTTCACCGCCGGGTTCGTCTCCATCTTCGGGGACATCTTCGTGCTGGCCGGCATCGTCGGCGTGCTGTTCTGGATGAACTGGCGCATGGCGGTGGTGCTCTTTTCGATCATCCCGCTGATCGTTCTGGCCTCGGCGTGGTTCCGCCGCGGCGCCCGCCGGACCTATCGCGCCACCCGCGCCCGCATCGCCGCCATCAACGCCTTCCTGCAGGAGCACATCTCCGGGATGGCCACGGTCCAGCTCTTCAATCGCGAGGTGGACGAGGCGGAGAAGTTCGAGGGACTGAACGCCCGTCATCGCGACGCCAACATCGAGTCAGTCTTCTACTACTCGATCTTCTACCCGGTGGTGGAGCTGGTGGAGACGATCGGTCTGGCCCTCATCGTCTGGTACGGCGGCGGACAAGTCATCCAGGGCACGCTCTCGATCGGAACGCTGATCGCGTTCTTTCAATACGCGCAGCGGTTTTACGAGCCGATCTCCGACCTCTCGGAGAAGTACAACATCCTGCAGGCGGCCATGGCCGCGAGCGAGCGGATCTTCAAGACGCTCGACACGCCGCCGCGCATCCTCGACGAGGGGACGCTGGAGATCGATCACTTCGAGTCGATCGAGTTCCGCAACGTCTGCTTCGCTTACAACGAGCCCGAGTGGGTGCTGAAGAACGTCTCATTCATCGTCACCCGCGGCGAGCGCGTCGCCGTCGTCGGTCACACCGGCGCGGGCAAGACCACGGTGACCGCGCTGCTGTTGCGTTTCTACGAGCCGCAGAGCGGCGAGATTCTGGTCAACGGCATCGACATCCGCCGCTACTCGGTGACGTCGCTCCGCTCGCTCTTCGCCATCGTGCAGCAGGACTTTTTCCTCTTCACCGGCACGATCGCGCAGAACATCTCCCTCGGCGATCCGAAGATTTCCTCCGAGGTGGTGATGGAGGCGGCCAGACGCGTGCAGGCCGATCGATTCATCCAGCGACTCCCCGGCGGCTACGACTCCGAGGTCCGCGAGCGCGGCGCGGGCTTGTCGGTGGGGGAGAAGCAGCTGCTCTCGTTCGCCCGCGCGCTGGCCTTCAACCCGCCGGTGCTCATCCTCGACGAAGCGACGTCATCGATCGACACGGAAACGGAGGGCTTGATCCAGGAAGCGATCCAGATGCTGATGGCCGGCCGCACGTCGATCGTCATCGCCCACCGCCTCTCGACGATCCGTTCCGCCGACACGATCCTGGTCTTCCACCACGGCGAGATCCGCGAGCGCGGTTCGCACGAGGAACTGATGCAGCACGAGGGGCTGTACCGGAAGCTGTACGAGATCCAGTATCGGGAGACGGAGGCGGTGGCGTAGGGATGGTCAGCGGTGCGACTCGCGAATGACGATGTCATCGCCGGGCGAGGCTGCTTTGAGAAGCGCATCGAGTTTCTCCATGCTCGGTACCGCCTCTCCACGCTCATAACGGGCATAGGCATTTCGAGACGAGGCGCCCAGCCTTTCCGCAACCTGGCGAAGTGACGCGCCGCTGGCCTGGCGCCTTCGCTTGAGAAGAAACGCGGTCATCGCGGCAGCGTCGTTTCCTGAAATCTCGAACTCATTGGCGCCCCGCGGGTGCGCTTCCGCGTGAAAGTCATCGCGCCCGATCATGGTCTCGAGCCAGTCAGCGGCCATCGTCAGAGCCTCTTTGCGCGACCGGCCCTGGGTCATTCCGTCCAGCAAGGGAATCTCGGCCAGCCAGTAGCGGCCATCGCGAATCAGTCTGCCTTCAAATCTCATCGTCGCTCCTGACAAGCACGCCGCAGGATTGCCCGCGCCAGGCGTTCGTTGATCTCGCGGCGTGGAATGGCTTCTTCGTTCTCGCCGTCGCTCCAGATATCGTGGCGCCCACCACTTCTGAGGAAGCGCCACCCGCATTCCGTGAGTCGTTGTTCGAGATCACGGCGCTTCATCGCGCCGGATTGTACACCGATGCGTGTTCAGCCCTGCACCGCGCTGAGCGCCGCCACCGGCTCACCGAGGAACGCCCGGAGCTCGTCGATGCGCGCGGCCACGTCGTTCTCGCCGATCTCGATCAGGGCCGACGTGTAGTGCGGCTCGAACATCAGCATGGAGACGAAATCGTTCGACTCCGTTTCGCGTGAGCCGAGGGCGCGGGTGAGGAGCTTCATGTTGCGGGGGAGGTGTTTCTCGTGATCGCGGGCGATCTTGCCGAGGTCGACGGATGGGCGGAGAACGAATAGGTCGATCTCCTTGAACCCGTTGCGCTGGGCGGGATCGAGTTTTCCGATCATCTCGTTCAGGCGCTCCATGCGCAGCACGTCTTCGTCGATGACGTCGAGGAAGATGGCGTTGAGCAGCTGCCCCATGACCTGCGCGGCGGGCGGATAACCGTGCAGTTCCGGCCTGCTGGCTTCGTCGGGCGTGCGCTGGTAGCCGGTCGACATTGCCAGAATGCGGCGCGCCCCGAGGTGGACGGCGCTCGACAGCGGCGTGGCCAGGCGGATGCCGCCATCGCCATACCATCGGTCCGCGATCTTGACTGCCGGAAAAACGAACGGCACGGCCGACGACGCCAGCACGTGCTCGACGGTGATCTCCGTCTGCACGCTGCGGCGATTCGGCCCTTCGAAGACATCGATCGAGCGTCCCTGCGCCCAGCGGACGCTTTGTCCCGAGGTGTAATCGAGCCCCATCAGACCAACCGCCTTCAGATCTCCGCGAGCGAGATTGCGGCGGATTCCGTCGATCGGATGGTTGCGTTGCGGGCAGTGGTAGACCCTGCGGAGCGTCTCCGCCAGCGGACCCGTGTTGAGCAGGCCATGAGGGCGCCCCGTCAGCTTCGGCGGCAGGATCGCCTTCATCGCCGAGCGGAACGGAAGCAGCGCCGCGTAGTTCGGCCGGAACACGTGCTGGCACTCGAGCGAAAGCCAGACCTCGGCGAGCAGTTCGGCACCTTTGCGGAGTGACCCTTCGTGCGCGGCCAGGAAAATGGCGTTGATGGCGCCGGCGGAAACACCGGTGACGATCGGGAAACGCAGGTGCGGGAAGTGCCGCGCCAGCCCTTTGACCAGGCCGACCTGGTAGGCTGCCCGTGCGCCGCCGCCGGTGAGCATGACTGCAAGATCGCCGCGCGCTTCGTTGCGCATTTCCTCGGACGGAAGGACGAGCTCGATGGCCATCTGCGGCTGAGCTTTTCAAACCGTGCGCCAAACTTGGGAGCACTTTCATTGCGCGCCGCGAAAACGGTACGATCGCGACGTGCGGCTCGCGGTCATCGGCGGCGGGATCAACGGTGCGGGGATCGCCTGGGAGCTGGCGCGCCGCGATTACGACGTCACGCTCTTCGAGAAGGGCCGCTGCGGCGCGCAGACGTCATCCGCCACGACGAAGATGATCCACGGCGGGCTGCGCTACCTGGAGAATCTTCACTTCGGACTGGTGCGGGAGTCGTTGCGCGATCGCGCCTGGCTGCTGGAACATCTGCCGGAGTTGGTGAAGCCGGTCGAGATCCTGCTGCCGATCTATGACGACAGCCCTCGGAGTCGTTTCGTGATTCGCGCCGGACTGATTCTCTACGACCTGCTGGCCGGCAGAACCAACATCCCCCGTCATGAGGCGTTGTCTGCTTCCGAATTGACCGCGCGGGTGCCGCTCGTGCGCGAGGGTCTTCGCGGCGGCTTCAGTTATCGCGACGCCCAGACCGACGACTATGCCCTGGCGCGAACGGTCGTCGCCTCGGCCATCGCGGAGGGAGCGACGGTGCGCGAAGAGACGCGCGTGGTCTCCCTTCGGCGGAACGGGAAGGAGTGGATCGTGACGACCGCCGGCGGCGCGGCGCAGCGATTCGACTTCGTCATCAACGCCGCCGGTCCCTGGATGAACGGCTTCCTGGCCGAGAACCGCATCCGCTCGCGCTACCGCCTTTCGCTCGTGCGAGGCTCGCACCTCGTGCTCAAACAGCAGCTCGCCGATGCCGGAATGCTGCTGCAATCGTTCAGCGACCGCCGCGTCTTCTTCGTCCTGCCGTGGAAAGGGACGACGCTCGTTGGGACGACCGAGGTGATGCATCAGTCGTCGCTCGAACATGTCCAGGCGACGGATGCGGAGATCGATTACCTCGTTGCGCGATTCAACCGCTACGTGAGTCAGCCAATCAGCCACGACGACATCGCCTCGACCTTTGCCGGAGTTCGCCCGCTCGTCGGCCGGGCCACGAATCCGAGTGCGATCGCACGCGACTACCGGCTGGAGCGCCGCGGGAACCTGCTGAACGTCTTTGGCGGCAAGATGACTACGTTCCGGTCGCTGGCGGATAAGGTAGGGATGCGGGTCGACAACTATTTCGGACAGGTGCGTACCGCGCGGGAGCCGCGGTTCGTGGGGCGTAGTGGATTAGTAGATTAGAAGTGTGGCGTTCGATCTGGGCGCTAGTCACGAGTCCTCAAAACATGTAATTCACTGGCCTCCTAATCCACTAATCTACGAATCCACTAATCTACTGCCCAATGTCCTACTCAGTCACCACACTCGATGGCGAACGCAAACCGCGGCGGCTTCCGGCGCGCGCGCTCGATGCGGTCGAGATCCGTGTCCTCGGCTGTCTGATGGAGAAGCAGTTGTCCACGCCGGAGTACTACCCGCTGACCATCAACGCCCTCATCGCCGCCTGCAATCAGAAATCGAATCGCGAGCCGGTGATGGAGGTGGGGGAGAGCGAGGTGCAGCGCGCGCTCGATCGCCTTCAGGATGAGAAGCTGGTCTGGAAGGTCCTCGGCGGACGGGCAACGCGCTGGGATCACAACCTCGACGCCACCTGGCATCTCGATCGCCCCGCCAAGGTGGTGATGACGCTGCTCTTTCTGCGCGGCCCGCAAACTGGCGGCGAGCTGCGCGGCCGCAGCGACCGCCTGCATTCGTTCGAGACGATCGACGACGTCGAAGCCACGCTGCAGCGACTCGGCCACGGCGACGACGCCATCGTCCGCGAGCAGCCGCGCCGTCCCGGTCAGAAGGAAGCCCGATGGGCTCACCTCCTCGGCGGCGCTGTGGCCGAGGAACCGGCGATGGATGAGGCGCCGGCGAGCACGGGCGAGCCGCTATCCGTCCGCGTGCAACGTCTCGAAGCGCAGGTGGCGACACTTACCTCCGAGCTTCACGAGTTGAAAACGAAGCTCGGAGAGTAAGTCAGTGCCGCGCGGGACGCACCCGCGATGCGCAGCCATTCGGGTCGAAGGGCCCCGTGCTGCCCCTCCACAAAATAACTTTGTGGAATCGGTCCGCTCAACTGGAGAAACTCATGGAATTCCTTTGAGGCCAGTGCCTTCCAGCTGTCAATAAAAAATAATCACTGATGCTGTTGACTTTCGTCACTAATGTACTAAATTAGTAGTACAAGAGGACAGCGCGACGTGACGGCCCCCATCTCCATCGACGCCAATGACCGGACGCCGATCTATGCCCAGCTCGAACGCGATATCCGCGTGGCCATCGCCACCGGCCGGATGCAGCCCGGCGATCAGCTCCCCACCGTCCGCCAGCTGGCGGTCGACCTTCGCGTCAACGCCAATACCGTGGCCAAGGTCTACCTCACGCTGGAACGGGAAGGGGTGCTGGTCACGCGGCGCGGGGTGGGGACGTTCATCGCCGACTCGGTGCCGAAATCGGCGCATGCGGGACAACGCGAGCGCCGGCTGGCCGCGCACATCGACCGCTTCCTCACGGATTCTGCAGCCCTCGGATATTCGCCGCGCGAGGCCATCAAAGAGCTCACGCGGCGACTGAAGGAAGGAGAGAACTGATCATGTTAGCCATCACTATCCCCAACAGAGAGCGCACGCGCCCCTTGAATCCGCCGCGCCCGAACATCGTGGCCATTTTCGTGCTGGTGGTTCCGGTCCTCATCGGACTGGCCGGCGTCATCACCACGGAGAATCCGGCATGGATCATCAGCGGCGTGCTGTTCGGCCTGATCCTGATGCAATCGCCGAAGGTGGCCAAGCAGTGGGAGAAGGCGGTCGTTCTACGCCTCGGCAAGTTCATCGGACTGCGAGGTCCGGGACTCTTCTGGATCGTGCCGTTCATCGACAGCGTGTCGTCGTGGATCGACCAGCGTGTGATCACGACCAGTTTCGCCGCCGAACAGACGCTGACGTCCGACACCGTGCCGGTCAACGTCGACGCCGTCCTTTTCTGGCTGGTGTACGACGCGGAGAAGGCGGCGCTGGAAGTGCAGCAGTACCAGGACGCGGTGAGCTGGGCGGCGCAGACCGCGCTGCGCGACATCATCGGCCGCACGTCGCTCGGCGACCTGCTGCGCGGCCGCGAGAAGATCGAGGAGCAACTCCAGGAACTGATCGACGCCCGCTGCAATCCGTGGGGCGTGACCGTGCAGTCGGTCGAGATGCGCGACGTGATCATCCCCGACGCCCTGCAGGACGCCATGTCGCGCGAAGCCCAGGCCGCCCGCGAGAAAGCCGCGCGAATCATCCTCGGCGAAGCGGAAGTGGAGATCGCCAAACTCTTCCAGGCCGCGTCGATCTCGTACCACGACAACCCCACCGCCCTTCACCTCCGAGCCATGAACATGCTCTACGAGGGCCTGAAGGAAAAGGGCGCGATGATGATCGTGCCGTCGACCGCGGTGGAGTCGATGGGCATGGGCGGCTTGATGGGCATGGCCGCAATCGCGCAAAAGCAGTTGACCGGGACGCCGGTTCCTGCCGAGCCGACCGCGTAAGCGCGAAGCGTAGCGCCGGCGGCCGCGCCGGCTGGACCGCCGGCGGCTCGCCGGCGGTTCACCCCACCCATCTCCACCCTGATAACCCAGCTTTCGCCGGATTACCTCGCGCATAAGCGATCGCGTACGCAAGATGTCTCTCATCGCGAATCACCCGGTCGTGATACTCCCGCGCCCACAGCGTTCTCGTCCCGACCATCCGCGACGCAACATGCGATGTGAACGACTTCCATGAGTGAAGAATCCGATCGAGGCTTTCGCCTTCGAATGGCCTGAAGACGACGTGCACGTGGTTCGGCATCACGGACCAGGCGCGGAGCGAGTATCGACGATCCTTGAAGTGGTGAAGGTTCTCCGCAACAGCATCCGCGAGCTGTGGGTTTCGGAGATGACACGCACCACGCTCGACGTGCAATTCGTCGTCGAGACGGATTGCGAAGGCCTCCTCGATGTCGAAGCGCTCGATGGCGGTGAGACCGCGGAAACCGCCCGTGATCTCGAGCTTCATCTCTTCCTTCTCGCGCAGGAGTCGATGCCAGACTTCGATGGGCAGGGAGTCGTGTAATCGATAGGTCACCGCGTACGTGGCGCCCTCGATCTCCCAGTGCGGCAGGTAGCCGCGGGAGCGGATCTTTACTCGAAGATAGTCGTTGTGGGGGATTAGTTGACGTGGCATTTCGCGCGGAGGGAGCGCGATGCAGAGGTGGGAGTGCGGAGTATATACCTCGGGCTCTATTGCCGGCGAGCCGCCGGCGGTACAGCCGTCGGGTCGACGGGGCTACGCTTTACGGCGCTACGCTAACTCGCCGTCTCTACAACGGTGACATCGTCTGAGTCCGGCTTCTTGCGCATATCCAGGAACAGCAACGCGATGCCGATACAGATGGCGGAGTCGGCGACGTTGAAGGCTGGCCAGTGGTGGGACTTGACAAAGACGTCGACGAAATCGACGACGTAGTGGAGGCGGAAGCGGTCGATGAGGTTGCCGATGGCGCCGCCGAGAATCAGGTGCAGGCCTGTCTGCAGCATGCGATCCGTCACCGCGGCGCGGAAGGCGTACGCCACCACCACGAAGAAGACGCCGATGGCGCCGAGATTCAGCAGCAGCGGGACGATCGGGGAGTCGGCGTTGGCGCCGATGCCGAACGCCGCGCCGGTATTGCGGACGTGAACCAGCTGCAGGAAATCGGGGATCAGCGGAATCGACTCGTGCAGGTCGATCCGCGTCGACACCAGCCATTTGCTCCAGGCATCGGCGACGATGATCACCAGCGAGAGCGCGAGGTAGGGAATCCGTTTCAAACGGCCACGCCTCGCTTCTCATCGATCAGCTTGTCGAGCTCGATGCGCACGCGGCCGAGGATCTCGTCGTACGTGTACTGGCCGAGCGACTCCGGGCCGCGCTTGAGATTCACGAACGACGGCGCGCACCACATGCCGAGGTCCGCGTCGTCCGTCTCGCCGGGACCGTTCACGCGGCAGCCCATCACGGCGATGGTGATGTCGTGCTCCTTGGCGTACATCGTCATCTCGCGGACATTCTGCGCGAGATCGATAAAGGCCTCGTTCTCGACGCGCGAGCACGACGGGCAGCTGATGATGTTCATCCCCTTCTGTTCGAAGCGGGGGACGGAGCGGAACTTGCCGCTGGCGATGTCGGCCAGGATCTTCCGGCCGACGGTGACCTCGTCGCCTTTGTTCTCGAAGGGCAGCGTGAGCGAGACGCGGATGGTGTCGCCGATGCCGCGGGTGATGAGCTGCTCGAAAGCGATGCGCGTTTTGATGACGCCGTCGGGGGGCATGCCGGCCTCGGTGACGCCGAGGTGCAGCGGGACGTCCGGACGCGCCTCGGCGAAACGGATGTTGGAGTCGATGACTTTGTTCGGGTCGGAGTCCTTCAGCGAAACGACGTATTGATCGAAGCCGAGGTCGTCGAGCATCGCGCAGTGTTCGAGGGCGGAGTCGATCATCGGCGAGATCGAATCCTCTTTCGGATACTTGTCGAGTTTGTCCGGATCGACGGAGCCGGCATTAACCCCGATGCGGATGGCGCAGCCGTGCGTGCGGGCGACGTCGACGAGGTAGGCCACCTTGGCGCTGACCGGCTTGTCGCGCTCGATGTGGTAGAGGTGGCCGGGGTTGTAGCGCAGCTTCTGGACGAACGGCGCGACACGCTCGGCCAGGCGGTAATTCTCCTGCAAATCGATCACGAGGTTCGCATTCGGCCTGGCCGCACGCACCTCGGCGAGAGCAACAACGTCTTTCGCGGTGTCGATGGCGATACGGATGACGTCGGCGCCGGCGGCTTCGAGCAACTCCACCTGCCGGATGGTTGCGGCGATGTCCTGCGTCTTCGTGGCCGTCATCGACTGCACGGCGATGGGGTTGTCTCCGCCGATGGTTACGTTGCCGATACGAACACTGCGAGTCTGTCGGGCTTTCATCCGATGGCGTAACGATACGAGGTTGGAAAGATTTCCGGGCCGGCCGGCGGCTCCTACCAGCCGATCACGATCGGGACCGCTTTCGGCAGCATCACGCTCGCCGTCTGGCCGCCGTTGATGACTCTGGCGTACCACAGCGGCTGGCGGGCCGCACCGCTCCGTTCCTGCAACAAACGGCCAAGCTCGTAGACGTCCGCCTGCGACATCCGGATGCAGCCGTGGGAGGCGGCGGCACCGAGTTTGTCTTCGTGATCGGTGCCGTGGATGTAGTAATCCGGCTCCTGAAAGAAGATCTTCACGACCTTCATCGGATTGTCGGCGCTGGCGGGACCGGCTGCCTGTTTTCCTTTCGCCCACTTGGCTTTCGGCGGATGCCACGAGGGATTCCAGACGATATGGCGGATGCTGAAATGTCCCTGCGGCGTTTGGTGGGCCTTGACGCCGACCGATACGGGGAAGGTCTTCACGTCGCGCCCGTTCACGCGCACGACGAGAATGTTCTTGCCGAGCGATGTGGCGAGGCTGAGGGCACCGGCGGGGATGCGCTTCTGGATCGATGCCACAGCCGCCTGCTGCTGGCTCACATCCGCGGGTGGAGGCGGCGTCGTCCCGGAAGGGTCGATGTTCTGATCGGGGACGGCCTCCAGCTCGCCTTCGTCCGAGGCGGTGGTGGTTTGGTCGGTGGTCGTCTTCGGAGCCGCCTGCGGGGCCGGTTTGCTCGAAGGCGTTGGCGGAGCGGTTTTTTTCGACGGCTGCTGCGCGAGGAGAAGGACGGCGGTGAGCACGAAGGGAAGGATCAGGGCCAGACGTTTCATGGATACCAACTTGTGCGAATTTCGTGCGCAGACAACGGCCCGGAATCCGATACGCTCCGCCTCATGAGTAACCTTCTCGACCTCGCCCACCAACACGCCGCCGCTTTTCTCGAGCAGTTACCCGAGCGCCATGTGGGGCCGCAGGCGACGCGGGATGAGCTCGTGGCGGCGCTGAAGGTTCCGCTGACGGACGGAGGCGAGGATCCGGCGGCTGTCCTCGATGCGCTGGTGCGCGGGGTCGATCGCGGACTCATCGCGGAGCCGGGGCCGCGGTACTTCGGGTTCGTCATCGGCGGGAGTCTGCCGGTAGCGTTGGCGGCGGACTGGCTGACCAGCGCCTGGGATCAGAACGCGGGGATTTACGCGACGTCTCCGGCGGCCTCGGTCGTCGAGGACGTTGCCCGCGAATGGCTGCTCGAGCTCTTCGACCTGCCGCGCACGGCCAGCGTCGGATTCGTGACCGGCGGACAGATGGCCAATTTCACGGCGCTGGCGGCGGCGCGGCATGGCGTCTTGCGGCGAGTGGGATGGAACGTGGAGGAGAACGGCCTGGCTGGCGCGCCGCCGGTGCATCTCGTTGTCAGTGCGGCCTCGCACATCACCATTCATTCCTCGATGCGCATGCTCGGCTTCGGCACGCGGGCGCTGCAAAAAGTCGACGCCGATGAGCAAGGGAGGATGCGCGCCGATTCGCTTCGCGCGCTGCTGAAGACGCTCGATGGTCCGGTCATCGTCTGCGCGCAGGCCGGCAACGTGAACAGCGGCGCGGTCGATCCGCTGCGCGAACTGGCCGAGATCGCGCACGAACACGATGCCTGGCTGCACATCGACGGCGCCTTCGGTCTTTGGGGCCGGGCCACGGCGTCGAAACGCGCTCTGCTCGACGGCTGCGAACTGGCCGATTCGTGGGCAAACGATGCCCACAAGTGGCTGAACGTTCCCTACGACAGCGGCATCGTCATCGTCCGCGATTCCGCATCGCACCGCGCATCGATGACCGTGACCGCCGAGTATCTCGAACAGACCACCGGCGTGGAGCGCGACAATTTCGAGTGGACTCCCGAGTTCTCCCGCCGCGCCCGCGGCTTTCCGATTTATGCGACTCTCCGCGCCCTCGGCCGCAACGGTGTAGCCGCGCTGATCGACCGCTGCTGCGAGCGCGCCCAACAATTCGCCGAGGTCCTCGGGCGCGACCAACGCGTGGCCATCCTCAACGACGTGGTCCTCAATCAGGTCCTGGTCCGCTTCGGCGACAGTGACGAGGTGACGCGCGACGTGATCACCCGCGTCCAGCGCGAAGGCACCTGCTGGCTGGCCGGCACCACCTGGCAGGAAGAGGCAGCAATGCGCATCTCCGTCTCGAACTGGTCGACGACGGCGGAGGATGTGGAGAGGTCGTGCGCGGCGATTTTGAGGTGCCTTGGGTCGGTCGCGTAGTCTCGTGGTTTCGCGGTCTCGCGGTCTGGGATTACAGCGAACCGCGCGACCCCGAAACCACGTGACCGCGAGACCGCATCAATCCACTTCCTTCATCACTTTCGCCACCCGCGCCAGCAGCACGCTGTTCTTCACCGGCTTGCGGATGAAATCGGCGGCGCCGACTTCGAAGGCGCGCACCTCCACGTCGTCGCCGGGAAGGCCGGAGATGAAGATGGCGGGGACGGCCACGCCGTTTTCGTGCATCGCTTGCAGCAGCGAATGACCGTCGATGTAGGGGAGATCGACGTCGATCACCAGCAGGTCGATCGCTTCACGTCCCACCATCATCAACGCCTCGGCGCCATCTTTGGCCAGGACCACGGAGTAGCCGGCAGACTTCAGCACCGCGTTCATCAGCTCGCGGCTGAGGACGTTGTCTTCGACGACCAGCACCGTCTTGCGCCCGTCGGCGCGCTTGGCTTCTTCGCCGCGCTGGGCGCGGATCTGCAGGATCTCGCGCTGCAGCGCTTTCGTATCGGTGTCGGGCTCGATGCGCAGCTCGCGCTTGAGCACCTTCGCGCAGGTCTCGTATTGCTGCAGCGCTTCGACGACGTCGCCGCTCTCGAGGTAGAGGCGCATCAGCATCCGGTGCATCGGCTCCTGCAGGATGTCGAGGCGAAGCGACCGCTGCGCGGTGCCGATGGCCTCGTCGAGCCCGCCGCGGCGCGCCTGCGCCTCGACCAGCTGCGCGTGCGCGCGGATGGCCAGCCGGTGCAGCCGGTCGCGCTCGCCAACCACGAATTGATCGAAACGCTCTTCGTTGATGGCGAAGCCGTCGAGAAAATCGCCGCGGTAGAGGTCGATGGCCTGCTTCAGCGCCGCCTCGCTGCCGTTGCTGATGAGCGACTCGAACTCGGGCACATCGCACGACACCGAGCGATCGAGCGAGAGCAGGTCGCTCTCCTCGATCAGGATCTTCTGCCGCGGCGCGATCTGCGACAACTCCTTGCGGATCGTCGAGAGCGTCTGCCGCAGGCTCTGCCGGGCCTGGTCGGGGCCGGTGCTCGACCACAGCAGGCCGGCCAGTTTTTCGCGAGAGACGTGTTGCGAGGGCTTCATCGCCAGATAGGCGAGAAGGGCCTGCGATTTCTTCGCTCCGATCGTAACGAGCGCGCCATCACCCCCGCGGATCAATAAATCACCCAGCAGCTCCAGTCGCATCGAAGTCATGTCGTGCCGGCGATTATCTCAATATGCGGCCCGATCGTGCGTCGACTTTCGGCTACGGTTCCCTTACCCTCCCGAAGAGGAGAGCGCGAATGGAAGAAGTCGTCTCGGTTGGCGATGAGCTGCGCGAGTTGATCCGTCAGCAGAACTGGAACCAGTTACGCGATCGCCTGACCGACCTGCACCCCTCGGACGTGGCCGACCTGATCATCGCCCTGCCTCGCGAAGAGGAAGGTTTCGTCTTTCGCGTCCTCCCGCGCGACGAGGCCGGCGAGGTCTTTTCCTACCTGCCGCCCGATCACCAGGAAGGGCTGATCGAGTCGCTCAGCAACGAGCAGGTGCGCAATGTCCTCGCGGAGATGAATCCCGACGACCGCACGCGCCTTCTCGAAGAGATGCCCGCCGCGGTCACGCGGTTGCTGCTCGCGGCGCTCTCGCCCGAGGATCTGAAGAACGCGCGCTGGCTGCTCGGGTATCCCGAGGAGACCGCCGGCCGCTACATGACGCCGCGCTACGTCACCATCCAGCCGGAGATGACCGCCGCCGAGGCGCTCGATCACATCCGCAAAACGGGGCCGGGGAAGGAGACCGTCAACGTCGTCTACATCGTCGACCTGCGCGGCCGGCTGGTCGAAGACATCCGCCTCAGCTCTCTGGTGCTGGCCGATCCATCGACGAAAGTGACCGACATCGACGATCCGCCGCTGGTGAAGTTGTACGCCACCGACGATCGCGAGGAAGTGCTCAAGGCCTTCGAGAAGTACGACCGGCTGGCGCTGCCGGTCACCGACATCGACGGCCACATGCTGGGCATCATCACCGTCGACGACGTGCTCGACGTCGCCGAGCAGGAAGCGACCGAGGACATCCAGAAACTCGGCGGCATGGAAGCGCTCGATGCGCCGTACCTGCAGGTGAACGTTCTGGCGATGATCAAGAAGCGCGCGGGCTGGCTGTCGGCGCTGTTCCTCGGCGAGATGCTGACGGCGACGGCGATGAGCTTTTTCGAGAAGGAGATTGCCCGCGCCGTGGTGCTGGCGCTCTTCGTGCCGCTGATCATCTCCAGCGGCGGCAACTCCGGCTCGCAGGCGACGTCGTTGATCATCCGTTCGCTGGCGTTGCGCGAGTTGCGGCTGCGCGACTGGTTCCGCGTCTTCCGCCGCGAGATTCTTTCCGGCCTGGCCCTCGGCTCGCTCCTCGGCTTCATCGGCTTCATCCGCATCGTGCTCTGGGAGAAGCTAGGCATCACCGAGTACGGCACGCACTACATGCTCGTGGCCTTTACGGTGTGGACATCGCTGGTCGGCGTGGTGATGTTCGGCACGCTGGCCGGCTCGATGCTCCCCTTCGTCCTGCGCAAGCTCGGCTTCGATCCCGCCACCGCCTCGGCACCGTTCGTCGCCACGCTGGTCGACGTGACCGGGCTGTGCATCTACTTCACGGTGGCGCTGCTGATTTTGAAGGGGACGTTGTTGTGAGCCGTCGAGCCGACGGCGCTACGCTCTACTTCTTCGGCGGTTGCCACAGCTCGAAGCGATTTCCCTCGGGATCGGTGGCCCAGCCGAAGCGGCCGTAATCGGTATCGCTGATCTTCTCGTCGACGGTGGCGCCGGCTTTGCGGAGTTGCTCGAGCATGGCGTCGAGATCGCTGACGCGGTAATTGATCATGAACGGGGCTTTGGTCGGATCGAAGTACTTCGTCGTCGCCGGGAAGGGCGACCAGACGGTCGCACCGACCGTTTCGGGCTCATCGTGCTCGCGCCATTCGAAGGACGCGCCGCCGTACGACTCGTCGACCGGGATGCCGAGGTTGTCGCGGTACCAGTTGCCCAGCGATTTGGCGTCTGACGCTTTGAAGAAGATCCCGCCGATGCCTGTGACTTTTTCCATGACTTCTCCTATCTCAATGTGAAGACGGTTGCGTTTCCGCGTGAGGTTACGTTGGACGCGTAGTGGTCGAGGGTTTGGGCGAGGATTCGTTGCGCCTCGGGTGTGAGCGTGGCGTCGCGCTCTGCCAGCTTCTGCGCGACGACGGTCGTTGCCGGCGCAGGTGCAACGACGGCGACGTGCGTGATCCCATCGCTCTTCAACCGTGCATACAGCGCCTCGGCGGTCGGCAATTCGAGATACCGCGAAACGCGCGGCCCGTCGAAGTTGCCTCCGCCTCGGACGCGATGCGCGAACCAGTAGGTTTCATTCAGGCCGATGACGAGTGCCCGCGCATCGGCCGGGAGCAGGGCATCGATCGCCTGCGCGGTCGCGTATGACGGGCGCTGTTTCGTCAGAAACTCCTGATCCGAGGAACCCGCGGCGAGGAGGGAAAACGCGCCGCTGCGATCGACGAAATAGCCGATGAGGAAGAGTTGCACGACGATCGACAGTGCCAGCAACACGCGCATCAGATGCGTCGGCCGGATCGATCGTGCTGCCGGGATTGCCAGGAACGGCAGAAGAATGCGCGACGACGGCGCGAGCAGAAACAGCAGCACCGCCACGATGACCAGAATCCACGCCAGTGCCCCCGCCGAGAGCGTGCACGCGGCGATGAGCGACGCACCGAGGCTCTCGTCGATGAAGTGCCCATCGAAGACGTAGTCGGAGAGGAACGGCGCGCGATAGGCGGCCACGTGCGGCGCCGCCGCGGAGAGAAACGGCGCGATCGGATTCGCCGTGAGAATCAGATTGCGGATAAAGAAGATCGAGCCGAGAGCGATCCCAGGCAGGATGCGAAGCAAACGTAGGCCGGACTCTCCAGTCCGACCTTTGAACATCGCCACACCCACGGCAATGATCGCGAACGGCACAAACGTGTACTTCGTCAGTAACCCCGCGGCGATGGCAATCGCAATCGTGGCGACGTCTCCATCATCGAGTGCCAGAACGAGAAGCGCGCAGATCCCGATGAGCGGCCAGTCGACGAGCGACCAGCCGGCGATCAGCGCCAGCGCGGGCGTGGTCACGATCGCCGCGACCGCCAGCGTGTTGCCGCGCGCGAGCCGCAGGAGCACCGCCGTCGCCGCGAGCGCGGCGCCGAGGTGGAGGAAATGCGAGGCGATGCCGCCGCCGATCTGGCCGAGGATCGTCAGCAGCGGCAGGTCCGCGGATTCGATTCCGAGCGGGAAATACGAATGCGAGATCAGCGGCAGATCGATGGCCCGATGCTCCGTCACCCATGTCCACGGCACGGCCAGGTGATAGGCCAGTTCGTCGAGCGATGACGGCGGCGCTTGCGCGGCGATCAATGCGCAGAGAAAGACGAACGCCAATGCAATGAGCGCCAGCGCCGAGGGCACTTGAGGAATCGCAACCGGCCGCGTTTCGAATCGCCGCACCACGACGTAGATGCCGCCGACGCCGCAGACGACGAGAACGATTCCCATCGACCATGAGGAAACGTTCAGCGCCCCGGCGAGGAAGCAAAGCGCGCCGAAAATCGGATATCCGAGGAGGAAGTCGCGTGGCAGGTCAGCGTCCTCGGCACGCCAGGCACGGGCGAAGAGCCCGCGAACGGCGAACCCCGCGCCGATGATGGCGAAGGCTTCGAACAGCGTCAGCAGAACGGAGAGGCCGGCGCGGCGCACGAGCAGTTCGACCAGTACGAAACGGTCGAGCAACACCAGCAGCAGGTAGAGCCCGGCGATGATGGCGACGATGCGCTGCGTCTTCGACATCGGCGCGTCTCAGAGCGGCGGCAACGCCGCCCGCATCGCCAGGATGTCGCTGATGATCTCGCGCGCGGCCTCGGGACGGATCTGCGTCGAACGATCGCTCAATGCAGCGGCAGGATTGTCATGAACCTCCATGAAAAAGCCGTCGGCGCCGGCAGCCGCCGCTGCGCGCGCGAGCGGCCGGGCGAACTGCGGCGTCCCTCCGGTTTGCTTCCCTTCGCCGCCCGGCTTCTGCATCGAATGGGTGATGTCGTAAACCACCGGCGCGCCGAACCCGCGCAGGATCGGAAAGGCGCGCATGTCGACGACGAGATTCTGATAGCCGAACGACGACCCGCGCTCGGTGATGAAGACGCGATCGTTCCCGGCCTCGTGTCCCTTGTCGAGAATGTTCTTCGCCTCCTCAGGCGAAAGAAACTGTCCCTTTTTCACGCCGACCGCTTTGCCGGTCCGCGCCGCCGCGGCCACGAGATCGGTCTGCCGGCAGAGAAACGCCGGAATCTGCAGGATGTCCAGCACCTCGGCGGCCCGCTCTGCCTGCTGCCATTCGTGAATGTCGGAGAGAAGCGGAAGACCTGTCTCCGCCTTCACCGCGCGCAGAATCTCCAGCCCTTCCTCGATCCCAGGACCGCGGAACGAGTCGATCGACGTCCGGTTCGCCTTGTCGAACGACGACTTGAAGACCAGATTGATCTTCATCTCATCGCGCAGCGCTAAGAGCGTTCGCGCCATGCGCAGGGCATGCTCGCGCGACTCGATCACGCACGGACCGGCGATGAATAGGGGAGGCTGGTCGCCACCGAAAGAGATGTCGTCAGTGATGGCGATCGGACGTGTTGTCATGCGCCGGGCATTGTACTCACGCGGTGTAGAATCCCAGCGTGGCGAACGAGCTATTCGAAAACGTTCTGAACTAGCCCTCGTACGTCGTCACACCCGCCGCGCCTCGATCACGCTGAACATCCCGCCGGTCGGAATCACGCGCGACACCTCATACCCGCAGCGCTGCAGCAGTGCCGTGTACTCGCCGGCAGTGCGCTCGCGGCCGCCGAGCATTACCAGCATGTTAATGTCCATCAGCGTTACCGGCGACGGCTGCGGCGTGTCGGGGAGGAGCATCTCCACGAGCACGAGGCGGCTGCCTTCCGGCGCGGAACGATGCACGCACTTCACAATCTCTTCGCACTTGTCGTCCGGCCAGTCGTGCAGGATCGATTTGAGCAGGTAGAGATCGCCGCTCGGAACCTCGGCGAAGAAGTCGCCGCTGACCAGCTCGATCCGCTCGGCCATCCCGCTCTCGGCCACCGCGCGGCGCGCTCCCTCGATCACGTCCGCACGATCGAAGATCACGCCGCGTGCATTCGGAGCGCGGCCGAGAATGCCGCGCAGCAGCACGCCCTCGCTGCCGCCGACGTCGACGACGCGATGCACATCGCCCGGGTCGTAGACGCGGGCAACGTCGCCTGAGACGAGCGCGGAGAGATTGCTCATGCCGCGGGCAAAGCAGCGGCCTTCCTCATCGTTCTTTGCGTAGTAATCCCACGGCTCGAGCCCGAGGGTTTCCTTCGTCATCGATCCGCCGCGCTTCACGGCCTCGGCGAGACGCCCCCACGGCAGCCAGTGCCCAGGCGCGGTCTCGGCGATGATGAAATCGCGCAGCGAGCCTTGCGTGCCGGTACGGAGCGTGGTGCCCAGCGGCGTCAGCGCGAATTCGCCGGCAGCGGTCTCGATGAGCAGTCCGATGGTCGCCGCCGCGCGCAGCAGACGATGCAGCGCCTTCGCATCGGCGTTGCACTCCTCGGCCAGATGATCCACCGCGCGCGTTCCGGCGGCGATCAGATCGGCCACGCCAAGCTGCGCCACGGCGCTGAGGACCTGCGAGACCCACATGCCGGTGAGCATCTGCAGTACGACCGCCTGCGGCGGAGGGGCATCGGAATGCTGCGATTCAGCGGACATGAAATCTCCTGCTCGTTTTGGAATCACCTACGCGTTGAAGGGTTTGCCGGATTGCTTATCTTGACAGCGCGTCGCTGAGGATCCGGGCGAACGCCTCGGCCGGGCTGTCGCCGACGCGGTACTCCTCGCGCGGCATCACGTAGTTGAAGATTGGCCGGCCGTTTTTCTTGATCGTGGCCGTCGCCGAGCGGCTCTTCCGGCCGAAGCCGCGCGAGTTCACCGAACCGGTGAACCGAATCTCCACCGGCGCGCCCTCGCCGATGCTGATGCCGCGTCCGCGCAGCGCCAGGGACAACTGCTGGATCATTTCCGCGTCACCGCCGGTCAGATAGACGCGTGTGGTGCCGCCGATCTGCTGGTGCAGCGCCGCCACCGCCGCCTCGTTCGCGCCGCCGTCGCCGCGCTCGCGGAACGTCGGTACGCTCGAGGACGGTACAGGTTCCGGTTCCGGCTCGGGAGCCGGCGCTTCTTCGACCGGCGCCGGTTCCGGCACCGCGACGGGTTTCGGCTTCGGCGGCGCATGCGTAGTCGTGGGAGGAACGACCGGCGCGGACGACGTCGTCTGCGTCGGAGCAATCGTCGTCGTTTGGGCGGCTGTCGATTCGACCACCGTCGGCGTGACGTCCATCGTCGTCTGGGAAGGCGCTGCCGAAGCCGTGGAGGTGGTCGTTGTCGCAGTCGTCGTCGTTGATGTGGTGCTCGCGGTCAGCGGCCAGTGGACGTACTTCTTCACCATGATCACGCCGACTGCCGCCATCGCGCCGAGGAGGACGACAACGATCACGATGACCGCGATGATCGTGCCGGCACGACTCCGAGGAGCGGCCACGGGCATTGGCGCGGGCGGTGGCATCGGCATCGGGTCGACGACCGTTGGCGGTGCGGGCGGCGGGGAAGGTGGTGGAGTTGCCGGCCGGGTGACGGATTGCGCGATCGTAGGCGGTGCAACGACAGGAGCCGGCGCGATCGTGGCGGGAGCCGTCGGCGCCGGCACGGTGCCGGTCCGCTCGGTGCGCATCGTGGCCTCGGGATCGAACGGTACCGACTCATCCCGCAGCGTCGGCTCGATGGCCGCCAGCGCGTCGGAAAACTCGCGCGCGGTGGCGAAGCGCTTGTTGCGATCGCGCTCCAGTGCGCGCGCCAGAACCCTCTGCAGCGCCGGATTGCCGGTGATGCGATCGAGATCGGGCGAATTCAGATAGTCATCTTTCGAATGGTGAAGGATGTATTCGTGCGGCGAGGTGGCCTCGAACGGCGGCCGGCCGGTGAGCATCTCGAACAGCACCACCGCCAGCGAGTAGAGATCGGCGCGGCCGTCGATGCGCTCGCCCGCGGCGAGAAAGCCGAGGTGATCGGGCGAGGCGTAGCGAAACTTGCCGACGAACATGCCGGTCTGCGTCATCGCCACATCCGCCTCGGCCGCTTTGGCCACGCCGAGGTCGATGATCTTCACGAACTCGGAACCGTCGGCGTGATGCGTGATCATCAGATTCTCGGGACTGATGTCGCGATGCACGATCCCGGCGCGATGAATGGCTTCGAGTCCGGCCAGCGCCTGGATGGCGATCTGCACCGCGTGCCGAGGGGCCAGCGTGCCGCGCTTCCGCAGGACCTGCGCGAGATTCTCGCCGTCGATGAACTCCCACACCATGTAGTGCGAGCCGTCGGGGAGGGCGGAGAAATCATGCAGCGTGGCCACGTTCGGGTGCTGCACCTTCGTGGCCATGCGCGCTTCGCGAAGAAAACGCTCGTGAACGTCGCTGCTGGCCGAGATCTGCGCGCGGATGATCTTCACCACACGCGTCGAGCCGAGGAACGTGTGCTCGACCTTGAATACCTCGCCCATGCCGCCGATGCCGAGGCGCTCGACGATCTTGTACTTTCCATCGATCGGCTTGTCTGCGTACTCGCGGAGGAAGTCCGTGACCGGCTCGCCGCAATGCGGGCAAGCCTTGAATTCACGGTCGATCGGAACCCCGCAACGGATACAAGTGATCGTGGCCATCGGCCCGGGAATGATAGCTCAGCGCGCCGGCTCGCTTGGCCGGCCTCCGGATGACGACGAACCCGCCAGTTTCTCCAGCGACTCGCCGGTCAGCCGGAACGTGTGCCACTCATCCATCACCTTGGCTCCGAGCGATTTGTAGAACTTGATCGACGGCTCGTTCCAGTCGAGCACCACCCATTCGACGCGGCCGCAATTGCGTTCCCGTGCAAGCTGCGCCAGCCGCGCCAGCAGCGCTCTGCCGTAGCCGCGTCCGCGATACGCCGGCGCGACGAAGAGGTCCTCGAGGTAGATGCCGGGCTGGGCGAAGAAGGTCGAGTAATTGTGAAAGAAGAGCGCGAACCCGGCCGCCGTTCCGTCCTCCTCCTCCGCGATCAAAACCTCTGCGAAACGAGTGCTCCCGAACAGCGTGGCGCGGAGTTTTTCCTCCGAGGCCACCACCAGATGCGCCAGCCGCTCGTACTCCGCCAGATCGCGGATGAAATGCAGGATCTGCGGAACGTCCGACTCGGTTGCTTCGCGAATGATCAAGTCCATGGTGCGTGCGATGATATCCATACTCATGCGCAAGTTGATGCTGCTCGGATTGGCGATCACGTTCTTTGCCGCCGCATCTCCCGCTCCGGCGCCCGACACCCGACCCCCGGTTCCCGCGAAGCGTCATCTCGAAGTCCACGTCACTCCCGAGATGATCCGCCACAGCCGGATTAACGACGCGCTCTACTTCACCGACGTCGTCTACGGCATCGCCGTTCTTTTGATCGTGCTGGCTGCCGGCTGGTCGGCGCGAATGCGTGACTTCGCGCAACGCCACGTGCGCTGGCCGTTCGTCGCCGCGATGTTCTACTTCGTCCTGCTGTCGCTGATCACGACGGTGATGGAGTTTCCGCTCGACCTCTACGGCAGTTTCATCGTGCCGCACCAGTTCGATCTCACCAATCAAACCTTCGTCGCCTGGCTCGGCGATTTCGGCAAAGAGCTCGGCGTGAATCTGGTCATCGGCGCGCCGATCGCGGCTCTTGCACTGCTCGGCATTCGCAAGATCCGGCGCTGGTGGCTGGTGCTCTGGCTCGGCTCCATCCCGCTGATCCTGCTCGGCGTTCTGGCCACGCCGCTGATCATCGATCCGCTTTTCAACGACTTCCGTCCGCTGCGCGACGCCTCGCTCCGCCAGGCGCTCCTCGACGAAGCATCGCAGGCCGGCATCGAGCACGGCCGCGTCTACGAGGTCGACAAGTCGAAGCAGACGAAGGAGATGAACGCCTACGTCAGCGGCATCGGGCCGTCGGCGCGCATCGTCATGTGGGACACGCTGCTGGCCAAGCTCGATCGCGACGAGATCCTGGCGGTGATGGGCCACGAGATGGGGCACTACGTGCTCAAGCATCTCTGGCAGGGCATTGCATTCGGCATCGCGATCTCCTTCCTCGGCTTCTGGATCGCGCAACGGCTCTTCGAATGGGGTCTCGCGCGCTGGGGTGTGCGCTGGCGACTGGCCGATCGCGGCGATCCGGCAGCGTTGCCGTGGTTGCTGATCGTCAGCAGTCTGCTGGCGTTTCTGCTGTCGCCGGTCTATTCGAGTTACTCGCGGCACATCGAACATCAGGCCGACATCTTCGGCCTCGAGCTGACGCACAAGAACGAAGCGATGGCCAGTTCGTTCGTCAAGTTCGCCGAGGATTCGAAAGCCGATCCGCGCCCGCCGCGCTTCATCGAATGGTGGCGCTACTCCCACCCATCCCTCGGCCGCCGCATCGATTTCGTGCTCGCCTACAAGCCGTGGGAGAAAGGAGAGCCGAATCAACTCTGGCACCGCTGACTCGATCTGCCCCGGCTGTTCGTTGTCGATGCCCCGCAACAGCCGCATGCCCAACACCGGCTACTACAACGCCTCGGACGAGTGCTGGAGCCTCTTCACCGAAGTCATCGGCGCCGAGTTCAGCAACGCCGTGCTCTTCGGCCAGGTACACCAACTGACCGTCGACGCCTACGCCGCTCAACACGCCGGCGGCCCCCATCCCGACAAATCCGTCGCCGTCCATCTCTCCGGCCTCTACCTCGCCTTCGAGCGCGGCATCCCGCCAACCTCGATCGCCCCACTCCTGCAACAACTAGCCACGCGCGTTCACGACTGGCCCCACTTCGAACCGCCATCCGTCACCTGGCCCCACACAATCTTCGACGTGGCCATCGCCAACGACCACATCACCGCCGTCCGAGAATGGAGCGCGGGCGTGTGGGCGGGTTGGGGAGGGGAGCACGAAGCGGTGGCGAAGCTCGTGTGCAAGCATCTACTTCCAGTAGACAAAACGTAGGTCGGACTCTCTAGTCCGACCCCTTTTGAAATCACCCCGTCACTGGGATTCGGAGCGAGATCAACGGTTAAAGCGCCAGTGACGAGGCGTTTGCACGAGAGGTCGGACTAGAGAGTCCGACCTACGTTTTTGATTCGCAGATTGCTCCACATTCCGTGGACCTCAAATCCGCCGAGGTACCCTCGGTCCATGATTTCCGGCCAATATGCATACCGCCGTCATTTGCCGCATTTTCAGCAGGACCATCGCAGCTACTACCTCACTTTCGTAACGCAGAATCGCTGGGTGCTACCGCCTCGTGCACGCGACCTCGTGATGCAACACATTCTTTTCGACGATCAACGAAAGATGCACCTGCACGTCGCCGTCGTCATGCCCGATCACTGCCATATTCTGATGACGCCGTTCTGGGATGAACACGGCGATCCCTACGGCCTCGCCGGGATCATGAAAGGGATTAAGGGATCGTCCGCCCGTACGGTCAATCGTGCATTCGGCCGAAAGGGCACCTTGTGGCTCAACGAGTCGTTCGATCACGAACTGCGCTCGAATGAATCGATCCAGCAAAAGGGCGAATACATCGCCATGAATCCTGTGCGCGCCGGGCTTTGCACGACACCGGCTGAATACGCATGGCTCTGGCGAGAGTGCTACGACCGTCCGCAACCGAATGAGGACGACCAACGTAGGTCGGACTGGAGAGTCCGACCCCTCGCGCAAGCGCCTCGTCACTGTGGCTTCAACCATTGATCTCGCTTCGAATCCCAGTGACGAGGCGTTTTCACAAGAGGTCGGACTGGAGAGTCCGACCTACGTTTGTGCATGCACCGATCTCCGCGAAACCCGCTGGATATAATCCCTTCTGAAGCGGGAGGACGCATGGACCAACAGACGGGTGGAGCGGCTGAGGCGAGTAGCGCGATTGCGGAGGCCGAGGGGCACAACGAGCCGAAGATCGGGATGAAGGACAAGCTCGAAGAGCTTTGCGTCAACACCATCCGCTTCCTCGCCATCGATGGCGTCGAGAAGGCGAAATCGGGGCATCCGGGCGCGCCGATGGGGATGGCCGACATGGCGTTCGTCCTCTGGACCGACTTCATGCGCCACGATCCGAAGGCGCCGGCGTGGCAGGATCGTGACCGCTTCGTGCTCTCCGCCGGACACGCGTCCATGCTCCTCTATTCGCTGCTACATCTCACTGGCTATCCGGAGATGACCATCGAACAGTTGCAGAGTTTCCGGCAGTGGGGCTCGAAGACCGCGGGCCATCCCGAGTACGGCGACGCGCCCGGCATCGAAGTCACCACCGGTCCGCTCGGGCAGGGTTTCGCTAACGGTGTCGGCATGGGCATCGCCTCGAAGATGATGGCGGCGCGGTTCAATACGGACGACGCATTCAGGCCGGTCCAGAACTGGATCTACGTCATCTGCTCTGATGGTGACCTCGAAGAAGGCATCAGTTCTGAGGCCGCGTCACTCGCCGGTCACCTCGGGCTGGGGAATCTCATCTACCTCTACGACGACAACGACGTCACGCTCGATGGCGACAAGCGCCTCTCGATGTCGGAGGATGTGAAGAAGCGATTCGAAGCGGCGCACTGGCACGTGCAGAAGATCGACGGCCACGATCGCGACGCCGTGCGCAAGGCCATTCGCAAGGCGCAGAAGGTCACCGACAAGCCGTCGATGATCATGGCCAAGACGGTGATCGGACAGGGGAGCCCGAAGTTCCACGGCACCTCGCGCGCCCATGGCGAACCGCTCGGCGCCGAGGAGGCCGCGGCGACGAAGGTGGCCCTCGGCTGGCCCGCCGAACCGACGTTCTACGTTCCCGATGAAGTTCGTTCCGAGTTCGCGCGCAAGGTCAAGAAGCTGGCGCGCGCGCGGAAGCAGTGGGAGAAGGGGATGGCGGAGTGGCGCGCGCGCAACCCGCAGCTGGCGGCGGAGTGGGACGGGTACTGGTCGCATTCGCTGCCGGATGGATTCGAGTTGCAACTCGTCGAGGCCGGGAAGACGGAGAAAGCGATCGCCACGCGCGAGCTGTCGAACCAGGTGATCCAGAAGATCGGCGACATCGCGCCGTTCGTCGTCGGCGGCGCTGCCGATCTGGCGTCATCGACGAAGACCAACTTCAAGAACGGCGGCTCGATCGAACGGCCGAAGGACGACGTGAACGACCCGCCGCCCTTCGAGCTCTTCAAGGGCAAGAACCTGCACTTCGGGATTCGCGAGCACGCCATGGGCGCCGCGATCAACGGGATGACGCTGTACGGGCCGCTTCGGGTCCACGGTTCGACATTTCTGATCTTTTCGGACTACATGCGGCCGGCGATTCGCCTGGCGGCGCTGATGAAGATTCCGTCGATCTTCGTCTACACGCACGACTCCGTCTTCCTCGGCGAGGACGGTCCGACGCACCAATCGGTCGAGCAGCTTTTCTCGCTGCGCCTGATCCCGAACATGACGCTCTTCCGCCCCGCCGACGGCGCCGAGACCGGGATGGCCTGGGCGTGGGCGATCGGGAACAAGCACGAAGGGCCGGCGCTGATCGTGCTGACGCGGCAGAAGGTGGACATCGTCCCGCACGGTGCCGCGTTCGATCCGCACGACGTCTGGCGCGGCGCGTACGTGCTCGACGGTTACGCCGACGGCGATTTCACGTTCATCGCCACCGGCTCCGAGGTCGCGCTGGCCGTGAGGACTGCCGAGCTGCTGCGACAGGAAGGCATCCGCGCGCGTGTGGTCTCCGCGCCGTCGCTCGATCTCTTCGACCGTCAACCCGCCGATTACCAGAACGAGGTCCTCGGCGATCGCAGCCGCATCGTGGCCATCGAAGCCGGCCGCTCGTCCGGCTGGTACAAGTACGTCAACCACGACGCCCTCGTCATCGGCATCGACCGCTTCGGCGCCTCGGCGCCGCTGGCGGATATCGAGAAGCACTTCGGGTTTACGCCCGAGGCGGTGGCGGAGAAGGTGCGGGGGTGGCGGAAAGTTTGATTTGTTTCGCGCGGAGACGCGGAGGAGACATCGGGCCGGTCCTCTCCGCGTCTTCGCGCCTCCGCGTGAGTCCGATCGGTACAATCATTCGATGCGTAACCGACTTGCCATAGTCCTTCTTTTTCTCGCCACCTCCGCCTTCGCCAACTTCCGCGAGTTCACCGACGTTCCGAAGAATCCCGCGCTGGAGTTGGCGGCGAAACATGCAGCGGAGCAGACGCTGAAGGATTTTCCGAAGCTGACGGCGGACAACCTGGCCATCAGCATCGTCGATGTGACGAAGGAGACCACGGTCGATCGCGGTGACTGGCATGGCGATGCGCCGTTTTATCCGGCCTCGGTGGTGAAGCTCTACATCATGGCCGAGGTATTTCATCAGAAGCTGCAGGCGGATCCGGAGACGGCGCGGGCGCTGGGCGAGATGATCCGGCTTTCCGACAACGACGCCACCGCCTATCTGCTCGATCTTGTCGCCGATACCTGTCCCGGGCCGAATCTCGAAGGGCGGGCGCTGGCGAAGTTCATCGACAAGCGCCGCGTGGTCAATCGCTGGTTTGCCACGATGGGCTACGACATCAGCTCCATGGCCAAGCCGTGGAGCTTCGGGCCTTTCGGGCGCGAGAAACAGCTCCTCGGCGGCGATGCCAGGCCCAATCGCAATCGTTCCAGCGCCAACTCGTTCGCCTCGTTTCTGCTCTGGGTCGTCCGCAAGCGCGCGATCTCGCCGGCGGACAGCGACGCCATGCTGGCGCTGCTGGAACGGCCGCTGAATCCGACGCGCACGGACGAGAATCAGGTCAAGGAGTTCATCGGCGAAGCGCTACCCCCGGGATCGAAATTGTGGTCGAAGGCGGGATGGACTTCCGAGGTCCGGCACGATGCCGCGTATCTCGAACTACCCGGTGGGAAAAAGCTGATCCTGGTCATCATGACTCGCGGGACGGCGGACGACGTCAAGCTGATCCCGTCGATCGCGAAGAGCATCCTCGGCGAGCTGGAGAGTCCGCCTCCGATCCCGCCACCGCCGTCGAGATAGTGCTACGCTGACGACTCACGAAATGGCTTGGTGGGTCTGGGTTCTCGCGGCGTTTCTGCTACTCCTTATCGAGTTTCACGCCACCACGGCGCACATCGGATTCTTCGCGATCGGTGCGTTTCTCGTGGCCATCATCGTCGGCGCCGGAATCCCCATGCCGCTCTGGGGACAACTTCTCACGTTCTCCATTTCGTCCGTGATCCTGCTCATCTTCGTGCGGCCGGTAGTCGTGCGAAAACTCGGGTTCAACGTCACGAAAGTCGTCGACACCTTGATCGGCGAGCAGGCCGTTGCGCTCGTCGACCTGCCGGTCGCGGCCGAAGGAAAAGCGGAGATGCGCGGAAGCACGTGGACGGCGCGCAATGTCGGAGAGACGGCGCTCATCAAAGGTCAGCGCTGCGTTGTCGAACAGGTCGTCGGCCTGACGATTCACGTTCGGGCGTCGTGAACAACATCAACGGAGGATCCCCATGTCCAGTCTGCTCGTAGCCGTCGTCGTCGTCATTTTCCTGATGATCATGATCGGGCGCATCGCGCGGGTGGTGCCGCAGCAGAACGCCTGGGTGGTGGAGCGCCTCGGCAAGTACTCCGCCACGCTCAATGCCGGCTTTCACATCCTGGTGCCGTTCCTCGACACCGTTCGCTACAAGCATTCGCTGAAGGAAGTGGCGATGGATGTGCCCGAGCAGGTCTGCATCACGCGCGACAACGTGCAGGTGGCCGTCGACGGCGTGTTGTATTTCAAGGTCCTCGATCCGGCGCGCGCGTCGTACGGCATCTCAGATTACACCTACGCCATCTCGCAGCTGGCGCAGACGAATCTCCGTAGCGAGATCGGCAAGATCGAGCTCGATCGCACGTTCGAGGAGCGGACCAACATCAATCTGATGGTCGTCAGCGAAGTCGACAAGGCCTCGGAAGCGTGGGGCGTGAAGGTGCTGCGCTACGAGATCAAGAACATCAACCCGCCGCAGGACGTGCTGGCGGCGATGGAGAAGCAGATGCGCGCCGAGCGCGAGAAGCGCGCCACGGTGCTGCAGTCGGAAGGGCAGCGCGACGCCGCCATCAATGCCGCCGACGGTGACAAGCAGCAGGTGATCAAGGCGTCGGAGGCGAAGAAGCAGCAGGCCATCAACGAGGCCGAGGGACAGGCGGCGGCCATTCAGTCAGTGGCCGTGGCCACGGCGAACGGGATCAAGCAGATTGCCGACGCCATCAAAACTCCGGGTGGCTACGAAGCCATGCAGCTGCGGCTCGCCGAGGAGTACATCAAACAGTTTGGCCAGCTGGCCAAGAGCGGCAACTCGATGATCATTCCGGCAAACCTGAGCGACGTCAGCTCGATCATCGCCATGGCCACGAACGTGTTCAAGCAGTCGGCGCACGACCCGAAGATTCCGGTGCGGGCGGTTCCGCCGCAGGCGACGTAGGCCGGGGTTCTCTAACCCGGCAAAGAGTCGGACTGAGAGTCCGACCTACGTTTCGTTCTTCGCCAAAACGCGTACGCCGGCAATCCCGCGGCCAGGATCGCGAAGCCGATCAGGCTGTTGACGGGCGACTTCACGATCGTGGCGATGACCACGATCCAGCACGATGCCGTGAAGATTGCGGTCGTCACGGGATGGCCCGGCGTGCGGAAGCCCGCCGGCGGTTGCCGTCTTCGGAAGATGAAGAGTGCCAGGCCGGTCAGGCCGAAGAAGACGAAATCGGTCGAGACGACGTAGCTGAGGATTTGCTCGTATGTGCCGGAGAGCGTGATGACGATCGCGACGACGCCTTGCAGCGCGATCGCAACAACCGGCACCTGCGTTTTGGCGCTGATGCGGCCGACGCTGCGGAAAAAGAGGCCGTCCGCGGCCATGGCGTAGTAGACCCGCGGCGCGGTGAGCATGCTCTGGCTGAGAAATCCGAGCGTGGAGATGGCGATGCCGGCGGCGATGAGCCGCGCGCCGCGTTCGCCGAGCGCGAGGCGCATCACCGCCGAGGCGGGCGTGGCGTTGTGCGCCAGGCCGTCCGCGCCAAGCGCGCGCACGCAGATGAAGGTGACGCCGACGTAGAGGCCGATCACACCGACGATTCCGACCAGCAGACCGATCGGCAGATCGCGCCGCGGACGCGCCAGCTCGCCGGAGACGAAGCTCGCCGTCTGCCAGCCGCCGTAAGCGAACATGACAGGGGTCATAGCCGCACCGAAACGGAGAAAGAGATCGGACGACAGCGGTGCATCGAGCATCGCCCGCGCGGCGTGTTGCGGCGCGGCAATCGTGGCGCCGGCGATGATCAGCATGGCGATGGCGGCGAGTTTGAGCAGCATCAGCGCGCTCTGGGTATTGCTTCCGCTGCGCACTCCGAGGCAGTTGATGAGCGTGAGGACGAGCAGCGTGAAGACGGCGATCGTCCAGTCCGGGAGCGCGATGCCGGTCAGGTCGACCGCGTATTTCGCGAACGTCGTTGCCACCGCGGCCATGCCGCCGCTCTGAACGATCAGCAGCAGCGCCCAGCCGTACATGAATGCCACCGAGGGATGGTAGGCATCGCGAAGATACGCGTACTGCCCGCCAACCTCGGGACGCAGCGCCGCGAGCTCGGCGTAGGCGAACGCGCCGAGGAGGGCGATCACGCCGCCGGTCGCCCAGGCGCCGATGATCAGCGCCGGCGTGTGCACACGCTGGGCGACGACATAGGGATTGATGAAGATTCCCGATCCGATGATGCCGCCCATGACGATCATGGTGGCGTCGAAGGCGCCGAGGCGGCGGGCGAGGGTGGGCGTCGCGCTCATGCGGCGCCGCCGGCAGCTACGGCCTCGGGCGATCCGCAGCGCACGGTGGCGACCACTTCGTTGCCGCATCCGCGAAATTCGATGGCCGAAAAGCTTACGTGGCGGGCCATCAGAATCCCTCGGCCGTGCCGGTCAAAGGCGCGGCGCGGATCGATGTCGAGGTAGCGCGTCCATTCGAAGCCGTTGCCGCGGTCGCAGATGGTGAAGCGCAGCTCGTCAGCGGTGCGATCGAAGCGGACGTCGACGCGTTTGCCGCGGTTCTCGGGAAGCGTGAGCCGCCGCGCCACTTCCGCCGCCCAGCTGCCCTCTTCGAGTAGAGCGCTCTTTTCGTCGTAGGTGATGCCGAGGTTCCCGTGCTCGACGGCATTGACCATCAATTCGGTGAGGCCGATGACGGTCGATTCGGCGTCGGGGCAGGCGTTGGCGAGGACGGCGGCCAGACCGCGGGCTTCTTCGATCGTTTGATAGGAGAAGTGCGCTTCGTCGAGCAGTTGCAGGACCTGCATGCCTCTGCGCACACGGTGCTGCAGGTCCTTCGCGGCGGCGCGATCGCTGGCGGCGGTGCGCACGACGCTGAGCAGCATCTCGGCGTCGTACGGCTTGGTGAGGTAGTAGTAGGCGCCGGCGCGGATTCCCTCGATCACCTCTTCGCGGCTGACCAGAGCGCTCTGAAAGATGACGGGGAGGATGAGAAAGCGATGGTCGCCCTTGATCCGATTGAGCAGCTCGAGCCCGTTCATGCGCGGCATGGTGCGGTCGAGAAGAACGAGATCGAAGCGATCGGGATGCGCATCGAGAACCGACCACGCCTCAACGCCGTCCCGCGCGAATTCGAGGGCGAACCCCTCCCGGCCAAGATGCGCATCGAGCAGCGCTCGATCGAGCTCATTGTCTTCGACGATCAAGACATGGGTCTGCGCAGCCATGACGGGATGGCGGCGATGATAAAACAAAGCTCGCGCGATCCCGTCGGCTTTCGTGCCTCGTTGTTACGGAAAGTGGGTATTGGCGCAGTTCTCGTCGGTCAGTTTCGGCATCACTTTTTTCGGCGATTGCGTGGCCGCGGCCCTGACCGCCCTTTTGGGGACCATGCACTCAGTCGTGCGCGGCGCGCACTGGCCGCCGCCGGAGGGAACCGCGGTGCAGTCGCTGCTACCTATGCCCATCAGGTAGTAGGCAAGAAAGTGAGAGGTCAGTAGTGTGTCTGAAGTCGTGTTCAGGATCGTGAACTGAGCTCCCGGCTTGAACGCGATCTTGAACGAGCTACTGGTGCCGGCATTCGCGGTCATGGTGATTCCGGTCGGATTGAGGGAATGCATCGTCACCCATGTATCAACGCGCCCATTCTCCGCGGCAATCGCTTCCGCAACACCCAGCCCTACGAAGATGTGCGCGGAGAGCTTACCGCTGGCGTTGGGGTCCTTGTATTTGGGCAGAAGGTCGATCATCGATGCACAGCAACAGCGCAGATGAGAGATGGCCCCGACGATGTCAACCGGCGCGGGATCGATCGCGCCGGAGAAGGTAATCGTTTCGATGTTGATCGGTGCGCAGCGAAGAGACCCTGATGGGCCGCAGCTTACGATGCCCGGCCATGTGATGCTCGCTACCTGATTGGGATCGTATTGAACGACCGATGTGTGATCCGCATAGGGAGTTCCGGGAAAATGAGGCACGAGAATGTGCAGGCCGGCTCCGGTATTCATCATGACCACAAACAAACCAATGAACTGGATGCTGGTTACAGACATCTACTCACTCCTTTTGTTTCTTGATGTCGCTGGCTCACTCGTGTAGCCGAGGAGCTCAACGGGCGCCCAGGTGCCTGGATGACTGAGGCGGGGATTGGCGTCGTGTGCAAGTGTTACCTGCGCCGTGCGCAGAGCAGAGGAAGGTGTCGCACCGTTGTGCAACTCGGTGTGCAGGCGTCTGAAGAGTGTTGCCGCGACGTCGTCGTCGACTTCCCATAACGTTCCGATCACGCTCCGGGCGCCGGCGGCGAGGAAGGCTCTGGCGATGCTGGGCATCCCCTCGACGTGCTGCGATTCACCCCGGATCGTTCCGCAGGCCGCGAGAATCACGAGCGGCGATTTGCTGAGGTGCAATGCCGCGATGGCGCTGGTGTCGAGATCGCCCGCGGTGCGGGGGCGGTCGGCAGCGAGATGGAGCGCGCCGAACGGGTCAGCCGCGTCGCTCTCGGCATGCCCCGCGTAATGAATCAAACCACTTTGCGGTGCGGCGGCGAGGAAACGGCCGCGGGTGGCACGTTCCCCTTCAAGAAGCGTCGATGAACGATACAGTGCAGCGATGGCCTCGGCCTCGCGCGATGCGTCCGCCAATGCCGGCATCTCCTCCTCGTGCGGATCGCCGACGACGAGTACGGGAGCAAGTGTCAACGGGCTCGTTTTCTGAAGAATGGTGCTGGCACTTGGCGCCACCGATATCGCGAAGTCTTCGACGAGGTAATGCCCGCGAGCCGGGTTGTACAGAGCCGCCCATGGGACGGTATGGAATTGGCGATCGGGAACGATGACCAGCTTGTCGATACCAGCCAGCTGCGCGGACACTGGTGCGATCAGAAGGCGATAAAGCGCAGCACTGTGGCGATTGACCGCCGTTAGGTCGTTGCGGTGTTGCAGCAGATCGACATAACGATCCACGAGGGTGCTGACGGCCGCCTGGCTGGCCGGGATGCGCGCAACGATGAAACGCTCCGGTGAGAAACAGAAAATGACGACGGAGTCGGGCAGCAGGTCGTATTCGATCAGCGCGGTCTTCGCCGGCATCGCGCTTCGCAGTTGCTCTGTCGTCGCATGCGGAGGCGTCTTACCGGAGCGTGTTTGTTCGTAGACGCCGGCTGCTCGCGCGGCGTCAGAAAACTCGAAGGCGTGTGCCGTGTCGCGCTCGCGTAGCTCCAGCGCGACCGTTTCCGAGAAGAGATCGTGCGCCGTGTCGTAGAACGTTCCGCGCAGGTCCCGGCTCGTGATCAAGGCCCGTTGCGTTTCGATCTCACGAAGTCCCGCTTCGAAGTCGCTGAGCGCACCGGCATCGTCGCCGACATGAGCGCGAGTTTTCCCGCGCTCCAGATACGCCTTTGGCAGCCGGGCATTGCCATATTCCGCGGTGAAGAAAGCAATCACCGAGTCCAGGAGCCGGCGCGACAACGAGGGATTGGCCTTGCGCTCGACGATCGCTTCGGCGATGTCGATCGATGCGGACAATCCGCGGGGGAGCGCAGCGTTCCGAATCTCCTTCGCCGCCGCGCGTGCTCGCTGAATGGCAGTCCGCGCCGCGATCGTGTCTCCTTTGCCCGCAAGGACTTCTGCGCGGGCCGCCTCGGCGGTGCAGACCACGGTCGGTTGTCTCGTCTGCCGAACGTCATCCAGAGCGATCTGGGTCAGGGCAAGCGCTGCTTCCGAGTTGCCTTCCGCACCTTCGGCACTGATGGCGGCGACGAGTGAGACGCGGATTCGGTCGTACGAGCCTGCGCGGCTGAGCACCGGAAACGCGGCGATCCGCGCTTTCCAGGCCGCCGCCGGTTGTGAGGCGCGAGCGAGATTGGCCGAGAGAAGGAGGTCCATTTCGCACCGGTTCTCCTCTTCACCAAGTGCGGAAAAGATTCTTCGCGACTCGCTCGCGGTTCGAATGGCGGCATCCAGATCGCCGGCAGCGGCTTGACAGAGGGTCTGTTCCCATCCGAGCTGGGCCCACAGCGCCGGGTAGCGTTCGTGGTCGAAGCGCGTCGCCAGCTCGTCGAGCGCTTGTTTTGCTTCGACCGGATGGCTGCTGCTGAAGAGACAACCGGCCAGGTAGTAGTCGACGGCGAACGCCATCGGACTGTCGGTGCGAGCAAAAAGTTGCGCGGCCTCGGTGAAACGCCGCTGCGCATCGGCGGTGCGGCGATCGCGATACAGCACGCGGGCATCGCGATAGGCGGCGTGTGCATCGGCGAGCGTGCGGAGGCGGACAGGATCGGCAGCGGCGCGATCGATTGCTGCAACGGCATCGTGGATGGAGTGGTCGTGATTGATCTCGGCGAGCGCGGATCCAAAGACGCGGACTACCGATAGCGCGTCGTCCGCCGTCTTCGTTTTCCCGGCGCGCACCGCGTCCGCCCAATTGGCCAGCAGCGGACCTTCGCTCCACGTTCGGGCTTGCTGCGGATAGTTTCGGGCCAGCGCGATCAGCGGCGCGTCATCGCCGCCGCGCTTCGCACGCGAGGCGAGGTCCAGCTGGCGCTGGAATTCATCCCGGCTGGTAACGACCCGAAGCCTTCCCAGATGGCTCATCGCCTCCGCCGCCCAATGCGTCGAGGGATCGACGGCTACGTAGCGTTGCCATGCCCGTCGCGCCGCTTCGGTGATGCCGAGCGATTCGATGATCAGGGCGCGGTTGAAGAGAGCCTCGGGGAGAGTGGGGGTAAGGCGCAGCGCGTGATCGGAGTCGGCGAGAGCCTGGGGGAGCTCGTGCGGGCGCTTCTCGCGGACGGCGTGTGTGAAGCGCGCGGCGGCGAGATCGCTCCAGCAGGCGGCGTCCTTCGGCGACTGCTGGACGGCGGATTCGAGAGCGTCGATGGCGTCGCGATCGTGGTCGATCAGAAGATAGGCCGCTCCCGATTCGTGCCGCGCCTGAGGAGAGGGATCATTGACGAGCGACTGGATCACGGTGCTGGCGGCGCCGGCCAGATCGAGACGGGATGGATCCATGACCCCCGCCGGCGTGGCGCGCTGCAGGCGCATCGGTTGCCAGTCGAAGCCGGTCAGTCGCGCTTCGATCGGCCGCTCGGAGCGGGGGGCCAGAGCCCGCAGCCGATCGGATGGCGTCTCCTGCCGGCGGCACGCAGAAAGGGTGATGAGCAGGAAAACGGCCAGCGCCTTCCGGGCTCCAGGAGCCGATACCATCGTCCGTTCCGCTCTCATAAACGTGCCCTCTGACCGGACCCAATTCCGCCAGAAGGACCTTGTGCAATTGGATAGAGGGACGCGAAGAGTGAATTTTCACAACTGCCGGGCCCGGCGACTCTGCGACTACACTTCCGTCACCGATGCCATTTCTGGTCGACGCACTCATCGCGGGCCTCATCCTGGCCGCGATCGCCCTCGTTCTCATCCTCGGCAAGCGCCACGCGCGGAGGTTGCAGCGGGCGCGGCGCATTCACGTCGACCGGTTCAAGCTCAAGCGCCGCCACGCCGCCATCGAGTTGGAGGTGTTCGGCACACGCGAGGTGGTCGACGCCATCCGCGGCTACGCCAAGGAGCACCACGCGACGATCGAAGAGGCCACGCGCCAGGCCCGCACCTACCTGCGCGAGATCGTTCCGAAGTTCAATCTCCTGGCCTACTACCGTGTCGGCGCGCCGCTGGCGCGGGCCATCATGCATTTCCTCTACCGGCCGGTGGTCGAGCACAAGACGCTGCACGACTTCAACGCCCGCGCGCCGAAAAACGCCGTGGTGGTCTACCTGATCAATCACCGCTCGAATGCCGACTACGTCCTGGTCGCGCACATGCTCTTCAAATTCGTCTCGCTCTCGTACGCCGTCGGCGAGTGGGCGCGCGTCTGGCCGCTCAATCACCTCTTCAAATGGTTCGGCGGCTACTTCATCCGGCGGCGTTATCGCGAGCCGCTGTACCACGCCGTTCTCTCCAGCTTCGTCAGCACGATCACGAAGAACGGCGTGACGCAAGGCGTCTTCATCGAGGGCGGCCTGACGCGCGACGGTGCCTTTCAGAAGCCGAAGCTGGGGATGCTCGACTACATCGTGGCCGGCAAGCGCGATCCCGGTTTCAGCGCGCCGCTGTTTCTGATCCCCACCGCCATCAACTACGACCGCGTGCTGGAAGACCGCAATCTGACCGAGGAGCTGGTGGGTAAGGAAGACCGGCGGACGAAGGGGGACAAGCTCCAGACTACGATCGACTTCCTCTTCAAGAACCTGCTGCGCAGCATCCTCAAGCGATTCAAACGCTACGGCTACGCGGTGGTGACGTTCGGGACGCCGATCGCGGTCGATGAATTCGTCCACGAACATCCGGCCATCCTCTCGCCGTCGTTCGATGACCGGAAAGCAGGGCTGACGGAACTGGCCGAGCGCGTGATGACGGAGATTTCCAACGCCCTGCCGGTGACGCCGGTGACGCTGCTGGCGCGCATCTTCGCCGACCACGCAGGCCAGCCGCTGACCGACGCCGAGATCGTCGAGGCCATCGATCGCTATCGCGACACCTGGCGCGACCGGGTCTGGCTCCTGCGCGAGAAAACCGGCGAGGCGATCTGGCGTGCAGCGAGACCAGTGGTCGAGCTCCGCCACCTGATCCAACCCGCCGAGCGCTGGCGCTCCGATCTCTTCGAAGGCAGCGGCGTCCCGATCATCGAAGAAGCGTGGCAATGGAATCCGCGCGAAACCCTGCTCCGCGATTACTACGCCAATTCGTTGATGACATTCGAAGAGGTGAAACAGCGCGGGTGGGTCGATCGAAAAACCACTCGTCCTGAATGAAACCGGAATGGCGGCCGAGGCTTGGCCAACCAACGCACCGGCCCGTGGCCGGTGGCTGGGGAGGGAGGATTCGAACCTCCGAATGGCGGCTCCAAAGGCCGCTGCCTTACCGCTTGGCGACTCCCCAGTATGGTGACGCGGAATCGTAAACGAAATAGGGGATTGGTCATTCCTGGGAGCGCGGGCGTCCCGCCCGCCGTACTTGCCCCACATCCTGTTTCATTGCGGGCGGGACGCCCGCGCTCCCAGGGAATCACGCGTGGAACAGTTGCCGTCTCCTGTTTATCCGGTCCGTTGCCCCCCACGCGTACTTGTACTCCTCGGCGCCGCGGAGAAAGTCGAAGTTCTTGGCGCCATCGTGGATCGCTTGTTCGATGGCGTGGGCGACGATGATGGTGCCGATGGAGAGTTTCTCCAGGCCGGGGTCGTAGCCGCTGAGGTAGTAGTAGACCGTGTCGTGAAACGCGTAGCCGTAGAAGACGGCGACGAGGCGGTCGTTGCAGCGGGTGGCGTACATGCGCAGCATGCCGGCATTGAGCATTCCGCGGGCGACTTCACGGTGGAACTGCTGGCTGGCGCCGTCGGCGAGGAGGCCGGGGAGATCGCGGCGCTGCCATCGCGCGGCGTGGAGGTCGAAGAGTGCGGTGAGGAGATCGTCGAGCGTTTCCGGCGTCGGCGTTTCGATGCGCACCTCGCCGAGTTTCTCCAGCGAGCGGCGGTAGTAGCGGAGTTTTTTTCGGAAGTGCGTCGAGGTGAGGCTCTCGAAATCGGCCGGGAGCGGCAGAACGGGACACGGCTCCTGATCTTCAATGTTGTCGGACCAGCCGTCGGGCAGGGAAGCGGTGAGGATCGATGACGACGCCGGGAGTTGCTGGAGATCCCACATCTGGCAATTGAGATTCGCCATCGGGCCGATGATGAGTGAGGCGTCGCCGAGAACGTCGAGGTGGTCGCTGATGCCGGTGCCGAGGAAGACGCCGAGCGAGTCGTCGGAATCGTCATCGCGGATGATGTAGAGCGGGGCCAGTGCCTCCAGGCGATCGCCGTTGCGCGCGGCGATCACGGCCAGATCGTTCGAGCCGAAGGCGCGCCACCACGGCAGGAGCCACATCGGGGTCTGGAACGGCGTAGCGCCGGGCGTGCGATGACAGAGAGCGAGCCAGTCGGGTTCGATCGCGGCAAGCGATTCGGCGTTGGTGATGACCTCGGTGGACATGGGCGGCGGATTGTACGATCAGTGGATTAGCAGATAAGTGGATTAGTAACTTGGGGGACGTGGCACAGACGGCTTCCTAATCCACTAATCGACGAATCAACTAATCTACTAGCTCACGTGACCGACAAAGAATTCGTCACCATCGACACGCCGCACCTTTCCATCGAGGGGCGTTCGCGCGCGGGGCATGAGACCTGGTTTCGCGTGCGCGAGTTGAATGCGGCCTTCGACATCGGGCGCTGTCCCGATCAGCTGGTGGGCACGCCGGATATCTTCGTGACGCATGCACATCTCGATCACGCCGTGGGCATTCCGTTCTATGCCGGACAGCGGCAGTTGCATCGGATGACCGGCGGCCGGGTCTACGTGCCGGCCGATGCCGCCGGCGGGATGCGTGAGATTCTGGCCATCTACGAGCGGATCACCGGCGCGTCGTTCGCCGAGGTGGAGGTGATCGGGCTGGCGGTCGGCGATGTCGTGCGGCTCGGCAGGACGCATGAAGTTCTCACGCATCGGGCCACCCATCGCGTCGCCGCGAATGCGTACGAGGTCATCGAGCTGCGGCACCGGCTTCGGGACGAATTCGCCGGGCGCGACGAACGGGAGATCACGGAACTGCGTCGTAACGGGGTGAACGTCAACGAGGCCTGGCGGCGGTCGATGCTCTTCTACACGGGCGACACCGATCGAGGGATTCTCGAGCAGAACGAAACGCTCTTCCAATCGGAGGTGCTGATGATCGAGTGCTCGTTCATCGCCAAGGGACATGAGGATCGGGCGGCGAAATACCGGCACATCCACTTCGACGACATCGCCGCCTTCGCCGATCGTTTCGAAAACGACACGATCGTGCTGACGCACTTCAGCAGACGATATTCTCGAAGCGAGATTCATGATGAGATTCGCCGCCGTTGTCCGGCGGTGTTGCGCAAGCGCATCCGCCTGGCGCTGCCGGAGCCGTATCAGAGACTGTAAGCTGCGGTGCGTTGCGCGTTGTCGGTGGTCGGTGTTTGGCTGTCAGAGTTCTGGCGTCGTGTTTGCGAAGGCCACCACGCGCGGCGCGCAGACAACCGGCAACCGGCAACGCGGCGAAGGCGCAGATTAGAAAGGATTCCCAGATATTGATGACCGGTCGACTCACGCGGTTGGTGGCGATTTCGCTGGTTCTGCTTCTGCTCACTCCCGTCGCCGATGCCGCCAAGCGTCGCAAGAAATCGCGCGCGCGGAAGGCCGCTCCGGCCAGGCCGGCGGATGCGGCCACCGGCACCACGCTCTCCGAGCGCATCAGCTCCCTGATGAATGGCTCCGTGGCGCGCAGCTCCGACGTCAGCCTGCAGGTGGTCGACGTCGAGACCGGCGCGGTCGTGGCGGAGCGCAATCCCAACATGCCGCTGGCGCCGGCGTCGAACATGAAGCTCTTCACCACCGCCTCCGCCATCGATCAGCTGCATCCCGATTTTCAGGTGACGACGACGGTCTTCATGCGCGGGACGGCCGATGCTGGCGGGACGCTGAACGGCGATGTGAAAGTGGTCGGCCACGGCGACCCGACCATCGGCGGACGGTTTCACGACGGTCACGCCACCGCGGTCATCGACGAATGGGCCACCGACCTGAAGCGCGCCGGCGTGAAGACCATCCACGGCAATCTGATCTTCGAATACGGCTACATGGACATCGAGTACATCCATCCGACGTGGCCGGTGAATCAACTGGTGAACTGGTATGAAGCACCGGTGGCGGCGTTCTCGATGCAGGAAAATTGCGTGCAGGTGCGGGTGTCGCCGACGCGGCCGGGGAAGGCCTGCCTGGTGCAGTTCGAGCCGCCGACTTCGTATCTTCAGCTGGACACGTCGTGCGTCACGGGGCGCGGACTGCCGTTCATCACCCGCTATCGCAACACGAACACGATCGTGATCCGCGGCGGCACGCCGTCGCGAACCGGCGTCACCGAGGTCTTCGTCACCATCGAGAATCCGGTGCAGTACTTCGCCACGGTTACGCATGAGACCTTCGTCCGCAACGGCATCAACGTGCAGGGACAGATCATCGTCACGCCGCGCGACGACCGGCCCGACTGGAAAGCGGTTTCGCAGCACACCACGCCGCTCAACGTGATCGTCGATGTGATCAACAAGAAGAGCCAGAATCACTACGCCGAGGAGCTGGTGAAGATCATCGGCGCGGAAACGAAGAAAGAGGGGAGCTGGGCGTCAGGGACCGGTGCAGTGACGGAGTGGCTGACCGGCAAGCTCGATGTGCCTGCATCCGAGTATCACCAGGCCGACGGCTCCGGCATGTCCCGCGACAACCGCGCCTCGGCGAATGCATTCGTCCATCTGCTTCGCTACATGTGGAAGGGTCCGTATCGCGAGGATTTCGTCAGCTCGCTGCCGTATTCGGGCGATCCCGATTCGAAGTTCGGGCATCGTCTGCGCGCCGCGCCGTACGCGAGGCAGGTGTTCGCCAAGACGGGATACATCTCCGGCGTGGTCGGCCTTTCCGGCTACGTGCGGGGCGGCAGCGGCCGGATCTACGCGTTCTCGTTCGTCTTCAACCGCTACCACGTCGGCGTCTACGCGATCTATCAACTGCAGGACACGATGCTGAAGGAAATCATCACGCGAGGGTAACGCGGCGAAGCCGCATCTCATGAAACGCGAAACCATCATCTTCACCGCCTGCGGTTTTCTCCTCGGGCTGACGATCGGCAGCCTTGTCATCGGGCCGAAGGTGGCGCAGTCGAAGCTGGCTGGCGCGTCGACGGCACCGGCGGCGACGAGCGAAGCGCCCGCTGCGGCGCCAGCAGCCGGTGGCAATCCGATGGGTGCGGTAATGCAACAACTGGCCGCGCTGAAGGAAGCGATCGCCAGGGATCCGAACAATTTCGATGCGCTCGTGCAACTCGGCGGGATGTACATGGATGCCGCCAAGTTCCCGCAGGCGGCCGAGTATCTCGAGCGCGCGGTGGCCATCCGCGATGATGCCAGCGCCCGCATGGACCTCGGCGTCTGCTACAAGCAGACCGGGCAGCTCGACCGTGCTCTCGATGAGTTCCAGCGTGCCGCGAAAATGGCTCCGGACCAATGGCAGCCGATCTTCAACGAAGCGATCGTCCTCATCGATCTGCATCGGGTCGATGAGGCGAAGGTTCTCGCCGCGAAACTGCAGCAGATGAAGCCGCGCGAGCCGCAGGTGCTGAAGCTGGTCGAGACGCTCAACGCGGCGAAGCCGCAATAACAACGCTCTGAGCCCCTGTTCTATACTCACCCAAAGGGGCACACATGAGCGACGAACGTGTACTCTCCGAAATCCCAGTCATCGGTCGCATTGATCTTCACGAGATCGAGCGCCGCGATCCGCTGCCGTCCGAACGATTCGCCGAGGCCATCGAAATCGGCCTGACATTCGACGATGTACTGTTGCGGCCCGCCAAATCCGATATCCATCCCAACTTCGTCGAGGTCGGTACCCAGCTGACGCGCGATATCCGTCTGAACATCCCCATCATCTCCTCGGCCATGGACACGGTCACCGAGGCGCGGCTGGCCATTGCCATGGCCCAGCAAGGCGGTCTCGGCATCATCCACAAGAACATGCCGATCGACGCGCAGGCCGAAGAGGTCGACAAGGTGAAGCGGTCGGAAGCGGGCATGATCGTCGATCCGGTCACCATGCGCCCGTGGCAGACCATCACCGAGGCGCTCGCGGTGATGGCCAAGTACAAGATCTCCGGCGTGCCGGTCACCGACGCCAACGGCAAGCTGGTCGGCATCCTGACGAACCGCGACCTGCGGTTCGAGACACGTTTCGATCTCCCGATCGCCGAGCGGATGACGAAGGACCAGCTGGTCACCGCGCCAGTCGGCACCACGCTCGAGGCGGCGCGCGAAGTTCTTCACCAGCACCGCATCGAGAAGCTGCTCGTGGTCGACTCCAACGGCGATCTCAAGGGCCTCATCACCGTCAAGGACATTCAGAAGAAACTGCGCTATCCGAATGCGGCCAAGGATTCGCTCGGCCGGCTTCGCGTCGGCGCGGCCATCGGCGTCGGCAAGGAAGGGCTCGACCGCGCCCGTGCGCTGATCGACGCCAAGGCGGACGTCGTCGTCATCGATTCCGCGCACGCGCATTCGAACGGCGTGATGGATGTGATCCGCCAGTTCAAGAAGCTGTTCCCCGACACGCCGCTGATCGCCGGCAACGTGGCCACCTACGAAGGCGCGAGCGATCTGATCGCCCTCGGCGTCGACGCCATCAAGGTCGGCATCGGGCCGGGTTCGATCTGCACCACGCGCGTCGTCGCCGGCGCGGGCGTGCCGCAGATCAGCGCGGTGATGGAGTGCGCGCGGGCGGCGGAGAAGTTCGGCGTCCCGCTGATCAGCGACGGCGGGATCAAGTTCTCCGGCGACATCACCAAGGCCATCGCCGCGGGCGCGCATTGCGTAATGATTGGATCGCTGTTCGCCGGCACCGACGAAGCGCCCGGCGAAACGATTCTTTACCAGGGCCGCACGTTCAAGGCCTACCGCGGCATGGGCTCGATCGGAGCGATGCAGGCGGGATCGAAGGACCGCTACTTCCAGGAAGATGCCGACGAAGTGTCGAAACTCGTCCCCGAAGGGATCGAAGGCAAGGTGCCATACAAAGGTTCGCTGAGCGCGATGATCCCGCAGCTCGTCGGCGGATTGCGTTCGGGCATGGGGCTGACGGGATCGCGGACGATCGAAGATCTCCGTACGAAGGCTCAATTCGTTCGCATCACCGCGGCAGGATTGCGCGAGTCCCACGCGCATGACGTGGTCATCACCAAGGAAGCGCCGAACTACAGGATTGAATCGACGGATTGAGGACGTCGTTGCCCGGCACTCCGATTGCTTTCCGGCAATGGGAGAAAACCGATGAGACGCCTGATCCCGATTGCCACCCTCTTGTTCCTGCTCACCGCTGCCGCACGCGGTGAGACCATTCGCTTCGATCCTCCCAATCCGACGGCGCATCACTCCGTCGACGCCAGCGTCGTCGGCATCTGGCACGATGGCTGTCTGCCTACGGTGAAGAGCGTCGCCCTCAACGGCGCGACCATCTCGCTCCATCTCAATGCCGATGTTCCTGCCGGCGTAGCCTGCACCCAGTCGCTGAGGCAATACGCGCGAACGTTTCATCTCGAGGTTCTTCCGGCCGGAAGCTACACCGTCATCGCGTTTGCGGATCAGGGCGACACTGTGACGGAGCTGGGCAGGTCGCCACTCATCGTTCGCGACGCGGAGACGCTGGCGATCAAGCCGTACGCGGTGCCGGCATCCGGCGGTGAGATCGTCATCGACAATCCCTTTTTCCCCGCGGGAGCCACGGTCACGATCGGAGGCGTTCCGGTGACCGCGAGCACTGGGGTTGACGGAATTCTCATCGCCCAGGCGCCGCCGCATGCGCCAGGAGCGGTGGATGTTGTCGTCAACGCGACGGCGGGAACGGTGAGCGCCAAGGCCGCGCTGGTCTACTACGATCCCGCTGCCACCGACCCGGCCGTCTTCGAACCGATCCTGTTCCCGCTGTCGTTCCAGGGACCAGGTGCGTTCGGATCGCAGTGGACCACCGACAACTTCGTGCTGGCCGGATCGTCGGCCGCGTATTTGCGCGATCCGCTGCCATGCACCGGCTGCTCGACGAAGCTGACCGCAAACGCGCAGCTGGCCAACAACGGCAATCCGTGGGGACACGTGCTTTACGCGCTGCGCGGCACGACCGCCTCGTCCGATTTTTCATCGCGCATTCGCGACACCTCGCGTCAATCGTCGACGGCAGGCACCGAGGTGCCGGTGGTGCGGGAACGGGACTTTCGAGGACAGCTTCGATTCGTAAGCGTTCCCGTCGACGCCAGGTATCGCACCACGCTGCGTCTGTGGGCTCTCGATGACTTCCCGCAGTTGGTCGTGCAAGTCGATCCGGGCACGAACATCGTGGCGCCACTCTCGATCACTCTGATTCCCGGAACGTCGATGTACTTCGGCTCGGCCGATCTGACGCCGCTTCTGCCGCAGGCAAAAACCACTCCGGTCAACGTCACGATCTTTCCCTCGGGCTTTCCCTCGGTCCTGACGCCGGTGCTTTTCCCGCCGGTCTGGGGAATGCTGAGCATCACCAACAACGATACGCAGCAGGTAACGATCCTCTCGCCGCAGTAGGAGTCTGCCGTGGATTTCCATCTCGACGATGCACCGCTGGTGTCTGATTTCTTCCTGACTCTTCGCGAAGAGGAGGAAGGCGGACTGCACATCGCGCTGATGAGCGAATCACGCGGCCATCTGGCCGGCTTCCCCGCCTGGGATCACGCCGATCGCGATCTCCGCCACTTCACGCAAGACGACATCCCCCTCGGCGAGGAAGACGAACCATACGAAGACGCCGACGAGGCTTGGCGCATCGTGATCGTCGCTCGCGGGAACGACGTATTCGTGCTGGAAGGTGATTCCCCGCACGGCCCTCTCCCGCGCCGTTACCGCATCCCCCGCGAGCGCTACTTGGCGGCATGGGACGCGCTGATCCGCGAGTATCACTCGCCGATGTCGTTGGAGGACGTGATGGGTGAGGATGCGGGGGCGGACGCGTAGTTGCTTTGGGAGCGATAGCGGCAGGCGAAGTCAAACTCTAGCGTCCCACATCCGTTCCGATGACGATCTTGACGCCGGCGTGGAGCGCTTTCTTGAATGACGCCTCGTGCAGCGAAACGCGCTTGGCGTCGCGGCGGCCGGCCGGAGTGGAGATCGGGTCGTTGTGGTCGTAGCAGACCGAAAGCGCCGGCGAAATTGCTAACCTGCTGGAAAGCCACCGCGAGACTGCGAAACCCCCGAGACCGCGTAACCGCGAATACAATCCGCCCCCATGCGTTTCGACCCCACCATGCGCGCGCTCGCGCACGAAACCGTCGATGCGCTCTTCGACCATGTCCAGAACATTGCCGGGCGGCGGGTGGTCGATTGGCAGACGGCGGAGGAGCTGCGGGCGCGGATTCGCATCGCCGATGGCGGCGGCGCCGGCGCCATGGCGAGCATCCGCCTGCTCATGGAAAACGCCATCCAGCTGCACCATCCGGCGTACATGGGACATCAGGTCTGTCCGCCGTTTCCGAGCGCGGTCATCGCCGATCTGGTGATCTCGACGCTCAATCAGTCGACCGCGGTGTTCGAGATGAGCCCGATCGGGACGGTGATCGAGCAGGAGGTGGTGCGCTGGCTCGCCGATCGTATCGGCTACCCGCCGGCATCGCTCGGCACTGCTGTTTCCGGCGGCTCGGCGGCCAATCTGACCGCGCTGCTGGCGGCGCGGGCGCGGTGGATCGATCGCGGCCGCGGCGGCAAACGGCAGGTGATTCTCTGTTCCACCGACGCGCACTACTCGACCGCCCGCGCCGCGGCCATCATGGGAATCGACGACGTCATCAAGATTCCGACCGATGACCAGCACCGCCTCGATCGGGACGCGCTCGACGCGGCGCTTCGCGAGGCGGGCGATGTCATGGCCATCGTGGCCACGTCCGGTTCCACAGCCACCGGCGCGTTCGATGACCTTCGCGCCATCGCCAAACTGCGGGATGAGCACGACACCTGGCTTCACGTCGACGCCGCGCACGGCGCCTCGGTTGTTCTCAGCGAGCGTTTGCGCCCGCTGGCCGATGGTCTCGATCTCGCCGATTCGCTCGCCTGGGATCCGCACAAGATGCTCTGGATGTCGCTCTCCCTCGGCGTGATCCTGGTGCGCGATGCGCGCTGGCTGCGCCGTGCCTTCGAAGCCGATGCGCCGTATCTCTTCAACGCCGAACGTGCCGGCGACAACATCGGCGAGGTAACCATCCAGTGCTCCAAACGCGCCGACGCCATCAAGCTGTGGCTCACGCTGCAGATGTACGGCACGCGGCCATTCGTCGAAGCGATGGAGCACGTAACCGACATGACCCGCTACCTCTACGACCAGGTGACCGCCTCGGACGACTTTGAGGCGATGCACGTCCCGGTCTTCAACATCTTCTGCTTTCGCCATCGAAGCGATGACGAGACGAATGCCGCGCTGCGCGAGACGTTGATCCGCTCCGGGCAGGCGTGGATCACGTCGACAGTGCTCAAAGGGCAGCGCGTTCTTCGCGTGACGATGATCAATCCGCGGACCGAGCGGGGAGATGTGGACCGGATGCTGCTGGGACTACGCCGATGCCTCTGAGGATCGTCCTCGTCGAGCCCAAAGAAGCCGGCAACGTCGGCGCGGCGGCGCGCGTGATGAAGAACTTCGGGTTCAGCGATCTCTGGATCGTCGGCGATCATCCGAAGCTGCATCCGCTGGCCGGTTGGTGGGCGAGCGGGGCGGAGGATTTAGTCGAGAGCGCCCACTTCGCGCCGACGTTGCATCACGCGCTCGCCGATACGCACATCACCGTGGCTACGACGTCGGCGCGCGAGCGGACCACGCCCGTCGATCTCAATCCGGTCGAGGTGGCGCAGCTTTTCGCCGCGATGGATGAGGAGCAAACCCTGGCCCTCGTCTTCGGCCGCGAGGACAGCGGACTGACGTGGGAAGAAGTCATTCAGTGCCAGCGCACCGCCGTCATTCCGACCGACCCGGCCTTTCCGACGATGAACCTGGCGCAGTCGGTGGGTGTCTTCTGCTACGAGCTCTCCACCACCGCGCGTGCGCCCGCGGCGCGCGAGCCGGCGCCGGCGGCCCGGATCGAGCGTTTGCACGAGCGCGCGCAGGCGCTGCTCGTCGAGGTCGGATTCCTGCACGGCGACAATCCGTACCGCGTCTACGACGATTTGCGAACGATCTCGGCGCGGGCCAATCTCGACGGCCGCGAGGCCACCATCCTCCTCGGCATCATTCGTCAGATCGAGTGGAAGCTCGCTCAGACCGCGGGCGGTGAGAGCCGTTGACTGCCGTGACCGTCGTGCGGACCGTTCAGGCATTCGCCGATCATCTCGATGAACTTCTCGAGATCGAACGGCTTGAGGATGGAGTTGCAGACCGCGTCGGCCGGAATCTTCTCGACGCCGCGCTTGCCGGCGGCGGTGAAGACGATGATGTGCGGCCGGTCGTCGGGGTAGTCCTTGCCGATCTGCTCGATGAACTCGTAGCCGTTCACACGCGGCATCATCAGATCGAGGAGAATCAGATCGTACGTACCGTCATGCCGCACTTTGTCCAGTCCGACCTGACCGTCTTCGGCCAGTTCGACGTCGAACTTCATCCGCTTCAGAACGGCCTGCAGCAGGACACGGATGGCAAGGTCGTCGTCGATGACCAGAATGCGGCGGCCGGTTCCATCGATCTTTTCGGTCATCGCCACTACGTTTGTCTCTCCACGAATGGAACCATTGGCGACCATATTGCGAAACGCATACCGACCTCAGGTTTGATCGCTGGACGAGATTACGGCATCGGGCGGTGACTGGCAATGCCCGGCGATTCTGAGAGTTACGCGTTCCGGCCCTGGGTGCGACGCGCCGGCGCGTCGATCGTCCTCGTAGCGGCTGGCGTAACGGCGGCCATGATCCTTGCGTTCGCCGCCAACCCGGCCGCCCGCTACGGCTGGATCGGCGAGCGCGCGATCTGGGTCTACATCATCACCTTGTGGCTCGGCGGACTCAAAGTCTGGCTGGGCACGCGGCGTCCTGTGGCCGAGGTGGGGGAGGAGACGCTGATTCTTCGCCCCCTGCATCAGTTTCGAACACGGACGCTGCCATGGACGCAACTCCGCGGCACGGAACAGATGATCGGCGGCGATCGCATGATCGTCTACTACGACACCCCGCGCGGGATGCGCTTCGTGGCTCTGAACCTCAACCTGATCAAGGGACGGCGGAGTTTTCTGTCCGAGGTCGATACAAAGCTGCGGGGCATGGGCTTTGTGGAGAAGACCGTGGAGCGGTCGCGGTATCTCTCCAGGCAGTAGCCGGTCACATGACCGTGTGACGACGGACACATTTCCCCGGCGCCGGAATAGACGATCGTGTGTCCGACATATTGAGACGTAATCTCAATTAGCCGGATGGAAACCAAATGATCGTCTGCATCTGCCGCGCAAAAAACGAACGGGATGTCCTGCGAGCCATCGAGGCGGGAGCAGAGACGCTCGGCGATCTGCAGGAGTGCGGGATCGGAACGGATTGCGGCGGCTGCCACAACTCCCTCCGAATGATGCTGCGCGCCGCCCCTCAGAACGTAACGCCGGCGGTCTTCGCCGCGGTGCCTGCCGCGGCAGCCTGCTCGGAAAATGCGGCGTGATACCGTAGCGCGGAGGAGCTTCCGAGATGAAGGGCGACAAAAAGATCATCGATATCCTCAACGACGTGCTCACCTCCGAGCTCACCGCCATCAACCAGTACTTCGTTCACGGAGAGATGTGCGAGAACTGGGGCTACAAGCATCTTCACGATCGCATCCGCAAGCATTCGATCGGGGAGATGAAGCATGCGGAGAGCCTGATCGAGCGCGTGCTCTTCCTCGAAGGCGTCCCCAACGTGCAGCGGCTGTTCAAGATCACGATCGGCGAGACCGTGCCGGAACAGTTGAAGGTCGATCTGGCGCTTGAGCTCGACTCCGTCAAGCGCCTCAACGCCGGGATCGAGAGCTGCCGCGAGGCGGACGACAACAACAGCCGGCACCTGCTGGAAGAGATCCTCGAAGATGAGGAAGAGCACATCGACTGGATCGAAGCGCAGCTCTCGCTGATCGAACAGGTCGGCGCGCCGAACTACCTGGCCCAGCAGATTCACGAACACGACTAGCCGGCACGGCCGGCCGTCGTAAACTTCGCGCGCAATGACGGCGAAGAAAGAGATCGAGACGCTGCGCGCGGAGCTGGAGCGGCACAACCGGTTGTATTACCAGGATGCGGCGCCGGAGATCAGCGATTTCGAGTTTGACCAGAAGCTGAAGCGCCTGCAGGAGCTCGAGGCCGCGCATCCGGAGTTTGCCGATCCGAACTCGCCCACGCAGCGCGTTGGCGGCACGCCGATGACGGGCGATTTCGTGACGGTGATCCACGATCCGCCGATGCTGTCGATCGAGAATGCCTACACGCTCGAAGAGCTCCACGAGTGGGATGCGCGCGTGAAAAAGGGACTCGGCGTCGACGATGTCGAATACGAAGCGGAGCTGAAGATCGATGGCGTATCGATCGATCTGCTCTACGAAAACGGCGCGCTGACCCGGGCCGCAACCCGCGGCGACGGCGTGCGCGGCGATGACGTGACGGTCAACGTGCGCACGGTGCGCGCGCTGCCGCTGAAGATCGATACGAAGTTAACGCGCGTCGAAGTGCGCGGCGAGATCTACATCTCCGCCGGCGATTTCAAGATCCTCAACGACCAGCTCGAAGAAGCCGGCCAGCCGGTGCTGGCCAATCCGCGCAACGCCGCGGCCGGCTCGCTGCGGCAGAAGGACCCCAAATTAGTAGCGCAGCGGCGGCTGAGCGCCTTCGTCTATCACCTCGTGGCCGCGGACGACATTCGGCTGACGTCGCAATCACAGGCCTACGAGTTGTTGTCGTCGATGGGCTTTCCGCTCAACCCGAAGCGCGATGTGTTCGCCGGGATGGCCGCGGTCGAAGCTTTCATCGAGACGATTCGCGAGCAGCGCCACGATCTCACCTTCGACATCGACGGCATCGTGATCAAGGTCAATCGCCGGGCGCAGCAGCAGGAGCTCGGCTCGACGTCGAAGGCGCCGCGGTGGGCCATCGCCTTCAAATACCCGCCCGAGGCGGCGGAGACGGTGGTGCGGGCGATCAATCTGTACGTCGGACGCACGGGCGCGGTCACGCCGGTCGCGGAATTCGATCCGGTACACATCGGCGGGACGAAGGTGGTCAACGCCTCGCTGCACAACTTCGACGAGGTGGCGCGCAAGGATGTGCGGGTCGGCGATCACATCGTGGTCGAGAAGGGCGGCGACATCATCCCGAAAGTCGTCGACGTCCTCGTGGCCAAGCGCCCCGAGGGAACCGTGCCCGTTGCGCTGCCGACGCACTGCCCCGTGTGCGGTGAGCCGACGCATCGCTTCGAAGGAGAGGTGGCTATCCGCTGCATCAACCAGGGATGCCCGGCCATCGTGCGCGAGTCGCTGTTCCATTTCGGCGCGCGCAAGGCGATGGATATCGAAGGCCTCGGATACCAGACCATCACGCAGCTGCTCGATGCGGGCCTGATCACCGACTACGCATCGCTCTATGAGTTGCCCGAGGCGGAGGTGGCCAAGTTGCCGGGCAAGGGGGAGTTGTCGGCGCGCAAGCTGGCCGAGGGGATCGAAAAGTCGAAGACGGCTGAGTTGTCGCGGGTCATCTTCGCCATCGGCATCCGCATGGTCGGCGAGCGCGCGGCGAAACTGCTGGCCGATCACTTCGGATCGATCGATGCGCTGATGGATGCGACGGTCGAGCAGTTGGTCGAGGTCGCCGAGATCGGACCGAAGGTGGCCGAAGCGATCACCTTCTATTTCTCGGTCCCGGCCAATCGCGAGCGGATGGCGAAGATGCAGCGGCTGGGCGTCTCGCCAACGTACGTGGCCGCGGTGCGCGGCGACCGGCTGGCCGGAAAAACGCTGGTCGTCACCGGCACGCTGGCCCGCTTCTCCCGCGATGAGATCCACAAGCTGATCGAGCGCGAAGGCGGCAAGCCCTCGGGATCGGTATCGGCGAAGACGTCGTACCTGGTCGCCGGCGAATCTGCCGGCTCGAAGCTCGACAAGGCCAGATCGCTGAACGTCCCGGTGCTGACGGAGGACGAGTTCCTGGCGATGATCGGTGATGCGTAAGCCTCTGGCCGCGTTCGTCGCGACCGTGGCCTCCGTGCAGATCTGCATGGCATATCGCTACTTCGGCTTCATGACCGGCGACGATGTCGAGGTGCTGTCGGAAGCGTTCCGTCGCGCGCGGGGACTCAGCTACACGCCGTGGGACATTCGCAATCTGTTCGTGCCGGATGTCGTCGTTGCGCCGGTGGTATGGCTGACGCGCGGGTTGTCAACGCGTACGACGATCTTGTTCGCGTCGCTGCCGTTCATAGCACTCTCGGCGTTGACGCTCGTTCTCGTCTACCGGCTGGCGGTGCGTTGGTGCAGTGAGCGCGCGGCCATCGCCGCCGCACTGCTGTTTGCCGCGCACTGGATTCCGCTTGGATTCGGGAGCACGGTGTATCCGCGCACGCTGGCGGCAGCGTGCGTCGTCGCCGCGGCGTTGATCGTGGAGCGGTGGCCGTTCGTTGCGGGGATGCTCGTCGGCGTGGCGTTCGCGGATCGGTTCAGCGAGATTGTGTTTCTGGCGCCGCTGTTGATGCTTGTCATTCCGAGCCCGGCGGCGCCCCGGAGGGGCAAAGCGCGGCGAGGAATCCCCGGCTACGTAGCAGGATCGATGGCTTCGGCCGGGGATTCCTCGCCGTCCTTGACCCCTGCGGGGTTTCGGCGGCCCGGAATGACAGTGATAGGCGCCGCCCTCTCCATCCTCCTCACCGTCGGTATCTACGACTGGCTCACCTGGGGCACGCCCTTCTCCAGCATCATCAAATTCGCCCACCTGACGCTCGTCGCGCCCGACTTCGCATCGCGGGTCAAGTACCAGGCGCCGTGGTGGTACCTCGCCAACTTCGTGCGGTGGTGCTCGCCGGCGATGCTGCCATTGCTCTGGTTTGCGCGTCGTAGCCGCGCCGTCTGGTTCATCGTCATTCCGCTGCTGGCGTTTTCTGCGATCCAGCACAAGGAGCTCCGCTACCTGCAGGTGATGATTCCATTCCTCTGCATCGCCGCGGCGATCGGGTTTGCATCGATGCGCAACCGCAGAATCGCCATGGCGCTGGTGGCGGTGTCGATGTTCTGGAATCTCTACGGGCTCCGCTACTTCGCGCGGAAGTCGCAGGCGGCGGTGATGGCGGCGGAGTGGATGGCCTCGAATCCATCGATCCATTCAATCGCCGCCTCCCAACTCTGGGCCTTCGGCGACAAGCTCTACCTCGGCGACCGAATGCCGATGTCCGATGTGGGTACGCCACCAGAGCACCTCGAGTCGGTGCACGCTGACGCGGTTGCGCTCTACGAGACCGATCTCGATGTCCCGTCGCGGGTCGAGGCCTTGCGTGTGAGCGGCTATGCGCCGGTGCGAACGTTTCGCGACGGGCCAGCGCGCGCGGTGGTTGTGTTTATGAAGCAACAGTAAGTGCAAGCGTAGCTCCGTCGGCTCGACGGCTGTACCGCCAGCGGTTCGCTGGCGGTTTGCGGGTCTACCTGCCGCCGAGCCGGCGGCGATCCAGCCGTCGAGCCGACGGCGCTACGCTTGGCGGCGCCGTGCCGGCTACATCTCTTTCCGGTACTTCGGATCGAGTGCGTCGATGAGGCCGTCGCCGAGGAAGTTGAGGCCCATCACGGCGAGCATGATGGCTACGCCGGGCCAGATGGCCAGGTGATTGGCCAGGCCGAGGTAGCGGCGGCCGGAGGTCAGCATGGCGCCCCATGACGGCGTCGGTGGCTGCACTCCCAACCCCAGAAACGACAGCGCGGCCTCGGAGAGAATTGCGCCGGCAAGGCCGAGGGTGGCCATCACGATCACGGGATTCATCACGTTCGGCAGTACGTGCAGCACGATCACGCGCGGCGATCGCGCGCCGAGGGCCTTGGCCGCCGTGACGTACTCCATCTCGCGCACTTTCAGCACCTGGCCGCGCACGAGCCGCGCGTAGCCGACCCATCCGATCGTCGCCAGCGCCAGGACGACATTGTTCAGGCTTGGGCCGAGCACGGCCACCATGGCGATGGCCAGGAGGATGCCGGGAAAGGCCAGGAGGATGTCGGTGACACGCATGATGATCGTGTCCATCCACCCGCCGAAGTAGCCGGCCATGGCGCCGAGTGTGATGCCGATCAGCGACGCCAGGATGACCACGCTGAATCCGACGCGCAGCGAAACGCGCGCTCCCCAGACGATGCGGGAGAGAACATCGCGTCCGAGGTCGTCGAGGCCGAGAAGGTGGCCATGGGATGGCGCTTCCAGGCGGCGAGCGGTGTCCTGCGAGTTCGGATCGAACGGGGAGAGAAGCGGCGCGGCAATGGCGACGAGGACCAGCGCGACCGTCAGTAGCAGGCCGGCGGTGAAGGCGAAGTTTTTCAGGAGGTGGTTGAGATTAGCCATTGCCGTTCATTCAAAAGCACAGACAGGAGTGTCTGTGCCACATTGTTCGGGGTTTATGTGGCACAGACACTCCTGTCTGTGCTCCGTTCATTCCAGTTTGATCCTCGGGTCCACAACGCCGTAAAGCAAATCGCTGGCGAAGTTCACCAGGATGTAGGTCAACGCGATCACCAGAATCGAGGCCTGCACTTGCGGGTAGTCGCGATTCGAGATCGACGTCAGGAGGAGACGTCCCAGTCCCGGCCACGAGAAGATCTGTTCGGTGATGATCGCGCCAGTCAGCAGGGAACCGAACTGCAGCGCGAGCACGGTGATCACCGGGATCAGGGCGTTCTTGAGCGCGTGGCGGAAGATGGCACGCGCGCGTGTGACGCCCTTCGCGATCGCCGTGGTGACGTAAAGCTGCGTCAGCTCGTCGGCGAGGGAGACGCGGATCATGCGCGTCAGGATTGCCGAGAGCGCCAAGCCCATCGTCAGCGAAGGGAGAACGAGCGACTTCAGGCCCTCTTCGCGTCCGGAGACGGGGAACCAGTGCCTGTCGATGGCGAAGGCGATGATGAGGAGCGGTCCGAACCAGAAGCTGGGCATGGAGACGCCGATGAGGGCGAAGAAGCGGGCCACGTTATCGATCCAGGAGTTTCGATAGATGGCCGAGATTACGCCGAGCGGGAAGGCCACCAGAAGCGCGACCAGCATCGAGCCGAGGGCCAGCTCGATCGTGGCCGGGTAGCGCTGCCGGATCTGCTCGGAGACGCTGGTGTTGGTCTGAAAGGATGTGCCGAGGTCGCCGCGGAGGACGTGCGTGACGTAGTGGGCGTACTGCGTCCAGAGCGGCTGGTCCAGTCCGAGTGCCTTGCGCACCGCCACGACATCCTCGGCGCGCGCCCCTTCGCCGGCGATCTGCACCGCCGGATCGCCCGGAATCATGTGGATCAGCGAGAAGACCAGCGTCAGGATCCCGAAGGTAATCGGAATCATCTGGAGGAAGCGGCGGACGATGTATTGAGACATGCTCGATTTCTGCGGGAGCTAGGTTTGTGCCATTCGCGAGGAAGAACCGTAATGTTGAATGCTGAATGTTGAATGTTCAATGTTGAATGAAAGCCGTCGGGGCTTGGGGCGAAGCGGAGCCTCATTCAACATTCAACACTGAACATTCAACATTCAGCATTTCGTATTTGACTCTCGCTCACCCCAGCGCCTCCTGCTTTCCCCGTAAAGTTCCAGCCCGCGATCTTCATCACCGGCGCGATCGTACCGCCGAAGGAGTTGTACCAGGTGGCCACGCGGCGGCGCTCGCGGGTCAGGCCCTCGATTCGGGAGAAGGCTTCGACGATCGACTGCGTCCAGCGGAGGTTCGGCAGGCGCGCCACCACCTCGCCGTCGCGGATGAGGAACGTGCCGTCGCGGGTGGTGCCGGTCATGAGCGCCGTCTTCGGCTCGAGCAGGCCGTTGACGTAGTTGAAGCGCGTGACCCAGATGCCGCGTTTGGTCGAGCGGATGAGTTCCTCCCGCGTGGCGTCGCCGCCGTCGATCGAGAGGTGAAAGGCGGAGCCGTGTTCCGTACCGCCGAGATTCCAGCAGGTGGCGGTCGGCGGAAAGCCGAGCCGGTCGGCGTAGGTCTTGTCGATGGCAGGTGTGCGGATGACGCCCTTCTCGATCAGGGCAACGCGCCGCTTCGGGAGGCCTTCGAGATCGAACGGGAAGGGGAGGAAGTCGCGGTCGAGCGCGTCGTCGGCCAGGGTGAAGTTCGTGCCGAGGATCTGCTTGCCGAGATTGTTCACAAAGAACGATGAGCCGTCGTCGTAGGCCGAGCCGCTCAGGGTGATGAGGTTCATCCAGTCGACCACTTCCGCCGTCGCCGGCGGCTCGAGGATGACGTCGTAGGCGCCTGGCTCGATGTCTTCGATGGTGTCCGCCCGCAGCGTGGCCTTGAAGGTCGCCTCCTCGCCGAGGGCCACGACGTCGACGTTCCGGCGATCGATAGTCGTGGCATAGCCGGAGCCGGACGCGCCGATGGCGATGACCGTGGCATCGGACGCGGTCAGTGTGCAGTAGCGGCGCACGCCATGGGTGTTGGCGACGGCGACGGAGGTCGCCCCGGTTCCGTACGCGCCGGCGAATTCGACTCCCGATGCGCGTCCCCGATCGAACATCTCGCGGAGGGCGCGCGCTTTGCCGGCTGGCGCAATCGCGGCGGTAGCGTCGTCGAAGGTGCAGACGTCCGGCAGCGGTTCGTGATCGCGATAGAGGCCGGTGAAGTTCTGCAGTGCGTCGGAGTGGCGGGCCGCTTCGCGCGCGAGCGCCGCGGTTCGCGCGATCTCATCGGCGTCGAACACCGTCGTCGACGCCACGCCCATGGCATCGTCGACGATCACGCGCAAGGTCAGCTCCGCGCCGATCTCGGACATGTTCTGGTGCAGGTTGGAGTTGGCGAAGCGGCTGATGTTCTGATCGGTGGAGTCGAACACGGCGTCGGCCTCGACCGCGCCGGTGGCGCGCGCGGCGTCGAGCGCGGCGTCGAGGATGGCGAAGGATTCGGGTTGGGAGCGCATGGTTTAGGAGAGAAGCGAAATGTTGAATGCGGAATGTTCAATGTTGAATGTTGAATGGATGTCCAGCTCCGCGGAGCTACATTCAACATTCAACATTCGCTCTTTGGTCATCCGCTACCCCATCTCCACGCCGCGAAACCGTGCCGCTGGCGCGCCGTGAGCAACGCGCATGGTCTGCATCGGATCGCCTTTGCCGCAATTCGGCAAACCCCACACCTGCCAGCTGGCGCGGTCGGCCACGGCATCGCAGGAGCGCCAGAACTCCGGAGTGTTGCCGGTGTAGAGAGGATTCTTCAGCAGTCGGCCGAGGCGGCCGTTCTCGATCTCGTAGGCCACCTCGCAGCCGAACTGGAAGTTGAGGCGAAGATCGTCGATCGACCACGACTTGTTCGTCTCCACGAAAACGCCGTGTTTCGTATCGGCGATGATCTCGGCCAGCGGCGTCGGGCCCGGCTCGAGGTTGATGTTGGTCATGCGGATGATCGGAATGCGGGCCGCGGTCTGCGCGCGGACGGTGCCATTCGACTTGCGGCCGATGGCGGGCGCGGTGTCGCGGCCGGTCAGGTAGCCGACGAACATGCCGTTCTCGATGAGATGAAAGCGCTGCGCGGGGACGCCGTCGTCGTCGAAGCCGAAGGAGCCGATGGAGCCGGGGATGGTGGCGTCGCCGACGATGTTGACGTGCTCGGAGCCGTAGCGGAAGTTGCCGAGCATCGACGGTTGGAGAAACGACCCGCCGGCCAGCGAGATCTCCAGCCCCATGGCCCGATCGAGCTCGGTGGGATGGCCGCACGATTCGTGGACCTGAAGAGCAAGTTGGGCCGATCCGATGATGAGATCGAATCGCCCGGTTGGAGCCTTCGGCGCCGTCAGCAGCGCCAGCGCTTCATCGCGCACGTCGAGCGCTTTGCGGGGCAGATCGAGCCGCTCGATGAACTCCCATCCCGCGGCCTGAAAGTCGCCGCCAAACGGATTGGGGTAGGTGCGCCGCTGGAACTCGCCCCCTTCGATGGCTACGGCCTCGACGCCGCCGCCCATCTCGGTGGTGGTCTGTTCGATGTAGCTGCCAACCGTCGACGCGAAAACTTTTTCCTGCCGGTAGCAGGAGATGTCGCCGAGAACCTGGTGGATGCGCGCATCGCCCCGCATCGGTTCGGTCGATTGCAGCAGGTGCTCGATTTTTTTTGCAAGGGGTATCGACCACGGATCGATCTCGTACGTCGACGACCACGTGGCCACGTGCGGCTCGATGTCGCTGAGCACGACACGCTGCGTCGAGGCGATGTTGCTGGCCGCCGCCACCTCCACCGCCCGCCTCGCCGTCCTCCGCAGCGACTCCTCGGAAGTATCGCTATTCGCCGCGAACCCCCACCCGTCGCCGACGAGAACGCGGACGCCGATGGCCCGATCGATGGTCGAGGATAACGTCTCCACCTCGCCATTCCGCACGCGCACATGCTGCTCCTGCGTAGCCGTCCAGCGAATGTCCGCGTACCGCAAACCGGGATCGTTGAGGGAGGCGAGAACATCCTCCAGCTGCGCGCGCGTGGGCTTCATCGGGGAGCGGGATTATAGCGAGACGATCGAGTCACTGTGCGACGTTGCCAAGGCGTCCGATCACGATTCCCGTGAGTTGGAGGTCGGTCTCTTCATCAACCTCGATTGCTCCATAGCGGTCGTTGCGGCTTACCAGGCGAATATGGCCAGCGCGCAATTCGAGTTGCTTGACGAGGGTAACTCCCGCGACGCGGCAGACGATAATGTGCTTCGCCGCTTCTCGAAGCGCCCGTGTGGGCATGACGAAGAGGAGATCGCCGTCGAGGATTCCCACGTCCATCATGGAATCGCCAATCGCTTGAAAGGCCAGTCTCGCTCCCCGGACATAGTACGGTTGCGGTATGTCCACGGCGCGTTTCAGAACCGCATTCGGGGTCGATAGCACACCGATCGCGGGCGACATTCGGATGGCGGAGTTGAGGTAATGGACGACACGCCGGATTTCCGCTCTCTGCTCGCCATCCAGGAAGAAGGCCGGTTCGTCGAGCAGAGTTCCGACGTTTTCTCCGACGGCGTGTGCAATGCGGACAACGGTTTCGAACGCCGGCTGCACATGTACGCCGCTGAGCACGCGGCTAAGCGTTTCTGGTGACACTCCGGCCGACGCCGCGATTGCATTTTGCGTACGGCCGCTGGCATCGACGGCAGCGCGCAGCCTTTTACGCCAACTCATTATCGGAACAACCCACGTTCGGAACCTACTGAATCGGAATCTGTCAAGGGTCTCGCCTGCCACCGAGGTTCCCTCGGGCGGCAGTCTCCGTAGCGCGGGAACAGGTTTCTTCTACGATCCGATCGGCCCAGACCACGAGATCGTCGATTTTGATCCAGCCCATCTCTCTCCCATTTGTAGAGAACGGCAAGCAGAGCGGGGTGGGTGGAACTCGGGATAAAGGATTGTTGTGGCCCTCTCACTCAGGCGGACGAAACGAAGTAATCGCTCTTATGAGTCGAACGAAAGAGCAGTTGGAAGCCGGAATCGCCGCGTATCTGGAGTTCTGCCGTCGCGAGAGGACGGCCGCCCGTGCTTCGGAACTGGCTGGTTTTCTCCGAATCGGCTATCGCAATCTGAGGCGTCTCTTCAAGCGAGTCTTCGGTGTTTCCGTGAACGCCACGATTCGCAGAAGGCAGTTGGACTCGGCGGCACGCCTTCTGCGCGAAACGGACCTGCCCATCGACGAGATCGTGCCACGAGTTGGATTCGGCGACCGCCGAACGTTCTTCCGGGCAATCCGCCGCGAGTTCGGGTGTTCCCCGGCCGCTCTGCGGAAAGATGGCCAAAATCTCCCCTAGACTAGACAAAGAAGGAAGCCTATCCTGCCTTAGATACGCCAAAACGCATTGAGGGGGAAACGATGCGCAAGACGCTACTGGCCCTGATCGCCGTTCTTACCGCCACAGCGGTGTATGCCGCCAAGCCGGCGAATGATGGACCGCTTCCGACGGCGGACGATTACACCGTGCTCGCGGGAAAGGTGACGATCGGTACGATCGACGCTCACACGATCGGTGTTTTCGTCGACGATGGCGGACCGTATCGCCATCTCTTCCGTTTCTGGATGGAGGCGCCGATCACGACGTTCCGTGCAACCAGCCAGAGCGCCAGCATTGAGTTCCGCGGGGACGAGTTGGTGATCATGGCCGCGGATCAGGAGTGGTTCTATGCGCTGGTCACTGCCTCCGGCGATGCTCATGCGCCTAAACAGCCGATCGGGTTTACGGGGTCGCGCTACGTCGGATACGGTCTCAATCATGAGATTCGCCGCGTCGTGCCGCAGCCGGGCGGGAAAGGCCGGCGTATCGTTGCGCTCGACACCTGCGACGATTTCGATAGTTGCGTGTTCAATCTCGATACCGGTCTTGGAGGTTCCGGCGGCGGATCATGTGACGCTGGAGGCACTGGCTCGACGTCCTGCTCGACCTCGAACTCGCACGGCTCCTGTAGCGTGACTTGCACCGCCGGCTATGCATGCTGCACGGCAGCGACGAGTTCCACCAACGCAAATTGCCGCTGCAAGTAGTCGTTAACCGGTCGCCATCGGGCGCGCGATGGTTTACCCTTCGCGCGCTCCTCCCATCGGCTACCCGCACCGAGGCTGGAGGGCGAAGGATGCGTAAATGTGCTTTGGCCCTCGTATTGGTTTTTCTCTCTACGGCTGGGCGAGCGGTCAACCCTCGAAGCGATGGATCACTGGCGCACGCGGACGGCTACGCCGTGCTGGCCGACGTGGGGGAATCGCCTTCCGGCGATCACCAGCAGAAACCACTCAAGGCGCAAACCCCGGATGTGCGGATACCCGGCGGTGTGACAGGATCGCCTGCGACTCCGGCATGGGATTGGAGCGACGCGGACCGGGTCAGAACGCGGTTTGATCCCAAGGCAATCCGGGAACGGGCCGCTGCGCACAGGGCGAACGTCGGAATGCGGCCGCCGGTTCACTCCCAGGCGGCGCCATCAGAGGGCTTTCGACCTTCCCAGCAGCACGTTCTTGATGGAGCACGGAACCCCGAGCTCTTCCTGCCGGCCGAGCTTCTCGATGTACTGCTCCAGGGACTGCATTCCGATCCCAGGATGCGCGCCCCGGCCCGCCTCGCACTTGCAAAGGGCATTCATGAGATGGGGTATACCGAAGACGACTTCTGGAACAGGCTGCAGCGGCTCTCGGCACACTACCTCGCGCTCAAGTCGCGGCCGAGCAATACCAGCATTCAGCGAGTCAGAACGGCGGATGGCACGATGGCTTCGTTCCCCCTCGACGTGGATCGCTGCGTAGCCCGCCATGGCCTCCTCCAGTCCGCGCGGACGGCGTTCGGTGCAGCGAAGTTCCAGCGATTTCTCTACACCGCCGTTGCTCCGGAGGTGCAGCGATCCGATAGTACGCAGCAGCTCGATCCGGCACAGGAACTCCTGTTCATCGCAAAGGGGTGCCGGCAATGAAGCGTTTTTCGTTCTCCTTCCCTATATTCCGTAACGAGCATCCGCCGGCGGGCGGACGCTCGCCGGCGGATGCCGGTCGCCATCGGGCGCGCGATGGTTTACCCTTCGCGCGCTCATCCCATGGCTACCCGCAAATCGAAAGATCAGACTTCCTTCACTCCACCGCCGCCCATCATTCCTGAGGTCGAGCATCAGGCTGTGGCCGACTTCGCGCGGAAGGCGTACCTCGACTATTCGATGTACGTCATCCTCGACCGCGCGCTTCAGCATGTTGCCGACGGCCTGAAGCCGGTGCAGCGCCGCATCGTCTATGCGATGTCGGAGCTGGGGCTCGGACCGAACGCCAAGCCGAAAAAGTCGGCGCGCACCGTCGGCGACGTCATCGGCAAGTTTCATCCGCACGGCGATACCGCCTGCTACGACGCCATGGTGCTCATGGCTCAGCCGTTCTCGATGCGCTATCCGCTCGTCGAAGGGCAGGGGAACTTCGGATCGCCGGACGATCCGAAAGAGTTCGCGGCCATGCGCTACACCGAGGCCAAGCTCTCGAAGTTCGCGCAATCGCTGCTCTCCGAGCTGGAACAGGGGACCGTCGACTGGGGGCAGAATTTCGATGGGACGCTGCGCGAGCCGAAGCTGCTCCCATCGCGCCTGCCACACGTGCTGCTCAACGGCGCCTCGGGGATCGCCGTCGGTATGGCTACCGACATTCCGTCGCACAACGTGCGTGAAGTCGTCGGTGCCTGCATCGAACTGCTCGACAATCCCGACGCCACCATCGCCCAGCTTACAAAGCACATCAAAGGGCCTGATTTTCCGACCGAGGCCGAGATCATCACGCCGGCGGCGGAGATCCGCGAGATGTACAAGACCGGCAACGGCTCGATCCGGCAACGCGCCAAGTGGGAAATCGAGAACGGCGACATCGTCATCTCCGCGCTGCCGTTCATGGTCTCGGGCGCGAAGGTGCAGCAGCAGATCGCGGCGCAGATGAACGGCAAGAAGCTGCCGATGATCGAGGACATGCGCGACGAATCCGATCACGAGGATCCGACGCGCATCGTGCTGGTGCCGCGCTCGAATCGCGTCGATCTCGAGGAGGTGATGGCCCACCTTTTCGCCACTACCGATCTGGAGCGGACCTACCGCGTGAACATGAACATGATCGGCCTGAACGGCCGGCCGCGGCTCTACCCGCTGAAGGATCTGCTCAGCGAGTGGCTGGAGTTCCGGATCGAGACGGTGCGGCGGCGGTTGCAGCATCGCTACGACCACGTCAACGCCCGCATCCACATCCTCGACGGCTATCTGGTCGCCTATCTCAACATCGACGAGGTGATCAAAATCATCCGCCGCGAGGATGAGCCGAAGCCGGTGCTGATGACGCGCTTCAAGCTGTCGGAGCTGCAGGCCGAGGCCATTCTCGAGTTGAAGTTGCGCTACCTGAACAGACTCGAGGAGATGGAGATCCGCGGCGAGCAGGCCAAGCTCCAGGCCGAGCGCGCGGAGCTGGAAAAAGTCCTCGGCTCGAAGGCTCGTCTTCGCAAGCAGGTGCGCGATGAGCTGGAAAAAGATGGCGCCGAGTTCGGCGATCGCCGCCGCTCGCCGATCGTGGAGCGCGAGGCGGCCAAGGCCCTCGATGCGGCGGCGCTGATTCCGTCCGAGGCGGTGACGGTGGTGTTGTCGGAGCGCGGCTGGATTCGCGCCGGCAAGGGACACGATCTCGATCCGACGACGTTGCAGTACAAGTCGGGCGACGCGTTCCTGCACGCGGCACGCGGGCGCAGCAACCAGCTGGCGGTCTTCATCGATTCGATGGGGCGGACGTATTCGCTCCCCGCGCACGAGCTGCCGTCGGCAAAGGGTCACGGCGAGCCGTTGACCGCGTTCACCTCACCGGCGCCTGGTGCGACTTTCGTGGCGGTGCTGATGGGCGACGCCGAGGACCTCTGGCTACTGGCGACGGACGACGGATATGGATTCGTGGCCAGGCTGGAGGATCTGATCACCGATCGCAAGGCCGGCAAGGCGGTGGTCAACGTGAGCGACGGAGCATCGATGCTGCGACCGCAGCGCGTGACCAGCATGGACTCCGATCGCGTGGCCGCGGCGACGACGAGCGGGAAGTTGCTGCTGTTTTCCGCCGCCGAGCTGCCGCTGCTGGCGCGCGGCAAGGGCGTGCAGACGATCAAGTTGCACAAGACGGAGCTCTTTCCGGAGAAGGTGGCCGGCGTCACCGCCATCGGCGAGGGCGGAACGCTCGTCGTGCAGGCGGGCAAGCGCCACACGAATCTGAAGGGAGCCGATCTCGAGCCCTACATCGGCAAGCGCGCCCAGCGTGGATTGAAACTGCCGCGCGGGTTTCAGAATGTGACTCTGATTCGCGCCTGGAGCGATCGCGATGGGCGTACGCCGGATCTGGTGATGTAGTCGTCGGAGGAAACGATGAAACGTTCACTGCTCATGTTTTCAGCCGTCCTGCTGCTGGGAATGGCTTCGGCAAAGGATCTCATCGCCATCCGCGCCGTGCTCGATGAGCAGGTGGCGGCCTGGAATCGCGGCGACATCGATGCCTACATGGCCGGTTACGCGAACAGCGATGCCACGATGTTCGTCGGCACCGACGTTACGCGCGGCTGGACGAAGGTACGCGATCGCTACAAGGCGAAATACGACTCAGCGGCGAAGATGGGCACTCTGGCGTTCTCGGATGTCGATCTCCGCCCGCTCGGCGAGGACGATGTCGTCGTCACCGGAGCCTGGAAACTGACGCGCGCGACCGATGCGCCGCACGGCCGCTTTACGCTCATCTTTCACCGACGGGCGGAGGGGTGGCGGATCGTGTACGACCATTCGTCGTGAAGCGTAACGCCGTCGGCGCGACGTTTGTCACCGGAAGCTGATCGGAATGTCGTCCATCGTCAGCACGCCCGGTTTGGCGCTGACGACGCGCGGGATCGAGTTCACGACCATGGCCGCAGTGGCCCTGTCGCCGTGGACGCCGCCTTTGATCACCATCTCGACGTCCGGCACGCCATGCACGATCACGCGATCGGCCGCGACATCCTCGGCGCCGACGTACATGCGCAGCTCCAGGCTGACGTTGATCTTGCCGCGGCCGTAGATCGTCTGGTGCACGCCGGCGACCTGGCCGGGAGCGCAGGTGAGGTACTGCGTCTTCACTTCGCGCTCGGCGATGATCGGCTCGATCTTCTCGTCGCTCACCGATTCGAACTCTGCTCCGAGACCCTTGCCGACCATCATCAGCGACTCGCGCAGGCCCATGTGCTTGATCTTGCCGGCGTCGACGGCGGCGCGGAACTCGTCAGGCGTCATGCCGGCGCCGACTTTGCGCTGCAGCGGTTCGCGGCGCGTCGATGCGTTCTGGATACGGATGATGTCGACGGCGTCGATGCGCTGGCAGACCGAGGTCACGGTCAGCGGCAGCTTGTCCATGACGAAGCCGGGATTCACGCCGGTGCCGAGCAGGGTCACATTTTTCGTCCGCGCGATCTGCTGCAGTTCCTCGCGGATCTGCTGGTCGAGCGGGAAGGAGAGCTCCTCGCAAGTGGAGACGACGTGGCAGCCGCGCTCGAGCAAATCTTTCAGCTGGCCGGAGACGTCGCGAAGACGGGAACCGGTGGAGTGACAGACGACGTCGGTCTTCGTGGTCAGCTCGCCGGTGACCTTGATCCCGACTTCGCGATCGAGGCCAATGACCTCGCCGAGGTCCTTGCCGATCTTGTTCGGGTCGACGTCGACCGCGGCGACGACGCGCAGCCACGGTTTGGTGAGCAGCAGCCGCGCGATTTCCGCGCCAATGGGACCGATGCCGTACTGCGCGACTGTGATGGGTTGAACGGGATTCATGAGCACCTCGGCAGCAAAAGTGGCGCGCATTGTAGTGGATGGGGCGGTGGCCTGGTTGCCTTTCGCGTGGGCAAATGAAACGACTCCGATACTTGCGGGACGCGCGCGAAGGCGCGCCTGACAAACTTAGCCCCGCGCTCTGCGCTGCGCCGAGCGCGGGGCTAAGTTTGTTCAACGCGCCTTCGCGCGTTACGACAATCACCCGGCGTCGATGAACAAATCGGGTTGTTCCTTCGGCGGCTCGTCATCATCCTCGTCGACGAAATTCGAAACGCCGATCCCTGCCAGCCGGTAGCGGCTTTGCGGCGGGAACTCGAAACGCGTCAACAGCTCGGTGCCGATGCGGGCCAGGTCGTCGCCGCTGGCGGGAATCGTTTCGGGAGTCAGCCGCCGCGTGGCGGTCTTGAAATCGCCGGTGCGGAGTTTCACCGTCACCGTGCGGCCGGTCATCTGCTTGTCACTGAGCGCGGTCCAGAGCTTCTGCGCTTCTTCGCGGATGTAGCCGGCCACTTCGTCGAGGGTGATGTCCCTGGCGAAGGTGTTCTCGCTCGACCACGACTTCCGTTTCTGCGATGGCACCACCGGCGACTCGTCGATGCCTCGGGCCAGCTCCCACAAGCGCGTGCCCCATTTGCCGAAACGGGCCACCAACTGGTCGGCTGTGAACGAGTGCAGATCGCCGACGGTGGCGATGCCCATGTCGGTCAGGATCTTCTCCGTCGCCTTGCCGACGCCCGGAATCTTGCGAACGTTCAGTGGCATGAGGAATCGCTCGACCTGGTGCGGACGGATGACGAAACAGCCGTCCGGCTTTTTCCAGTCGCTGGCGATCTTGGCCAGGAACTTGTTCGGCGCTACGCCCGCCGAGGCGGTGAGCTGGGTGCCGGACTTGATCTCGCGCCGGATCGTTTCCGCCGTCTCCGTTGCCGTCGGAATCCCGGTCAGCTCCTCGGTGACGTCGAGATAGGCCTCATCGAGCGAGAGCGGCTCGACCAGCGGCGTGTGGCGATGAAAGATCTCGCGAATCTGCCGGGACACTTCGCGGTACTTGTCGAAATCGGGATGGATGAACGCGCCCTCGGGGCAGAGCCGTTTGGCGCGCGTGGCCGGCATGGCGGAGTGGACTCCGAATTTGCGGGCCTCGTACGATGCCGCGCAGACGACACTCCGTTCGCCCGGCCAGCCGACGATGACCGGCCTGCCGCGCAACTCCGGCCGGTCGCGCTGCTCCACGGACGCATAGAATGCGTCCATATCGATATGAATGATTTTTCGCACGTAACGACGCCCGCGTTTCTCGTCGACCGCTCCATTGTCGAGCAAAACTGTGCTCGCATGCGCGCCAAGGCTCTCACCTCGGGTGTGGCGTTCCGCCCGCACGTGAAGACGCACAAGACCATCGAGGTCGGCCGGCTGCAGCACGGCGGCGCGATCGGCCCGATCACCGTTTCGACTATGGCCGAGGCGGGGTTTTTCGCGAATGCGGGATTCTGCGACATCACCTACGCCGTGCCGATCGCGCCCGAAAAACTGGCCCGCGCGGCGGCGCTGGCGGCACAGATCGAGCGACTGAATATTCTGGTCGACAGCTACGTCGCTCTACGCGCGGTAGAAGAGTTTCACGCCGCGCACGGCACAGTCTTCGACGTATTTCTCAAGGTCGATTGTGGCTACCACCGCGCCGGCGTCGATCCGAACGATCCCGACAGCGCGCGATTGGCCCTCGCCCTCTCGCGTTCGCCGGCTGTGCATTTCCAGGGATTGCTGACCCATGCCGGCCACTCCTACAACGTTCGAGACGTCGAGGAGATCCGCCGCATTGCCGCCGAGGAGACCGCGTCGCTGACGAGATTCCGGGCGTTGATTGGGTTGGATGACCTGACCCGCAGCATCGGCTCCACGCCGACGACCTGTGTCGTCGACTCGTTCACCGACACCGATGAAGTTCGTCCCGGCAACTACGTCTTCTTCGACGCCTTCCAGGCGACGCTGGGATCGTGTTCGATGGACGACGTCGCCGTCTCGGTGCTCTCCACGGTCGTCGGTTCGTATCCCGAGCGGGGAGAGGCAATCATCGACGCGGGAGCGCTGGCGATGTCGAAGGATGTGAGTCCCGAGCATCTCGATCCGAACTTCGGATTCGGCATCGTCTGCGATGTTGCTCTACGTCCGCTGCCCGCGCGTCTCGTCTCGCTATCGCAGGAGCACGGAAAGTTGAAGATGGCCGCACCTCCGCCGGTGGGGACTCAGGTTCGCATCATCCCCAATCACTCGTGCCTGACCGCGGCGATGTACGACCGGTATCACGTGATCGCGGGCGATGCGTTCGTCGATGAGTGGACGCCGGTCAGGGGCTGGTGAGCTAGCGTCCCTGAAGCTGCCGCAACGCCGCCGTCTTCAGCGCCATGTTCGATCCCGCGCGTGCGATCGACCGTACCTCGGACTCCGGCAGCGTCGGCAGGATACGGAGCGCGAAGGCGGGCGGTGTCTTGGCGTTGTGAATGAGGCCGAGGCGAACGTCGAGGCTGGACATCCACTGGCCCGTTTTGATGATCACATCGGCGACCTGATAGTTCAGGAATGAGGACTTCGTCAGGCGCGCCACCTCGTCGACGGTGAGACGCGGGTTGCGGAGCAGCGAGAGGAGCACGCGCGGATCGTTGTCCTGGAGCAGCAGCGCGCGCTCGGTTCGATCGGCCTTCACCGCCAGGAGAAGTTTCTCCATCTGGGAGAGTGCGCGGACGCGGTCCCAGATGTTCTGCTTCTTCTCCGGCGATTCCTCGGATGAATCGTCGGCCGGCTTGGTCATCAATCGGGCGAGATGCTCGTCCGCGTCTCCGTCGATCGCCAGAGCGATGGCGTCCGGAAGAATCGCAACGACGGTTGCCCGAGCAAACGATTCACCGCCCCCTGGACCGCGCAGCGTCACGAGCAGCGTGGCGTTGAGTGCCACCGCCTCGGTCGTGGGGAGGCGAAGCCCGCCCATCGACAGATTCGTGCGATGTTCCTCGCGCAGTTCCTCTTCGTTCTCGAACTCGGCGGTGAATGCGGCAGAGGCGGTGCGGGTGACGTTCATGGTTGGCGGGCGGTTGGTATTCTGCAACACACACGCTTACAACCGTTATGCTGCCCGTATGAGAATCGCCGTTTCCATTCCGGATGATCTCTTCGGAAAGGTGGAATGCCTGGCCCGTCGCGGCCGCCGATCGCGAAGCGAGGTATACAGCGCCGCGTTGCGCGAGTACTTGGCTCGGCACTCACCCGAAGAGGTCACAGAGGCGATCAATCGGGTTTGCGAAGAAGTCAATCAGGAAACCGACGTCGTTAATGCCGCTGCTTTTCGTATTGTCGAAAAGGTCGAATGGTAGTTAACGCAGGGTGAAGAGAACTTTGGCATCCGGCGGACGTAGGCGCTACTCCCGCGGTTTCGCGGTCCCATCAAAATACTGCTGATAGCGCGGCCAGCTCCACACGGCGATGTCGCGGCCGACCTTCAGGCCGACGTTGTTGTCCGTCGGGATGTGGTAGCCGCCTAAGGCGCGGGAGAGCGCGGCCATCTCGGCGGTGGCGCTCCAGGTGGGCATGTCGAGGGTCATCATGTCGCCGGCCGTCTTCTCGGTCAGCTCGCAGTGGCGGCGGCGTTCGGCGAAACCGTAGACGTCCGAGCCGGTGAAGAGCTCCAGGATCTTCGAGCAGGCGCCGCTGACGGTGGCGTGTCCGCTGGTGTAGCCGGGGAAGGGCGGAGTGATGAATGACTGCGGGGAGTACGGGCTCCAATCTTCGGCCGCCATCTCCTTGATCCCGCCATCGACGCCGGCCCACGCCTTGATCTGCTCGCCCTTGTGGTAGTAGTGAACGAGCGTCCATGGGCGCGACGAATCGTAATAACGCTTCGTTTCCCAGCAGGAGATGAAGGCGTCGAAGGCGACGTTCGCGATCACGAAGTAGAGCTTCACATCCTTGTCGAGATCGTGTTTGTCGCGCCGCGAGACATCTTGCGCGAAGCGAAGCCAGTGTCCGCTCTGGCCGGTGGAGCGGGGGCCGTCGCGCATGAACTCGACCACCGCCTTCTGGTAGTTGCTCAGGTTGGTGTTGTAGCTGAGCACCTGATCGGCTTCTTTTCTCAACGCGTCGTTGTCGGTCGTCGTCCTGGGCGGCGGCGGCGGGCGGAACTGCGAGCTGCGGTCGAGCAGGAACGGCTTCACGCGATACCAGTGCGGCGTGAGAAAGCCGGGCGTGACTTTCCTGCCGTCTTTGAGCGTGAACGTGATCGGCTGCCAACGATCGGGATCGACGATGCGATCGACAGGATTCACCGGAACGTAGTAGGTGTAATCGCCGTACGGCGTTCCGTTCCCGCCTGTCTCGTCGCCGAACTGGTTCGCGCCGTCGTGGCGCCGGTAGTCGATGACCGCCTGCGCGGCGAGGTTGCCGATCCCCTCGGGCTTGGCCGGATCGACGGAGTCGTTCGCAGGATCGTAGCCGAGCTTCTTCATCTCGCCGGCGAGATAGTCCTTCGCTTCCGGATAAGCGAAGAGCAGCGCTTTGTACGACGCGTAGCTGATCGCTTTTTTCTTGTTCTCCAGCGTTCGCTCGCTTTCGGGGCGCCGCAGACTTCCGCCGAGGCGGGAGCCGACAGCCTGCCGGTCATAGGCGGCCCAGGCATCGAACATCGCCGTGGCCCAGATGGCGAGCGTGCGCGAACCGATCGTCGGACGCGCCCCGTTCGCTTCCACCTCGCGCGCCGTCACTTCCTCGGCGATGTCGAGCCAGACATAGGCCAGCGAAACGTCCGATTTGTCCTCGATCGGAAGGAAGTGGTGCAGCGGCTTCTCCGCCGGCTGTGCGACGGTCGGAAGAATGGCAATCAGCCCGAGGGCGATGAATCGCATAGGTGAGGACCGGAGTTCGCGAAGTGTACCAGAGCGCCGCCATCGGCTCGAACGTCGTGAGCGGACATCTGTCCGCGGACACCTGTCCCTTCGGACACTCTTCGGACAGGTGTGAATTCAACCAACGTTCGAAGAATCAATCATTTCCCTCATGGCACCTCGGTTGCGCTAGTGCCTCGCCGAATGATCGAAAACTCGTCGTCCATGGATCGCGTGGTCGCGCCGGCGTCGGGGTTTACGCGGCCGCGGATGATTGCGGCCGGCGTGATTCTGGCGGTCGTGATCGCGCTGGCGTTTGCCTTTCCGGTCATTCGGCGCTGGTCGCGCGCGGACCGGGCGGTGGATGCCTCGACGCTGTCCTTCGGCGTCGTCAGTCGCGGAGATCTCGTTCGCGACATCTCCGTGCAGGGGCGCGTCGTCGCGGCGCTGCACCCGACGCTCATCAGCCCGGCGCAGGGCGTGGTGACGTTGCACACCAAGGCCGGGAGCGTCGTGCGCAAAGGCGACATCCTGGCGGTCGTCGACAGCCCGGAGCTGCGCAGCTCATTGGAGCAGTCGAAAGCGCAGCTGCTCTCGTTCCGCACCGATTTTGAGCGCGGCAAGATCGCGGGCTCGCAATCGGAAGCGAGGCTGCGGCAGGCGGTTTCGATCGCCCAGGTGCGGCTGGACGCGGCGAAGCGCGGGCTGCATCGCGCCGATCTGCTGCGGAACGCCGGGATTCTCAGCGGGCCTGACTACGAACGGGCGCAGGACGACGTGCATGTCGCCGAGCTGGAACTGGCGCAGGCGCAGCGCGAGATCGGGCTGAATCACGAGACCGTCGACTTCGACATCCGCAGCCGCAAGCTGCAGGTCGATCGCCAGCAGACAGCCACCGGCGAGATGCAGAAGCGCTTCGATGATCTGAACATCCGCGCGCCGTTCGACGGCATGGTGGCGGCCATCACCGTGAACGAGCACGATCCGGTTGCGGCCAATCAGGCCATTCTCACCGTCGTCAATCTCTCCTCGCTCGAGCTCGAGATCACCATCCCCGAGGAGTACGCGGGCGATGTGAAGATCGGAACGGCGTTGATGATCGGCTACGGCAACGGCGATCATGCCGCGCACATCACCGCGGTCTCGCCGGAGATCGTCGGCAATCAGATCACGGCGCGGGCGGTGCCGGACACGCAGTGGCCCGCCGGTCTCCGGCAGAACCAGCGCGTCAGCGCGCGGCTGGTCTTCGAATCGAAAAAGAACGTGCTCAAGCTGGCGCGCGGCGCATTCGTCGAGGCCAGCGGCGGCCGCAGCGCCTACGTCGTCGACGGCAGCATGGCCACGCGCCGCGCCATCACCCTCGGATCGATCGGAGCGTCAGAAGTAGAAATCCTGACCGGGTTGCGCGAAGGCGATCGCGTGATCCTTTCGGACACCTCGCCATTCGGCAACGCCAACACACTCATTCTGCGGTGACAGGAGACAGATCGATGCTGCGCATGAAGAACATACGAAAGGTTTACCGGACCGAGCTCGTGGAGACGCATGCCCTGGAAGATTTCTCACTCAACGTCGATGCCGGCGAGTTCGTGGCCATCATGGGTCCCTCGGGATCGGGCAAGACCACGTTCCTCAACGTGGCCGGCCTGCTCGATACGTTCGACACCGGCGTCTACGAGCTCGACGACAAAGACGTCAGCAAGCTCTCCGATCGGGAGATGTCGCACATCCGCAATCAGAAAATCGGCTTCATCTTTCAGAGCTTCAACCTGATCCCCGACCTCGACCTCTTCGACAACGTCGACGTCCCGCTGCGCTATCGCGGCATGGCGGCAGGGGAGCGGAAGACGCGCATCGAGAAGGCCGCGGAGATGGTCGGCCTCTCTTCGCGTCTGCATCATCTTCCATCGCAGATGTCGGGCGGCCAGCAGCAGCGCGTGGCCATCGCCCGCGTGCTGGCGGCCGATCCGAAGCTGATCCTGGCCGACGAGCCGACCGGGAATCTCGACTCGCTCATGGCGCGCGAGATCATGGACCTGCTCGATGAGATCAACCAGCGCGGCACCACCATCGTCATGGTCACGCACAGTCCCGAGTGCGCCGCGCGGGCATCGCGCGAGATTCATCTCTTCGACGGCCGCGTGATCGACGTCGATCGACCGCCGGCACTTTTCGGCGGCGCGCTGAAGTCGGCGAAGTGAGGACGGCCATGCTGCTCTACAACGTCCGTATCGCCATCAAGAGCCTCCGCCGCAATCCCGTGCTGACGGCGGTGATCATCGGCGGCATCGCCCTCGGCATCTGCGCCTCCACCACCTTCACCACCGTCCGGCACATGTTCGCGCGCGATCCGCTGCCGGGAAAGAGTGACCGGCTGTTTTACGTGCGGATGGACAACTGGGACCCGCACACGCCGTATCCGACCAATCAGAACAACCCCGGCGAGGCCATCCCGCCGCAGATCAGCTATCGCGACGCCATGGCCCTCATGCGCTCGAACCTGCCGCTGCGCCAGTCCGCATCCTTCGCGGCCATGATGACGGTCTATCCCGATCCGCGGGTGGCGCGTCCTTCGAGCGAGCCGACGCGCCTCGTCTTCAGCGACTTCTTCGCCATGTTCGAGGTTCCCTTCGCGTTCGGCGGCCCGTGGGATCGCCGCGCCGATGCCAAATCGGAACAGGTCGTGGTCATCGACGACGCCATGAACCAGAAACTCTTCGGCGGGATCAACTCCGTCGGGAAGCGCGTGCGCATCGAAGACCGCGAATTCACCGTCGTCGGCGTGCTGAAACCGTGGCGGCCGTTCATCAAGATGTACGACCTGAACGGAAACTATGTCGCGTCACCCGAGTCGGTCTTCCTGCCGTTCTCGCTGACGCCGGGCATGCAGATCCGCTCGGCCGGAAACAGCGACGGCTGGAAATCGGCCGGCACCACCTTCGAAGACTTTCTCAACTCCGACGTCGACTGGGTGCAGTTCTGGGTCGAGCTGCGATCGCCGGCCGAGGCCGCGCAATATCACCGCTTCGTCGACGGGTACGTGCTCGAAGAGAAGAAGCACGGCCGTTTCGAGAGGCCGCTGATGAATCGCGTCACCTCGATGCGCGACCTGCTGGACGTCTTCGGCGTCATCACCCCGCAGATCACGGCCATGGCGGCCATCTCCATCCTCTTCCTGGCCATCTGCGCGCTGAACCTGACCGGCCTGCTCCTCGGCAAGTTTCTCGCGCGTGCCCCTGAGGTCTCGGTGAGAAGGGCGTTGGGAGCGACCAGGTTCAACGTCTTTCTGCAGCACATCACCGAATGCGAACTGGTCGGACTGGCCGGCGGCGCGCTGGGCATGTTGCTCTCGATCGGCGCGATGAAGCTGATCGGCAAGTTCATCTCCGCGACCTCGAACATCGCCCTCGACAGCGAAATGATCCTGGCCGCGATTTTTCTCTCCCTCGGCGCCGGACTTCTGGCCGGCCTCTATCCCGCCTGGCGGATCTGTTCCGTGCAGCCGGCCGTGCAACTCAAGATCTGACGGAGGAACCTCATGGAATTCGGACCGATCATCCGCGCCCTGAAACGCAACAAAGTGCGCTTTCTGCTCATCGTCGTGCAGATCGCCATCACCCTCGCCGTCGTCACCAACGCCATTACCATGATCCGCGACGAAAGCCAGAAGATGATGAAGACCTCCGGCTTCGACGACGACAACATCGTCTGGGTCAGCACGAGACCGTTCGCGGCGGCCTTCAAGGATCTGCCGTACCGCATCTCCGCCGTGAACGCCGACCTTCGGGCCATTCAGGCTACGCCGGGTGTCGTGGCCGTGGCCAACACCAACTTCCTGCCGTGGCAGGGAGGCGGCAGTTCCGGCGAGGTCTCCGCCGGCGGCGGCGACGGCAGCAAGTTCCGCACGCAGGTGTACTTCAACACTCCGGGAATCCTCGACACGCTCGGCGTCCATCTCGTTTCCGGCCGCAATATCCGCGACACAGACCTCGATGACGATCCCAACTCGAAGGCGCCGGCCACCGCCGTCATCTCTCGCGATCTGGAGCGGCTGGTATTCAAAGGCCAGAGCGCGGTCGGCAAACAGCTCCTCCAGAGCGGCGACGACGGTGTTGTCAACGTCGTCGGCGTGTTCGATCCGTTTTACAACCCGTACGGATGGCCGATCCACGAATACGCCGTCTTCTACGCCGGACACGTCTCGCGGCGCGGCGCGCAGTACCTGGTGCGCGTGAAGCCGGGAACGATGAAGCAGACCGTGCCACTCATCGAACAGCGCATGATGCAGGCAAACAACGGCCGCAACATCTCCATGAAAACGATCGACGAGATCAAGGACAACTACTTCGCGCAAGGGCGGATCGTGCGCGGAGGGATGTCGATGGTCATCCTGCTGATTCTCATCGTCACCGGTCTCGGCATCGTCGGCGTGACGGCGTTCTCCGTCACCGAGCGGCGCAAGCAGATCGGCACGCGCCGCGCCCTCGGTGCAACCAAAGGGGCCGTTCTCCGTTACTTCCTCCTGGAAAACTGGATCGTGACCAATACCGGCCTGATTCTCGGCGTCATCATGGCGTACGGACTGAACGTCCTCTTGGTGACGAAGACGAGCGGCGCGAAGCTTGACTGGCGGTACGTCGTCGCCGCGATCGTCCTGCTCTGGCTGCAGGGGATCATCGCCACGCTGATTCCGGCGATGCGGGCCACGCGCTTCTCGCCGGTGATCGCCACACGCGGGGCATGACTTGATTGGAACGCAGCAACAGGCGCTGAGCATGGCATCGACGCAGGGACGCGGCCGGATCGACGGAACGGTCCTCATCGTCGAAGATCAGCCGGCGGTTGCCAAGGCCCTGTTGCTGCTGTTCGACATCCACGGCATCGACGCCATCGCCGTCTCGACGCCGGCCGATGCCGAGGATGTCATTCGAAGAGGGGATGCCGACCTGGTCGTGCAGGACATGAACTTTACGCCGGGCGCGACCGGCGGCGAGCAGGGGCTGGCGCTTTTCCGCGCCGTTCGCAAGATCGATCCGGGCATGCCGGTCATTCTCCTCACCGCCTGGACCTCGCTGGAGACGGCCGTGCAGATGGTGAAGGAGGGGGCGGTCGACTACCTGGCCAAACCGTGGAGCGACGCCAAACTGCTGGCGATCGTCGGCAGCTCACTCAGCGACCGCCGCGGGGAGCGCGAAGTGCGTCGCGCCCGCGCCGCGCTGGCCTCCAGCTTCGACATGCGCGGCATCGTCTACGAAAGCGCGGCCATGCATCGCGTGATCACGCTGGCGCTGCAGGTCGCCGCGGCGGACGTGCCGGTGCTCATCACCGGCGCAAACGGGGCCGGCAAAGAGAAGGTGGCGGAGCTGATCCAATCGAATTCGATGCGGCGCAAGATGCCGTTCGTGAAAGTGAACGCCGCCGCGCTGCCCGACGAGCTGCTCGAAAGCGAGCTCTTTGGCGCCGAGGCCGGCGCGTTCACTGGCGCGAAACGGCTGCGCATCGGGCGATTCGAGACCGCCAACGGCGGCACGCTCTTTCTCGACGAGATCGGCAACCTTTCCGCCGCCGGCCAGACGAAGCTTCTGCGCGTCCTCCAGAACGGCGAGTTCGAACGCCTCGGCAGCAGCGACACGCGCCGCGTCAACGTCCGGCTCCTCTGCGCCACCAACGCCGACCTCGGGCAAGCCGTTCGCGAAGGTCGCTTCCGCCAGGATCTCTTCTTCCGCCTCAACGTGATCGAGATCCACGTCCCGTCATTGCGCGACCGCCGTGACGATGTCCTCCCGATCGCCGAGTCGTTCCTCACCGCAGCACGCAAAGCATCCGGCCGCGCCTGGCGTTTCAGCGACGAGGCGCGCGATGCGCTCGCCGTCTACGACTGGCCCGGCAACATCCGCGAATTGCAGAACCGTGTTCAGCGCGCGACGGTAACCGCCTCGGGTGATGTGTTGACGCCCACTGACCTCGGCCTGGCCACAGACGGCGTCCGTGCCGCGGTGCCGGTGCATGGAGAAAAGGAGCAGATCGAGAGGCTGCTCCGCGAAGGCGGCGGCAACGTCTCGGATGCGGCCAAAGCGCTCGGTGTGTCGCGCCAGGCGCTGTATCGCAAGATGCAGAGGTTGGGGATCGTACTGGAGCGGCGGCCGCGATAACTGTCATTCTGAGCGACGCGAAGAATCCCCGGCATGGTGTCCGCTGGATTTGTTCTAACGCCGCTGCACCGAGGGTGGGCGGTCGACGCGAGTCAAACGTTTCGCGCCTGACCACCACCCCACAAACGATGGCGCAAGCGATCGATCGGTGGACGCCAGCCGGGGATTCTTCGCGTCGCTCAGAATGACAGACAAAGAAATGCCCAAACGCCGCCTGACGCGCACCATCGCACTCCACCTCGCGATCACCATCGCCATCGTGGCGATTGCGGCCGCGTTCGGCGTGCGCGTCCTTTTCCAAGTCTCGCCACGCATCGCCGCGCTGTTCGGCATCGCGCTTTGGCTCATCGGTGCGATCACGATGTCCATCGTCATGCGCGCGCCACTGCGGCGTATTCGACGGAATCTCAGCGCGCTCGTCGACGGTGTGCGCGGCTTCGCCGACGACGACTTCAGTCTCCGCCTCCACGTCACCGGCAGTGACGAGATCACCGACCTGGTCGCCGTCTACAACGACATCGGTGACATCCTGCGCGACCGGCGGAACGAGTCGGTGCAGCGGGAGTTGCTATTCGAGACCGTGTTGCAGGCCTCGCCGCTGGCGACGATTCTGACCAGCGATCGCGGCCGCATCGTCTTCGTCAACCGGGCCGCGCGCGATCTCTTCGGCGGCGGCGATCGCATCGAAGGGCGAAAGTTCGAAGAGCTGGCGGCGGAGGTGCCGTCGTTCGGCGAGGCGCTGCACTCCGGCGCCAGCGCGATCTTCACCGTCGACGGTGAAACGTTTCAGCTGACGCGGCGGACGTTCTATCTCAACACCCGGGAGCACGTGCTCTACCTCATCGCCCGGCTGACGCAGGATCTGCGGCGCCAGGAGCTCGACATCTGGAAGCGCGCCATCCGCGTGGTCAATCACGAGCTGAACAACTCGCTCGCGCCGATCCACTCGCTTTTCCATTCTGCCGGCGTGGTCCGCGCGCGTTCGGATGACGACGGCCGGCTGGCCGAGATCAACGCCGCCATCGAAGAGCGGCTCTCGTCGCTGCAGGAGTTCATCGATGGTTACGCCCATCTGGCCCGGCTGCCGAAGCCGCGCCGCGAGCCGGTCGCCTGGAGTGACGTGCTGGAGAACGTTCGCCGGATCACACCATTCGCCATCGGGTCCTCGCCATCGCACGAGGCCAGCATCGATCGCGCACAGATCGAGCAGGTGCTCATCAACCTGGTGAAGAACGCGCGCGAAGCGGGGAGCGCCGAAACCGACATCGTCGTCTGCATCGTCCGCCGCGAAGGCGGCAGCGCGCTCATCGTCGAAGACCGCGGACAGGGGATGGACGACGAAACCCTGCGCCACGCCCTCCTCCCGTTCTACTCCACCAAACCCGGCGGCACCGGTCTCGGCCTCGCCCTCGCCGGCGAAATCATCGATGCCCACGGCGGCAACGTCCGGCTGGTGCGGCGGGAAGCAGGCGGGATGGTGGTGACTTGCTGGATCCCTGATTAACTTGCGCTTCGCGCGCAGACAACGCGCGGAGCGCAACAAACAAGAAATACGTGAAATCCGCCGCTGTTAACCCCCGCGTGCGAACAATCCTCGCCTTTTCCCTCGCCCTCGCTACCGGTTTATCCGCCACTGCTCACGCTGCCACCAGCACCATGCCGTTCTCGCAGGTCCGCAAAGGGATGCACGGCTACGGCGAGACCGTCTTCGACGGCACGAAACTCGAGCGCTTCGACGTCGAGATCACCGGCGTGCTGCAGAGCATCGCACCGGGGCAGGATCTGATCCTGGCCAAGGTCTCCGGACCGGTCGTCGATCGCGCTGGCGTCATCGCCGGGATGAGCGGATCGCCGATCTACATTGACGGCAAAGTCATCGGCGCGCTGGCGTATTCGTGGCAGTTCGCCAAGGAAGCCATCGCCGGAATCACGCCGATCGACGAAATGCTGAAGATCGCCGAAGTCGATGGCGGTCCGGCAGGGGCGATGGTTGCAGCGACGCCGAGGATGAGCGGAGGAGAGTTCCTCCAGGCACTGATCGACCATAAAACCAGCGAGAAATTCGAATCGATGATGAGCAGCCTGGCCGGCGCGACTCCCGCGTCCTCGGTCGCCGGCGCCAAGCCGATCGCCGTGCCGCTCTCGATGTCCAGCTTCGCGCCCGACACCCTCGGACGCTTCGGCAAATACCTCGATCCGATGGGCTTCATGCCCGTTCCGGCCGGCGCATCGTCAACATCGACGACGTCCAATACTTCCGCTTCGAAAGAATTCGCCGCCGGCGACGCCATCGGCGCCGTCCTGCTGACCGGCGACTTCAACGTCGCCGCAACCGGCACCGTCACCTACATCGACGGCGATCACGTCTACGCCTTCGGGCATCCCTTCCTCGACATGGGTCAGGTGGCGTTCCCGATGGCCAAGTCGGAGATCGTCGGCGTCCTGCCCAGCCTGGCCAGCTCCTTCAAATTCGCCAACACCGGCAACGTCGTCGGCGCCTTCCGGCAGGATCGCGCGGTCGGCATCATGGGCGTGATGGGGGAGAAGGCCGACATGATCCCGGTCGACCTCGAGGTGGAAGGCTCCGGGCCGGTCAAGAAGTACCACGTCGACGTTCTGCGCCACTCGCAGCTCACGCCGCTGATCCTGGCCATGGCCGCCGACACCGTCGTCGCCAACTCGCAGCGCGCCGCCGGCGAGCGGACGGTGATGCTCGAATCCGAGATCAAGCTGAAAGGCTTCAGCGAGCCGATCACGTTGCGCGAAGGCTGGGCCGGCGCGCAGGCGCGCCAGGCCATCCCGTCGTACATCGCCGTCGTGGCCGGCTACGTGATGTCCAACGAGTTTCACGCCGCCGACATCGAGTCGGTGAAGATCCATTTCCGCCACACCGACGACCTCAAGATCGCCAAGATCCTCGAGGCCTCGCTGGAGATGCCGGACAAAGGCCGCATCCACGCCGGCGACGTCGTGAAAGTCCGCGCCGTCCTCAAGCCGTATCGCGGCGAGGCCTTCGTCGACACCTTCGACGTCACCATCCCCGACGATCAGGCCGCGGGCACCGCCTACCTGCTTGTCGGCAGCGGCTCGGTGCTCAATCAGGTCGACTTTCTGCTTGTCCCGCCCGATCCGCGCAGTCTCGACCAGGTCATCGCCGTTCTTCGGCGGCTCCGTCCTTCGACCGAGTTGACACTCGGTCTGTACGAGCCGACCGACGGCGCGGTCACGGCCGGCGTCTATCTTCCGAATCTTCCGCCGACGATGCGCGCCATCGTCAGCAGTGATACGTCGAATGGTCCGCAGGCTCCGGTCCGCTACCATGCGTCGCAACACATCGCGCATCCCCTCGGCTATATCGTCGACGGCGTCGTGAAGATCGATCTCGACGTCAAGCCGGCCAGCTGATCGGCGCACTCCCGGAAAACGAAAGGATTACCAGCACATGCGCCGAGGGCTTGTTCTCGCAGTTGTGGTGTTTGTTGCAGTGCTATTCGTAACGAATGTCTTTGCCGTCGCGCCGCAGTTCTGGCGCGTGCGAAACGCCGAAGACTTCCTCTCCGGCGACATCGACGGCTTCGCGGTTACCTCGCGCGGCGAATTGCGGCCCGGCCCGTCGCTGAAAAAAGTCGGCACCTTCACCGATCCCTTCGTCCTGGCGCAAGTTGCCGCCCCGAACGGCGATCACTTCTTCGGCACCGGCAACGAGGGAAAGGTCTACCGCCTCCGCGGCACCGAGCTGAAAGCGATCTACACCGCCGCCGAGCCGGAGATCTACGCCGTTGCCTTTCACGATGGCGCGCTCTACGCCGGAACGTCTCCGAACGGCAAGGTCTACAAAATCGATCCCAACGACGGCAAAGCGACTGTCTTCTACGATCCCAAACAAGCCTACATCTGGGCCATGGCCTTCCTGCCGAACGGCGATCTCGCCGTCGCCACCGGCGTCGACGGAAAGCTCTTCCGCGTCACCCCGAAAGGGGAGGGAACAGTTCTCTTCGATTCACCCGAAACGCATCTCCGCTCCCTCGGCGTGAAGAAAGACGGAACGATCCTGGCCGGCGGCTCCGCCAAGGGCCGCATCTACGAAATCCGTCCCGACGGTTCGGCCCACGCGCTCTACGACTCATCGCTGTCCGAGATCTCCTCGATTTACGTCGACGCCAACGGCATCGGCTGGGCCTCGGGAGCGAGCAACGTTCTTCCGTCGACCGCACCGGTGAAAGCCACTGCGACGAAGGCGGCCGCGCAAACCGGCACCGCCTCGACGTCGGCATCCGCCTCGGCCAGCGAACAGAAGAAAGACGAGCCGTCCGGCAACGTCGAGGTCAGCATGTCCTTCGAGGACAGCGGATCATCGCCGAGTGTCTCGAGCGGCGGCAGCGGCGAGATCTATCGCATCAATCCCGACGGCTTCGTCGAGATCGTGCGCAAGTTCGAGCACGAGATGGCCTACGGCATCACCGGCGGTCCGAATGGCTCGATCCTCCTGGCCACCGGTCCGCAGGGCCGCATCTACGAGCTGAAGGACGGCGAAGTCGCCCTCATCGGCAGCGTGCCGCAGAAGCAGGTCGTCTCGATCGCTACCTCGGGCAACGAAACACTGGTCACGACCACGAACAGCGGCGCCGTCTATCGCATGGAGGCAGGCCCGACTTCGAAAGCGGAGTTCCGCTCGGCGGCGAAGGACGTGGAGCGCTTCTCGCGCTTCGGCAACTACCGCATCGAAGGCGATAACGTCGGCGACGGTCATCTGGCCATCGCCTTCCGCTCCGGAAACACCCGCACGCCTGACGCTACCTGGAGCTCGTGGAGCGCTGCTTCGGCCGCCGCGGGCGGTCCGATCGACACGCCTCCCGGCAAGTACATCCAGTGGAAGCTGACCATGCCCAAGCCGGCGGCGAACATCTCGGTCGACACGGTCACCGTGGCCTTCATCAATCGCAACGTTGCGCCGTCGATCGACAACGTGGTCGTGCAGGATCCGGCCGTGGTCTACATCACCGGCAGCTATCCGCAGTCGCCGCAGGTGGTGGAGGCGACCAATCCCGACGAATACGGGATCTTCACCAGCCTCGACGCCGCGCGCGACAAGAACGAGAGCGGCAAGAGGGTGTTTCGCAAGGGATACCGCACCGTGAGCTGGCGCGGACACGACGACAACGGCGACTCGCTTCGCTACACGCTGTCGTTTCGCCGCAAGGGCTCCGAAAAGTGGCTGCGCCTGCGCGAGAACCTCGACGAGACATCGCTGAACTTCGATACCTCGCAGCTTCCCGACGGCACCTACGAGCTGCGCCTCTCCGTGACCGACGGCCAGGACAATCCCGACCTGCCGCTGACCGACGCCAAGGAAGGAATCGATTTCGTCGTCGACAACACCCCGCCCGTCATCGCCTTCACTCCGGAAGGGGAAGACGTGGTCATCCGCATCACCGACAAGCTCTCGCCGATCGGCAAGGTCGAATACTCCGCCGACGCCCAGAAGTGGATCCGTCTCACCCCGGTCGACGGCATCAGCGACTCATCCGGCGAGACCTATCGCCTGAAGCGGGCCGCGCTGACGGGCAAGTTCGTGATCGTGCGCGCGGTCGATGCGTTTTACAACGTGGCCACGGAGTCGATCACGCTGCCGTAAGCCGAGAGTCCCGGCGCAGAAAGCGGGGTCGGCCGTGCCGACCTATAATCTGCCGCGTGAACCGCATCAGAGTCGCCTTCTCTCTCTGCCTGCTTTTACTCAGCGCCTGCTCGAAAGAGAAGCCGGTGCAGCCGCAGACGGCGGCGGTCGAGGATGAGACCACTCCGGTCGACGGCGGCACGCTCATCCGCCGGCTCGAAGGCGACGTCAAGACCCTCAACCCGGTCCTCATCGACACTCGCTACGACCATTACGTCGCCTCGTACCTTTTCACACCGTTGCTGCAGCTCGACGCCAACCTCTTGCCGACCACGGCAGGCTCGCTGACCGACAAGTACGAGGTTTCGGCAGACGGGAAGGCCTACACCTTCCACCTCAACCCGAAAGCCACCTTCTCGGATGGGACGCCGGTGCTGGCCAGCGACGTCCTCTTCACGCTAGCCAAGATCGTCGATCCGAAGTCGGAGTCGGCCCAGTTCGCGGGGCAGTTCGAGCAGTGGGATCCTGCGAACAGCCACGCCGACGAGGCCAAACATGCGGTCATCATCGCCTTCAAGGAAGTGCTGGCGCCGCAGCTGGTGTCGTTCACCATGTTGCGGCCGGTTCCGCAGCACGTCTATTCGCAGGGAGACTTCAAGACCGCCTTCACCATGACCGCCACCGGCTCCGGTCCGTATCGGGTCGTACGCCGCGTTCCCGGGAAAGAAGTTCTGCTGGAGCGCCGTCCCGATTTCTGGGGAGTACGGCCGCACATCCAGAACATCCTCTTCAAGGTCATCGCCGACGACAGCACCTCCTGGCAGGCCGTCAAGCGCGGCGATATCGACGAAACGATGATCAGCTCCGATGCCTGGCAGCGGGAGAGCCGCCGTCCCGAGCTGCAGAAGATCCTCGACTTCCGGCGCTTCTACACGATGAGCTTCAACTTCGTCGGCTGGAACACGCGCGATCCGATCCTGGCGGACAAGCGAATCCGCCGCGCGCTGGCGGAATGCGTCGATCTGCAATCGGTCATCAGCAATCTCTATCACGGTACGGCGCGGGCCATGAGCGGACCGTTCACGCCCGATCAGTGGGCCTTCAACCCGGAAGTGCCGGTGATCCAGTACAACCCGGCCGACGCGAAGAAGGTCTTCAGCTCCCTGGGATGGCTCGATACCGATGGCGACGGCATCCTCGACAAGAACCACCAGCCCTTCGCGCTGGAGATCTTTGTCGTTGGCGGGAACTCCGCCTCGAACCCGTTCGCGCAGCTTTACCAGGCCGAGCTGAAAAACGTCGGCGTCGACCTGAAGATCACGGCGCTCGACCCGAGCGCATTTCTGGAGCGGGTGATGTCCGGCAATTTCCAGAGCTGCTACATGGCCTTCGAGCTCGATCCCGATCCCGATCCACGCGCGCTCTATCACTCATCGCAGTTCCCGCCCAACGGCCAGAACGTCACTTTCTACAAGAATCCCGTTGCCGACGCACTCATCGATCAGGGCCGCCGCGAGCTCGATCGCGCGAAGCGTGTGGCCATCTATCGCCAGCTCCACGCCGTGCTCGCCGACGACCAGCCCTTCACCTGGACCGTGCAGGTCTCGACGAAATGGGCCGTCTCGAAGCGTGTGAAAAACGTCCGTGAGAGCAAAGGGTACGGCTTCTTCCTCTGGTATCCCGGCGAGCTCGATTGGTGGATCGCGAAGAGCCAGCAGACGAAGTGAAGACCGCCCTCATCCCGGCGCAATCGTTTCTCATGGGATCGGACGATGGCCGTAACGATGAGCGGCCGGTGCATCGCGTCTGGATCGATGCCTTCGCGATCGGCGTTACGCAGGTGACCAATCGCGAATACGCGGCGTTCGTTCGGGCGACGGGCCATCCGCTTCCGCCGGTGTCGTTCCCTGATCCGGAACAGCCGGTCGTGGCGGTGTCGTGGTTTGACGCGGTGGCGTTCTGCGATTGGCGAAGCGTCATCGAAGGGCGGCGCGTCCGGCTGCTGTCCGAGGCCGAGTGGGAGTGCGCGGCGCGGGGCGGAGTGGAAGGAATGCGCTATCCGTGGGGAGATGAGATGCCTCCGCGGGGTGATGCGGATGGTCCGCATCCCGTTGGCCAGGGAAAGGCGAATGCGTACGGCCTCTACGACCTTTGCGAAAACGTTCACGAGTGGTGCGGCGACTGGTATGCGGCGGACTTTTATCGCCACTCGCCCGAGCGGAATCCGCGCGGGCCGGCGAGCGGCACGCGCCGCGCGTCCCGAGGAGGATCGTGGCGGCATCAGATCAACGTCAGCCGCTGCGCGGCGCGGTCGAGCATTCCGCCGGAGTTTCAGTATGCCGACTACGGCTTCCGGATCGCCTGCGACGGCCCATGATCTGCGCGTAGTACTGTTTCCGCATGAGCGACTTCCCGGATTCGTTCGCGCTCGTTCTCACTGGCGGAGGGGCGCGCGCCGCGTATCAAGTGGGCGTGCTGCGCTGCTTGGCGCGCCATTTTCCCGATATCAGCCTTGACGTCATTACCGGTGTCTCGGCCGGTGCGATCAACGCCGCGTTCGTGGCCTCGCGCAGTGCGCCGCTGGCGAACATCATCGAGGAACTGTCCGAGGTCTGGCGGAATCTTCAGCTGAAGGACGTGATCCGGATCGACTCCCGCTCGCTGGCGCGCAACGTCTTCGGCTGGGGCGGGAAGCTGATCTCGGGAGGATCGCGCGTAGCGCCGCGCGTCCATGGGCTGGTCGACACCACACCGCTTCGCGAGTTGCTGCAGCGCCTCTTTCCGTCGAACGAAAAAGGGGAGATTGCCGGGATCGCCGCGAACATCATCCGCTGTCATCCGCGTGCTGTGGCGATGACGGCGCTCGACTACACAACCGGCCAGACCGTGACCTGGGTCGACGGCTGCGACATCGACACGTGGAAGCGTCCGCTGCGCCGCGGCGTGCGCGAGCCGCTGACGATCGATCACATCATGGCTTCGGCGTCCCTTCCCCTCGTCTTTCCCGCCGTCCGCCTCGGGAAGCACTGGTTCGGCGACGGCGGCATCCGCCTCTCCGCCCCCCTCTCTCCCGCCCTTCACCTCGGCGCAACGCGCATGCTGGCCATCTCCACGCACTACGCGAAAACGGTCTCCGAGGCCGACGAGCCGCAGATCGCCGGCTACCCGCCGCCTGCACAAATCCTTGGGCAGCTGATGGACGCCATCTTCCTCGACGTCATGGACGAAGACACGCTGCGCCTTCAGCGCTCGAACGAGTTCCTCCTCGATCTCCCGCCCCGGCTTCGCCGCGGCTACCGCCCGGTCGACTTCACGGTCATTCGTCCATCGCAGGACATCGGAACGATGGCCGCCGAATATGAGCCCCAGCTCCCGCGCCAGTTCCGCTTCCTCACCCGAAGCCTCGGCACACGCGAGACCTCGAACGCCGATTTCATGAGCCTCTTCATGTTCGTTCCCGAATATCTGGAGCGGCTCATGACCATCGGCGAGGCGGATGCGGACGCGAGGATTGAGGAGATCAAGAGGGTGGCGACCCCTTTGTCATCCTGAGCGTCGAGCGAAGGATCTCAAACTACGGTTTCTGGGCTGAAAGCGCGTGACGTCGAGAGGGATTCGACGCACTCATGCCTATCTTGAGATCCTTCAGCCGCGCTTTGCCGGCTTCAGGATGACAAAGGGATCTACTAACCGTAGAGTCTCCATCCCTCACGTACACTTCATCCGAATGCTCCACGACTCCTGGCACCTCGCCGAGCCGCTCCACTACGTCCCGCTGCTTCCGATCCCGAACGAGAAACTGCGCGCGATCATCGCCAGGCGCGGGATCGCAACCGAGGAGGAGTACCGAAGGTTCGTTGCGCCATGCATCGGCGATCTGCACGATCCGATCACGATTCACGGCATCGCCGAGGCCTGCGAGCGGATCGAGCGCGCGGTGCGCGACCGCGAGACGATTCTGATCTACGGCGATTACGACGTCGACGGCGTCACCTCGATCGTCCTCCTGCAGACCGTTCTTCGCGCCCTCGGCGCGGACGCGGCGCACGTCGTTCCGCACCGGCTGGTCGACGGTTACGGCCTCAAGACCTCGGTGATCGATCGCGTGCTCACGGAGCGCGACGTGCGGCTGATCATCACGGTCGATTGCGGGATCACCAGCGTCGATCCGGTCCGGCAGGCCATCGAGCGTGGGATCGATGTGATCGTCACCGATCACCATCTTCCGCCGGAACTGCTGCCCGCCGCCGCCGCGGTTCTGAACCCGAAGCAGCCGGGATGCGAGTATCCGTTCAAGGAGCTGGCAGGCGTCGGCGTGGCCTTCAAACTCTGCTGCGAGTTGCTCCGGCGCAGCGGCAAGAAGATGGCCATTTCCTCGCTGCTGAAGATCGCCGCCATCGGCACGGTGGCCGACGTCGCGCCGTTGATCGGAGAGAACCGGACCATCGCCTGGCTCGGCCTGGCCGGACTTGCTGATCCACGCAATCCCGGGCTTCGGGCCTTGATCCGCCGCCTCGGGATGTTGGGCCGGCCTCTACGAGCCGTAGATGTCGGCTTCAAAATCGGACCGCGCATCAACGCCGCCGGCCGGCTCTCTTCCGCCGAGACTGCCATCGATCTCTTTGCCGCCACGTCGGAAGAGTCAGCTTGGACGCTCTGCGCCGAGCTCGACCGGCTGAACGCGGAGCGGCAGGAGATCGAGAGGACGGTGAGGGAGGAGGCGGAGGCCGCGGTTGCGCAGTTGCGCGGTTCCGAGGTCTCGGAGGGGGTGGGGCTACGAGACCGCGAGACCGCGAGACCTCGTAACCGCATCCTCGTCCTCGCCGGCAGTAACTGGCACAAAGGCGTCCTCGGATTGACGGCCGGACGCATTGCCCAGCGTTATCACCGGCCGGCACTGGCGATTGGGATCGAGGGCGAGCTGGCGGTCGGGTCGGGGCGGAGCATTCCGACGATCAATCTTCACGAGCAGCTCGAATCGGTGGCGGAGCTGTTCACGCATTTTGGCGGACACGAGTTCGCCTGCGGCTTCGCACTCCCCGCATCGAACGTCGACGAATTGCGGCGGCGACTGGAAGAGCGGTTTGCTGCATTCGATGACGACATCTTCCGGCGCGAGGCTAAGGTCGATGCCGAGGTGACGCTGGGGGAGATCGATGGGGAGTTCGTGGCGGCGCATGAGCTGATGCAGCCATTCGGAGCGGGCAACCTGCAGCCGCTCTTTCTCGTCCGCAACGCCAATGTCGTGGGCACGCGCGAATTCGCGCCGGACTGTTGCGAGCTGACCGTCGACGACGGGACCGGCAAAGCGCTGGCGGTGCTGTGGCCGTCCGTCAAAGCGCTGGCGCCCGATCTCGTTCGCGGCGCGACCGTCGATCTGCTGTTTCAGATCGAGCCCGACGGGTACTCCGAGCGTGGAGGGAAGCTGGCGGTCGTTGACGCCAGAAAAGGCAAATGTTGAATGGTCAATGTTGAGTGTTGAATGTTGAATGAACGGGGCATCGCGGCGGCATGCCGGCCATTCAACATTGAACATTCAACATTCAGCATTCAACATTTCGCTTCTGACGCCCGAACGCTCACGCCCATGCAAAAGCAAGGAATAGCACTCACCCATAACGAGTTACCCGGCCCGTGCAGCGCACGATCCGCATCCTTCGCGTGGCACTCCCCCTCCTCTTCATCGCCTTTGTCATCGTCATCGTCGCCAACTGGCGGCGTGGCAAACCGCACAAGGACAAATCCGGCGCGGTTCCGGTGACCTCGACGATCCGGCCCACCGACACGGCGGCCATCGAGTCGAAAACCTTCGAAGACACGCAAACCGTCAATGGGCGCCTAGCCTCGCGCATCCGCGCGCAGCGCGTGGTGGCTTTTCAGTCGGGGTGGAACACGCTCGAGAACGTGCAGATGACCATCTACCGGCCGTCGGGACTGACCTACGACCTGGTCTGCCCGCAGGCGCAGTTCAACAGCAACACCAAGGAAGCGGACGCCAAGGGCGGCGTGCGCGTCACCTCCAGCGACGGCGTGGAGATCACCACCGCCCAGATTCACTTCGACGGCAATCACCTCACCAATCACGTCGCCGTCAACTTCAAGGTCGATCGCTGGGTCGGCAGCGGCGGCGCGCTGGACATGGACGTCCCCGGCGAGATGGTGCGCCTCTACGAGAAGGTCGACGCCACCATGGCGCCGGAGACGCCTGCCGAGTCGCCGCTCAACATCAAATCGCAGGAGGGCGTGTTCCGCCGCAAGGAGAACTTCGCCGAATTCACCAAAGACGTCGTGGCCACGCGCGACACCGACCGATTCAACGTCGATCACATCACCGGCCGCTTCGGCGCCGACCGGAAATCGCTGATGGCGCTCGAAGGGCAGGGGCACCTCACCATCGTCATGACCGGAGACCTGTCGTCGGGCAAGCCGGGCGATTCCTCCGGGCGCAAAACGATCACCGCGGACCGCTTCTGGAGCGAGGTCGCCGCGAACGGCCAGATCAGCGCCTTCAACTTCATCGGCGACAGCGGGCCGGCCCACGCCATCATCGAAGGCCCGCCGAACCGCGATCTCGTGGCGCACACGTTCCGCGTCGGTCTGGCCAACAAGCAGGTCACCGACATGAAGGCCGACGACAACGTGGTGATGAAGGAGCTGGCGCCGGTCAAACGCGAGATGACCTCCGGCCACCTCATCGTCTACTTCGATGCCGCCTCGCATCACGCCACCAGCGCCAATCTCGATGGCAACGTCCATTACAAAGATCCGAAGAACGACGCCCGCTCCGTGCGGGCCAACTACGACATCACCAACGACCAGGTCGTCCTGACCGGCGAGCCCGGCTTCTATCCCTCGGTAATCGCCGACGGGCAGACGCTGAAGGCGAAGCTGATCGAGTTCTCGCCGCGCGCCGGCACCGCCAAGGCGACCGGCGAAGTGATCGCCCAGCTCGTATCCAAGCAGGCCAACGGCACGGCGACGGCGGTCAGCGCCGATTCCACCAACGTCTTTCCCGCCAACAAGCCGGTCTTCGTCAACTCCGACACGGTGACCATGCGCCAATCGGCGAAGATCGCCGTCTTCAGCGGCAACGTCCGCGCCTGGCAGGAGACGAACACGGTCTTCTCGCAGGAGATGCAGGTTCAGGGCGCCGGCGATCAGGTCACGGCCCGCGGCAACGTGCGCACGCTGCTCTACAACACCAGCCCGAGCGCCACGCCCGAGCAGCGCAAGGTGCCGATGCAATCGAAGAGCGATGTGCTGATCGCGCGGAAACTCGACCGGCGCATCGACCTGAGCGGCAGCGTCCAGATCGACGACGGCGAACAGCGGCACCTCAGCTCCGAGCGCGCCTCCTTCTTCTTCGACGCCAACAAGAAGATGGACCACATCGAGGCGCAGGAGAAAGTCGTCCTGGTCGAGAAGCCCACCGGCCGCCGCGCCACCGGCGATCGCGCCACGTACAACGTCTCGCGGAAGATGATCTATCTGACCGGCTCGCCGGCCACGGTGATCGCGCCGACGGGGGAGAAGAGCAGCGAGCTGGTGATCATGGACCTCGTGCACAATAAGGTCGACTTCACCAGCCCGAAGACGCCGATGCAGGGGACGTACAAGCCGCAGCCGTGAATCGCCGAGGAGCACTGGTAGCGTCGCTCTTCGTCGCGCTCGCGGTGGCGCGTGTGATGGCCACGTACCCGCGGTTCTGCCAAACGTACGATGAGCCGGTTCACGTGGCCATGGGTCTGGAGTGGCTCGACCGCGGGACCTACACCCTGGAGTTGCAGCATCCGCCACTGGCCAGGATCTTCGACGCCATCGCGCTGCGGATCGATGGGCAGCACTATCCGCCCGGTTCGGTCGTGCTCACCGATCCTGGAGTGCCGATCCGGAAAGGGAACGCCATCTTCGGCGGCGTGGACGAGTACCAACGCAACCTGACTCTGGCGCGTATCGGTGTGCTGCCCTGGCTGCTGCTGGCGGCGTTCGTGGTGTTTCACTGGACGCGCGCGATCGCGAACACGGAATCTGCCGTCGCCGCGGTGGCGCTCTTTACGTTCATCCCGCCGATCCTCGGCCATGCCGGTCTGGCGACGACCGACATGGCGCTGGCGGCAACGTTGCCGGCAGCGATCTACGCGATGGTTCGTTTACTCGAACGGCCGGCGGCGATCCGCATGGTCGTCTTCGCATGTGCGCTTGCGGCGGCGGTGCTTTGCAAGTTTTCGGCGATTCCGTTCATGGCGGTGATCGGGTGTCTGGTTTTGGCGCTGAAGCTGCGCGAGAACCGGTCGGACTGGAGAGTCCGACCTACGTTTGTCTTCCTGCTCGCAAGCATCGGGATCGCGGCGTTGATCATCTGGGCGGCGTATCGATTCTCGATCTGGCCGGCGCCGCTGTACGGTTTTTCGCCAAGCGAGCTACTGGCGATGCTTGCCGATGCCAAGGCACCGCCCGATCGTGCGTTCTACTTTTTGCTCAGCCACTTCCGGCCCCCCGCGCCGGAGTTTTTCGCGGGACTCACACACCTCGGCGAGCACACTCTGTTCGGGCATCCGTCGTACGTTCTCGGGGAGATCCGGACGCATGGCGTCTGGTATTTCTTCCCGGTCGTGATCGCGCTGAAAACGCCGATCGCGTTTCTGATCCTGGCGTTGCTCGGTATTCGCAAGGCCACCGTTCCAATCCTGGCGGCCGCGGCGATCGTAATGATCGCCATGGCATCGCGCATCAACCTCGGCGTGCGGCACGTGCTGCCGATCTATCCGTTGCTGGCCATTGCCGGAGGGATTGCGCTGATCGAGATATGGCAGCGGCGCCGCATCATCGCCATTGCCCTCGGCGCGTGGATGGCGGTCAGCAGTCTGCTCGCGCATCCTGACTACATCGCCTACTTCAACGAGCTCGCCGGCCGGCATCCTGAGCGCATCGTCGTCGACAGCGATCTCGATTGGGGGCAGGACCTGCCGAGTCTGCGCGAGGCCGTCGCCGAGCGCGGCATCGACCGGCTCTGGATCGCCTACTTCGGATCGACCGATCTCTCCCGCTATCCGATCGCGCCGGCGATTCGAAAGCTCCCGCCGAGGACGAAGGTGACGGGCTGGATCGCCATCAGTAAGACGTCGTTGAAGGGCGCGTACGGGCGGGCGGACGACTACGCCTGGCTCGAAGAGCAGGCGCCGGTCCAGGAGATTGGGTGCTCGATGTTGCTGTATCGCGCCAAGTGACGCACGCAATTCAGTTAACATCCGCACCCTGTATGCCCGACCGCCCAACTGTCGTCCCGTTTACGCCCGCCGAGCGCGAACGTCCCGTCGATGCGCCTCTGCGCCTTGCGGCCGAGCACCTGGTGAAGGTCTACAAGCGGCGCAAGGTCGTGCGCGACATCTCGATCGAGATCAAGCAGGGGGAGATCGTCGGCCTCCTCGGGCCGAACGGCGCCGGCAAGACCACGACGTTCTACATGATCGTCGGCCTGGTGCGGCCGGACGGCGGGCATGTCACGCTCGGGAGCGACGACATCACCGCGCTGCCGATGTACCTCCGCGCGCAGCGGGGAATCAGCTACCTGCCGCAGGAGGCTTCGGTCTTCCGCAAGCTCACCGTCGAAGAGAATCTGTTGGCAGTCTTCGAAACGATGGATTTGCCGCTGGCGGAGCGGAAGCGGCGCACGCGCATGCTGCTCGAAGAATTCGGCATCACGCACATTGCCCGCAACAAGGCTTTCTCACTTTCGGGGGGGGAGCGGCGGCGAGTGGAGATTGCACGAAGCCTCGCCATCAACCCGGCATTCATCTTGCTAGATGAACCCTTTGCAGGAATCGATCCAATTGCCGTATTCGAAATCCAACGAATCGTTTCGCAGCTCCGCGCGCGCGGCATCAGAATCCTCATCACCGATCACAACGTCCGCGAAACATTGAAGATCACCGATCGCGCCTACATCATCAAAGAGGGTGAGATTTTCCGGCAGGGAGCACCTGAGAGTCTTTCGACCGATCCTGAGGTACGAAGAATTTACCTGGGAGAATCATTCAACCTGTATTGACGAAAGACCCTGGAGAAGACGTAGTAACCTGCTGACCCGGACCTATGGCACTAGAACAGAAACTCCACCTAAAACTCTCGCAGAAGCTGATCATGACGCCTTCGCTGCAGCAGGCGATCAAGCTGCTGCAGTTGTCGAAGCTCGAGCTCCAGGAAGTCCTGAACCAGGAGCTGCTCGAGAACCCACTCCTCGAAGAATCCGCCGAAGAGGCCAAGCAGGAAGACGCCGAAGCGGAAGCACAGGAAAAAACGCAGACCGAGGAAGAGGCCAAGGCCGCTGAGCCAACGCCGGAGAAGGAGAAGGACTCGTTCGACGAGATCGACTACGACGCCTACTTCCAGGACTACATCGAGTATGGCTACAACCCGCGGATGGGGGAGGAACACGAGGAGTTCCCGATCGAGAACACCCTCACCCGTCCGCCGAACCTGACCGATCATCTGGCCTGGCAGCTCGGCATGAGCGACGCCTCGCCAACGGTCAAGGAGATCGGCGCCTTCATCATCGGCAACATCGACGAAGACGGCTACCTCCGCGCCACCAACGAGGAGATCGCCGCCTCCGGTTCGTACGATCCGGCCGACGTCGAGAAGGCCATCTCCGCCATCCAGTCGCTCGATCCCATCGGCGTCGGTGCCCGCGATCTGCGCGAGTGCCTGCTGCTGCAACTGGAGTTCCTCGAAGTCGACAACCCGCTGGTCGAGACCATCGTCCGCGACTACTGGGAGATGTTCATGCAGCGCCACTTCGTGCAGATCTCGAAGGCGCTCGGCGTGGACATGAAGACGCTCGAGGGCGTGGTCGAGATCATCAAGCACCTCGATCCGAAGCCCGGCCGCAAGTACTCGAACGAGCGCGCCATCTACGTCGAGCCCGACGTCTACATCCAGAAGGTGGGCGACGAATACATCATCGTCCTCAACGAAGACGGCATGCCCAAGCTGCGCATCAACGGCAGCTACCGCAACATGCTCAACTCGATGGATTCGAAGTCGGACGGCGAGACGGTGAACTACATCAAGGACAAGATCCGCTCCGCGGTCTGGCTCATCAAGTCGCTCGACCAGCGGCAGCGGACGATCTACAAGGTCGCCGAGTCGATCGTGAAACACCAGCGCGAGTTCCTGGAGAAGGGGATCGACTACCTCCGTCCGCTCGTGCTCCGCGACGTGGCTGACGACATCCAGATGCATGAGTCGACGGTGTCGCGCGTGGTGTCGAACAAGTACATGCACACGCCGCGCGGTCTGTTCCTGATGAAGTACTTCTTTCACAGCGGCATCGATTCGGATACCGGCGAGGACATCTCCAGCCTGACCGTCAAGAAGAAGATTCAGGGCTTCATCGACGCCGAGGATCCGAGAAAACCGCTCTCCGACTCGAAGATCATGAAGATCCTCAACGATGAGGGCATCAATATTGCCCGGCGTACCGTTGCGAAGTATCGCGACGAGCTGAACATCCCCTCATCGACCGACCGCAAGCAGATTTTCTGATCCTGCAAATTCAGGGGAACCGATAGCGAAATGGCTACGACAATTACGGGACGCCACTACGAAGTAACCAAGGATATCCGCGACCTCATCACCAAGAAGCTGGACAAGATCGTCGACAAGCTGTTCGACGATGTGATCGAGGTTCGCGTGGTGTTGCAGGTCCAGAAGTACCGAAACATCTGCGAGATCCTGATCCACGGCAAGGAACACGACGTCAAGGCCGTTCAAGAGTCCGGCGAATCGATGCAGGACGCCATCAATCTTGCTCTCGATCACGTCAAACGTCAGGCGCAGAAAAATCGCAGCACGATCCGCGATCACCACCGCAAAGCCGGCAGCCGCACCAAGGCGGAAGCGGGTGCGGTGACGCAGTGGTCGGTCCAGGTGCTCGAGCCTGGCAAGCTGCGGCAGACCGGCCCGAAGCGCCTTCCGCGCATCATCAAGACCAACAACCTAGCCATCCTTCCGATGACGATCGAGGACGCCGCCGAGTCGCTCGATGGTTCGAAGAACGAGTTCATCGTCTTCCGCGACCTCGATAACGACCGCATCTCAGTGATGTACAAGCGCCGGGACAACAACCTCGGCCTGATCGCGCCTGAGGTCTGAGAAGTTTCTCCTCCGTGTTACGCATTGTTACGGTTTGTTCGTAACCGGCTTGCGAAGGTGTATCTTCATGCCTTCGGCAATTCCAAGGAGGCTTCATGAAACCGACGCGTTTGCTGGTTCTGCTGCTGAGCATTGCTGTCGTCGTCCCCGTATTCGCCGCCAATCCCGATTTCAAGGACTGGGAGCGCTCGCCCCAGGGTTACTTCATGACCACCGCGGAGCGCCAGGAGTGGACCGCGATCAAGACGCAGGAGGAAGCACAGCACTTCATCGATCAGTTCCTGGCCAAGCGCGGTCCGACGTTCGCGGCCGACGTGGCCGATCGCGCCGCCAAAGCCGACAAATACTTCACCATCAGCAAAATCCCCGGCTCGAAGACGCTTCGCGGAAAGGTGGTCATTCTCTTCGGACCTCCCTCCTCCGCGGATGTATTCGATGTTGCCGATGCGAGCGCTGTTCATCACGATAGTCCTGCCATGGCAGGCGCTCTCTCCGGTGGAAGCAGCGCCGGCAGCGACGGCGGCGGCAGAGACGCCGGCGGCTCAGACTCGAACGAGGGTGCGCGCACGATGGGTGGTCTCTCCGTGACGAAGAACTACCACTTCGTCTACACCTCAACGGTTGCCGGCCCGCTCGATGTGACGATTTCGGCCGACTCCGCCACGGGCAAGGACCGGCCGCGTGACAAGAAGACGTCCAAGCAGCTGGACGCGGCATTCGAAGCTGCTGCCCAGGCATCGATCAAGACCAAGTGATTCCAGGAGACCTCTAGATGAAAGCAATTCGCTCGCTCGTATTTCTGCTCGCCGTCGCCATCGTCGTACCGGTCTTCGCCGCCAATCCTCCCGCCAGGGATTGGGACCGCTCACCTCAGAGCTACTTCATGACCAAGGCTGAGCAACAGCAGTGGACCGCGGTCAAGGGGCAGGAAGAATCGGCCCAGCACTTCATCGATCAGTTCCTGGCGAAGCGTGGGCCGAACTTCGCGGCCGAGGTAGCCGCGCGGACCGAGCAGGCCGATAAGCATCTGACGCTCGGAAAGATCGCCGGATCGAAGACGCTTCGAGGGAAGCTGGTGATCCTGCTCGGACCTCCGAGCGGGCTCGAGATTTATCCAAGCAGAGAGACAACCTCAGTCCACCATTCGAGTCCTGCGGTGGCAAACGCCTACGGCGGCGGAAATGGCAATGGCGAAGATGACACGTCTGAAGGTGGAAGGACGATGGGCGCCGAAGGCGTCTCACAGAACTACCACTTCACATATGCCACCACGCCTTCCGGACCGCTCGACGTGACGATCAATGCCGAGCAGAGTACAGGAAGGGATCGCGCGCGCGGGCGTGACGATGTGAAGAAGCTCGATGCCGCGTTCGAAGCCGCGGCGCAGGCTTCGATCAAAACCAAGTGAGCAATCAGTCCGCAGAGGACTTCATCGAGACCACGGTACGCTCGCTCCTCAGCGACGAGCTCGAGGAGCTTGCTCTCAAGATCGTTACCGGTGACGACGGCCTCGATCGCACCATCCTCCGGCCGCGAGTCCAGAAACCTGGACTCGCGTTCGCCGGCTACTACGAATACATCAAGCCGTGGCGCGTGCAGATCATCGGCGAGTCGGAGACGAAGTATCTGCAGAGTCTTCCGGCCCGGCTCCGCGAAAAACGCGTTCGTGACGTCGCCGGGCTCGATGCCTCTTGCTTCATCGTAACCAAGGGGATCACGCCGCTCGAGGAGCTCAAGCACGAGTGCGAGAAACGCTCGGTGCCGCTCTTCTCGACGCCGGCGATGTCGTCGACGTCGATCACGCGCACGACGTACTTCCTCGAGGAGACGATGGCGCCGAAGCTGACGATGCACTCGGGGCTTCTCGATGTCTACGGCATCGGCGTCCTGCTCCTCGGCGACAGCGGCATCGGCAAGAGCGAGTGCGCGCTCGATTTGATCTACCGCGGCCATCGCCTGATCGCCGATGACATGGTGATCATCAAGCGCCATCCGAATGATGTGCTGCTCGGCTATTCGAACGACCTGCTGCGCCATCACATGGAGCTGCGCGGGATCGGCATCATCGACATCAAGGATCTCTTCGGCGTGGCTTCGACAAGGGACGTGAAGCCGATCGATCTGGTGGTTCGCCTGGAGAAGTGGGTGGAAGGAACCGAATACGACCGCCTTGGGATCACCGGCGAGACCTTCGAGCTACTCGGCGTCTCCAAGCCATACGTCCGGCTCCCGGTTGCCTCGGGACGAAACCTCGCGCTCCTCGTCGAGATCGCCGCCCGCAATCACCTGATGAAACTGCAGGGTTACGACTCCGCCCGCGCCTTCCTGCAACGCATCGACGCTCAGATCGCCAAGACCGGCAATGCCGCATCCGACCTCCTGCCGCATTCGAATCCCGAGGAGATGACCAGCTCGAAGATGCGCAGCATGAATACGCGCATGCGGTTCCAGCCGGATGTACTGGATCGAACGCGCCGGCAGCGGTAGCGTGCCCTGGGAGCGCGGGCGTCTCGCCCGCTGTTGAGATTCGACATCTCTGTGAATTTGCGGGCGGGATGCCCGCGCTCACAGGAGCCTCACGATAGACTTCCGCAAAACATGCCTCGCCCCGAATACCTCGTCATCATCACCGGCCTCTCGGGCTCGGGGAAGAGTTACGTGCAGTCGACGCTCGAGGACGTCGGGTTTTACTGCTGCGACAACCTGCCGATCGAGCTGATCGAGCCGTTTCTGGAGGAGGTTGGTGCGCATGAGAATGCCGATCGCGTCGGCATCGTGGTCGACGTGCGGACGCACGATTTCGCCACCATCTTCCCGGCGTTTTATCGCGATCGGATTCAGAAACTGGTCGGACACGTCGTTTTGATCTTTCTCGAAGCGAGCGACGAAGTGTTGGCTCGGCGCTACTCGGAAACGCGCCGGCCGCATCCGCTGGCGAAGGATCAGCCGCTGATCGAAGCGATCGCCTCGGAGCGGGCAGCCCTGACCGAGGTCAAGTCGCTGGCAAACATGGTCCTCGACACCTCGCAATTCTCCGTGCACGAGCTCAAGGCCGAGGTCATGCGGCGCTTCGAGCTGAAGGACGAGAAAGTGACCATGCTGGTCACGATCGTCACCTTCGGCTTCAAGTACGCCATGCCGTACAACGTCGACCTGCTCTTCGACGTCCGCTTCCTGCCGAATCCGCATTTCGTCGAATCGTTGCGGCCGAAGACGGGACTCGATGCCGAGGTCGTCGACTATCTCGAGGCCCAGCCGGGATACGACATCTTCTACGGCAAGCTGCTCGACTTCGTGACCTACCTGCTGCCGGAGTATCAGAAAGAGATGAAGAGCTACCTCACGATCGGCATCGGCTGCACGGGCGGCAAACATCGCTCGGTGGCCGTCGGCCAGCGCTTGGCAGAGGATCTGGCCGAGCGCGGTTACGCCGTCGAAATCGTGCACCGGGACTGCAAGCGGTGATTTGGCCCTATCATTCGCCGCTGCAGAGGAGACTGGATTGATCGGTGCTTTGATCGTGACGCATGGGACGTTGGCGAATGAACTGCTCAACGCGGCCCGGAAAATTGAATCGACCGTCGGCGTAATTGAGGCGGTACCACTGGAGTGGACGGACACCGTCGACGAGGCGCGGGAGAAGATCCGCCTGGCCCTCGGCCGGATCGCCGAGAGCATCGGTGAGGGCCACGGCGTCATCATCTTCACCGACATGTTCGGCGGGACGCCGAGCAACATCAGCCTGTCGTTCCTGGAGAAAGATCGCGTGGAGATCATCACCGGGGTCAACCTGCCGATGGTCGTGAAGTTCGCCATGCTGCAGCAGGACGGCACTGACCTGACCGCGCTGGCGCACGTCATCAGCGAACGCGGCTCGAAATCGATCCGCGTCGCCTCCGATCTGCTTACCGCCGAACGCCGCGCCGGAGAGGCTTCGTGATGATCGAGCACGAGATCGAGATCAAGAACAAGCTGGGCCTTCACGCGCGCGCCGCCGCGAAGCTGGTGCACACGGCCGCGCGTTTCCGCTCCGACATCAAGATCCGCAAGGGCGACGAAGAGGTCGACGGCAAGTCGATCCTCGGCATCCTGCTGCTCGCCGCAGGCCGCGGCACGGTGATCACGATCAAGGCAAATGGTGGTGACGAAGCCGAGGCGGTGGAAGCGATCGAGAAGCTCATCGACGCGAAATTCGATGAAGTAGAATGACTTGCGGCTCGCGCTGAGCCGCATTCATGCTCACCGAAGGCACCGCCAGACTCGCCACCGCCTCCCGCAGCGCCATCCGCACGTACAAAGGGATCGGCGTTTCGCCCGGCATTGCCATCGGCCGCGCGGTCATCATCGAGCGGCGCGAGGCGGCCATCTACCGCGTTCCCATTCGCGATGACGAAGTACCGTCCGAGGTCAATCGGTTCCTCGAAGCGATCGAAAAGACGCAGGCGCAGCTCCACGATCTGAAGCAAAAGGTCAAGCGCTCGATGGGTGACGAGTACGCGCAGATCTTCGAAGCGCACGCCATGATGGTCAGCGACCCGTCATTTTCCGACAAGGTCAGTCAGAAGATCGAGTCGGAGCAGGTCAACGCCGAGTGGGCGCTCTCCGAGGTGCAGGAAGAGCTGCAGGCGCGCTTCCTCAGTTTCGACGACGTCTACCTGCGCGAGCGCGTCGCGGACGTGAAAGACGTCGCCGACCGCGTGCTCAAGAATCTGCAGGGCATCAGTCATCACGACGTCTCCGAGATCACGCACGACGTGATCATCCTGGCGGACGACCTCACGCCGTCCGACACGATTCACTTCAACCGCCGGCCGATCGTTGGGTTCGCCACCGAGGCGGGCGGGCGCACCTCGCACACCTCGATCATCGCCAAGTCGCTGTTCATGCCGGCGGTCATCGGCGTGCCGCGGCTGACGAAGGTCGTCGACAACGACGAGATGGTCATTCTCGACGGCTACGAGGGAACGGTGCTCGTCAATCCGACGCAGGCGATGATCGCCGAGTACCAGACCCGCGTGATCCGTCACGAAGAGGCGGAGCGGCGGCTGCTCGAGAATCGCGACCTCGAGGCGGTGACGAAGGACGATCGCCGCATCACGCTGCAGGCGAACATCGAGCTGGTGGAGGAGTTGAAGGATGCCATCCGCTTCGGCGCCGAAGGGATCGGGCTCTATCGCTCCGAGTTCCTCTACATTTCGAAATCGCCGCTGCTGCCGAACGAGGAGGAGCACTTCCTTCTTTACAAGGCGCTGGCCGAGGCGACGGCGCCGAAGTGGTGCGTGATCCGGACCTTCGACCTCGGCGGACGCAAGCTGGCGAAGGAAGTGATCGGCAGCAAGGAGAACAATCCGGTCCTCGGGCTGCGCGGTCTGCGACTGTGCATGAAGCACCGCGACATGTTCCGCACGCAGCTTCGCGCGCTGCTTCGCGCTTCGGCCTTCGGCAAGATCAAGATCATGTTCCCGGTGGTGACCAGCGTGCAGGAGCTGCGGCAAGTGAAGACGCTGGTGCGCGAACTGCGCGCTGAGCTCGACGCCGAGGGGATCGCCCACAATCCCGAGCTGCCGATCGGCATCATGATCGAGGTGCCGTCGGCCGCGATCATCGCGGACATTCTTGCCACCGAGTCCGACTTCTTCGCCGTCGGTACCAACGACCTCATTCAATATTCGCTGGCCATCGATCGCTCGAACGAGAACGTCAGCTATCTCTACGAGCCGCTGCATCCTGCGTTGCTGCGCCTTTTGAAGTTCGTTATTGACGCGGGACACAAAGCGGGGATCCCGGTCTCGCTCTGCGGCGAGATGGCGGCCGACCCGCTCTTTGCCGTCGTGCTCCTCGGCCTCGGGCTGGAAGTGTTCTCGATGAATCCGTCGTCGATTCCGGTGATCAAGAACATCGTGCGCTCGGTGCGCTACAAAGATTGCAAACGAATCGCCGAGGTGGCGCTGACGAAGAAGACGGCGCAGGAGATCGAGGAGTTCATCATCGAGAGCGTGGCCATGCGATTCCCCGAGGGGTTGGTCAACAAGCCGCAATGAGCGACGATCGCCACTTCGCAACCGCACCGGTCAAGCGCGTGCCGAAGCCGTGGGGTTACGAACTGATCTTCGCCAGGACGGAGCGTTACGTCGGCAAGATCCTGCACGTCAATCGCGGCGAGAGTCTCAGCCTGCAGTACCACGAAATCAAAGAAGAGACGCTCTTTGTTGTGTCCGGCGAGCTGAAGCTGACCATCGAAGTCGACGGCGACCGCCGCGAGTTGATTTTGAAGGCAGGGGAGGCGTTTCACATCACGCCGCGGATGATTCATCGAATGGAAGCGATCGAAGACACAGACGTTGCCGAGGTCTCCACGCCGGAGCTCGATGACGTCATCCGGCTCGACGATCGCTACGGCCGCACCGGCACGAACGCGCCATGAAACGGCTCATCACCATCGCGGTCTTTCTCGTTGCCGTCGCCGGCTTCGCCGACGACTCGCCGCTGGTCAAGGCGGCGAAAGCGAACAACGGCGGGACGAAAAAAAAGATCCCGAAGAAGGTGATCACCAACGCCGACGTGGCCAAGGGTTCGGGCAAGTCGTCCACTGCGCCGCCGGCCGCCGCCAAACCGGCCGTAGCGACCTCCACCGCGCCGCCGAAGGGATCGATCGCCGAACAGGACAAGCTTCTTCACGATCGCGCCGAGGCGCAGAAGCGCACCGACGTTGCACAGGCAAAGGTGGCCGATCTCGACAAGGAGCTCGATCGGCTCGAGCAGGCCTACTACGCCGAGAACGATCCGAACTATCGCGACAAGAACATCGCCGAGCGTTTCGAGCAGACGAAGAAGCAGCTGGAGACGGCCAGGAAAGAGCTGGCCGATGCCCGCGACGCGCTGGAGAAGCTGAAACCTTAACGCATGTCTTCGGGCCGTCGATCGATCACGAGATTACGCTGAGCCCGGTCACGCTCGAAAAGTCTCGATCATGGGTCACGAGGGCGTCCGCATTGATCGCGATCGCGCTTGCTACCTGGACCGCATCCGCGAGCTTGAGGCGAAACAATCCGCGCATACGTGCTGCACTCTCGGCGATGTCTGCGTCCATATCGATCACCTGCCATGACTCGAGAATGCTGCGATATCTGCGTGCCAGCATCTCCTCACCCGCAGCCAAGGGACCCGTCAGAACCTCGGCAATCGTGATCGTCGTCACAGCGAAGCGGACGTGGCCCGCGGCATGCGAATCGAAAATCGGTTCGAAGCGACGCCTGTATTTGGGATGGTCCTCGAGGAGGTAGATGATCGGCGCCGAATCGAGAACGACCAGCGCATCGAGCGGTAGCCGGGAAAGGTCTATCGGTGCCATTCGTCACGCAGGGAGCGGATCGTTCGCGCACTCGACTTTCCCCACAGACCGCGGCCAGTGCCTTTCAACGGGAGAAGCGGCTTCTGCCGCCCCTTCGCCGACAAGTGCTCGAGTGGAACGAGAGCCGCGACCGGACGACCGTGCCTCGTGATGATGGTGGACGTCCCCTTTTCTGCTGCTTCCAGCAGGGCCGGCATCTGATTTCGCGCTTCTTCAGCACCTTTGCGTGTTGTGTGACTCACAGCAGTCGTACTGTACAGAGCTGTACAGAAGTCTGTCAATCTGTCGCGTGGCACGGCCTAGCCGGCCAGCGCGCGCCGATACGCGCGGCGGATTTTCCAGAGGTCATGCAGCGCGCGGAAGAAATCGAGCGATTTCACTTTCGACCCCTTCACGTCATGCCAGCGCATCACCGGCAGTTCGTAGATCGCGCCGGCGACGGCATCGCGGCCGAGGCGCTCGACGTAGCGGGCGATGATCTCGACGTCGAAGACCCAGCGCGAGAGGAACGGCCGCGCGAAGACGTCACGAAGGGTGTCATTCATGCGAAACACTTTCGCGCCGCACTGCGTGTCGTAAACAGCCAGACCGAGGCTCGATGAGATGAGTGTCGCGCCGACGCGGCCGATGTAGTGGCGCGCTGGACGCCGGCTGATCTCGCGGCCGAGAAGCCGCACGCGCGCGCCCATCACGATCTGAATCTCCGGCCGCGTTTCGACGATCTTCAGAAAGCTCGGAAGCTCGCCGAGGGGAGTGGCAAGGTCGGCATCCCAGAAGCCGATGTAGCCGGCCTGCTGCTGCATGGCGGCGACAAAGCCGCGCCGAACCGCCTCCGCTTTGCCGCTGTTGCGCTCCAGGTTCAGGACGGCGAACCGTTTCGGATCGGAATCGCGCAGCGACTCCAGAAGGCGCAGGGTCCCGTCGCGGCTGCCGTCGTTGACGAAGAGAAAATCGACGTCATGACCGTCGATCGAAACACTCCGGAAAGCCTCGGCATCGAGGCGGTGCTCTTCGTTGTAACAGGGAACGACCAGGGTCAGGCGCGACACGCGCGCGCATTGTAGGGCGGCACGGCCGCCAGCGTCGATTGCCCGAGGCTCGGCCACGATACGATTCAAGGATGAAGGATTTCGATACGCGCAGCATCCCAACGACCGTTCACGGCCGATATCTCGTTCGGCAAGGTTCACCCGAACGGCTACTCGTCGGCTTTCATGGCTACGGCGAAACTGCCGATGTGCACATGTCCGAGCTCAGGCAAATCCCCGGCATCGAGCGATGGACGGTGGTGGCCGTGCAGGCGTTGCATCCGTTCTACATGAATCGCACAGGCGCCATCGTGGCGTCGTGGATGACCAGCCTCGATCGGGAGCTGGCCATCGAAGACAACCGTGCCTATGTCCGCGCGATCGTTGAGCAGTTCCCGCCGCCGCGCCAGCTGGTCTTCCTCGGTTTTTCGCAGGGCGTGGCCATGGCCTATCGCGCAGCTGCCGGCTCCCAGGCAACCGGCGTGATCGCCCTCGGCGGCGACGTTCCGCCGGAGCTGTTCGATGCGCCGCTCCAACTCCCGCCGGTTCTCATCGGTCGCGGAACGCGCGAGGAGTGGTACACGGCAGACAAACTCGAGAACGACGTGAAGCGGCTCTCGGAGGTCACGGAAGTCAGCACGTGCATCTACGACGGCGGTCACGAATGGACGGGAGAGTTTCGCGAAGCCGCGGGTCGATTCCTCAGTGCCTGACCGAGCGCCGGCGAGCGGCATCGTCCTTTGAGGCGATCTGCACCCACCACGTTCCCCATCGATCGAATCCGCCCGAGGGCGTGGCGGCGTACTCGTCGATCGTCCAGAAGTCGGTGTCGTTGACCGGATCGACGCACGCGGTGCTGTAGTCGCCCCAGCGGTTCGAGGTCGAAAAGACTTTGGCGTACGACGCTTCGCCGCTCTTGTAGATGACCGGCGCCGGCGGGGTCGTCGCCAGGCTGCCGGCCTGACCGTACGCGAAATACGCGGAGGGGAAGGTCGTGGCGCTGAGCCGCGTGCCGGAGATGACGACCGCGTTCTTCACATTCACCGCGATGCTCGGGAAGGTGTAGAAGATCGCACCCGACGGATCTTCGAGCACGCCGCGTTGAATGAGCGCGCCGGACGGCGTGACCTGCCACCATTGCGCGGCCGCCCGGGTTGGCGCGTCCGCAGGGACGAAAATCGTCTGCACGGCCCAGATCGATCCGTTGCGGAGAACAGGGGAGAGGATTCGGTCGTCGCCGGCGGCGATCTTCTGCGCCGTTCCCGATTGTGGGGCGAAGTCGTCGCTGCCGGGTCCGGCGGCGGTCCACAGCGACGGCGTGCTGATGAAGGCAATCGGCGTCGCACCGGATGACGACGCCGAGTAAAGGCGGATGTAGCCAAGACCGCCGGAGTTGCCATTCCATCGCTGCACCAGGTACATCGGCGAGCCCGCGTCGAACGAAACAACCGGCGCGAGGCCGCCGCCGTTGACGCCGGAATTGATCAACGTATAGCCGGTGCCGGGATCGGCCTTGTTCAGGATCAGGACCGATCCCTGGACGAATTTGCTGTCGGAGATCGCATAGTCGTTGAGCGAAACGACGATGTTCGAATCGTTGAACCCGAGCTGCGGAAAGTCGAACCAGACCGAGGCCGGCGCCTCGAAGCGGTAGAGATCCCAAAGCCCGAGTGGATCGCCGGTCTTCGAAACGCCGAGGGCGAGAGCCGATCCTGTTGGTTGCGCGGAGGAGTTGATCCTCTGATCGGTCGTGGCGCAGATCATCCAGCGTCCGGTGCGCGGGTCGTAGGCGATGTGCGGATCGAAGACGCGGCCGCCATTCCGCACGTTCTCGAAGAACGTGCGCAGCGACGTCGTCAGCAGCTCGTTGCCGGTCCGGTCCTGAAAGCGGATCTGCGTGTTCAGCGCGACGGCAAGGTGATTCCGTCCGACCGCTCCGCTCGTGTCGGGCGGAACCGTGCCGTTGTTGTCGTTCAGCGCCAGAAAGGTGCGAACGATCGAGGCACTCTCCGGAACCGGAGCGAGTTGCGGAAACGTGTTCAGCGGCTCCGGCGTGTGAGCCCGCCGCGCGAAGGCAGCCGGCACCGGCAGGTGATCGGGGAGTGGCATCGGCGGCGGATCGATTTCATCACTCTCCACCTCCGGCGCCGAATCGCGGTGCGCGCGAAGATCGATGGTCGACACCTTCGCCGCCCGATCGATGACGCGGACCGACGGCTCCTGGGCGGTGCCATTGACGGCCGCCAGGAAAAAGGAGCAGGTCACGACCAGCCGTAATCCCTTTGACATGAACGGCCGAATGATACGCTCACTGACTAGTCAACAAGTTGACCAGTCAGCGCAGTGACCTCGGCGCGAGGGATGACAAGGCACTCCTAAGTTGTTCTTGCTGCGTCTGATGTCCGACCGATTCGAACGACTCAAAGCGCGGCTCAAGGAGCTGCCCGACCGCCCCGGCGTCTACATGCACAAGAACGCCGAAGGGGAGGTCATCTACGTCGGCAAGGCCAGAAACCTCAAGAATCGCGTGAACTCTTACCTGGTCGGCCGTGGCGCCCGCGACAGCAAGACCATGTCGCTGATCAACGAGATCGAGACCATCGACTTCGTCACCACGAACAACGAGCTCGAGGCCATCCTGCTCGAGAACAACCTCATCAAGTCCAACCAGCCGCGCTACAACATCCTCCTTCGCGACGACAAGAGCTACCCGTACATCAAGGTCACGATGTCCGAGGATTACCCGCGGGTCGTCTTCACGCGTCGGCTTGATCGGAAGAAGGGCGATCTTTTCTATGGCCCCTTCTTCGCCGGCACGGCCCGGCGCCTGCTCAAGCTGGTCGCCGATCAGTTCAAGCTGCGCAGCTGCGATCTCGACATCACTATCGGCAGGAACGCCCTCCCGCGTCCCTGTCTCTACTACGACATGCACCAATGCCTCGGGCCGTGCGTGGTCGGCCTGACCACGCCGGAGCTGTACCGCGAGATGGTGGACGACGTGGTGCTCTTTCTCGGCGGGAAGACCAACGAGCTGCAGAGCCGCCTGACCCAGCGCATGTACAGCGCCGCCGAGGCCGAGAACTACGAGATGGCCACGTACTATCGCGATCTCGTGCGCACCGTGGAGCGCGTCCAGGCCGAGCAGCAGGTGGCGTCGGCCGAGGATGAGGATGCCGACGTCTGGGGCCTCTACGAGGATGGCAGCGACGTCGCCGTGCAGCTCTTCGTCATCCGCGACGGCAACGTGGTCGATCGGCGCGAGCTGTTCTGGGAGAAGGTCGACGTCTACCAGCCGACCTACTTCCTCGGCGAGGTGCTACAGCGCTACTACCAGGACAACCTATTCATCCCGCGCGAGGTGCTCATCCCGTTCGAGGTCGAGGAGTGCGACCTGCTGACGGCCTGGCTCACCGAACAGGCCGGCCGCAAAGTGGCCTTGCGCGTGCCGCAGCGCGGCAGGGGAGTCGATCGGATCGAGCTGGCCAACCGGAATGCCCGGCTCTCCCACGAGTCGCGCTTCCGCAAATCGACGCAGGACCGGCTGCAGATCGCTGCACAGAAACTTGGGCAGATTTTGGGCTTCGACAGAGAGATGACCCGCATCGAGTCGTTCGACATCTCCAACATCCAGGGGACCGACTCGGTGGCCGGAATGGTGGTCCTGGACCGCGGGAAGTTCGACAAGAAGCAGTACCGCGTCTTCAACATCAAGACGGTCGAGGGAGCGGACGACTTTCGGTCGATGGCCGAGGCGGTCGACCGGCGCTACCGGCGCCTGCTGGACGAAAACAAGTCGTTGCCGGACATGATCCTGATCGATGGCGGCCGCGGCCAGCTCAACGCCGCGCTGGCGGCGCTGAACAAGCTCGGCATCGAAGAGATCCCGATTGCTGGCCTGGCCAAGCGGGAGGAGGAGATCTACGTTCCCGATCGCGAAGAGCCGATCCGCCTCGAGAAACGCGATCCCGCCCTGCAACTGCTGCAGATGGTCCGCGATGAGACGCACCGCTTCTCCGTCTCCTCGCACCGGCGTCGTCGCTCGAAACGAACGCTGCACAGCGCGCTCGACGACATGCCGGGCATCGGCGAGAAGCGCCGCCGCCTTCTCTTCGAGCGCTTCGGCAGCGTGTCCGGCGTCCGCCAGGCCTCGGCGCAGGATCTGGTCAACGTGCTCGGACGAAAAGTGGGGCAGACGCTGTACGACGAGCTGCATGGTTAACGGCTGCCGGCTCTCAGCTGTCGGGAAAAAAGTGCATGCGATAATGCCGAGCCGTGGCTGACAGCCGAGAGCCGGCAGCCGACAGCAAGGGGTGGGAAACAATGAGCTTCGAAGGCGAAATCGGCGAGATCGATCTGATTCAGCGGCTCGTCGAGCTTGGAGGCGAGCAGTTCACCGGTGCGATTCGCTTCGAGAGCGACGGCATCATCAAGATCGTCTACTTCAAGGGCGGCGACGTCCTTTCGGCATCGACGAACGACCGCACCGACGCCATCGACGAGATCCTGCTCCGCGCGAACAAGGTCTCCCGCGAGCACGTGAAACAGGCGCTGGCCAAACGCAAAGAGAGCGAGACCCTCGGCGATGCGCTGCTCGGACTCGGCTTTATCACCCGCAAGGAACTGACGTGGGCCCGCCGCGTCCAGGTCATCGGCGTCCTCCGGTCGATCATCGGCTGGAAGACCGGCTCGTACACGATCGTCGCCGATTACCTTCCGAAGCGCGAAGAGGGGACGCTCTTTCCGCTGGCGCAGATCATCGTCGAGCTGGTGGTCACCGACAACGACCGCTCGAAGTCCGAGCAGGCAATGGACAGCGGCAACGCCATTTTCGAGAAGGCCGCGAACTTCGACGACGCCTTCCGCCGCCTCGGCCTGAACGAGGACGCCGAGCAGATCGTGGCCCAGATCGACGGCAACAGCAGCGCGGCCGAGGTTGCCGGGAGATCAGGCAAGGAAGTCTTCAATGTCTACAAACTGCTGGAGGCGCTGCGAGCCCTGCACCTGCTGAATCGCGCCGATAAACCTCCAGCAGAACATGAGGTTTACGCCCCGTCGCCCGCAGCCGCTGAGTGGGACGTCGAGAACCCCGACTTCACCCTTGACGACGTCGCACCGGCCGCGGCCCCGCCTGCGATTGACCATTGGGCTCCCGCAGCGGAGAGCGCCACGATGGAGATCCCTGTGGTCAACGCGTTGCCCGCCTGGGATTCCCCGGCGCCTGGCCCGAAGCCGCCATCCCATTCCGTCTGGGACGAATCGGCAGACGACGATGCCTTCACCGGCACGGAGATCGCGCCGCCGCCATTGGCACCGGCAGCCGAGCCGCAGTGGGGCTTCGACGACGCGCAGATCGAGGCCGCCCGCCGCGCAGCGGTGCCGGTACACGGAGCGGACTCGGTACCCACCTCCGTTGACGCGCCTGCGATGAAGCCGCCCAAATCTCGCAGCCGCCTCGGCCTGCTTCTCGCCGTTCTCGTGGTCCTGATAATCGCTGGCGGTGCCTACCCGGCCTGGCTCTGGTGGCAGGATCGCAACGCGCCGGAGCCGGTCGTCGTTCGTCCCGCTCACAAACCGCCCAAACTTCATCCGCCAGTCGTTCCCACGGCGACCGTGCCGGCCGCAACGGTCGCAACAGGAACGGTTCCGGCGGCTACGACGACCCAACCCCCTCCAACGACGACCGTGGCAACGACGACAACCGCCAAGCCGGAACCGGTGCACGCGCCGGTGACCACCACCACCCATCCTCTTGTCGTCCGTCCGGCGAGCGTCGCCGCGACGCCGCAGCCACCCACGCCAAGCAACTCCGGCACCCGTCTTCAGCGCACATCTCAGGGCGCGACGATCACCAACACGCAGCAGCCGACGGCGACCTCCGACGCTCTTCGCGCCAGGTACGACAGCATGGCCCGCGACTTTGCGGCGCAGCCGGGCGGCACCTACACCGTCCAGTTCGAGCTCGTTTGCGAGACCGCGTCGGTTACGCGCGCGATCGCCGAGGCGGGATCGAAGGTGTGGTTCGTCCCGATGAGCTACCGCGGCCGGCCGTGCTATCGCGTCTTCTGGGGCCGGTACGACAGCAGCGCGGAGGCCGGCGTCGCAGCGAAGCAACTGCCGGCCGGGCTCGGGGCAACACCGGTCGTCGTCAAAATCCCACGCTGATGATCTCCCTGCTCCTCACGTCGGCCGGATTGGGCCTCGGCGCGGGCATCAACGCCTACGCCACGCTCCTCGTCTTTGGCCTCGTGGCCCGCTGGCAGCCGGGCATCTTCCACGACGAACTGGCGCGCTTTTTTGCCTCGACGCCGGTCTTGCTCGTCGTGGTGGTCCTCTATCTCGTCGAATTCGCAGCCGACAAAGTGCCGACCGTCGATCATGTCTGGGACGTCATCCACACGCTGATCCGTCCCGTGGCCGGGGCGCTGGTGGCGTGGGCCGCGGTCTCGGACCGGATCCCGCACGGTGCGGTGATCCTGGCTTCGATCATCGCCGGCGGAGCGGCCCTCGGATCGCACGCCACGAAAGCCACCGTGCGCGCCGTCAGCACGATGACGACGGCTGGTCTCGGGAACCCGGTTCTCTCGCTGCTCGAGGATGGATTCGCCTTCATCAACGCCGCCATCGCCATCTTTCTCCCGGGCCTCGTGATTGTGACGCTGGTGACGATTGCAGTGCTGTTCCTGTTGGTCCACCGCCGCCTGCGCCGCGTCCGGTCATGAGCTGGGTCATCGACGGGAACAATCTCCTCGGCCGCGCCGGCGCCTCGCGCGATGCCGCCGGCTCCAAGCGCCAGCTGATCCGCGCCCTGGCAAACTTCGCCCGCGCGAAGCGGACCAAGGTGGCCTGCTACTTCGACGGCTCCGAGCCGGAGCACTTCGGCCGGCACCTCGGCAGCGTGAGCGTCATCTTCAGCGGCGCGCGCCCGGCCGACGACTTGATCGCGAAGAAGGTCGCCACCGGCAGCGGCTGGAAGGTCGTCACCGCCGATCGCGCGCTGGCCGCGCGTATCCAGCGGCGGCAGGTCGAGGTCGTCGATCCCGGCGGCTTCATGGCCGAGCTGGAGAGTCTGCCGCAAGGGGAGGAGCGCGTCGCCGGCGAGGAGTGGCTGGCGTATTTTTCCGACCCGAAAAACCGGAACGTATTTTGATGTCGGCGCGCCGACATTGATTGTAAGCGACTGAAACAGCAACAATTTAACGCCATCTATTTGCGAATGCCGGAATGGCCGGACTCCCTGCGTGTTACGCCTCACCGTGTGGAGTGGACCGGAGGATCGCGGCGCCGCAAGGCGTCGAGGAAAGTCCGAACTCTCACGGGCAGCAGGCTGGCTAACGGCCAGGCGCGGCGACGCGACGGAAAGTGCAACAGAGAACAGACCGCCGATCGCCTCGAGCCGCAAGGCAAGAGGAGGAGGCAAGGGTGAAACGGTGCGGTAAGAGCGCACCGCGCCCCACGCGAGTGTGGGCGGCAAGGTAAACCCCCTGCGGAGCAAGACCAAATAGGGAAGTCATGGAGCCGCCCGTCTCCGCTATGAGCTTCCGGGTAGGTTGCTTGACCACCGCGGCAACGCGCGTGGCAGACGAATGATCTTCACCTCCCGCTTCGGCGTGAGGAACAGAATTCGGCTTACAGGTCCACTCCACACGCTTTGACACTTTCTGCCATTTGCGCAGACAACGAGCGGCGCTTCGCAGCCATCTCCTCTCGCGCGATCTTCAGCACCGTCCTTGCTATCTTGCACGCGATGCTCATTCGTCCTCGCGTACTGCCTCGCAACGGACATGTCGTCATCCTCGCCATCGCAGGGCCCTCCGAGATGCCTCGCATCGAGGAGGCAGCGCGCAGGCTCGAAGGACGGGGACTCCGGGTCACTCTCGCCAGCAACATCGATCATCGCCATCGCGGCTACCTCGCCGGCGATGATGACGAGCGCGCCGAACAGCTTAACCATTACTTGAGGTCTGACGACGTCGATGCTTTCTTCTTCGCCCGAGGCGGCTACGGTGCCATGCGCATCCTCGACCGCGTCGACTACGACGCCATCATCGCCAACCCGCGCCCGATCATCGGATTCAGCGACGTCACCGCCCTTCACCAGGCCATCGCCGCGAAATGTGGCGTCGGTACCTTTCACGGACCGATGGTCAACCTCGACTGGTTCGAGGGCCTCTCGCCAGACATCGAAGACTGGTTCTGGTCGATGCTCTCCGGCGAGGCGCCGCTGACGCGCCAATTCGGACCGGACAACATCGTCTTCGAAGGCGAGGCCGAGGGCGTCCTCTTCGGCGGTTGCCTCTCGCTCATCACCTCGCTCACCGGCACGCCCTACGATTTCTGGATCGACGACGGCATCTGGTTTTTCGAAGAGGTCGATGAGTCGGTCTATCGCCTCGACCGAATGTTGACCCACCTTAGGCTGTCCGGTAGACTGAAAAAAATCCGAGCTGTGGTTATCGGGACGTTGAAAGACTGCGGCACCGACGCGGAAATCGCGGCGCTGCTGCACGAATTCTTCGCCTTCAGCAACATTCCGGTCATACGCGATCTGCCGTTCGGCCATCAGGGCAACAACCTCCTGATGCCGATCGGCCGAGTCGCACGCGTCAGCACCCGGGACTGCACGCTCACACTTGTAGAACCGGCGGTCGCGCCATGAAAACCGTATTCAAAACGACCGGCGGAAAGGACCCGGTGAAGGACTCCTCCAGTATCTACGCCGCCGGCGACGTGATCTTCCGCCAGGGAGACCTCGGCACCGAGATGTTCATCATCCACGAGGGTGAGGTGAACATCGTCAAGCACATCAACGGCGAGTCGCACGTCCTCTCGCATCTCGAAAAGGGCGATTTCTTCGGCGAGATGGCGGTGCTGGAAAGCGTCCCGCGCACCGCCGACGCCATCGCCGCCACCGACGTCCGTGCCCTGGCCATCAACGGCGCCCGCTTCGACGAGATGCTCCGGAAGAACCCCGAGGTCGCGGTCAGGATCATCAGGAAATACTCGAAGCGGTTGAGGGAAGCGAACACCCTGCTGGAGCGCCTGGTCGGACGCGAGGTCGACAGCGAACACGGCTCGCTCGATGCCACCCGGAGCGCGCCGCCCGAGATTCACCACCGCCATCGCCTGGTCGACGTCACCACCGGCACCGAGTTCTTCTTCAGCAAAGGTGACGAGACCACCATCGGCCGCGCCGATCCGGTGACCGGCATCCTGCCCGACATCGATCTAACCCCTGTAGACGCCAATCGTTCCGTTTCCCGCCGCCACGCCAAGATCATTCGCAGCGGCCACGACTACTGCGTGCTCGAGGAAGTGGGGACGGTCAACGGCACCTACGTCAACGAGCAGCGCATCCCCACAGGAATGCCGGTGACCATCCACAACGGAGACGCCATCAAGATCGGCCTGATCGCGATGAAGGCGCTCTTCGACTGACGTCTACGAACCGTAGAACTCGTCCGCGTACGGCACAATAGAGACGTGACGATCACCGTCGAGGCTCCCGTCCGCGCGCTGCCCGGCGCCGGACCGAGCCGCGCCAAACAGTTGGAGGAAGCCGGACTGGCCACCGCCGGCGATCTCCTCTATTACCTGCCGTATCGCTACGAAGACCGGCGCCACCCGGTGCATATCTCCGATGTCGGCCGCCACGTCGATACTCCGATTCTCCTGCGTGGCAAGGTGATGTCCGCGGCCATGCACATCACCCGCTTGCGGCGGATGAAGGTCTTCGAAGTCGTGCTCGAAGACGGTACCGGCGCGGTGAAGCTGGTCTGGTTCAATCAGGGATTTCTCTCCGATCAGATCAAGCGCGGCGACCGGCTGTCGATTTTCGGTGCGCCCAAGATCTCGTCGTACGGCCAGCTTCAGATCGAGAGCGCCGACTGGGAAAAGTTCGAGGGCGACGACGAAGCCGATGGCGCCATCGTTCCCATCTATTCGAAAGTCGGCAACATCCCGCCGAAGGCGCTGCGCCAGATCATCGGCGGCGCGCTGTCCGCCCTTCCGACGCTCGACGATCCGCTCCCGCCGGAGCTTCGCAAGCGGCTGGGCGTCATCGACCTCGCGCCCGCGCTCGAACAGATTCACCGTCCGCCGCAGCTCGATGCCGCGTTTCAAAGCCGCCGTTCGCGCGCGCACGTTCGCATCATCCTTCAGGAGTTCTTCACGCTGCAGCTGGCGCTTCGCGTCCGCCGCGCCAGCGAAGAGGTGAAGAGAAAAACGAGGAGGATCACCATCGACGACGATCAGCGCGCCGAGGTGAAGAGGATCCTGCCGTTTCGACTGACGAAGGCGCAGAAGCGCGTGCTGAAGGAAATCGCCACCGACCTGCAATCGGAGAGGCCGATGTATCGACTCCTCGAAGGCGACGTCGGCAGCGGAAAGACCATCGTCGCCCTCATCGCCGCCATCATCATGATCCGCAACGGGCACCAGGTGGCGCTGCTCGCGCCGACGGAGATTCTGGCCGAGCAGCATTACCAGCGAATCCGTCAACTAGTTGACGATTCGATCGTGGTGGCCAAGGCCACCGGCTCGATGACGGCGGGCGAACGGCGCACGTTTCTGGCGGCGCTTCGCGATGGCTACATCCAACTCGTCGTCGGCACGCACGCGCTCCTCGAGGATCGCGTCGTCTTCAAGTCCCTCGGACTGGCCATCGTCGACGAGCAGCATCGCTTCGGAGTCGAACAGCGCCAGCGCCTCTTCGCAAAGGGCGACACGCCCGACATCCTGGTCATGACCGCCACGCCCATCCCGCGCTCGCTGGCGCTGGCGATGTACGGCGATCTCGAGCTCTCGGTCATCGACGAGCTTCCGCCGGGTCGCCAGCAGATCAAGACCGCGGTCCGCCTGCCGGCCCAGATCGAGCGCGTCTACCATTTCATCGATACCGAGATCTCCGCCGGCGCGCAGGTCTACATCGTCTATCCGATCATCGAGGAGTCGGAGAAGTCGAACCTCAAGCCGCTCACGGCCGGCTTCGAAGCGACGAAGCAACGCTTCCCCAACCGCCGCATCGCCATGATGCACGGCCGGATGAAGGCCGAGGAAAAAGAGGAGACGATGCAGCGCTTCAAGCGCGGCGAGATCGACATCATGGTCTCGACCACGGTCATCGAAGTCGGCATCGACGTCGCCAACGCCTCGCTGATGCTGATCATCGATGCCGACCGTTTCGGCCTCTCGCAGCTCCACCAGCTTCGTGGCCGCGTCGGACGCGGCACGCGCCAGTCATACTGCGTGCTGGTGTCAGACAAAGAAAAGGATCGCCTCACTCAGTTCGCCAAGACGCTGAACGGTTTCGACCTCGCCGATCTCGATCTCAAGCTCCGCGGCCCCGGCGAGCTCCTCGGCACCAAGCAATCCGGCGCCCTCCGCTTCCGCTTCGGCCACGTCGTCCGCGACTACGAATTGATGGAGAAGGCGCGCGACTTGGCCATCGACATTCTCGAGAAGGAAGGATTGGCGAAGGCGCAGAAGGTTGTGCGGAAGCTCCTCGGTGTCCCGGTTCCGGCGACGGTGAAGGATTAGAATGTCTGGCCATGACTAACCTTCTCGATGAGGCCTATGCAGTTGCGAAGGAACTCCCTGAAGAAGAGCAGCAAGCGATTGGTGCCGTGTTATTTGAGGAGATGGAAGCGGATCGGCGTTGGGAAGAGCTCTTAGCGCAGCCTTCCGATGTAATCGAGCGCATGGCTGAACAGGCGCTCGAAAACCATCGCCTCGGCAAGACGCTTCCGCTCGACCCCGATACATTGTGAAGTCGCACATCGATCCGGAGTTTCGAAAACGCTTCGCTGCACTACCGCCAGAGATTCGAGCGCAGGCGCGAGCTGCCTTCCGTCAGTTTCAGGCCAATCCTCGGCATCCTGGACTTCATTTCAAACGTACGAAAGGATCGAGCCATCTTGTCGCCGCGCGGGTGGGACGCGTCTACCGAGCGCTCGGCACCCTTACTGCGAGTGACGAAGTGGTCTGGTTCTGGATCGGTCCGCACGATGAATACGAGAAGGTTCTGAAATCGATGTCGTAGTCATTTGCACCAAACCACATCTGCTAGACTGCGCCGTCCTGAAAACGCGCGCGTGCTGCGAAGCGGTGCGAATCGCGCGAAATCCTCATCGAGCCACGAGTCAGCATTGAGCCACGCACCCCAGTACGTCCTCAGCGGCCTTCGACCTACGGGCCGCGTCCACCTCGGCAACTATTTCGGCGCGGTCCGGAACTGGGTCCGTCTTCAGGACCTCTACGACTGCTACTACTTCGTCGCAGACTGGCATGCGCTCACCTCGGACTACGCCGACACGTCGAAGATCACGCAGGCGACCTTCGATGCCGTCGCCGACTGGCTTGCCGCCGGACTCGATCCGGCCAAGGCCACGATCTTCATCCAGTCCGAGGTCAAGGAACATGCGGAGCTGCACCTGCTGCTTTCGATGATCACGCCCCTGCCGTGGCTCGAGCGCGTTCCGACCTTCAAAGATCAGCAGGCGCAGCTCGAAGACAAGGACCTGAATACCTACGGCTTCCTCGGGTACCCGCTCCTGCAAACCGCCGACATCATTATTTATAGGGCGAACTTCGTTCCGGTCGGCGAGGACCAGGCTTCGCACCTGGAGTTCTCGCGCGAGGTCGTGCGCCGCTTCAACAACTTCTTCGGCGATGTTTTCCCGGAGCCGCAGCCGCTCTTCACCGAAACGCCGAAGGTACCGGGCCTCGACGCCCGGAAGATGTCGAAGTCGTACAAGAACACCATCGGTCTCACCGCCAGCGCTGACGAGATTCGCGAACTGGTGATGACCATGTTCACCGACCCGAACCGCATCCGCAAAAAGGATCCGGGCAATCCAGACATCTGCAACCTGTTCCAGTTTCACAAACTCTTCTCGAACGAGGAGACGGTCACGCGCGTCGATCGCGAATGCCGCACGGCGGTGATCGGCTGCGTCGAAGACAAGAAGCTGCTGGCCGAGATCATGATCGAATCGCTGCGTCCCATCCGCGAGAAGCGGGAGGAGATCGATCGCAATCCCTCGATCGTGTGGGACGTGCTGCGCGAAGGCAACCGCAAAGCCCGCGAGCGCGCGCAGCAGACCATGCAGCTCGTGCGCGACGCCATCAAAATCAACTACTCCGGACTCCGATGACGACGATGGCGAATGAAAAGAACGCTGAGAGCGCTGAGAAAGAGCTCGCGGTCACCCAGCCCGCCGACGACCGTCCCGCCGACGAGCAGGATGAAAGCTCCGGCGCGCTCAAAGTCACCCTGCCGTCCTTTCACGGACCGCTCGACCTGCTGCTGCACCTCATCAAGCAGCACAAGATCGACATCTACGACATCCCCATCGCCCTGATCACCGAGCAGTACAACGGTTACCTCGACACGATGGAGCAGCTCAGCCTCGACGTCGCTGCCGACTACATCTACATGGCGGCGCTGCTGATCCACATCAAGTCGAAGATGCTGCTGCCTCACGATGAGGAAGCGGAGATCGAAGATCCGCGCAAGGAGCTGGTCGACCGGCTGCTCGAATACCAGCGATTCAAGGCCGTCGCCGAATCGTTCGCCGAGCTCGACGTTCTGCGCATGGGCGTCTGGCCGCGGCCGGCTACTCCCATTCCCGGCACCGACGCCTCGGAGATCGACATGAGCGAAGTCGGCCTGTTCGATCTCATCGATGCATTCCGATCCGCCCTCAATCGTTACAAGCAGAACCACCCGCAGGCCATCGAGCTGAAGCGGATGGTGCACAAAATCTCCGACAAGATGCGCGAGCTGTACAACACGGTGATCGAGAAATCGCCGATCCGCCTGCAGTGGTTTCTGGAAGGGCGCGACCGCAATGAACTGATCGCCATCTTCCTTGGCACGCTGGAGCTGGTGCGCCTCGGCGGCATCTCGCTCAAACAGAGCGCGAACTTCGGCGAGATCCTGATCGGCAAAACGGACAAGACCATCGACGAAGAGCAGTTCGCGGTATTCGATAATTCGTAAGGCGAATCCAACACATGGCAATGGAACCATCAGAACTACGGGCCGCACTCGAGGCCATCCTCTTCGTCAGCAACGAGCCGGTGAAACTCGACGAGCTCGCCGAAGCGTTTGCGGACGAGGGGAGAGAAGCGGTGGTGGCCCAACTCGAAGAGATCAAGCGCTCGCTCGACGATCACCTCGGCGGATTCATGCTCGAACAGACCGCCGGCGGCTGGCGCCTGGCCACGCGCGCCGAACACGATCCCATCCTCAAGAAATACTTTGCGAAGAAAGGGGAGAACCGTCTCTCCATCGCCGCGCTGGAGACGCTCGCCATCGTCGCCTACCGTCAGCCGATCACCGCGCCGGAAGTGTCGGAGATCCGCGGCGTCAACTCCAACCAGACCATCCGCACGCTGCTGGAACGGCGCATGATCCGCGTGGCCGGACGCAAGAACGTCGTCGGCAGTCCGTTTCTCTATCGCAGCACGCGCGAGTTTCTGGTGCACTTCGGACTGAACGACATTCGCGACATGCCGCGGCTCGAAGAGTTCGGCGATCTGATCGGCGAACAGATCAACGAGGATCTCGTTCTGGCCATCGAATCGACGCCGATCGCGGAAGGAGTCGAGGTGCCACTCGAACAAGGCGAGCAGATCGACGACGCCCTCAACGCGGAGTTGAGCGCGGGCGATGAAGGCGCGTCGAATGAAAACGCCGACAGCGAAGACGCGCAGCCCGCGATGAACGAGGTACAATCCGGCGTCGTCAACGATCAATCAGAGTGATGCAACAAGAGCGATTGCAGAAGATCATCGCCCACGCCGGCGTCTCGTCGCGACGTGAAGCAGAGGCGATGATCAGGGAGGGACGCGTCACGCTGAACGGACGCGTCGTCACCGAGCTCGGCACGCGTGCCGATCCCGATCGCGATCACATCAAGGTCGACGGCAAGCTGATCACCAAAGCCGAGCCGCATCGCTACATCCTCCTCTACAAGCCGAAAGAAGTGATGACCACGGTCGAAGACCCGCAGGGCCGCCGCACCGTCATCGACCTCGTGCGCGGAATCCGCGAGCGCATCTATCCCGTCGGCCGTCTCGATTTTCATTCCGAGGGATTGGTGCTGCTGACCAATGACGGCGAGCTGGCGTTCAAGGTGTCGCATCCGACGCACGGCTCGGTGAAGACCTACAGCGTCAAAGTGCGCGGCGTGCCCGAAGAGCGGCTGGTCGACAAACTCCGCCGCGGCATCACCATCGACGGCAAGCGCACGCTCCCGTGCGACATCGAGCGCATGCGCACCACCGGCAAGCGCGACGACGAAGGCAACAGCTGGTTCGAGGTCAAACTGCGCGAGGGCCGCACGCAGCAGATCCGCAAGATGTTCCAGGCCGTCGGCCATCCCGTCTCCAAACTCCGCCGCGTTGCCATCGGCCCGATCTCCGATCCCAAACTCACTCCCGGCGTCTGGCGCGAGCTGACCAAGCACGAAGTGAAGATGCTGGAGACGATGAAAGAGGCGAAGAAGCCCGCCAAGCGCCGCATCGCCGCCGGCCCGGCATCGCGCAAGAAACCGGCAAAGGCAGCGAAGCGTCCGACCGCGGCCAAGCGCTCGGCAGCAGCACGGCCGAAGACGCGAACGGCGCCGGCACGCACGTCCACGCGCCGCACACCGTCCCCCCGTCCGGCCACTCCGCGCGCCAAAACGACGACCAGCAAATCCACCGGCGGCAAGAAAGCCCCCGTCCGCCGCGCCGGCGCGCGCCCGTCGCGCAGCAGCGCGCGGCGGTAACAGCTGTTCCTGCGCAATGAGAGGAATGGTCTCACACGTAGTAGACGTGCCTATCGGGAGACCGATGTGGCACAGACACTCTTGTCTGTGCGAGGACTTGCTACGAATGCCGATGCCAAGTCTTTGCAGGCGCGTACCTTCTGACGGAGCACAGACAGGAGTGTCTGTGCCACATCGTCCCCGGCTTACGACGAGAATGCGGGGGGAGCGATCATGACCCCCCCCCAAATCATCGCCATCGACGGCCCCTCCGGCGTCGGCAAGACCACCACCAGCCGGCTCGTCGCGCGCGAGCTTGGACTTCCGCACATCGACACCGGCGCCATGTACCGCGCACTTGCGCTCGCCGCGACGCGGGAGGGCATCGGCACGCGCGATGAGAAAAAGCTCGAGGAGCTGGCCTCACGCGTCCGCATCGACTTCATCCCCGGCGAAACGCCGCGGGTCCTGCTCAACGGCGACGACGTCACCGCACTCATCCGCACGCCGGAGATGAGCATGGCCGCCAGCAACGTCTCCGCGGTGCCGGCCGTGCGGCGCGTGCTCGTCCGGCTGCAGCAGGAGCTCGGGCGCCGCAGCGGGGGAGTGCTCGAAGGGCGCGACATCGGGACCAAGGTCTTTCCCGAGACGCCGTACAAATTCTTCCTCACCGCCCGTCCCGAGATTCGTGCCCGGCGGCGATGCGACGAACTGCTGGCGAAAGGGGAGCCGGTGCCCTACGAAACCATCTTGGAGGCCACCATCGCTCGCGACGAGCAGGACTCCAATCGCAGTGACTCGCCTCTCCGGTACGACGACTCCTACACCGTCATCGACACCTCGGACCTGACCATCGAGGAAGTGATCGCGAGGATCGTCGGAGCCGTCCGTGCGGGGACGCCCGTAATTCCTTGACTCCTCTCCAGCCTCGCCACTAAACTCCGCATTTCGACTAGTATCAACAATTTACGCCATGCTGCTCCTTCCGGGCGGATGCGCCCGAAATCCAGGAGGTATCCCGGTTCATGCCGTCGAGTGACGATCCGAACAACCTGAAACAACCGCTCCGAAAAGGGGGGGAGACGAACTCAAACGATCTGGAAGGCCTCGGCATGGACGAGTTGCTCGACATGTACGACCGGAAGATGTCGAACTTCGCCGAAGGCGACATTATCCGCGGGCGGGTCCTGAAAGTGATTGGCTCCGAGGTCGTCATCGACATCGGCTACAAATCCGAAGGCGTTCTTCCTGTTCACGAAGTCACCGGGTATGACGGCAAGATCACCGTCAAGCCGGGTGACGAGCTCGACGTCTTCATCGAGCGTCTCGAGAACAACAGCGGCTACATCGCCCTCTCGCGCGAGAAAGCGGAACGGATGCTGGTCTGGGACCGCATCGAAGCCGCTTTCAAAGCCGATGAACCGATCTCCGGCCGCGTCGTCGAACGCGTCAAAGGCGGCCTGGCCGTCGACGTCGGTGGGGTCAAAGCGTTCCTTCCCGGATCGCTGATCGACACCAAGCCGGTCAAGAATCTCGATGCCCTGCGTGGCCACGAGTACAAGTTCAAGATCGTCTCGTTCGACAAGAAACGGAACAACATCGTCCTCTCGCGCCGCGCCATCGTCGAAGTCGAACAGGCCGCGGCCAAAGCCGACACCTTCAGCCGGCTTCAGGAAGGGCAGCACACGCACGGCGCGGTCAAGAACATCACCGACTACGGCGTCTTCGTCGACCTCGGCGGCGTCGACGGTCTGCTCCACATCACCGACGTCTCGTGGGGCCGCGTCAATCATCCATCCGAATACTTCAACGTCGGTGACGAGATCGAGGTGGTCGTCCTCAAGTTCGATCCCGCCGCCGAGCGCGTTTCCCTCGGGTACAAACAGAAGACCCAGGATCCCTGGACCGACGTCGTGCAGCGCTATCCGCTCGGCTCGAAAGTCCACGGCCGTGTCGTCTCGTTGACCGATTACGGCGCCTTCATCGAGTTGGAAGAAGGCGTCGAAGGACTCATCCACGTTTCCGAGATGTCGTGGACCAAGAAAGTCCGCAACCCGTCCAAGCTCCTGGCCATCGGTGCCGAGGTCGACGCCGTGGTGACGGACGTCAACGTCCCAAATCGCCGCATCTCGCTGTCACTCAAGGCCCTCGAACAGAATCCGTGGGACACCATCGCCGAGCGTTATCCGATCGGCGCGGTGATCACGGGCAAAGTCCGCAACCTCACCGACTTCGGGGCATTCGTCGAAGTCGAAGACGGCATCGACGGGCTGATCCACATTTCCGACATGTCGTGGAACCGCCGCCTCAAACATCCGAACGAGGTGCTGAAGAAGGGCGACCCGGTGCAGGCGCGGGTCATCAACGTCGACGGCGAGAACCAGCGCCTGTCGCTGTCGATCAAAGAGTTCCTGCCGAATGAATGGGACGACTTCGCCAAGTCGCACAACGTTGGTGACGAGCTGATTGGCAACGTGGCCAAGATCACCGACTTCGGTCTCTTCGTCCGCGTCGCCGACGGCGTGGAAGGGCTGGCCCACATCTCGGAGATCTCGCGCGATCCGAAAGCGAAGCTCGACAAGACCTTTCACGTCGGCGAGCCGGTTCGCGTGCGCATCATCAAAATCGACTGGACGGACAAGAAGATCGGCCTCTCCACGCGCGACGTCGAGCCGCTGACCGAGGCCGAGATCGCGGAACATGCGGCAGCGGCTCCGGCGGCGGAAACGCATCCCGCCGAAGCAGAAGCAGCAGAAGAAGAAGCCACTCCGACTCCGGAGACCACGCCGCAAGGCTGATCCCATGACGGAACTCGATCCCGTAACGGTTTCCGGTGACAACATCGCCGAGCCGGTCGCAGCGCCGATCGTTACACCTCCGCCGCGCAAATCGCGCACGGGAGCCTTTTTCTTCGGCGCGCTCAGCGGCTGCCTGGTCGTCTTCGCCGGCGTGGCGCTGTTCGCGATCCTGATCGCGGCCATGGCCAACAACGACGCCACCACCCGCGGCGACGTTCTCTGCGACAAGGTGGCCATCATCCCCATCGACGGCGAGATCTTCGGCTCGCGCGAGACCATCGAGGCGCTGCACCGCTACGCGCGGAACGGCAACGTCAAGGCGATGATCATGCGCATCAACAGTCCCGGCGGCGCCATCGCCCCGTCGCAGGAGATCTACGAAGAGATCCGCAACGTCCGCGCGCGCAGCGGCAAGCCGATCATCGCCTCGCTCGACAGCGTGGCTGCCTCCGGCGGTTACTACATCGCCTCCGCGTGTGACACGATCGTTGCCAATCCGGGATCGATCACCGGTTCGATCGGCGTCATCCTGCAATGGATGCAGACCAAAGACCTGCTGGCGTGGGCGAAGTTGAAGCCGCAGACCATCACCAGCGGCGCCATGAAGGCGGCCGGCTCGCCGTACGAGGAGCTGACGGACGCCGAGCGCGCCTACTTTCAATCGATCGTCACGCAGCTCCACTCGCAATTCGTTCGCGCCGTGGCGGCGGGACGCAAGGGCAAATTGTCCGAGGCGGATGTTGCCGCCATTGCGGACGGGCGTGTCTTCACCGGGGAGCAGGCTCTCCAGCTCAAGCTCGTCGACCAGCTCGGCAATCTCGACGACGCCGTCCGCGTCGCCGGCAAGCTCGGCGGCATTCACGGCAGGCCCGGCACGATCTATCCGAAAAAACGGACCCGCAGTCTTTTCGATGCGCTGACCAGCGACGACTCCGACACCGAGACCGCCATCAGCCGCATATTGACCCGCCGTCCGCGGTTTCTCTTTCAGTGGTGAGCGTCATGAGTGAGGAGGCACCTTTGGATCACCTGCAACCCGAAGAAGAGAGCGAGAGCAAAGCGGGCGTGATGACCAAAGCGGAGCTGGTGGACGAAGTCGCGCGCGTCGTCCAGCTGACCAAGAAGCAGGCCGAGACGATCGTCAACATCGTCTTCGACTCCATCGTCGACTCCCTCCGCTCCGGCCAGAAGATCGAGCTCCGCGGTTTCGGCAGTTTCCGCCTCCGCAGCCGCAAATCACGCACCGGCCGTAACCCCAAGACCGGCGAGAAAGTCGAAGTACCGTCGAAGAAAATCCCGTACTTCAAGCCGGGAAAAGAGCTGAAGGAACTGATCAACAAGGTATTGGAAGCGGCCGCTGCGTCGGCTCCGCCGGAAGGCGGCGAAAGCGTTTGAAAAGCGAAATGTTGAATGTTCAATGTTGAATGGAGCCCGCCTGGCATTCAACATTCCTCATTGAACATTCAACGTTCAACATTTCGCTTTTGACTTTCTACCCATGCAACCCTCCCCAAAATGGACATCCTCTTCACCCCCTGGAGATATCCCTACTTGACCGCTCCGAAAAGCGAGAGCCCGTCCTGCATCTTCTGCAACGCCGTGAAATCGAAGACGTCGCGGGACACGCTGACCCTGTTCATCACCGACCAGGCGCTGGTGATGATGAACCGCTATCCCTACACAAACGGCCATCTGATGGTTGCTCCCGTCGCGCACGACGCCTTGCTCTTCGAAAGCCGCGATGACTCCCTCCGCGCGCTGATCAGGCTTACTGCCGAGGCGCAGCGGATTCTCTCGGACGTCTACCGGCCGGACGGCTTCAACGTCGGGATGAACTTCGGCCAGGTCGCCGGCGCCGGGGTGCTCGACCACTACCACATGCACATCGTCCCGCGCTGGAGCGGCGACTCGAACTTCATGACCGTCACCGCGCGCACGCGCATCGTGCCGGAGGATCTCGACGTCACCTACGACAAGCTCCTGCCGCACTTCACGAACATCCGAAAGGAAACGCTCTCCGACCAATGAAAGGCCGTACGTTCTTCGCCATGTTTCTGGCGTATCTCGTCCCCGGCGCCGGGCATCTCTACCTCGGACGCCGCGGGCGCGCCATCACCTTCTTCTGCATCGTCGTGCTGATGTTCGTCCTCGGCATCGCCGTCGACGGCGATCTCTACACCATCGGCCACGCCGGCGGATCTCTGCTGCGCATGCTGGCCGCCCTCGGCTCGCTCGGCTCCGGCGTCATCTACTGGGTCGCCACCAGCATGGGCGTGCACGGTGACGTCACCTCGATCACTTTCGAGCACGGAACGGCCTTCACCATCACCGCCGGACTGATGAATCTCCTGCTCATGCTCGACGTCTTCGACATCGCACAGGGGAGAAAAGAATGAGCCTCCTCCGCAACCACATCGTGCTGATGTTCTTCTACGCCGTCGCCACCGGCCTCTTTTTCGCGCTGCTCTGGAAAGAGACGCGCGCCGAGCGGATCCGCTTCTTCCTCCTCGTCTTCGTCTCGCTCTTTCTCGGCGGGATCGCGCTGGCGTGGCTGATGTATCCGTTTCCGCTGAAGTAGTAATCCTGAGGAGCGAAAGCGACGAACGATCTGGTGACTATGGAGCAGCACAGACAAGAGTGTCTGTGCCACATTGACCTTGCCACAGGGCGAAGACGCTCAAGTAGCAGGTCCGATGTGGCACAGACACTCTTGTCTGTGCTCGTTGGTCCGGCGGAGATTGCGAAGATCACCCACTCCGTCTCGATTTCTTAGCGTGAACTATCTATGAAACTTGCCATCGTCGCCGGTGAGGCCTCCGGCGATCTGCACGCCGCCGAAGTCCTTCGCGAGCTGAAGCGCCTCGATCCGGCGATCGAGAGCTTCGGCATCGGCGGAGATCTGCTCGCCGGCGAGGGGATGCGCCTGCTGCATCACGCGCGCGAGATGGGCATCGTCGGCCTCTTCAACGTCCTGCGCCATCTGCGGATGTTCCGCCGCATCTACGCGGAAACACTCGCCGAGATCGCCCGCGAAAAGCCGGACGTCGTGCTGCTGGTCGACTATCCCGGCTTCAACCTCCGTCTCGCGCGCGGTTGCAAGGAGCTCGGCCTGCGCGTCGTCTATTACATCTCGCCGCAGCTCTGGGCCTGGCGCCGCGGGCGGGTGAAACAAGTAGCCAGGTACGTCGACCGGATGATCGTCATCTTCCCGTTCGAGGAAACCTTCTACCGCGAGCACGGCATCGAGGCGGCCTACGTCGGCCATCCCATCATCGAAGAGATCGGACACATCAAGCGTCCGCTGAAACAGGACGACGTCACCCGCATCGCCCTGCTGCCCGGATCGCGGAAGGCCGAGGTGGTCTCGCTGCTGCCGGCGATGCTCGATGCCGTCGATGTGCTGGCGCGCGAGCGCAACGTCGACGCGTACATTGTGCTGGCGCCGACGATTTCGCGCGCGTTGATCGATCGGCTCGCTTCCGGCAGAAACGTCCGCATCGTGTCGCATGAAAACGGTGAAGCCATCGCCGCCGCCGACGTCGCGCTCTCTTCCTCCGGCACCGCCACGCTCGAATGCGCCGTCCTCGGCACGCCGGTCATCGTCATGTACCGGCTCTCGTGGGCCAACTACTGGCTGGGGAGAATGGTGGTCACCATCCCGCACTTCGGCCTGATCAACATCGTGGCCGGGAAGCAAATCGTCCCGGAGTTGATTCAGGGCCACGTGAACGGAGAACGGATCGCCGCCGAGACGCGCAACCTTCTCGATCCCGCCAACTACCGGCGCGTGGTCGAAGAGCTGGCGGCGGTGCGGAGTAAACTCGGCGACGCCGGCGCGGCCCGACGCGCGGCCGAAGTGATCATGGAAGTCGTCAACCGATGAAGGTGCTCGCGCGGCTCTACCGCTACCTCCAGCGCTACAAAGCGTGGGCGGCGCTGGCATTCGGCTCGATGATCATCTTCGCCGTCACGCAGACGACGATGATCGCCCTGGCCCAGCCGATCTTCGACATCGTCCTGGCCCCTCCGGCCAAGACCGCGGTGGTCGAGCCGGCGCACGTATCGCGCGAAGCCGCGGTCAAGCAACGGATCGTCGACACGGTGCTCAAGCGCGATCTTCCGGAAGGACGACGCGGCGCCGTCATCAACGCCTACGATCGCGCCGCCGTGCGCTTTCGGATCTGGTGGCGGGTCGATCACGAGCAGCAGGCCCGCCGCGTCCTGATCGCGCTCATCATCGTTTTCCTGATCAACGCCTGTACCTCGTTCTTCTCCGAGTACGCCTTCCAGAAGGTCGGCCTCTCCACCGTGCGCGACCTGCGCAACGATCTGTACGAGCGGTTGATCTACCAGAGCCACCGCTTCTTCTCCGAGCGCTCGACCGGCGAGATGGTCAGCCGCATCGTCTCCGACGCCGACCAGATCCAGGCCGCCGTCTCCACGCGCATGGGCGATCTCTTTCAGGAGTCGCTCACGCTCCTCGGGCTGGTGGTCTACGTCTTCTTCACCAACCCGGAGCTGGCGCTGATCTGCCTGATCGGTGCTCCGGCGCTGGTCATCCCGGTCGTCCATTTCGGCCGGCGGCTGCGCGGGACGACGCATCGCTCCCAGGAGCGGATGGCCGACATGGCCACGCTGCTGGAGGAGACCATCCGCGGCGTGCGCATCGTCAAAGCCTTCACCATGGAGCGTTTCGAGATCCGGCGCTTCTTCGACGCCACCCGGCGCCATCTCAGCTCCAATCTGAAGGCGCAGCGGATCCAGGCGCTCAACTCGCCGGTGATGGCGCTGCTTGCGGGCTGCGGCATGGCTGCGCTGTTTCTCTACGCGCACCGCCGCATCGCCGCACACACGCTCACGCTGGGCCAGTTCATCAGCTTCTTCGCCGCGCTCATGGCCATGTACCAGCCGGTCAAGAAGCTCAACAAAGTCAATCTGTCGGTCAACGCCGCCTTCGTCGCCGCCGAGCGCGTCTTCCGCATGCTCGACATCCCGAACAGTGTGACCGACAAGCCGGAGGCGATCGAGATCTCCTCGGTCGGCAGCGGCATCCGCTACGAAGGCGTCTCCTTCCGCTACGACGCCGATCCGGTGCTGCGCGGCGTCGATCTCACCATCGCGCCGGGCGAGATCGTGGCCCTCGTCGGCGGCAGCGGCGCCGGAAAGTCGACGTTCGTCAACCTGCTGCCACGCTTCTACGACGTGAGCGAGGGGCGCATCACCGTCGACGGCCACGACATCCGCGACGTGAGCCTGCTCTCGCTCCGCACCCTGATGGGCTTCGTCACCCAGGAAGTCGTCCTCTTCAACGATACCGTCCGCAACAACATCGCGTATGGCTCCGACGGTGAAGAGCAGCGCGTCGTCGACGCGGCCAAGGCGGCCAATGCGCACGATTTCATCTCCGCCCTTCCGCATGGATACGACACCGAGATCGGCGAGTCGGGCGTGCTGCTCTCCGGCGGACAACGCCAGCGCCTGGCCATCGCCCGCGCCTTGTTCAAGGACCCGCCGATTCTCATCCTCGACGAAGCCACCTCGGCGCTCGACACCGAGTCCGAGCGTCTGGTGCAGGGCGCGCTCGAGCGACTGATGCAGGGGAGGACGACGCTCGTCATCGCCCATCGCCTCTCTACCATTCGTAGCGCCGACAAGATCGTGGTGCTCGACAAGGGCGCCATCGTCGAGACCGGGCCGCACGAGGAGTTGCTGGCGCGGCGCGGGATCTACCGCAAGTTATACGATCTGCAGTTCGCCGATGACGCGGTGCCGTCGGGGGCGATCGCATGAAAGTGCTCTCGCTCCTCGGCTACCTCCTGATTCGCGGACTGCACGCTACGCTGCGCGTGCGCCACGTGAACCTGGAGAATCTCACCTCCCAGCCGCGCCACATTCTGGCGTTCTGGCACCGGCACATCCTCCTGTCGCTTCATGCGAAGTGGCGGATTCCGACCACCGCCATCATCTCGCGCTCGAAAGATGGCGAGATCGTCGCCGGCGTCCTGCATCACTACGGCGCGGAGACGGCCCGCGGTTCGTCGACCCGCGGCGGCGAGGTGGCCATTCGTGAGATCCTCCGCGCCATCAACGCCGGAAACAACATCGCCTTCACTCCCGACGGCCCCAAGGGTCCGTCGCAGATCGTCAAAGAAGGCGTGATCTACGTGGCCAAAGTCAGCGGCCTGCCGGTCGTGCCGTTCGCCTTTGCCGCTAAAAAAAAAAGTTGCTGCGGTCGTGGGATCGGATGGTCCTTCCATACCCGTTCACGCGCGCGCTCTACATCTATGGCAAGCCGCTGTTCGTCCCGCGTGACGGCGACACGGAAGAGTGGCGGCGGCGGTTGGAAGTGGAAATGAACGAGCTCGCGGATGACGCGGAACGGTTGATAAACGAATGATCACATCCATGACCGGCTTCGGCCGTGCTGCCGGCGCGCTTTCCGCGCGCTACTTCGTCGCGGTGACCGCCAAGAGCGTCAATCACCGTTTTCTCGAGACCTCGGTGCGCATCCCCGAATATCTGTGGGAGGCGGAAGCGATGGTCCGCGCCCTCGCCTCGGAGACGTTCGCCCGCGGCAAGGTGGACATCTCCATTCGCGTGCAGCGAACGGCGCAGCCCGACTACAGCGTGCGCATCAACACCCAGATCGCCAACACCGTCGTCCCGCAGCTGCGCGCGGTGGCCGAGGAGTTGGGATTGGGCTCGACGTTCTCGGGCGGCGATTTGCTGCGCATCCCCGATCTGCTGCAGGTCGAAGCGATCGACGCCGAGATCACCGAAGACGAGCGCGAGGCGCTCTCCACGCTCGTCCGCGGCGCGCTCGCGCTCATGCGCGAGATGCGCGTCCGAGAAGGGGAATCGCTGCGCGCCGACATCACCGCGCGGCTGCAGACCATCCGCGAGCTGCAGCAGCGCCTGGCCCTTCATCGCGACGACATTCGCGCCGAGCTGCTGGCCTCGTATCAGGCGCGCGTGCAGGAAATCGCCAAAGTCGCCGGCGTCGACGTCAATCAGGACCGCATCGCCCAGGAAGTGGTGATCATGGTCGAGAAGGGCGACGTCGCCGAGGAGCTGACGCGGCTGGCGCATCACGTCGATCAGGCGGAGAGGGCCGTGAGCGGCAACGAGGCCGCGGGCAAGAAGCTCGATTTTCTCTCGCAGGAAATGCTGCGCGAGGTCAACACCATGGGCTCGAAGTCGCGCTCCGCGGCGCTGCGGACCCTCGTTGTAGAATTGAAAACCGAGGTCGAGCGGATCCGCGAGCAGGTACAGAATGTCGAGTAACTTCCACCCCGATGGGACGTTGTTCATCGTCTCGGGCCCATCGGGTGCCGGAAAGACGACGCTGATCAACCGCGTCCGCGAACAGCTCGAACCGATCGGCATCACCCTCTACTTCTCGGTCTCGCACACCACGCGCAAGCCGCGCGCGGGCGAGGAGGACGGCCGCAGTTATCACTTCGTGCCCACCGAAACCTTCGAAGCGATGGTGGCGCGCGGGGAATTTATCGAATGGGCCTTCGTTCATGAGCAGCGGTACGGGACGTCGAAGGCCGAGGTTCTCAATCGCCTGAATCGCGGCGAGGACGTCATCCTCGACATCGACTACCAGGGAGCCCGGCAGATCGCGGCAGACGCCGAGCTGAAGCCGCGGTCGCTCAACATCTTCATCTTTCCGCCGTCGTTCGATCATCTCGAGCAGCGGCTTCGCGATCGCGGCCTGAACAGCGAAGACGAGATCCAGACACGACTACAAAAGGCGATCGACGAGATCGACGCCGGCAAAGAGTTCTACAACTACGTCATCATCAACGATGATCTGAACGTCGCCGCCGAATGCCTGAAGGCGACGATCATCGCGAAAAAACTACAGACCAAGACAGCGCTCGAAGCGATCACCGCGATGGCCGGGCGTCTGAAGGAGGAACGAGATGGAAGGTTTGCCAGAGGGCATTGACAGCAGGTTCCGCTACGTACTGCTCGTGGCCAAGCGCGCCGAGCAGCTGGTGCAGGGCTCGGTTCCCAAGAGCCGCAGCAAGCACACCAAGCCCACCCGCGTGGCGATGGAAGAGATCGAGAAGAAGCAGGTGAAGTGGCAGCTGACCCCGCCGGAAGAGGAAACGACGGCGTTGGAAACGGAGTAGCGCGGACTCGCGGTTGCGAGGTCTCGCGATTCACCGCGCGACCGCGTAACCGCGCAACCCCGCAACCGCATGCATATCGTCCTCGGCGTCACCGGCGGGATCGCGGCGTACAAAGCGCCGGACGTCGTGAGGCGCCTGCGCGACGTTGGTGCTGACGTACGCGTCATCCTCACGCCGAATGCCGCGCGATTCGTATCGCCGCTGTCGCTGGCGGCTGTCTCCGGCAACGGCGTCATCATCGAGCAGTGGGGCGACTCGGAACATGGCGGCGTCGATCACATCGAATTGGCGCGCTGGGCCGATCTGCTCCTGATCGCGCCGGCCACGGCCAACATGATCGCCAAGCTGGCCATCGGTCTGGCCGATGACGCGCTCTCGACCTACGCCATCGCCCATCGCGGCGGCATCATCGTCGCGCCGGCGATGAACACCTCGATGCTGCAGCATCCGACGGTGCAGAAAAACCTGGCCACGCTACGCGAGCGCGGCGTCACCGTGCTCGATCCCGACAGCGGTCTGCTCGCCTGCGGCGACGAAGGCTCGGGACGGATGCCCGACCCGCCCGTGCTGGCCGGCTTCGTCAAACAGCAGTTCGCCACGCGCGATCTCGAAGGACGTTCGATCCTCGTCACCGCCGGCCCGACGCGCGAACCGATCGACCCGGTGCGCTACATCTCCAACCGCTCGTCCGGAAAGATGGGCTACGCCATCGCCGAGGCCGCCAGGAGAAGGGGAGCGAAGGTCACGCTCGTCTCCGGACCGGTTTCGATTCCTGCGCCTGCCGGCGTCACCTTCACGCGCGTGACCACGGCGGCGGAGATGCGCAAGGCGGTGATGGACGCGCTGCCGTCGCAGCAGGTCGTGATCAAGGCCGCTGCCGTGGCCGATTTCGCGCCGATCGCCGCCGCAGATCACAAGATCAAGAAGCAGGCGGACGTCGACGAGATGACGCTGACGCTCGCAAAAACGCCCGACATCCTGGCGGACATCGGTACGTCCTCGCCCCGGCCCTTCATCGTCGCCTTCGCCGCGGAAACGGATGCCGTCGAGTCGAACGCGCGCGAGAAGCTGGTGCGCAAGAACGCCGACCTCATCGTCGCCAACGACGTCGCCGATCCCTCCATCGGCTTCGACTCCGATCAGAACGCGGTCACGGTCATCGCCCGCGACGGCTCCTCGACGAAGATCGAGCGCGCGGCCAAGATCGTGATCGCGAATCGGATCCTGGACTTGATTCTCGAACGTTTGTAGCTACGCTTCGCGCGTTGTCGGTTGTCTGCGCTCAGGCGCGTGGTCTGTGGTCAAATGTCCTGGCCCGAAGCGCAACCATGAACGACGATCTCCGCAACGAACTCATCCTCCTTCGCGACCTCGGCTTCACCCATCTCGACATCCGGCAACCGGCGGCTCCTCCCACGATCATCGAGGATTCGGAAGGCAAATCGCTACTCGACGAGCTTCGGGCCATTGCCGTCGTCTGCGAGAAATGCAGGCTGGCGAAATCGCGGACGCAGGTGGTCTACGGCGTCGGCAATCCGAATGCCGATCTCATGTTCATCGGCGAGGCTCCCGGCCGCGACGAGGACCTGAAAGGTGAGCCGTTCGTCGGCCGCGCCGGCCAGCTCCTCACCGACATCATCAAAGCGATGAAGCTGACCCGCGACGACGTCTACATCGCCAACGTCATCAAGTGCCGACCGCCGGAAAACCGCAATCCCGAGCCCGACGAGCTCGACGCCTGCCGTCCCTACATCCAGCGCCAGGTCGAGATCATCCAGCCCAAAGTGATCGTCACCCTCGGCCGCTTCGCCCTGCAAAGCCTCACCGGCAAGGCCTACGGCATCAGCTCCGCCCGCGGCAACTGGCTCGAATACAACGGCGTGAAGGTGATGCCGACGTACCACCCGGCGTATCTGCTCCGCACGCCGTCGGCGAAGAAAGAGGTGTGGGCGGATATGAAAAAGGTGATGGAAGAGCTGTCAACGGAAGCGTAGCGCCGTCGGCCCGACGGCTGTACCGCCGCCGGCTCGGCGGCAATCGTCCACAAGACCGCCAGCGAGCCGCTGGCGGTACAGCCGCCGAGCCGGCGGCGCTACGCTCCGCGTTTTTTTCTCCTCACCATCCCCCCGCCCACCAACCCCAGCACCGTCGCAATACTCACGATCCCGCCGTTCGTCACCGCCTTCGGCTGGTACGACAACTCGATGTCGTGCTCGCCGGCGGGGACGTGGATGCCGAGGAAGGCGCGATCGGCGAAGTGCAGCTTGATCGTTTTGCCATCCATCACAGCGCGCCAACCTTTCCACGCGGTTTCCGACACTACGACCCAGCCGGGTGATCGCATCGACGCGTGCAGGGTCAGATGCGCGCCGTCAGCGCGGGCCGTTACATTGCCGGCGCCGTTGGCGAACGTCATCGGAGGTCCGTTGAGCTCGATCCATCCCTCGGCGCCGAAATCGCGGCAGGCGCGCATGGCGGGAGTGACGTCGCCTGCATCGACGTGGATGGTTCGCGGGACGAAGGCGCGCGGGAGCGCGTGGCTATTTTCGAGCAACTGGTAGCCGGGATACTTTCCGATCAGTCGCCATCCCGGCGGCACGGGCGAGTCCGGGATGCCGAGGGCGAAGCGAACGTTCATCAGCGACAGCATCGGCGCGCTGAGATCGTCGACGCGGTTCGACCAGACCGGTTGCGGAATCGACCAGAGCGAAAACGTCTCCGCGAGGCGGGCGAAGGTCATGGCCTGGTAGCCGCGCACATCCTCGAGACCGTAGTGGGCTGCGATGTTCGGCGCGAAGAGTGCGCCCTGTCCGACGATGCGATACGGCGCGCCGTTGCGCGGAAGGTTTTCGAAGCCGGCGATCGGCGGCGCGAACGCGCGGCGGTCGACGGCCGGGATGAATCCGCCGATCTCGCTGACACGCTGGATGAGCAGCAATCCGAGGATGGCGGCAATCGTGGCGCGTTTGACCGGCCACGCGCGCAAAATCGCGAAGGAGAGCAGCAGCGGCACAACCTCGCGCACGGCACTGGCGCGAAAGAAATCGGGAGTCAGCGTGCTGCGAAGGGAGATCAGCGCGATCAGAGCCGTCAGCAAACCGGCCACGCCGAGAAACATCCACGACAGACGCTGGCGCTCCGCGATCGAAACCTGCAATCCGGTCGCCGCCAGGACGCAGATGCCGAACGCGGCGAACGAGATCATCCGTGCGTTGATGGCCAGGTTGAAGATCGGGATTCGCGCCAGGAGCGTTCCGATGCCTGGCGCATCGGCACCGGCAAGCAGCCCGAAGACCACGACGCCGGCGAAGAACCATCTCTCACGCGTGCGCCAACGAAACAGCGCCAGCAGCGCCGGCGCGAAGAGCATCGCTCCGGCGTATGCCGTCGCGATCGAACGATGCTTGAAATCGTCCTGCTGCGATTCTTCCTCGCCGGCCGCTCCTTCGGCGAACGGCACGACGCTGTTGCGCAGCAGATGTGCGACTTCGCGCCATGACACGATGCCGACCTGATCGCCGGATTGGCGGTGAAGGTATTCGCGCGTCTGCGGAATGGCGTCGATCATCGGCATCAGGAAGAACGCGGTGAGCAGCAACGCGATGATGCCGGCCGCGAAGCCGCTGCCGAGAACGCGCAGGAGCCGCGCGCGCGCCAGAAAGATCACGTAGGCCGTCGCCAGCGAGACCACGTGCAGCGTCGTCTCCGGATGGCCGCATAGCGTGATCAGCACGAGCGACGTCGTCAGCAACGCCGTCGACCGCACGCCAGGACGCAGCGCCACCTGCCGCGCGCCGAGCATGAGCAGCGGCAGGAGAGCGATGGCGTTTCCGTGCGCCGTGTGGGTGAACGCGACCACGTACGTCGACAGCGCCCAGCCGGCCGAGCCGAACAGCGACGACAGCGAACGCAACTCGAGATTGCGAAGGAAGAAAAACATCCCCAGCGCCGCCAGGAAGTACGTCATCGCCGCCATGAACCCCGGAGCGTCCGGCGCCGGAAGCAGCAAGCCGAGGAGCGTGACCGGATGGAACGGCGCCGACTGCGCGGCCGCCGCCAGCACGTTGCCCGACAGCTCGAACGGATTCCACAACGGCCACTGCCGGTGCGCGATCGACCATCGCAACGCCGCGTTCCACGGGAGGAACTGCACCGCCACATCCGACGGCAGCGGGTTGGCGATGCGATCGATGCCGACGCGCGTGGCCATCGACGCCAGCGGCTCGAAGTGGTAGTTGAGATCGATCGGCGCGTAGACCCGGCCGGTCAGCAACGCGCGTCCGGTGAGGCAGAGCGGCAACAGGATCAGCACCAGCGCGGCCGCACGCGAGATCGCCGCGAATCGCCGGACGACGACGAGCGTGCCGATCGCAGAGAGGAGGTAGAGGAGTGCGCCCACGGAAGACGAGCGGGACCAGATCGCTCGATTGCCGATTGTACCCGCGCTCGCGGCATACTTGCGCGGATGCGACGCTTCGCCCTCCCGCTCCTGCTCCTCGCGGCGGCTCAGACCGCCCTCGGCGGCTACGCTGACCACGACCTGGTCATCCCCGTGGTTGGTCGCGCGTCGGGCGGGACGGGACGATTGTTTCTCACCGCCCTCTGGATCACGAACGCTGACGATCAGCCGGCCACGCTGACGCTGTCGTATCTCGAAAGCGGACACGCCAATCCGTCGCCGAGGAAGAGCAGCATCACGCTGGCGCCGCGAGAGACGCGCGTTTTCGATCCCCTCGGACCGCCGATTCTGACGAGCGCCAACGGCATCGGCGCGCTGCGGATCGAGTCGAATACGAATGTGACGGCCTCGGCGCGGATCTACGGATACCTGCCCGCCGAGGGTCCCGGCTCCGCGGTGTCGATGGCCATGGCCGGCATCCCGACACGCCTCGGCATCGGCAACGGACAGTCGGCCCTGCTCCACGGCGACGGCGCGCGCGACGCCCTTTACAAGCTCTACCTGGTGGAGACTGCCGGCGCCGCGCTGTCGGTGGCCGTGTCGATCGAGGACTTGCACGGCCAGGCCCTCGGCGAGAAGCGCGTCTTTCTCGATCGCTTCGAGCACGTCTCCACCGACACGCGCCAGCTCTTTCCCGGCGTGACGCTCGATCACGTCATGATTCGCATTCGCGGCGTCAACGGCAACGGCCGCGTCATCGCTGAAGGGACGCAAATCGTGCCCGGCTCGCAGGACGCCTGCACGTACGAGATGAGCTTCGTCCCCGAGCCGCGCACGCGCATCCGCTGGCCCGAGGCCGCGGTTTATGTCGCCATCGCCATCGTGGTGGCGCTGGCGCTCGTGCGGCGGAGACAATAGCGCCCGATGCCGTCCGGTCTTTCTGAATTCGCCGAGGTGGCGATCCCCGTGGCCGTCCACGGCACGTTCACGTACGCCATCCCGCCGGAGTTGCGCGATGCGGTGCGCCTCGGTTCGCGCGTCGAGGTGCCGTTCGGGGCAAAGCGGAACACCGGCTTCGTCGTCGCGCTCTCCGATCACGCGCCCGAAGCCAGCCGGATCAAACCGATCCGCGCGGTGCTCGATGACGATGAGCCGGCGCTGCTGCCGGAAATCATCGACCTCTGTCGCTGGGCCGCCGAGTATTACATCGCGCCGCTCGGCGAGATGCTGCGCGTGGCGCTGCCGGCCAACATGGCCGCGCGCGGACGGCGGGAACTGGTGCTGGTAGCCGATGAGGGGATGATCGCTGCCGCCGCCGGCGCGGAGCAGATCATCGATGCCGATCTGACGCTGATCGATGAGCTGCGACGCCGGCCGTTGCCGTTCGCTGCCGCGCTGGAGGCGAGCTCGCGGGCATCGATCAGCCGATTGCGCGATGCCGGATTGATCACGATCGGCGATCGCGTGCAGGACGCAAAAGGTGTTCGCTACGACCGCTTCGTCGTCCTCGAGACGCCGCCGGGCGGGCTGACGGCGAAGCAGCAGCAGGCGGTGGAGATCCTGTCGTCGCGCGGCGGCGAGATGTCGGTGCGAGCCATGGAGACGGCGGGCGTCAGCGCGGCGGTGCTGGCGACGCTGGCGAAGAAGAACGTCGTCAAGATCGAGCGCCGCGCGCGGCGGCATACACTCGACGCCTTTCTGGCTGGACTTGATCCCGCCAGCGTCGGCGAGATTCGGCATTCGATAGAACAGACTGCCGCGATCGAGACAGTGCGCGCCACGATGGGAACCTTCGCGCCATTTCTGCTCGAAGGGGTCACCGGAAGCGGCAAGACCGAGGTCTACATCGAACTGATGCGGGAAGCGGTGCGGAGAGGGGAGCAGGCCTTGCTGCTCGTTCCCGAAATTTCGCTGACACCGGTTTTCGCATCTCGATTGAAGGAGCGCTTCGGCGAGCGGATCGCCATTTTGCACAGCAGCCTCTCGGCGAGCGAACGTTTCGATCAATGGTGGCGCGCGCGACGCGGCGAGGTCGATGTGGCCATCGGTCCGCGCTCCGCGCTTTTCGTTCCGTTCCAGCGCCTCGGCCTATTGGTGGTCGACGAAGAAGGGGACGCCGCCTACAAGCAGGACGAGACGCCGCGCTACAACGCCCGCGACCTGGCGGTCGTCCGCGCGCAGTTCCGCGGCATCCCCATTGTCCTCGGCTCGGCCACGCCGTCGCTGGAGTCGCGCGAGAACGCCGAGCGCGGCAAGTACAAACTGCTGCGGATGATGTCGCGCGTCGAATCGCGACCGCTCCCCGAGGCCGCGGTCATCGACCTGCGCAAAGAGCGCGCGGAAAAAGAGGACAAAGGCTTCGTCATTTTCAGCAAGCCATTGAAGGAACGCCTGCAGGAAACGTTCGCGGCAGGGGAGCAGGTCATCATCCTCATCAATCGCCGCGGCTATGCGCCGTATTTGTTATGCCGCGAGTGCGGCCACGAGTTCCGCTGCCGCGATTGCAGCGTGACCATGACCGTGCATCGGCGCGACGGCCTCCTGATCTGCCACTACTGCGGCCTGCGCAAGCCGATCCCCGCACAATGCCCGCTGTGTAATGGCGAAGTCCTCCAGCCGATCGGCTTCGGGACGGAGAAAGTGGAGGAGCGTTTCCGCCGCGATTTTCCCGACATCGCCGTCGATGTCCTCGACCGCGACTCCACGCGCAAGAAAGGGGAGCTGGTGCGCATCCTCGACCGCTTCCGCACCCACCAGACCCAGGCCCTGATCGGCACGCAGATGCTGAGCAAAGGCCACCATTTCCCCAGCGTGACCCTGACTGCCGTCCTCAACGCCGACTCGATCCTCGGCTACCCCGATTTCCGCGCCGCCGAAAAAACGTTCTACCTATTGACCCAGGTCGCCGGCCGCTCCGGCCGCGGCGAATTACGGGGGACAGTGCTCATTCAAAGCGCCTTCCCCGACCATTACGCCATCCAGCACGCGTTGCGACACGACTACGAAGCCTTCTACAAATCCGAAATCGAATTCCGCAAAACGTTCCACTACCCGCCGGTCACGTCCATGATCGCCATCCTCTTCCGCGGAGAACACCTCGGCGACGTCGACCGCGCCGCCCTCGACTGCGGCCGCCGCCTCGAAGAAATCCTGAAACCACTCCCCGGCACCCGAATCCAGGGCCCCGCCCCCGCCCCGATGTCGCGAATCAAGGGTGTCTACCGCTACCAGATCCTCCTCCGTTCCCCCCACCGCAGCGCGCTGCGAAAAGCGGTGGAGTCGGTGATGATCGGAAAGAAGTGGAAGGGGGTGGAGGTGGCGGTGGATGTGGATCCGATCAATATTTTGTGAGAGGAGCGAAGATTGCACACTAACGATCTGGACTCGGCGATCAATTATGTTGAATTAAAAAGGTACCTCGTCATCGTCGTCAGGCTCGTATCCGGAACGAGCGAGGAGGATTTGTCATCCAGAGCCGCCGGAGGCGCGAAGCCGCGCAGCGGCGAGATGCCGCAGGACGGCGAAGGAACTCAAAATTGCAGAATCTTCACTGGGTACCGTGTCTCAAATTACCGGTGAGTGTCACTCGATCCAATCAGCACTCAGATCCGATCCCGTCGGATTCATTGCCGTTTCGAGCTGGCTGGGTTTGGATGAGCAGTGGCGCGAGAATGAGACGCTGAGTTTCAGCCGGTGTTGTCCATCTGGAGTTCCTTCGCCGTCCTGCGGCATCTCCGCCGCTTCGCGGCTTCGTGCCTCCGGCAGCTCTGGATGACAAGGCAATCCTCCGCGATTTCCTCACAGCCTCTGGGTGCCGGGCAGGTGCAGGCCATCTGTGAGCGCCTCGGGAGAGACAAAGGTTTGTCATGTTGCGCAGACTGCGCGCACGTGCGCACCCCCCGTGTCGCAGTGTTGCACGCCCTGCGCACACGTGCGCACCCGCCGTGTCGCAGCGTTGCGCGGCCGGCGCACACGTGCGCACCCACCGTGTCGCAGTGTTGCACGGCCTGCGCACAGATGCGCACCCACCGTGTCGCAATGTTGCGCGGCCGGCGCGCACGTGCGCACCCACCGTGTCGCAATGTTGCGCGGCCGGCGCACACGTGCGCACCCACCGTGTCGCAGTGTTGCGCGGCCGGCGCACACGTGCGCACCGACCGTGTCGCAATGTTGCGCGGCCGGCGCACACGTGCGCACCTACCGTGTCGCAACGTTGCGCAGCCGGCGCACACGTGCGCACCCACCGTGTCGCAATGTTGCGCCCCCTGCGCACACGTGCGCACCGACCGTGTCGCAACGTTGCGCGGCCGGCGCACACGTGCGCACCCACCGTGTCGCAACGTTGCGCGGGCCGGTGCGCACGTGTATCAAACTGCGGCAGGGGCGACCTTCGTTGTTTGCATGGTGCTAAACGGCTGACGCAGCGTGGTTTGCGAGAGCGCTCGTTGATGCTCGCAAAGCGTTCGATAGTTATTATCCCGTTCACATCGCTCGCATGGGATCCGTGGGGAAGCTCCGATAGACTCCTCCTATGAAAACCATCGGCTTCCTCGGCGCAGGCAACATGGCGGAGGCCCTCCTCCGCGGGCTTCTCCGCGGACATTTCGAGGCCTCGCAGATCACGGCGTCCGGGTCGCGGGAGGAGCGGATGGCCGAGCAGCGGGAGCGGTTCGGGACCAACGCGACGACGGACAATCGCAGGCGACGGCGGATATCGTCATCCTGTCGGTGAAGCCGTAGATTCTGAGCCGGGACAGGTCACTCTTCCGAAAGTCCGTGCGCGAGGCGCTCGGCCTCAAGGTGGGGGATCGAGGGCTGTTTCTCGTTCTGGAGGGACGGGCGGTTCTAACGAAGATCGAAGACTTCCTCGATCTGGCCGGCAGCGTGAGTGTTTCGCCGGCCTTGGCCGGCGATTAAGGCTCGTACCTGGCGACGCCGCGCGACGATTCGAAGGTGAGAGCACTTCGTAAAGTTAAGGTTAGAGAGTAGAGGCAGGACATGGACACCGAGTGCGATGGTGCGTAGTCTGGCTCCGTGAAGCCTCGCGTTTATCTCGAAACGACCATCATCAGCTACCTCGTGGGCTGGCTCAATCGTCACGATCTATATGTTGCCGCAAACCAGGAGTTCACGCGCGACTGGTGGTCGAAGCGGCGGCATGACTTTGACCTGTTCGCCTCGGCGGTCGTCGTCACGGAAGCTCGCGAGGACGAACCTGAACTGGCATCGGCACGGTTGGCATTTCTGAAGGATGTGACCCTTCTCGAAGTTACAGAAGAAGCTGACGGGCTCAAGGCCGCCCTTCTCAAAGGTGCAGCTCTGCCGGCCAAAGCAGAGCTCGACGCGCTTCACATCGCCGTGGCCACGGTGCATGGGTTGGACTACCTGTTGAGCTGGAACTGCCGTCACATCGCGAATGCGTTCACGCTTCCCAGGGTTTACGATATCTGCCGGCGTGCTGGTTATGATCCGCCCTTCGTTTGCACTCCGCTCGAGCTGATGGAAGAAAAGCAATGAACGAAGATCCCGTTGTCGAGGAAGTGCACAAGACACGCGAACGCCTTCTCGCGGAGTACGGCGGCATGGATGGCCTGATGCGAGAGTTTCGCGCAATCGAAGACGAGATGAGAGACAAGGTCGTTCGACTGAAGCCACGCCCGCCGGCGCGGACGACGCGCAAGCGCTCGTAATCGGATTCTCTGCAGCCCGTTCCGTGGCAGCAGGCTGTGGCGCGGCCTGTGCGCACGTGGACCCCACCTGTCGCAGCGTTGCACCCCCTGCGCACACGTGCGCACCCACCGTGTCGCAATGTTGCGCGGCCGGCGCGCACGTGCGCACCCACCGTGTCGCAATGTTGCGCGGCCGGCGCACACGTGCGCACCCACCGTGTCGCTACGTTGCGCGGGCCGGTGCGCACGTGTATCAAACTGCGGCAGGGGCGACCTCCGTTGTTCGCATGGTGCTAAACCACTGACGCAGCGTAGCTTGCGAGAGCGCTCGTTGATGCTCGCAAAGCGTTCGATAATTATTATCCCGTTCACATCGCTCGCAAGGGATCCGTGAGGGAAGCTCCGATAGACTCACCCCATGAAAACCATCGGCTTTCTCGGCGCGGGAAACATGGCGGAGGCGCTCATCCGCGGCCTTCTGCGCGGACATTTCGAGGCTTCGCAGATCACGGCCTCCGGCCCTCGGCAGGAGCGGATGGCTGAGCTTGGGGAGCGGTTCGGAATCAATGCCACGACGGACAATCGTCAACCGGCCGCGGCGGACATCGTCATCCTGTCGGTGAAGCCGCAGATTCTGAGCCGGGTGCTGGACGAGGTGGGAGGGCTGATCCGCGCCGACGCGCTGGTGATCTCCATCGCCGCCGGGGTTCCGATCGCTGCGATTCAGGCGCGGCTGGTTGATGGCGTCGCGGTCGTGAGGGCAATGCCCAACACGCCGGCGCTGGTCGATGCGGCGGCGACGGCGATCGCGTCGGGTGAGCATGCGCGCCCCCCTGATCTCGATGAGGCGAAGCGGATCTTTGACGCCATCGGCATCACGGTCATCCTCGAGGAATCGCAGCTCGATGCGGTGACCGGGCTTTCCGGATCGGGGCCGGCGTATGTCTTTCTGATTCTCGAGGCGCTGAGCGATGCCGGCGTCAAAGTTGGATTGTCGCGACGCACGGCGCAGCTTCTGGCTGCACAGACTCTCCTCGGGTCGGCGAAGATGCTGCTGGAGACGAATGAACATCCCGGACGGCTCAAGGACATGGTCACCTCACCCGGCGGTACGGCCATCACGGGGCTGCACACGCTGGAGGAGGGCGGCATCCGTACCACGCTCATGAACGCCGTCGAAGCGGCGACCAAGCGTTCGCGGGAGTTGGGGGAGGCGATGCTGCGGAAGTAGCTCCTCTGCGTCTCTGCGGTTCAAAAAGCATTCGACCACAGAGACACAGAGGGCGCGGAGGAGTATCATTCGCCACTCACCATGACCTGCAACGAGACGACCCGATTTACCAGCTGCTTCAGCGGAGCGGGGGAGACGTCTTAGCGTAGCGTCGCAAAATCAGGCATTCCAACCCGACCCGCTCCTCATACCCGAGGAGCGGGTTTTTGTTTTTCTGGAGGTAGTGATGATCGTGGCGTTCCAGGGGGAGCGGGGAGCATTCAGTGAGAGCGCGGCGCGGAGATTGTTGGGTTCCGAGGTCACGCTGCGGCCGTGTGAAACCTTCGATGACATGTTCGCGGCGGTGCGGGCGGACGATGCAAATTGCTGCGTCGCGCCGATCGAGAACAGTCTGGCGGGTTCGATTCATCGCAATTACGACCTGCTGATCGAATCGGGTCTGCGCATCTTCGGCGAGACCAACGTCAAGATCGTGCACAACGTCATCGCCGCGCCGGATGTGGCGCTGGCGAACGTGCGCAGGATCTACTCGCATCCTGTGGCGCTGGCGCAATGCCTGCGATTCTTTCGCGCCAATCCTGAGATCGAAGCGATTCCGACGCACGACACCGCGGGAGCAGTTCGCGAAGTGCTGGACCGGAGGCGCCCCGACGAAGCGGCGATCGCCTCGGCGCGGGCGGCGGAGATTTATGGCGGAACGATCCTGGCGACGTCGGTCGAGGATCACCAGCAGAACTTCACCCGCTTCCTGCTGCTGGCGGCGTCGGACATTCAGCCGATCGAACCGGCGCGGCGCTGGAAGACGTCACTGATGCTTCGCCTTCCCGACAAGCCGGGCGCGCTCTTCCGCGCCCTCGGCGCCTTTGCCATGTTCGACATCGACCTCTCGAAGATCGAGTCGCGGCCGATCGAAGGGCGGCCGTGGGAGTACGCCTTTTACATGGACGTCATCGGACGGAGTACCGACGCGCCGCTCCAGCGGGCGGTCAGCAATCTCGAGGAGATGGCGGACGAGCTTCACGTCCTCGGTTCGTATCCGACGCGGTGGTAACTCGGATCGGGGAGGGAACGTATTTACGGATGTGGTCGCCGTCGTTCTCGCCCTGATCATCGCCGCCGCGCCGGTGCAGGCCGACCGGGTCCTGGTCCAGAAGTCGGCTAGACAACTCACGCTGCTGCGCAAGGGAAAAGCTCTTCGCACCTACCACGTCAGTCTCGGCTCCAGCCCAGCCGGTGCGAAGGAGCGGCAGGGCGACGGACGGACTCCCGAGGGGATCTATCGGATCGACAGTCGGAACGCGTCGAGCAAATACCATCGGGCGCTGCACGTCTCGTATCCGAATACCGCCGACCGGCTTCGTGCCCGGCAGCTGGGGGTCGCGCCCGGCGGCGAGATCATGATCCACGGGACCCCGAACCGCTGGCGAGGGTTGCCCTTCGTCTTCGCGCACAGCGACTGGACGGCGGGATGCATCGCCGTATCGGATGCGGAGATCGAGGAGATCTGGAAGCTGGTGCCGAATGGGACGGTGGTGGAGATCCGCCCGTGACCGAAGCGGGCTACCCGGCGCCGTGAATGACAGATTCGCGCGCGAAGGCGCGCCCCGCAACCTTAGCCCCGCGCTTGGCGCGTGGGGGATTCGATGTGGTCAAGGTGCGGCCGCGGAGGCGGCCGCTACAAAATTCTCGGCATCGTTGTGGTGGCCGCCTTCGCGGCCACAAAATCTTGAACGACCGGTTCCCGCGCCAAGCGCGGGGCTAGGATTATTTAGCGCGCCTTCGCGCGCGACAAGCAGCCTGATTGCACAGTCTGCGCAAGCTCCGCCCCCTCATCCGCATGTCAGGGGCCGTGTCGCTCCACTTCACTGGGCAAACGCCGTTGCCAGCCTGGAATGACAGGTGAGGATTCCGAAGGCACAAGTAAGATACCCCGATGAAGAAGCAACTTTTCGATCAACTGGTCGAGGTATTCGTGAGGCCGGCAAGATCTGCCGTGGTGTTCGAGCTCCGAGTCGGAAGTTCGTCTTTGAATTGAGGAAGTCCGAAGGAAGAACCGGCGGTGTATGAGGAGAGCCGGAAAGGGAAGTGATCGGGTCTCGCGGTTGCGCGGTTTCGGAGTCTCGCAGTGCGGGCTGGCAGATACGCGAGACCTCGCAACCGCGAAACCACATCACACCGGCGGCGGCACCTTGTCGGGAATCAAGATCGACCGCCCTTCCCGCCGCCAGATCATGGCGCTGATCCACCAGCGGCCGTCGCGCTCGAAGAGCTGGATGCTGTTCACGCCGCGGTTCAGCGGCGCGCCGTTGCGGGTCTGCCGGGTCTCGTACGCGCTCAGCACGTGTGCCACTTCGCCGAACAGGTGCGTCTCGCGCCAGATCTCGCCTTCCCAGAAACTCGGCAGGATTCCCGAGTCGATCATCGACTCGAAGTTGAGGCGGAACGAGTCGGCGTCGAATTCGAAAACGCCCTCGTCGTTGACGCGCACCATGCGCGCGCCGGGCGTGAAGATCTCTTTCTGGCGGCTCCAGTTGGGCCGCGTGCCCGGCTCGAAGGAGACCATTTCATACATTTCGGTGATGACGGCATCGATGCTCATGGCGGCGCATTCTCGCAGGATTCGCGCGTCACGCGATGACGAAAGGCGAACATCCGGCGCAAACGCCGCTCGATGAAGGCGCCGGCGAGCAGACGTCCCACGAATCCGAACGGCAGCGTGTACTCGATGTCGTCGATGAGAAGCGCCCCCTCGGGATGCGGCTCGATGATGTGACGATGACGCCAGCTTCGAAACGGACCGCGTACCTGCTGGTCTTCGAAAAAACGCGGCGGGTCGTAGGCGGTGTGCCGCGACTCCAGCCGGACGAAGATGCCGGGTACGATGCGGACGCCGACGACGGCCCGGCTCCCCACGCGCAGAGTCGGCGCGTGCTCGATCACGCGTGACGTCTCCCACGGCGGCATCAGGCGCGTGAATGCGTCCGGCAATTCGTGAAACGCGAATAGTCTCTCCGGCGTCGTCCTGATGAGGCTGCGTGCCTGAAATCGCATCGAGAAGGTTTCCCATACCAGAACCTCGGCGTGGGTACAATCGGCGCGGTGTCTGCCCAGATCGTTTTCCTCACGCTCTACCTCGGGCTGATCTCCGGTCACCAGCCGGTCGAGCTGCAGGTCGGGTCGGATGTGAAATCGGTTCGCATCCTCCTCGATGGAAAGGAAGCGGCGATGCTGAAGGCGCCGCCGTGGAAAGCGATCGTCGATCTCGGCACCGGCTTTCAGCCGCGCGGGCTGCTGGCAGTCGGCTACGACCGCGACGGCGACGAGATCGCCCGGATCTCGCAGACCATCAACCTGCCGCGTCCCTCGGCGGAGCTGACCGTCGCCCTGTATTCGGACGAGAAGGGCACGCCCATCGGCGTCACTCTGCGATGGGAACAGGTGTACGCGTCGAAGCCTACGCGCGCCACCATCAGCGTCGACGGAGCGAAGCTGCGTGTCGACGAGCAATTTCACGCGCGCCTGCCGAAGCTCGACCCGAACCATCCCCACGTCGTCGAGGCGGAGCTGCGATTCGCGGACGGCGTGGTGGCCCGTCGCGAGCTGGTGATCGCCGGCGGCCCGGCGGGGGACTCCGTCAGCACCGAGCTGACGCCGGTGGCGTTTTCGGGGAAGCCGTCGAAGGCCACGCTCGACGGCTGTCTCTCCGTGAACGGGAACGCCGTCCAGACACGCGCGGTCGAGACGCCGGACGCACAGGTGCTCGTGGTGCGCGATCCCGATGTCTCCGGAGTCCTGAGGGAGCTCGATCCCGCTCACCGGCTCGGGCTCAGTTTTCGTGAATTGCAATACATGCGCTACCGGCTGCCTCTCGATGCCGGAACGAAGATGAGTTACACGTGGCCGGTAGCGACACATCTCGAAGCCGCGGGGCACATCCCTTCGAATGTCTTCCTGACGTCCGCGATCGTGCCGTCGAGCGACGCCGGGATGCTCGGATTCCTGGTGCTCTCCTACGGCGGGGCCGCCGGCCAGCGCTGGGCTAGCCAGCCCACCGAGACTCTTCGATTCGCGGACGCCGTGGCGGTGGCCGGTCTCAACGCCAGCAATGGCGCTCATCGCCGGGCGGTGGTGCTGGTGCTCAGCCCCGCCGCCGATCACAGCACGATGGAGCCGGCGGCGGTGCGTCATTACCTCGAGGCCATCGGCGTGCCGCTGTTCGTCTGGTCGCTGAGCGGTCCGCGCCCCGATCTGGCGAAATTGTGGGGCGAAGTCGACGATGTATCCTCGATGAAGCTGCTCGGCGCCGCCGTCGACCGCCTCCGCGCCTCGCTGGCTTCACAGCACGTCGTCTGGGTCGCCAGCGATCCCCTGAACGCGTTGCACCTCGAAGCCGATCCGCGTTGCGGGATCACGCTGCTCGCGCATGCGCGGTGAAGCTACGGCCAATCCGCCTTCGGCTTCCCCGCCCAAACCCAGGCGATGAAATCGACTAGCGGCGGCGTCGCGCCGAGCTCGCGGAGGCGCGTGTTCACCTGGCCGCGATGGTAGGTCGAGTGCGACGGCAGCTGCAGAAGCGTTTCGCCGAGGGTGGAGGGGTGGGGCTCGAAACCAGCGCGCTTGGCGAAAAAGGCCGACCACGGAAGGATCATCGGCCGGTCGACCGCCTCGGGCGCGATCGAAGCCACGTAACCCGGCGCAACCGCGTAAAACTCGCGGGCGTATCGAAGAACGGCATCGAGTCCGGGATAGTGATCCGAGCCGGTGAACACGAGCTCCTCGCCGCGCCAGGCGGTGAGGAAGGCGTGCTGCGTGGCGTGGATGTGGTGCAGGCGGTCGTGGAGCACCTGATCGTCCGCCGCGGCGGGGCAGGCGAGCGAAGCTCGCCAGACCGTCGCATCGGCCCACTGCATGTGGTCGAACAGAGGGCGGACCGCGTCCAGCATGGTCATGCCATCGGCTGCGTGCGGAGCGGCGTCTCCAGCGTGACCAGCCCGTCCAGCAGATGCTCATCGACGCCGGGATCGACGGCGCGGACCAGCGTCAGCACCCGGCCGACGTGCTGGATCACCACCAGCAGCGCGCCGTAAAGCGGCTCGGCCTTCGAGCGCTCCGCGGTCTGAAACGGGAAGCGCCGCCCGATCAGGTGCGGATCGAGCGAGTTGATGCTGCTCACCGCCTGCGTCAGCGCCCAGACCAGGCGATCGCCCAGCTCGTGGGGCGGATGGTTATTGCGAGAATGGCGGGCCGTCTCGGCGAGACGCTCGACGGCGCGGCAGAGAGCGCGAAGCTCGTTCTCCAGCGGCGCGCGGTGCGGGTCATCCGAGGAGAGACGGGCGTATGGGCTGAACAGAACCTCGATCCGGCGGCGCAGATCGTGATCGACCTTCCAAGCCATCCACTCGGCGGAGGGAACGTGCCGCATCGGCTCGTTGCGGCCCCATGTTTCGAGCAAGGACCGCCCCGCGGCGGCCTCCTCGGCGTCAGTTGCGAGCATGTCATTCATCTGTTAGGGTCGCCCACCTATGAACCCAGACCCGACGCAGTTCGAGGAGCCCATTCTGCAGCTCCGGCGCCGGATCGAGGAAACCGTCGCGGCTGAAGGAGATCCCGATCAGATCGCGGCGATGCAGGCCGAGCTTACCAAAGTCGCCGACGAAATCTTCGCCAACCTCACTCCCTGGCAGAAGACGCTCGTGGCCCGCCACCCGCAGCGGCCCTACACCCTCGACTTCATCGGCTATCTTTTCGAAGAGTGGACCGAGATCCACGGCGACCGTAAGTTCTCCGACGATCCGGCCATCGTTGCCGGATTTGCCCGCTTCCGCGGCACGCCGTGCGCGATCGTCGGCCACCAGAAGGGGCGCAACACCAAGGAGAAGATCCACCGCAACTTCGGCCAGCCGCGCCCGGAGGGTTTCCGCAAGGCCATGCGGGTGATGAAGCTGGCGGAGAAGTTCAACCTGCCGATCTTCACCTTCATCGACACGCAGGGCGCCTATCCCGGCCTCGGCGCGGAAGAGCGCGGCCAGGCGGAAGCCATCGCCGTCAATCTGCGCGAGATGTCGGCGCTCACCGTGCCGGTCATCGTCGCCGTCATCGGCGAAGGGGGCAGCGGCGGCGCGCTGGCGCTGGGAGTCGGCGACCGCGTCTACATGCTCGAGCACGCGGTTTACTCGGTCATTTCCCCCGAGGGATGCGCCGCCATTCTCTGGAAAAACCCGTCGGCGGCGGCCGAAGCCGCGGCGGCGATGCGCATCACCGCCTCCGATCTGAAACGGCTGGCCATCATCGACGAGATCGTCCCCGAACCGAACGGCGGCGCGCATGCCGATCCCGGCAAAGCGGCGGAGCTGCTCGCGCCGTATCTCGAGAAGGCGCTGAAAGAGTTGCAGAAACTCAAGCCGGCCGCGCTTCCCGAGGAGCGGTACAAGAAGTTCCGGAAGATGGGGATGTTCGAGAAGGCCTGAGGTTTCGCGGTCTCACGGTTGCGGGGTCTCGTGGTCTGGCAGTACACACCCATCCGGCCACCAAAACCGCGCGACTCCGCTACCGCGCTATACTGCCGTACGTCTCCCAACAATTCATTTGGAGGTGACTCGTGCGGATTTCGCGGCTCGTTGTCCTTCTCCTCGCTCTGGCCACCGTTGCGCAGGCCGCCGATCCGGCAACCGCCGGCAAGTGGTCGCCGGTCAAGCGCTGGCCGTTCGTCGCCACCCACGCCGCGCTGCTGCCGAACGGAACGATCGTCGGCTGGGCGCGCAAGGATGGCGTGACGAAGCTGGAGACCTGGATCGGCAATCCGGTCACCGGCGTCTTCTCCTCGGTGCTCAATCCGTACGTCCAGCCATTCTGCGGCGGCCAGACGTTTCTTCCGGATGGCACGCTCCTCACCGCCGGCGGTCACGACAAATGGGACGGCTGGGGCGCAATCCAGTCGACGATTTTCGATTACCGCACGAACAAGTGGACCAAGAGCGCCGACATGAACGCCGGCCGCTGGTACCCGACCACCTCGCCGCTGCCGAACGGCGACGTGGTGGTCGTCTCCGGACGGATGCCGCCGGCGCAGACGCCCGACGGCGCGAACGGTATCAACCCGCTGCCGCAGGTCTGGTCCGGCGGGCACTGGCGCAATCTGACCGGTGCGATGAACGAGAACCTTCCGCTTTATCCGCGGATCGTCCTCGCTCCCGACGGCCGCATCTTCATGGCCGGCCCGGCGGCGGACTCGGCGTGGCTCGAGACCGGCGGCACGGGGAAGTGGGTGCCCGGCCCGGCGAGCTCCGTCGCCAATCGCGATTACGGATCGGTCGTCATCTACGAGCCGGGAAAGATTCTGACCGTCGGCGGCGGCAGGCCTCCGGTCAAGAGCGCCGAGGTCATCGATCTGAATGACGAGAAACCGGTGTGGAAGGCGACCGGCTCCATGTCCATCGCCCGGCGGCAGATGAATGCCACCATCCTCGCCGACGGGACCGTGCTCGCTGTCGGCGGCTCCTACGGACCGGGTTTCAGCGATGACGACAAGCCGGTGTACACGGCCGAGTTGTGGGATCCGGCGACCGGGAAGTGGACCACCATGGCCAAAGCGTCGGTGATCCGGACCTACCACTCGGTCTCGCTGCTGCTGCCGGATGCGCGCGTGCTGAGCGCCGGCGGCGGCCTTCCGCCATGGGGCATGCATCCGCCGAAAGTACTTCCGGGCGCGCCGCCGGGAACGAGCTACGATCCTCCCGGCCCGTACCACAACAGCGCCCAGATCTACTCGCCGCCCTATCTGTTCAAAGGCGCGCGTCCGACCATCCGCCGCGCTCCGAAGAGAGTGACGTATGGCCAGACCTTCACCGTGGAGACCGGCGGTACCGCCCGGATCGCCTCGGTGACCTGGATCCGTCTCGGCGCGGTGACGCACGCCTTCGATATGAGCCAGCGCTTCATGCGACTCAAGTTCACCGCACACGGCCGCACGCTGAAGGTGACGGCGCCCGACCGCGATTCGGTCTCGCCGCCAGGCCCGTACATGCTCTTCATCCTCAATCGCAAAGGCGTTCCCTCGGTGGCGAAGTTCGTCTTCATCAAGTGATGCGCTGGCGTTCCCTCACGATCGCGGCGTTGCTCTGCGCCGCGATCGCCTCGGCGAAGGAGATCCCGGACGTCAACGTCGTCGATCAAACCGGCCGCCCGCTGCACTTCTATCGCGACCTGATTTCGCAGAAGGTGGTGGTGCTGGCGTTTTTCTTCACGCGATGCCAGGACGCCTGTCCGACGGTCGCGCACACGCTCATCCATCTCCAATCCGCACTCGGCGATCGCCTCGGGCGCGATGTGTCGTTCGTGTCTGTCTCGATCGACCCACAGTACGACACGCCAGAAGCTCTCGCCGCCTGGGCCAAACGGTACGGCGTCAAACCCGGCTGGACCCTCGTTACCGGCCGCCCCAACGAGATGAATCGCCTCACGCGCTCCTTCACCGGCGACAACGCCCGCACCGGCCTCCACTCGATCATCCTCTACCTCGGCAACGACCGGACAGGGGAGTGGATCAGCGACACCGGCAACGCTCCAACGGCGCATTACCTGGAGTTACTTGCGCGATTAAGCCGGTAAACCCGTTTTATGCGATCATCCGCCCTCCAATAACCCCTGAAAGGTCCCTATCTCCATGCGTGTCGTACGCCTTGCGTTTGCTCTGTCGTTGCTTTTTCCTGTCGCGCTCCTGGCGGGTGGCTTTTCCCGCAGTCAGGATTTTCATTTGCCGACCGACGCTGAGAAGGCCATCAAAAGCGAAGACGGCTCGCCGGCCGCCGTGCTCGACTGGGTGCGGGTCGACGACAACACCGACGGGCTCTCATCCGAATACGTCCGCGTCAAGATCTTCTCCGACGACGGCAAGAAATATGGCGACGTCGAAGTGCCGTACTTCAGCGCCTATCCGATTCTGGGGCGGGTCACCGACATCTCCGCGCGCACGATTCATCCGGATGGAACGATCATTCCGTTCGACGGTAAGGTGTTCGACAAAGTGCTGTACAAAGCGGGCGGCCTGTCGCTGCACGCCAAGACCTTCAGCCTCGCCGACGTACAGCCGGGAAGCATCCTCGAATATCGTTTTTTGCGGCGCCAGGCGGAGAACATCCTCACCGACACCTTCTGGGAGCTGCAGCGCGACATCCCGCTTCTGCACGCCAGGATGACGCTCACGCCGTACCCGAGCGGCCAGTTCGAGACCTACTTCACCTACTCCGGACTGCCCGCGGGCAAGGTTCCGGTGCGCAGCGCCGACCGCAAGCACTACGACCTGGAGGTCGATCACATCGCATCATTTCCCCGCGAGGCATTCGCGCCGCCCGAGGAGCAGCTCAAGCCGCATGTGGCCTTCTATTACACGAACGGCTACCTCCGGCCGGACGACTTCTGGAAAGCGCAGGCGCAGCAGTACGCGAAGTCGATCGAGAGCTTCATGAAGGCTGATGGCGGTTTCGAATCGAAAGCATCAAATGCCGATGAGACGTCGCGACGGATTTACGCGCGCGTGCAGAGGTTGCGCAATCTGAGTTTCGGCACCGACAACACGAAAACAGCGGCCAGCCGTAACGCAAATGACATCGTCTCCGCGGGCGCCGGATTCGCGGACGAGATCAATCGGACCTTCGTGGCGCTGGCGCGCGCAGCCGGGCTCGACGCCGCCGTCGTGCGCGTCGCGCCGCGCGATCACGCCTTCTTCAGCGACAAGATCCCGGATGCCAATCAGATGAGCACCGAGGTTGCGCTGGTGTTCATCGACGGCAAGCCGGTCATGCTCGATCCCGGAACGCCCGGCGCGCCGTACGGCATCGTCTCGTGGGAAAAGACCGGCGTGCCGGCCATTCGCATCGCCAAGGGCGGCGCGACCGACTGGACCAAAACGCCCGCCGGCGTACCCGCCGATGCCGTCGTGTTTCGCAAGGCCGATCTTCACGTCGATGACGAGGCGCTGAAGGGAACCGTGACGGTGACGTTCGAGGGCCAGGAAGCGCTCATTCGCCGTCTGCGCGGAGACGACGACGCCGCGCGCAAGAAGGCCATCGAAGAAGAAGTGAAGACGTGGTTTCCGAGCGGCGCGATCCTGAAGCTGGTGAAGGTCGACGACCTCTCATCCCCGGCCAGCTCCGTCGTGGCCACGTTCGACGTCGAACTGCCGAACGCGATGTCGGCGGCGGGAAACCGCACGCTCGTGCCGCTCTCAGTCTTCACCATGGTGTCGAAGAACCCGTTCGCGCCGAGCACGCGCACGCAACCGATCTATTTTCAGTACGCCCGGCGGACACGGGACGAGGTGAAAATCACCCTGCCGCCATCGACGGAGATCGAGTCGCTGCCACAGCCATCGACCCTCGGCGTTGGCGTGATGACCTACAAGAGCAACGTCAAGCAGAACGGCAATGAAGTGTCGTTCGACCGCACCGCGGACATCGACGCCATGTTCGTCGACCGCCAGTACTACGGTTCGCTGCGGAACTTCTTCGCCGCCGTGGGAACGGCCGATCAACGTCCGCTGGTAATCAAACGAGCCGCCAAGTGACGCGGCTCGCGGCCATCCTGGCCATCGTCGTTGCTGCACCCCTGGTGGCCGCGCCGGAGTGGGTCGCCAATGCCGCCCGCACGGCGACGCCTCCGTACGCCGCGGAGGCGCGGGCGGTGATCCTCCACGACTCGACGGAGATGTCGTTCGACGGCGTGACAATGGTGACGCATCGCCGGCGCGTGGCCAGGATCCTCAGCGCCGCCGGCCGCGATCTGGCCAGGCTCGATCTCTTCCTCGATGGCAACACCACGCTGAGCTCCGTTCGCGCCTGGAGCATCACCAACGGCGTGGAGACATCGGTGGGCGAGCGCGACGCCGTCGAGAGCGCGGCCTTCGGTGACGTGTTCGACGATCTTCGGGCCGTGATGCTTCGCATTCCCGGCGCGCAGCCGGGCGGCATCGTCGCCTACGAATACGAAGAGCGCACGGAGCGCGCCGACACGCGAGAGGCCACCTGGCATTTTCAGGGCGACGTTCCGGTGGTGGAGACGAAGTTCGCGCTGGCGCTGCAACAAGGCTGGGCGCGGGAAGCGCACTGGATTCATTTCCAGCCGCCGGCGAATGTGGCGGACGGATCGGCGTGGACGCTCCACGATGTCCCGGCGATCCGTGACGAGCCGCGGCGTCCCGATCTGACCGCGCTCGCCGGCCGGCTCTCCATCAACTTCGGGATCCGGCGATCGTGGAGCGACGTCGGGCGCTGGTACTCCCAGCTCGCGGATTGGCGTTGCGCGCCGTCGCCACAGATCAGCGCGAAGGTGCACTCATTGGTCGCTGAAGGTGTGCCGGCTCTCGACCGCCTGCGCACCCTCGGCGCGTTCGTGCAACGGCAGGTGCGGTACGTGGCCGTGGAGATCGGCATCGGCGGCTATCAGCCACACGCGGCGGCGGACGTCTTTTCGAATCGTTACGGCGATTGCAAAGACAAGGTGACTCTGCTGCGGGCGATGCTTCGCGAGGCGGGGATCGAGTCTTACTACGTGCTGGTCAACGCCACGCCCGGCGTGGTCGATTCGGAGTTCCCCTCCGCCGGCATGTTCAATCACGCCATCATCGCCGTGCGTCTTCCGGCAGGAACAGCGACGAGCAGCGTGTACTCGTCGCTGCAGCACCCCCGCCTCGGAACCCTGCTGTTTTTCGACCCGACCAGTTCCGTGGCGCCGGTGGGATATCTGCCGCTCTATCTGCAGCACGGCCGTGGATTGCTCGTCACCGGCGACAGCGGTGAGTTGATCGAGCTGCCGGCCGCGCCGCCCGCGGCGAATCAACTGCGCCGGCGCGGGACGCTCCGTCTCGATGACAAGGGAACGCTCAGCGGCGAGGTCGAGGAGGTCCGCACCGGCGAGCTCGCCGCCGACCTGCGGCTCTCGCTGCGCCCGCTCAAGGCAGACGAGCGCCTCCGCGCGATCGAGTCGGCCGTCGGCACTCACCTCGCCGAATTCAACACCACCGACATCAAGATCGAAAACCTCGACGAGCCGAGCGCCGATCTTCTGATTCGCTACAAGGTGGTCGTGCCCGGCTACGCGAAACGGACCGCCGGCCTCGTGCTCGTTCGCCCGCGCGTCATCGGCCAGAAGGAGGAGACGATCGTCGATGCCAGTCATCGAATGTACGACTACGTCACCGACGGCCCGTCGCTCCAGACGGATGACTTCGAGATCACGCTTCCAGACTCGCTGCACCTCGACGAGCTCCCGCCGCCGATGACGCTGTCGAACGATTTCCTCAGCTACACGAGCAGTTCCAAAGCCGCCGATGGGAAGCTGATCTTCCACCGCCAATACGAGATGCACGCGTTCTCCGCCGAACCATCGAAGCTTCCCGAATTGAACCGAGCCTTCTCCAAAATCGCCGCCGACGAGCGCGGCAGCGCGGTGTTCGTCGAGAAGCCGTAGGCGCAGACCCGCATCACACACTTCACCGTTCGGTCACCGCCTCCCGGTTTTCCGAGCTCGCTGCACCGCATCGAATGGTGCAGTCAGGCGAGGAGGTTTCTATGAGGCTCAGGGCTGGTGTTGCTGTTCTGGTGCTCCTTCTGGTCACGCCCGCGTTTGGGGCGCAGCACGCGGCGCTTCCGACGCTTACCGCTCCGGAAGGAGACGATGGGACGGTGGTGCTGACGCTGGAGTCGCTCTCGGTGCATGTTCTCCTCCGCGGTCATCTCGCGCGAACGACGTACGAGCTGACCTATCGCAATCACACCGATCGCCAGCTCGATGGCGACTTCGCCTTTCCCCTCCCGCCTGACGCCGAGATCAGCGACCTCGGCCTGTATTTCGGCGAACGGCTGCGGCACGCCGTCGCCGTCGAACGGGTGATGGCGCGCAGCGTTTACGAAGCGACCGTGCATCGCCGCGTCGATCCCGCTCTGGCCGAGTGGACCGCCTCCTCGCGCGCCTTTCACTTCCGCGTCTATCCGATTCCGGCCTCCGGCGTGAAGGTGGTTCACATCGCCTACGACCAGGAGCTGACCTCGAATCCGTACGAGCTCGATCTGCGCTACGGCGCCTCGCTGGCCAAATTGGAGGTGAATATCGAAAGCGACTCGCGCATCGAGAGTGAAGGACTGGATCTCTCGCGTGCCGGCGATCGCTGGTCGCTGCACCGGACAAACTTCCGGCTCGATGGCGTGATCCGCGCCATTCCGGCGAAACGCGAGGTGGCCCTCATCGCGCGGTCGTTCGCGGACGGCTACTGGTACGCCTCCGCCGGCGTCAATCTCCGTTCGTCAGCACGCGTGGTCGCACCGGCACCGAACGTGACCATCCTCTACGACGCATCCTCCAGCGCCATGCATCGCGATGACGCCAAGGTTCTCGACTATCTTCGCCAGCTGATCGACCGCCAGCAGGGGAGGGCGGTCAGCGTCGTTCCGTTTCACATCGCCGTCGAGACCGCGCAGGAGACCGACTCCGCCGGGCTCGACCAGACTTTGTCGTCCATCCCGAGGGCTGGCGCAACCAATCTCGTGGCACTGCTCGAACAGATTCCGGCGATTGCAGCGGACTCGCGTCTCGTCCTGGTCACTGACGGCATCAACTCGATCGGCGACTCCGCGCGGCTCGCTCGCGCCGTCCAGAATCTGGCGAAGTTGCGCCGCCCGCTGACGATCGTCAACGCTTCCCCAACCGCCGACGATCACTTCCTCGGCGGCCTGGCGCGCGCAACCGGCGGCTGGTATCTCGATCTCAGCCAGATCGACGTGGCCAATGCCGTCGCCGCGAGCATGCGGCAGCCGGAACTGATGATGTTGCAGTCTGGATTTCCGCCGATCCGCGACCTGCTGCCGGCCTCGGTTCTGATGACGAACGACTCCACCATCTCGATGAGCGCACGTTCGCGCGAGCCGATCCTCTCCTTCCCGGTCATCGCCGGAAGCACGCGGCATCAGATTCCGGTCGAAGTACTGGAGACGGAGGAAGGGATCGATCTCGTTCGCCGCGCCTGGGCACGCGCGCGACTCCGTTCGCTGCTCGACAGCGGGGCAACGCCCGAAGAAGTGCTGGAGCACGGCCGGCAGTTCAATCAGCTCACGCCGCGGACGTCGCTGCTCGTGCTCGAGACATGGCAGGACTACGAACGGAATCACCTTCCCATCCCGCCCGATCTGCGCGCGGAGAAGGAGGCTGAGGAGCGTTCGTACCGCGAGTGGCAGGAAGCGGAGCGCAAACGGAAAGCGGCCGTGACGCTTGTGAGTCAGGCGCGACGCGCGCCGGACGTATCGCCCGAACTCGCTCGATCGGTCTGGTATCTGACGGGAACCGTGGTCGAACACGACGCACCGCTTCCCGGCGTCACCGTGACAATGAAGCTCGCCGATGGACAATCGTTCGTCAAGATCAGCGATGCAAAAGGGCGCTTCTCGTTCTCGGCCGGAGTCGTCCCCGCCACCGTCGTCCTCCACGCGGAGCTTTCGGGCTTTTCGGAACTGACGCGGAACATCGACCATCCAGCGAGAGGCATGGACATCGTCATGTCGATGAACATGACCACGGTCTCGGAAATGATCACCGTGACCGCGTCGGCACCGGAAGGGATCACCACCGCGGCTGTCGCCTCGAACGTCAGCTTCGGCAGCAGCGATAACATCGCCGAACGTCTTCTCGACACGCGCAGTCCGGCACTCGTGCCATCCGACGTGCTGGCGCAGAAGACCGCGCCACAGCGGCTGGAAATGGTCGGCGGCGTCATCGCGAAAATGAAGTCGCTCAACTCTCCCGCCGATCGCTTCCGCTATTACCTGACCTCCCGCGTCATCCTCGGCGGGGAGAAGCTCTTCCAAGCCGAGTCAGCGCTGGCCATGCACGAAACGTCGCCGGAGCTGGCGCTGCGCGTCCTGACCGATCTGATCGAAGCCTATCCGGACGACGCGGCGACGCTGCGCATCATCGGACGCGTGCTCTCCGCATGGGGCCGCGACGATCTGGCTCGTCTGGTCTTCGAGCGCGCCCTGGAGGTTTCTCCGCGCGAGACCCAGACCTGGCGCGAGCTCTTCCTGCTCGATGCGCGTGAAGGAAAAGAGAAAGAGCTGACCGACCTGCAGACGCGCTACGCCGCCTACGACCGCGACGCGCGGATGCAACAGACCGACGATGCACTCCAGCTGGAGATGGCGCGCCGCGGCTCCGGTACCGACGCGCGCATCGATCCGAAGTCCGACCTGCAGGTGGAAGCGATGTGGGATTCCAACTACACCGACGTCGATCTCCACGTGATCGAGCCCGGCGGCGAGGAGGTCTTCTACAGCCACCGCCAGAGCGCCAACCAGGGCCTGCTCCACGCCGACATCACCACCGGCTTCGGCCCGGAAACCTACACCATTCCGCACCGAGCAGCCGGCCCGTATCAGATCGTTCTCCACTACTACGCCGGCGATGACACGCGCCTGACCATGGAAACGCTGGTCCACGTGATCATCTACGTCCGCGGCGAGAGGCAGGATCACTTCATCGCGCTGACGGGGAAAGATGATCGGAAGGTGGTGGCGACGGTGAAGTGAAGCAGTTTGTCATCCTGAGCGTCGAGCGAAGGATCTCAAACTACGGTTTCTGTGTTGAAACCGGCTCATGCGAACGGCGGCGGCTCAAGCCGCAAATAGACGATACGATCTGCCCATGCGGCAGATCGTCATCGCCTTCCTCCTTCTCGCCAGCGCAGCCACCCTCACAGCCCAGATCAACGACTCCGAAGTTTGGGTGGGAACGCTCGACATGTCCGGCGATCGCTTCGCGGTCTCGAACCTGGTGAACATCTCCAGGCATCCGGGCTACGACAACCAGCCGGCGTTTTTTGCGGATGGGAGAGTGGTCTTCACGTCGCAGATTGCGGTGCTGGATGAGACCGGGCATGCGGTGCAGGCGCGGATTCACGATTTCACGAGCGGCACGTCGGCGCCAATTCCGGGCGCGCTCGGTTTCAGTCCCACGCCCACGGCGGATGGCTCGCTCATGCTTTTGCGCGAGGGGAAAGTCTGGCTTCATGAGATGTCGGGAAGCGAGCGCACGCTGACGGAGACGAACGACGCCGGCTACTTCTGCAGGTTCGACGATCGCAGGTGGGTGCTCTACATGAACGACAAGCAGCGTCGCATCGTCACCTACGATGCGACGACGAAGGCGCTGGAGACGATGGCGACAGGCTCGACCACCGCGCCGTTTCGGATTCCGGGCAAGCGGGCGGTGACGTTCGTCGCCGTCGAGCCGTTTCCGGCTCCGGAGGGGGAGGCGGCGAAGACGGCGCCGCCGCGCAAGCTGGTGCTGCGGCGGTTCGACCTCGACGCTCGCAAGGTGACGACGCTGGCCACCGTCCCCTTTGCCACCTCGGGGAGTCACGTCTGGACCTCGCGCGGCACGTTGCTCATGGCGTCCGGCCACACGATCTACGAATGGAATCCGGCGAGGCCTGACGACTGGCGGACGGCGGCGCAGTTCGACAATCCGGAGTTGCAGGGGCTCACACGAATCGCGCTCAGTCCGCGCGGCGATCGCATCGCCCTCGTCTCGACGCCGAGGGATGAGACGATCATCGCAGACTCGCGGGCGGCGTCGAATGAGGCATTGGCGGCGCACAACAGCGCCGCCTTCGCCCAGGTTTTGAAGGATGACGCCACCGTCGTCGCCGCCAGCGGCAACGTGATTCAGGGACGGAAAGCGATTCAGGAGTCGATCGAGATACGCTGGAAGGCGCAGCCCGATCTGGTTTTTGTGCGCACGCTTGCCTCGATCGAGATCAGCCGCAGCGATCCGGCTGCATCGGAGCGCGGCACGTGGACCGGACATGCAACGACGTCCGCCGGCCCCGCGGATTGGCGCGGCGACTACCTCGCGGTCTGGCGAAAGACCGTGACCAGCGCCGGCCTGCCGTCGTGGACCATCGCCTCGGAAGTGTTCGTGCCTCTCGATTGCACGGGCGCAGGCTGCGCGGCGCGTTAAACTCGCCGCATGCTCACCTACGTCGTTCGCCGCCTGCTGTATGGCGTTCTGACGTTCTTCGGCATCACCATCGCCATCTTCGTGCTCGTGCACAGCGTTCCCGGTGATCCGATCTCGTTCTACACGGGAACGCACGGCGCGCAATCGCTTTCGCGCGTCGTAATCGCCGAAATCCGCCATGCGCACCATCTCGACGAACCGCTGATCCGGCAGTACGGCTGGTGGCTGCGCGGCATCGTCACCCTCGACTTCGGCAATTCGTTCATCGATCGCCGGCCGGTCACCGATCGGATCGCGGAGAAGCTGCCGAACACGCTCCTTCTGAACGCCGTGGCCTTCCTCCTGGCCACGCTCATCGGCGTTCCGCTCGGAATGTGGAGCGCGGCGCGGTCCGGGCAACCGATCGAGCGCGCCTCCGCCGTGACCACGTTTCTGCTCTACTCGCTGCCGAGTTTCTGGGTGGCCTTGCTGCTGATGGAGCTCTTCGCCGTGCGGCTGAACGTGCTGCCGCTGTTCGGCATGACCTCCGATGAGTATCTCGATCTCAACCTGGCGATGAAGCTCGCCGATCGCGCCAAACATCTCCTTCTGCCGGTGGTGACGCTCGCCTACACGCAGCTGGCCGTCTTCGCGCGCTTTGCGAAATCGGCGGTGACGGAAGTCATCCGCCAGGACTACGTCGTCGCCGCCCGCGCCAAAGGGGTCACCTCGAACAGGGCGCTGTGGCATCACGCCTTCCGCAACGCGCTGATCCCGCTCATCACGCTGTTCGGACTGACGCTGCCGTATCTCATCTCCGGAAGCGTCATCGTCGAACAGATCTTTCAGTGGGATGGATTGGGGAGGCTGTACCTCGAAGCCATTCTGACGCGTGACTACCCAACCGTTCTCGGGCTCTCCGTGGCAACGGCCGCGGCCACGCTCATCGCCAGCCTGATCGCCGATCTTCTCTACGCTGCGGCCGATCCGCGCATCCGGCTGGAGGCGCGATGACGGAGCGAACGAGCGGGATGTGGACCCTGACCTGGCGCCGCTTCCGGAGGAGCAAACTCGCCGTCATCGCGCTGCTGTACGTCGGCTTCGTTTCGATCGTGGCCGTTTTCTCGCCGGTGATCGCGCGCTCGTCAACGTCGCTGATTCCGTTCGGACCGAATGACGTCGACGTCGCACACCGCCTCGGACCGCCCGACGGGCACCACCGCCTCGGCACTGACGAGCTGGGCCGAGACGTTCTGGCGCGGATGATTCACGGCGCGCGCGTATCGCTGACCGTAGGGCTTCTGGCGACGGCGATGTCGCTCATCGTCGGCTCATTCCTCGGCGCCATCGCCGGCTACTACGGCGGCGCGGCGGACTGGATCGTCTCGCGGCTGATCGAGATCGTGCTCTGTTTCCCGCTGCTGTTCATGGCCCTGGCCATCGTGGCCTTTTTCGGCCCCTCGGTGTGGACGGTCATGATCGCCCTCGGCTTGACGACGTGGACGAACGAGGCGCGCTTCGTCCGCGGCGAGTTTCTGCGCATCCGGGAGATGGAGTTCGCCTACGCGGCGCGGGCCAGCGGCACGCGCGACGCACGCATCATCTTCCGCCACCTCCTGCCGAACGCACTGGCGCCGGTGCTGGTATCGGCGAGTTTCGGCGTGGCCTACGCCATCCTCACCGAGTCGGCGCTCTCGTTCCTCGGCCTCGGCGTTCCGTTGCCGACGGCGACCTGGGGCAGCATCCTGGCCTCGGCGAAGGACTTCATCGAGTACGCCTGGTGGCTGGTGGTCTTCCCCGGCGTGGCGATTTTTCTGACCGTGGCCGCCTTCAACATCATCGGCGACCGCTTTCGCGACGCGCTCGATCCGCGCGCCGACTAGTCGATGGTTTAGCCGGCGGTGACCGGAAGACGCGCCTTCAACGATTCCAGCACCGTCGCCGGCACGAGCCGCGCTACGTCGCCGCCGAGGCGGAAGACTTCTTTCACCAGGCGCGAGGAGACGTAGGTGTACTCGACGGCAGGGAGCATGAAGATGGTCTCGATCTTCGGATGGAGCTCGCGATTCATGAGCGCCATCTGCAACTCGTATTCGTAGTCCGACACGGCGCGGATCCCGCGCACGACCACGTCGGCATCGACGCGGCGCATGAAGTCGACCAGAAGACCGGAGAACGAATGCACCTCGACGTTCGGGATCGCAGCCGTGCAGCGCGCGATCAGATCCTTGCGCTCGGCGACGCTGAAGAGGGGAGCCTTCCCTTCATTCTCCAGCACCGCCACCAGGAAGCGATCGAAGAGCCGCGCCCCGCGCTGGATGATGTCGAGATGCCCGTTCGTCAACGGATCGAAGGAGCCGGGATAGATGGCGGTGCGCATTCGAAGGAGGATGGTAGCTGAAAATCGGGACGCGCTCACTGGTCAACGTCTTGACGATCAGCCGTTCCGAACCTAAGATGAACGCTAATTCGAGTGACAACAGAAGCGGGAGGGTGTGAGTGATGCGACAGCGGCTGGAAATCAAGCGCTCGGATTCCATCAGCAACAACCGGCTCCTCTCCACGATCCGCAACTACCTGCCTGGAGCCTGGATCGCCCCGAAAAACAACGAGTTGATCGCGCTCTATCGCCTTCGCTACCGCATGGCGCTGGAAGAGATGAAGTACGACGCCGCGCTGATCTTCCTCAACAAGATCCTGGAGCTCGACCCGCTCAACGCCGAGGCCAAGCTGTGCAAGGGCGAGATCTACCATCGCTGCCTGCAGGACTACTCGCGCGCGGTCGAGCAGTACAACAAAGTCCTGCGCATCACCGGCGAGCACGGCAACGAAGCGGTCCGGCTCCGCGCGAAGGCGGGGATGGCGGAGATCATGGAGCTGCTGTCGTAAGGCTTTGTCATCCAGAGGCCGGCGAAGCGCGGCCGAAGGATCTCAATCGCGCGTTTCAGCCGGAGCCGCGTGATGCCGAAAAGGGATTCAACGCATTCTGCCTGGCGTGAGATCCTTCGGCCGCGCTTCGCCGGCCTCTGGATGACAGATAAGCACTTTGTGTAGTAAAGTTCTCCGCATGACCAGCAGAGCTGCGCTACCGGTCGCGCTCCAGGACGAAATCGAGGGCCAGCTCCAGCGCCTCTTTCGCCGGGGAATCGGCGAACGGCTCCAGGGCGGCGCGGGCGCGGTTGGCGTAGTCGCGGGCGATGGCGCGGGTCTCGTCGAGCGTCTCGTACTTGCGAACCAGGGCCAGCATCTCGGCGGGATCGATGCCGTCGAACGACTTCGTCGCGGCGATGAGAGCGATTTTCTCGCGCTCGGCCGGTGTGGCGCGGGGCATGGCCAGGATCAGCGGAAGGGTCAGCTTTCCCTCCTTCAGATCCGACAGTGCTGGCTTGCCGAGGACCTCGGTGCTGGAGGTGAAGTCGAGAATGTCGTCGATCAGCTGAAAGCAGATGCCGAGGTTGCGGCCGTAGTCGAAGAGCGACTGGCCGATCTCCTCGGGCTGGGCGACCAGATACGCCGGAATCCGGCAGCAGGCGCCGAAGAGCAGCGCGGTCTTGCGCTCGACGATGGTGAAATAGTCGTCGACCGAAAGATCGGCGCGGCCGTTCTGCTCCAGCGCCAGGATCTCGCCCTCGATCATGCGGATGGTGGTGTTCGACAGCAGCCGCAGCACGTCGAGATTGGCCTCGGCCAGCGCCATCGACATCGAGTGCATGAAGATGTAGTCGCCCACCAGGACAGTGAGGTTGTTGCCCCATCGGAAATTGATCGACGTCCGGCCGCGGCGCACTTCCGCCTCGTCGATGATGTCGTCATGTACCAGCGTGGCGTTGTGGATGAACTCGACCACGGCGCCGTAGGTCACGTCGCGATGCCCTTCGTAGTGAAGCATTTGGGAGACCAGCAGCAGCAGCGCGGGCCGTAGCCGTTTGCCGCCGCCGGCGAGGATGTGATCGCCGACGTCCTGGATGGTCTTGATCTTCGACTCGAAATTGCGCGCCAGCTCAATCTCGACGAGCTGGAGCTTGGGCGCCACCACATCGAGAAGGCGCTCCGCGCGCGTGAGCTGTTCGACCGGCGCGCTGCTGGGTAGGGGAGACGTCACGGCGCACAGAATAATCGAATTGGTCCGGAACCCTCAACCGCGGTAGTTGGTGAACTGCAGCGGCACTCCATAGTCGTTTGCCTTGACGACGGCCATGGCCTTCTGCAGATCGTCTTTGGCGCGGCCGGTGACGCGCACCTGATCGCTCTGAATCGAAGCCTGCACTTTCAGCTTGGCCTCTTTGATGGCCTTGACGATGGCTTTGGCCTTCTCGATCTCGATGCCCTGCACGATTTTCGCTTTCTGGCGCACGGTGCCGCCGGCGGCCTGTTCGAGCACGGCGTAGTCGAGCGCTTTCAGCGAGACGCCGCGTTTGACCAGCTTCGTTTCGAGGATGTCTTTGACGCTGCGCAGTTTTCCCTCGTCATCGCTGACGAGCACGATTTCCTCGGCGGTCAGCTCGATGGAGCTCTTGCTTCCCTTGAAATCGAAGCGTTGCGCCAGCTCCTTCTGCGCCTGCTGCACGGCGTTCGAGACTTCCTGCGTGTCGGTCTTCGACACGATGTCGAATGAAAAATCCTGGGGCATGGCTACCTCCGCTACTGCTGGATGACTTCGACACCGGCAGGCGGCGTGAAGTGAAACGAGTCGGGTGAGACGGCGCGGCGGCTGAAACCGGAGAAGTCGAAGGTGGTCTCGTTGCCGTCGCGATCGGAATACGAAACGCGCTGGATGGCATGCGTGGCCGAAGCGATGGTGATGGTGACGTTGCGGATCATGGCCGAGGCGCTGCGCGGCTGGAGCGTGGTCACGACCGTCGCGCCGTTCGTTTTCTCGCGGACGATGAAGTTCCGATCGCGCGCCGAGGGATCGCCGATGAGCAGAAACGGCAGCTCGCTGCGATGCTGATCATCGAGGGTCGTGACCGTCACCTGTTTTTCGCCCGGGAGATAGAACCAGGAGCGGTTGCCGTCGAAGACGAAGATCTTCTGTTCGGGCCGCGCGTAGGTCCAGCGCATCATCGGAAGCGGCCCGAAGACGACGCTGCCGCTTTCCACCTGGCTGTTCTTGAATCCCTTCGGCGTGAATCTCTGCGAGAACTGCGCTTCGGTGCCGGCCAATGCGGCAGCGGCGCGGTCGATCTCCGCGGCGGAGGCGGCGGTGGCGAGTGTGAGCGTGAGAAGGAGAGCTGTGATTTTCATGATTCGGTGCCGGTTACCTTGCAACTCAGCAACCAGCAGCCGCGCTACAACCTTTCGACTTCGATCGAGACGATGGCCGAATTGACCACGAAGATGCGGTCGTTCTTGCTTCGATCGAGCGGGAAGAGGAAGAAGCCGTTGCGCTCGGGATTGTACTGAGCCACGCCACGGATGACTTCGCCGTCCGCAAACTCGACGGAGATCATGCTGCCAGCCACCGGCTCCTGCAACTCTTCCGCAGCAGTGCGCGGAAAGAAGAGCGCCTTCAGAATCGAGAACGGCACCTCATCCTTGGCACCGTCGTCGCGCGCAACGCGAACGATCTGCCGGTCGACGTCGGTCTCGATCAGCGTGGAGCGTTCGGTGCGTCCGTCGCGATAACGCAGTACGACTGTTGTCGTTGAATCCATCAGAAAAGTTCCAGACCCCAGAGATCGTGGAGGTGAATGATACCTTCGACGTGCCCCGACGGGCCGGCGATGAAGATCGAGGTGATCTTGCGCTGTTCCATCCGCTCCAGCGCCGCCGAGGCCAGCTCGTTGCCGTCGATCGTAACCGGGTCCGGCTTCATGCAGGCGGCGGCGGTCTTCTTCAGGATCTCCGTGTCGCGCTGCAGCAGGCGCCGCAGATCGCCGTCGGAAATGGAGCCGGCGAGGACGCCGTCGTCATCAACCACCGCGGTGATGCCGAAGCCTTTGGCGGACATTTCGTAGATGACGTCATGCATCGGAGTGTCCAGCGGGACGATCGGTGTCTGCGTGCCGGCGTGCATCAGGTCGCGCACGCGCAGGAAGCGCTTGCCGAGCTTTCCGCCGGGATGGAGAAAGGCAAAATCCTCTTCCTTGAAGCCCTTGCGCAGCGATACGGCCATGGCCAGCGCGTCTCCGAGCGCAAGGCTGGCGGTGGTCGACGCCGTCGGCGCAAGGCCAAGCGGGCAGGCCTCCTTCGAAATGGCCGCGGAGAGGTGGTAATCGGCGCCTTTGGCCAGCGACGATTGCGCGTTGCCGGTGATGGCCACGATCTCCGCGCCGATCCTCTTGATGCTCGACAGCAGGCGCAGCATCTCCTCGGTCTCGCCGGAGTTGGAGATGGCCAGGACGATGTCGCCGCGCACGATCATGCCGAGGTCACCATGAATCGCCTCGGCGGGATGGAGGAAGAACGACGGCGTGCCGGTCGAGGCCATCGTGGCGCTGATCTTCTTGCAGATGATGCCCGACTTGCCGAGGCCCATCGTCACGACGCGGCCCGCTGATGCGTTGATCAGTTCGACGACGTCGACGAAGGTGTGGTCGAGGTGGTCGATGATGCCGAGAATTGCCGCCGATTCCACTTCCAGGACGCGCCTGGCCTCGGCGATGGCAGGGTGAATCGTCGCATCACGAATGACGGCAGTTTTTCGGGGTTTGGACATCCGCGGCTGATGGTATGCGACGGGCGGCGGGTTCTCAACGTTTCCGGGCGTTCTGTTCCTGCGGCAGCAAAAGCGTGTGAAGCATTGCGCACACGGGCGTGGGCACTCCGGCGGCGCGGCCGAGGCGGACCACGGCGCCGAGTTGGGCATCGAGCTCCGAGGGCTTACCGTCGATGATGTCGCGCTGCAGTGAGGAGGTAGCCTCGGCATTCAAGGCATCGAATCGCGCCAGCGTTCGATCGACCGCCTCGGCGCCGAGCTCGACGCCGCGGGCTCGGGCGAGGTCGGCGATCTCGCGGATGGCGCACGTGGCCAGATCGCGCGTCTCGGGCATCGATCGCCATTCGCCGATCGGGACGCGCGTGGCCGCGCCGATGCCACTCATCGCAGCGATGAAAACGAACTTCGACCAGAGGGCGTGGTGAATGTCGGAGGGGATGTCGGCCTGCACGCCGGCGCGCACGCACTCGTCCCGAAGCTGCTCGACGCGCGCACTGCGGCGGTTATCGAGCTCGCCGAACATCACGAACGGCTCGGCGCCGGCGTGGCGAATGTGGCCGGGAGCGACGATGAAACTGACGATGCCGCACAACCCGCCGAGAACTTGATCGCGTCCCACGATCGCCGCGAGCTGGTCGGAGGCGTCGATCCCGTTCTCGAGCGGGATGACCATCGTATTCTCGCCGATCATCGGCTTGATGTGCCTGGCCGCTTCCTCGATCTGCCAAGCCTTGACGGTGACGAAGATGGCGTCGACGTTTCCCACCGAGGCCGTATCGTCCGTGGCATTGGGATGTTCGATGACGAAATCGCCCTTGATGCTGTCGACGCGCAGGCCGCGCGTGCGCAGGGCTTCGAGCGTGGCGCCGCGGACGACGAAGACGACGTCCGCGCCGCCGTTCGCGAGCTTGCCGCCGAAGTAGCCGCCGACGCCTCCGGCGCCGATGATTGCAATTCGCATATTGGTTACCAAGCCGCCAGCGAGCCGCTGGCGGTACAGCCGTCGCGCCGGCGGCGCTACGCCTCGTTACACGATCCGGAAAATCTCTCTGCGTCCGCCTTCCACGAGATCCATGTAGCCGGCCATCGCTTCGCGGACGTCATCGCGCTTGGAGTACTCGGCCATGTGGTGCTCGAAGTCGGCCAGTGATTCGAATTCGGCTTCGAGGACAACGGTCCAGTAGCCGGCCACGGCGTCGACCATGAGCCGGCAATTCACGAAGCGGTCGTCGGTCTGCATGGAGGGGATGGTCTTCTTGAAACGCGCCACCAGATCGCCAGTTTTTCCGGGCTTGCATTGAAAAATGTCGCGGACGAGATACATGCGAAACCTCCTTTTCCGGTACGGCTGCCCATTCTATGGTTTCGTGTAAAATCCCGCTCCTTCGCGGCCGTTCCGGCGCAATCCTTGCGTCTCATCAGCACACACAATTCGATCCGTCGAGAGGACCTCAATGACCGAAATCCTGACGCTTCCCGTCGAGCCGAAGTCGGTGGCCTGGAATCCTTCGCCCGAGGAGCTGCGCCGTTTCACGGAAGAAATGCCCAACTGCCGGAAGACCGAGTTTGGCAACGTCAACGTGGCCACCAAAGTGGTCTCGCGCTCGAAGGGGTCGACGTTCGTGGCCACCGACACGCCGGAGAATCATTCCGATCAGACCATCAGCCGTGCCGAGTACGAGCGCATGGCCAAGCTGCAGAACGATTACATCCGCACGCGGGACATGGTGGTGGTCGATGGCTTCATCGGCAACGACCCGCACTTTCGCATCCCGGCGCGGCTGATCATCGAGAAGGCCAACGCCAACATCGCCGGCATGCAACAGCATCTTTACTATCCGGCCACGCCGGCGGAGCTGGAGAGCTTCGACCCGGCCGTCACCGTCATTTACACGCCGAATCTCAAGGCCGAGGGGTATCCGGAGGAGCGGCTGATCGCCGTCGACCTCGAGAACTACATCACGCGCGTTTTCCACTCCGACTACTTCGGCGAGTCGAAGAAGGGCGGCCTGCGGATGTGGAACAAGATCGTCTACGAGCGCGGCGGCCTGGCGCTGCACGCGGGCTGCAAAGTGATCCCGGTCGAAGGGCGCAACAAGGTGGGCCTGATCGTCGGACTGTCGGGCACTGGCAAGACCACCACCACCTTCACGAAGCAGAACAATTCACAGCCGGTGCAGGACGACTTCTGCGCGCTGATGCCGGGCGGCAAGGCCTACGCCACCGAGAACGGCTGCTTCGCCAAGACCTTCGGCCTCAATCCGAAGGATGAGCCGACGATCTACCACGCCTGCGCGTCGCCGCATGCGTATCTCGAGAATGTCTCGCAGGACGATGGCGGGAAGATCGATTACTTCGATACGTCGTACACGCCGAACGGCCGGGCCGTGATCCGGATGGACGACGTGGCCGGCGCCTTCGATGCCCGCGAGGTCAACAACGTCGATTTCCTGCTGATCCTCAACCGCAACGAGAACATCATCCCGGCGGTGGCCAAGCTGGAAGGGCCGCTGGCCGCGGCGTACTTCATGCTCGGCGAGACCAAGGGCACCAGCGCCGGCGGCGCCGCCGAGGCGGGCAAGTCGCTGCGCGTGCCGGGGACGAATCCATTCTTCCCGCTGCTGCACGCGTTCCAGGGCAACCGGATGCTGGAGCTGATGAAGGAAAGTCCGATGGACGTCTACCTGATGAACACGGGACGCATCGGCGGAGACGAGAAGGACGAGCGCTCGAAGAAGGTGAAGATCCAGCACTCGTCGGCGGTGGTGAAAGCGATCGCCGAGGGAACCATCAAGTGGGAGAAGGACGCCGACTTCGGCTATCTCGTGGCGACGGAAGTCCCGGAGATGGACGACGCCGACTACCTGCAGCCGAAAAAGATGTACGAGCGGCAGGGGAGGAGCGAGGAGTACCAACAGCTGGTGGAGAAGTACAACACCGATCGCCGCGCCTACCTGCGCAAGTGGAAGGGTCTGAGCGAAGAGATCGTCAACGCCATCTGACCTGACTCCGGCTGAACTCGACAAAACCCGCGTCCCGCCTTACCCTATCCACTGTTTCGATACAGCGGAGGACATGGGATGCGATTCGGAGCGCTGGTTCCGGCAATGATCCTGGTCAGTACCCTGGCGGCGCCCACCCGCGCCGATCACTCCTCGGCTGTCCCGGCAATTCCAACGACTTCTGACGCTCCGGCGTCCACCGCGCAAGGCCCGATGATGGGCAAGCTGCGCGTTCGCCCTTCGCGCGGCCGTCGAACGGTCACGGATCTCGACTCGCGCGTGCTGGCGTCGCTGCTGGCGCTTCAGTCGCCGAGCGATTTCGACTTCGAGGTGCGCGCCAGCGATGTCTCCTGCAACGGCGGGACGTGCACGGTGGCGCTGGCCGTCAAACTCCCCGAGGCCCTGCCGCCGATGCGGCTGGCCATCGCCGTCGCCAATGCCCGCGGCGAACTGTCGGAAGTGAAACACGCCGAATGCCTCGCTTCGAACTGCAGCGTCCAGCTCGTGCTCGAGCGCGGCCGGAACACCATCTCCGTCGGCGCCGCGGACGGTTTGATGCAGACCGCCGGGTTCGTGCTCACCAGCGTCGTCGCCTCGCCGCGTCTGCAGGCGAGCGCGCGGCGGCGGAGCGAGTGGTTCTAGGTTAGCCGCCCTGTCATTCTGAACCGCCGATGCCCCGGCAGGGGGTGAGGACGGTGAAGAATCCCCGGCCGGTAGCCGCCGCCCAGCCGGGTTTCAGCCGGGGTTCCTCGCCGTCCTCGACCCCTCCGGGGTGTCGGCGGCTCGGAATGACAGGTCCACTACGTCTCCACATTCAAAAACATATACACCGCCGCGATGGCGAAGAGGATGTTCGCGCTCCAGGCGGAAAGGATCGCCGGCAGGTTCCCGACCTCCCCGAACTTCGTGAAGACGGCGAAGATCATCCAGTAGAAGATGCCGAGGATCAGGCCGACGCCGACGCCGTAGAGCGCGCCGCGCTTGCCGATGCGGAAGGCGAATGGCAATGCGATCAACGCCATGACCAGGCTGATGAACGGCCACGACGTCTTCGTGTAGAGCTTCACCGTCAGCTCCTCGGCGGCGTAGCCGGACTTGCGGATGGTCTCGATGTAGCGCCGCAGCTGCGCGAAGGTCATTTGGTCCGGCGCCCTGGCCTCGGTGGCAAAGTCTTCGGGCCGTTCGGCATACGAGAGCCGCAGCGGCCTCGTGATCGGCGCGTATGTCGAGCTGCCGTCGTCCAGGAAGGAGCGCATCCATCCGTTCGAGAACACCCAGCCGACGCCGTCCCACTTGGCGTGATCGGCGTAGACGCGCCGCGTCAGCCGGAACTTCGTCGGATGAAACTCGAATACCTGAACCTGCGTCAGCTCTTTTTCCTCGCGGTCGTAGTTCAGGAAGTTGATGAGGTAGCGGCCCTTGCCGAGGAACCACAGCTTCTGCTGGTGCGCCGTGGGAACCGGATGGATCATTTTTTTGGCCTTGATCCGGCCGCGCAGCTCTTCGACGCGTTGATTCGAATACGGCAGCACGTAGTCGAGCTGGAGATACGCGAGCACGCTGATGGCCAGGGCGATGCCGACGATCGGCAGCGCCGCGCGGTAGAGCGACATCCCGCCCGACTTGAAGGCTGTGACCTCGTTGTTCTTCGAGAAGATGCCGAACGTCACCAGCGTGGCCACCAGCACCGAGATCGGCAGCGTGTAGTTGAGGATCTGGAAAATCAGGAAGCGGTAATACGACGCCACCGTGTGGAAAGCGATGTGGTTCGTCCGGATGTCGCCGCTGAGGTCCGTGTAGTCGACGATGACGAACAGCGCCGCGGTCGACACCAGCACCAGCAGCAGGATCTTGAGGAACTCGCGCAGGATGTAGCGGTCCAGCGTGTTGGGGAAGGTGATGTCGAACCGGCTGAGGATGGCCGGCTCGTCGGCCACGACGGCGCCCGAGCTCTTCTTCGATTTGATGGCCTGGATGATCCGCCGGACGATGCCGCCCTCGGAACGCTGCGCGCCGGTGTCGCGGTTGGCGCGGATCAGCAGGTAGATGCCGATCGCCAGCAGCACCAGATTTGGCGCCCACATGGCCACGGCCGGGCTGATCTTGCCGGTGTCGGCCAGATGCTCGCCGTTGTTGATCAGCACGTAATAAATGAGGATGATCGCGATACTTAAAGAGAAGCCTGAGCTTTTGCCGCCGAGCCGGTTGGTGATGCCGAGCGGCAGGCCGAGAATCCCGAAAACGATGCAGGCGAACGGAATCGCGAACATCTTGTTCATCTCGACCTTGGCCGCCCAGTAGGTCTCGCGGGCGTCGGGATCGTGCGAGTACTGGGCCCAGCGCGCCTGTTCCATCAGTTCGCGGAAGCTCATCTCGCGCAGGGAACGCTGGAATCCAGCGTTGGAATCGCCGTACTTGTCCGGCAGCCGCATCCGCTGCACGCCGTTGCTGTTCAGGTCGTAATGGTCGGGTTTCTTCGGATCCCAGAGATGGGTCTCGGCGGTCTTGAGATTGAGCCAGACCTGGTTGCTGGGTTTGAGAATGGAGAGGTTGCCGCTGTCGGCGACGATGATCTTGTTGCTGCTGCGCTGCGGCAGGATCGATTGCGGCTGCGCAGCGTCGCGCTGCGCGGTCTGGATCTGCTGGGCGATGGTAACCGGCGCGGCGCTGGTTCCGGTGCGCGTTTCGTCGGCCGTCCGGCTGTCGGCCACGAAGACGCCTTTCCACTGCAGCGTCTTCGGATCGACGTCGTTCACGTAGATGGTGAGGTTCTCGTACTCGTCGTAGAAAACCCGCGGTTTCAGCTCTTTCTCGATCTGCGAGGTGAAGATCTCCGACCGCAGCGCCGCGAATTCGGCGTTGCCGCGCGGCAGGACGAAGTTCATCAGGTAGAGGTTGACCAGAAACATCAGGAAGCTGAAGAGGAAGACCGGCCGGTAGATCGTGCGCGTGGAGATGCCGAGGGCGCGCATGGCGATGATCTCGGAGTCGGAGGAGAGCCGGCCGACGGCGATCAGGATGCCGAACAGCAACGACATCGGCACGGTCAGGACGATGATGTGCGGCAGGGAGAGAAAGAGCAGCCGCGCCACGGTCGACGCCGGCAATGACCGTTTGATGATCATGCCGGCGAAGTCGAAGAGGTTCTTCATCAGGATGATGAAGGTGTAGAAGGCGAAGCCGAGGACCGTGGGCCCGAGCATCTCCTTGAAGATGTAGCGCGTGAGGATCTTCATCGGCGGCGAGGATTGTACGTGCAGGGTTGGCTCCAGGATTCGCAGGGCGTAGAAAGGTTTCCACAGAGTCCGTTAAGAAGGTTTCCACAGAGTCCGTTAAGATAGATTATGTTAAAGCGCCCATACGGTTTGACTCCTTGGCGATCTCGATGACGTCCGACAGCACCGCGGCGGCGGTCGGCAACGATCCCGCTCCTTTCCCCTGAAACAGCATCTCGCCCACCGCCCGGCCGCGAACGACCACGGCGTTATTCTCATCGCGCACGGCGGCCAGCGGATGAAACTCCGGCAGCTCCCGACGTTCGACACGCATCTCGATCCCGCCGCCGGCGCGCCGCGCGGTGGCCACGTGCCTGACCACGCATCGCCTGGCCCGCGCCTGTTCGACCTCGGCACGGGTCACGTCCTCGATCCCATGAACGCGCATGCGCACATTCTGCGGTCCGAACGCCAGCTCGCCGAGGATTCGCAACTTCTGCGCGGCATCGCCACCGCCGACGTCGAGCGCCGGATCGGTCTCGGCGAAGCCGCGCTCCTGCGCCAGTTGCAGCGCGTCGGCGAACTCCAGGTCGTCCTGCTCCATGCGCGTCAGGATGTAGTTGCAGGTCCCGTTGAGGATGCCGCTGATCGATTCGATGCGGTCGCCGGCCAGCCCGTGCCGCAACGCGCGGACGATCGGAATGCCGCCGCAGACGCTGGCCTCGAATCCGATGCGCAAGTTGTTGCGCCTGGCCGTTGCGAACAATTCTCTCCCGGCATCCGCCAGCAACGCTTTGTTGGCGGTGACGACATGCCGCCCGTTCGCCAGGGCTCGCCGCACGAACGCCCCGGCCGAGTGAACGCCGCCGACCAGCTCGACGATGATGTCGCAGCCGTCGTCGAGGATGTCGATGGCCGAGGTGCTGAAGAGGTCGCGATGGATCCCAGGCCGCGGTTTGTCGCCGTCCCGCACCAGGATGCGCCGGAGGGCGACATCGACGCCGTCGCGACCTCTGATCCGCTCGCGCTCCCGCGCGAGCAGATCGACGAAGCCGCGGCCGACGGTTCCACACCCGAGGAGTCCGATGTTTATCCGGCGCATGCCACCCTCCTCGGCGATGCCACTTCCGCCAGCGCCTGATCGATGTCGTCGATCAGATCGCGCACGTCTTCGAGGCCGACCGACAGCCGGATCAATCCGTCTGCGATGCCGACCCGCCGCCGGACCTCGGGCTCGACCGAGGCGTGCGTCATCGTCGGCGGATGACAGAAGAGACTCTTCACGCTGCCGAGGCTTTCGGCCAGTGTCCAGAGCCGGAGCCGCTTGGAGAACTCGATTGTTTCATCGACCGAGGCATCGAGCTCGAACGAAACGATGGCGCCGAACTCGGGATAGTGAACGCGGGCGATGCGGTCGTTCGCGCGGAGATACTCGACCACTCCCCTTGCGTTCTCGCAATGTCTGGCCATCCGCAGTCCGAGTGTCTTCACGCCACGAAGGATGAGGAAACAATCCTGCGGTCCCGGCACGGCGCCGATGGCGTTCTGGAAGAATTTCAGCTCAGCGAAGAGCGACTCGTCGTCGGTGATCACCGCTCCGCCGAGCGCGTCGCTGTGGCCGTTGATGTACTTCGTCGTGGAGTGCAGGACGATGTCCGCGCCGAGGGCGATCGGCTGCTGCAGCACCGGCGTGGCGAAGGTGTTGTCGACCACGGTGCGGATTCCGGCGGTCCGCGCGATGGCGCTGCACGCGGCGATGTCGGTCGTCTTCAGCAGCGGATTCGACGGCGTTTCCAGCCAGAGCAGCCGGGTCTCGGGACGAATGGCCCGCTCGACAGCGGCCAGATCGCTGCTGTCGACGAAGGTGAAGTCGATGCCGAACTTGGCGAAGTACTTCGTGAAGATGCGCCACGCGCCGCCGTAGAGATCCTGCGTGGAGACGACGTGATCGCCAGTCCGCAGCAGCGAAAGCACGTTGTGAATTGCGGCCATGCCGCTGGCAAACGCGAGCCCGTATCGCGCGCCCTCGAGCGAGGCCAGACATTCTTCGAGCGCGCGCCGCGTCGGATGCTCGGTGCGCGCGTAGCCGAATCCGCGATGGACGCCGGGCTCGAGCTGGCCGAAGGTCGAAGTCTGATAGATCGGAACGGTGACTGCGCCGGTGGCCGCGTCGTTGGGCTGCCCGGCATGGATCGCCAATGTGTCGAAACGGTACATGTTCCCCTCCTGCCGCACGCATGCGGCGGACTCTCAAGCTGCTGACATTCAGGGGATAACGGATTTAGGAGGGACCCGGGTCGAGGAAGCAGTCAGTCTACGCGTCCGCGCCCGGGCGGCGCATCACCATTCGGCGCATCGACATCATGGTGTGGCGTGACATGTTGGGGCGGGAGGATAGAGGCGAAGGTGCGACGATGTCAAACGCCGCTGAGCGTAGCGCCAGCGGCGCGCTGGCTGGACCGCCGCCGCTACGCTTGCTCGCTCTCGATCCGTCGCAGCAACTCCCGCAACGCCTCGGCGATCTCGCTCTTCTCCACATTCGCTTTGCGGAAGCTGAGATTGACGCTGAACGGCAGCGCCTTGTCCTTCACCTGCCAGGTGAAGTTCTTCGGACGGCCGGCCTTCTTCGGCTCCGGCTTTGCCGTCTGCTTGCGGACGTCATCGCGCGTCAGCTCGCCGGCGGCGAAGCGGCGGACAACGTCTTCCATCGCCTGCTCGTCCCCTGCCCTGGCGATCTGCACGAGGATCGATTTGTTGGAGATGCCGGCCTCTCGGCACATGGCGCGGATGCGGTCGGGGATCTCGTTGATCGAGAGCGTTTCGGTGATGGTCGTGCGCGACTTGCCGATGACGTGCGAGATCTTCTCGTGCGTGTAGCCGAATTTCTGCTGCAGGACGTAGAAACCCTCGGCTTCTTCGAACGGCGTCAGGTCTTTGCGCTGGATGTTCTCGATCAGCGCGATCTCCAGCTGTTCCTTGTCATCGACGTCGAGCTCGATGGCGGGGATCTCGTCCAAGCCAGCTAACGTTGCGGCGCGGTAGCGGCGCTCGCCGGAGATGATCTGATAGCGGTTCGGACCGGCGGCGCGGACCAGGATCGGCTCGAGCACGCCCTTCTCGCGGATCGACGACGCCAGCTCTTCGATGTTGCCGAGGTTCGTGCGGGGTTGTTCTGCATTCGGCTCGATGAATTCGAGCGGGATCATGGAACCGATGTGCCGTCCCGAACGGCGTGTCAGCTCTTCGACGAAATGCGCATCGTGCCGCATGGAGGCGCGCTCGGGTAAACCGCGTTTCATGCTCATCAGGGTTTCCTCAGACTCGGGACAGGATTTCTTCGCTCAGCGAGTAGTACTCCATCGCGCCGCTCGATCGCGGAGCGAAGGTGAAGATCGATTCCTTGTATGCCGGACTCTCCTCGAGCCGGATCGACTTCGTGATCACGGTGTTGAACAGCCGCTCACCGAAGACTTTGCCAATCTGATCGTGGATGTCGCGCGCCAGCGTGGTGCGCTTGTCGTGCATCGTGATCACCACGCCGAGGAGCTGCAGATTCGGATTCGGGCGCGCCTTGATCTTCTCGATCGTCTCCAGCAGATCGTCCGTCCCTTCCAGCGCAAAGTACGACGACTGGATCGGGACGAGCACGTGCGTCGAGGCCACCATGGCGTTGACGGTGATCATGCCGAGGGTCGGCGGCGTGTCGATGAAGATGTAGTCGTACTCGGCCGGCGCGTCCTTCATCTTGTCTTTGAGCCGGAACGGACCGTCCATCTCGCCGATGAGTTTCGACTCCAGCTTGGCCAGGGCGATCTTCGACGGAGCCAGGAAAAGATTCGGCAAGGGCGTCGGAACGATGACGTCGTTCAGCGGAAGCTCTTCGCTCACCAGCACATCGAACATCGACCGCGAGATCGAGCGCGGATCGATGTAGCTCATGGTGCTGTTCGCCTGCGGATCGAGGTCGATCAACAGCGTTTTGTGGCCCTTGTTTGCGACGGCGGCGGCGAGGTTGATGGTGGTGGTGGTCTTGCCGACCCCGCCTTTTTGGTTGGCGACGGTGATGATCATGTGGACCGGGCGATTGTAGCGTGGGTTGGTGGTGCGGTTGCGGGGTCTCGCGGTCTCGAAGTCTCGCGGTAGTCATGCCGCGGGACCGCGCAACCGCGAGACCCGCGACCAAGACCCTACATCTTGTACTTCCCCAGATCCTCGGTATCGAGACTCTCGAACCACTTCTTCGTCTTCTCATCCGGATCGTCGTCGGAGTCGGGAGTAATGGTCTGGGCCTGGTCGAGGACTGATTGCGCCACGAAGATCGGCGCCTCGGTGCGCAGCGCCAGGGCGATGGCGTCGCTCGGCCGCGCGTCGAGCTCGAGCATGGTGTCGCCGCTGGCGCGGGTGACCATCACCCGGATCTGGGCGAAGAAGGTGGAGTCCTTGAGATCGTTGATGACGATGCGGGTCACGCGGGCATCGAGCTGGGCGATGGCGGTTTTGAGGAGATCGTGCGTCATCGGGCGCGGAGTAGCAACGTTCTCCAGCTGCAGAGCGATGGCGTTGGCTTCGAAGATGCCCACCCAGATCGGCAGGAAAAACTTCTCCTCCTCATCCTTCAGCACAACGATCGGCGAATTGGAAACGGGGTCGAGCATCAGCCCCTTGATCGACATCGGAATCAAGCTATCGCTCATACAAGCCCCTGTTAGGTAGTCCCTTCGTCTATGGGATGGACATGCTCAAGTTGCGGATTGAGACTACACCCAAGACAACCGCGAGCAGCAGCAAATGCCAAGCGCCGAGGGTCGGGATATCTTCGGGAGGAAAGTCGTCACGCAAGGCCGCGCGCCATCCATTCGCGACGGTGATACTGAACGGTAAGTCGTCAACGAAGCCCGTGCCGGAAATATAAGGCCGCTGTGTCAACAGCCTGCCGGAAGCGATGTCGTACTCGCGGACCACATTGTCAAAGTTCGCCGGGCAGGAGGCGGGCGCGGCCCAGAAGCTGCGGCCACTTGAGCTTAGAGCCAGGACGTACGAATCGCCAGGGACGTCATACGTTCGTACAGTTGCACCCGAAGACGCATTGAGCAGGAGGACGTGATTCTGCGTGGCTACGAGGAGACGGTTGCCCGGAGCGAAGAAGACCTCGCCAGTTGGCGGCGCGAGGGATAGCCAAAACTCCCAGTGCGGGTTGGCAGCGCATACATTCATACGATAAATGCCAGTACCGGGAGTTCCGGAGCGTGGTGCAATCAAGGTGCACCCCGCGGAGTCCAGATCGATCCTCCGATCGACGCCTCCAATCAAATTTTGCACGACTGCGCCCGCACCTGGTGTCCAGCTTACCAAGACGCTCCCAACCCCATTCAATCCACCCAAAAGCAGGACTTTGCCATTGCGATGACTAACGATCGCCATTGGTAAAAAACCGTCGGGAAGTTCAAACATCGGGACGAGCGTTCGGTCGGCCTGAAGACGATAAACCACGGCGTGAAGCCCGGGTCTTGCCTGGGCAACGAGGACTTGTCCGTTCGGGCCCTGGCCCAAAGCGACACTGAAGATGGAGCTCTCGAGGAGTGTCGAATCTTCCGCTCGCCCACCCATCCATCGAGCAAGTACGCGAGGCGGCGGTAGTGGCTGAATACCCAGGCACTGATCCGTTGTCAGAACCGCGATTTCCTCTGCTCGTATTGTTGCACCCAGCATCGAGATGAGAACCATGGCGGCCCAGAGAGGTTTTCGCATTTTGCGGGTCGGAGTACGTGGCCTGTGATCAGAAGTTGGTACGAGCTCTCACGCTGACGCAAGTGGCTTGCTCATTCATGCGACGGCCTCCCCGCGCAGCGTGTGATGTTGCGCTTGCTCGATGCGGACGCCCAGCATACTCCCCGGGCGCGTCGAGAGATCGCCGCTGAAGTTGACCACCCAGTTGTCGTCGGTACGGCCTGTGAGCATCGTGGGATCGTGCTTGCTCGGTCCTTCGACGAGAACATCCAGAACGCGCCCCCGGTAGGAGGCGAGATGCTCGCGCTTGAACTGCTCGTGAAGATCGAACAGGCGATTGAGCCGCTCCGATGCGACGTCATCGTCCGGCGCTCCGAGTCTCAGCGCCGGCGTACCAGGCCGCGGCGAGTACTTGAACGCGAACAACGACCCGTAGCCGATTTCGGTGATCAGAGAAAGGGTCTGCTGGAAATCCTCCTCCGTCTCGCCGGGAAATCCAACGATGATATCGGTCGAGAAATCGATCTGAGGAATGGCCGCGCGAATGCGCCCAATCGTCTCGAGGTAACCCTCCCGCGTGTACAGCCGCTTCATCCGCCGCAGGATTCGCGATGAGCCTGACTGCACCGGCAAATGCAGATAGCGCGAGATATTTTCGTGGTCGCGCATGGCCGCGATCATCGAGTCATTCACTTCGGCCGGATGGGAGGTCATGAACCGTAGACGGGCAACGCCATCGACTTCCGCGACTGCTGCCAGCAGCGCGCCGAAATCGCGGCCGGTGAGCGGGCAGCGATACGCGTTCACCGTCTGTCCCAGCAGCTCGATCTCGACCCGTCCCGTATCGACCGCGGCGCGCACCTCGCGCAGCACATCGTCGAACGGACGAGACACCTCGCGGCCGCGCGTGGTCGGCACGATGCAGAACGTGCAGTTCTTGTTGCAGCCTTCGATGATCGTCACCTGCGCTTTGGTGACCGAGGGACGGTCGACGGTCAGGTAGTCATAGTTGCGGTCGTCGGGAAAATCGATGGCCACCTTGCGGTCGCCGGAAAGAATCTGATCGAGATGGCCGACATTGCCCGGCCCCATCACGAAATCGACCCACGGCGCGCGATGGAGGATGGCCTCCCCTTCCTGCTGGGCCACACAACCACAGACGCCGATGCGCAGATCCTCGCGCTCGCTCTTCATCTCGCGCAGCCGGCCGAGGTGCGAGAACACCTTCTGCTCCGACTTGTCGCGGATCGAACACGTATTGAGAAGGATGAGGTCGGCCTCCCCTTCGCTCTCCACGCGCCGGTAACCGCGCAACTTCAGGCTGCCGCTGAGGCGCTGGCTGTCGAGATCGTTCATCTGACAGCCCCACGTTTCGATGAAAAAAGTCTTGGTCATGGTCGATGCCGGTCGTCAATCGTCTCACAACACGAGAGTGCAAGCCGGAACACGGATCGTCTGATCTACAATCCGCCGCGATGACCACCACCGCGCCCGTCTGCGACGATCGCAGCCTCTCGCAGCTAGCCCTCGGCCTTACCGGTTCCGAGATCCTGAGGATCTCCGGCCAGATCCGCACTCTCACCGAAGCCGGCCACGACATCTGCAACCTCACCGTCGGCGATTTTTCGCCGAAAGAGTTTCGCATCCCGAAAGTGCTGGAAGATCTGATCGCCGAGGCTTTTGCGAAGGGCGAGACCAACTATCCGCCGTCGGATGGGACCAAAGAGCTGCGCCAGGCGGTCATCCGCTACTACGACGACGTCCTCGGGCTGACGTATCCGATCGAGTCGACGGTCATCGCCGGCGGCGCGCGGCCGATCATCTTTGCGGCCTACGCGGCGGTCGTCGATCCCGGCGACAAGGTGGTCTACCCGATCCCCTCCTGGAACAACAACCACTACGTCTACCTCATGCGCGGAGTGCCGGTCGAAATCACCGTCGGACCGGAGACGAACTTCCTCCCGACGGCCGAGCTCCTGCGGCCGCACATTCGCGACGCGCGTCTGATCTGCATCTGCACGCCGCTGAACCCGACCGGCACGGTCATGGCGAAAGAGGAAGTGGAACGCATCGCCCGGCTGGTGGTCGACGAAAACGAACGCCGCGCCGCCGCGGGTGAACGCGCGTTGTTGATCTTGTGGGACCAGGTCTACTGGATGCTGACCTTCGGCGCGTCGCGGCACTACAGCCCGCCGCAGCTCGTGCCGGAGTCGATGCCATACACGATCTTCGTCGACGGCATCTCGAAGTCATTCGCCGCGACCGGACTGCGCGTCGGCTGGGTCGTGGCGCCGCCGCCGATCAGCGCGAAGATGCGTGACATCCTCGGCCACGTCGGCGCTTGGGCACCGCGCCCCGAGCAGATGGCCGTGGCGAAGTTCCTCGGCATGCGCGCCGCGATCGACGAGTTCCACGAAACGATGATCCGCGAGTTGCAGCTGCGGCTCGATCTGCTCTACGACCGCATTTCCGCAATGGCGCGCGAAGGCCTGCCGATCCGCGCCATCGCGCCGCAGGGTGCGATCTATCTGTCCATGCAGGTCGGCCTCATCGGCCGCGGCGCGATCACCACGAACGAACAAATCCGCAAGATCCTGCTCGACGAAGCCGGCTTCGCCGTCGTCCCTTTCCAGGCCTTCGGTCTGCCGCAGGAAACGGGCTGGTTCCGCCTCAGCGTCGGCGCCGTCTCGCCGGCGCAGATCGAGGCCGGCCTGGCGCGCGTGCGCGAGGTGCTGGCCCGCTACGCGTAAACTCTCTGCATTTATTAAGGAGATTTCCATGTCCCCCATCCGGCGGCTCCTCCCCTTCCTCATCCTCGTAACGGTCCCGCTCGCTGCACAAACCACCGGATCCATTGGCGGACATGTGACCGACGCCAGCGCCGCCGCGCTTCCGGGCGTCACGGTCGAAGCGACGAGCCCTTCACTCCAGGGCATTCGCATCGCCATCAGCGACGCCACCGGCGCCTATCGCCTTCCGCTGCTTCCTCCGGGAAACTACTCGGTGGCCTTCGCGCTCACCGGTTTCTCGCAGAAGAAGAACGCCAACGTGCCGGTATCGCTCGGAAAAGAGACCACGGTCGACGCAGCGCTCTCACCGGCAGCGATGACCGAGAGCATCACCGTCGGTAGCTTCGCACCGCCGATCGACATGACGTCGAACACGCTCGGCACGAGTCTGAACGCCATGCAGATCGAAACGCTGCCGACGGCGCGCAACTACTCCTCGGTGGCGCAGATCACGCCAGGCGTCTCCACTGACGCCGTTCAGTCGGACGACAAGCAGACGCCGACGATCACGGTTTACGGCTCCTCCGGCGCGGAGAACGCCTTCTACGTCGACGGCGTCAACACCACCAACTCCGAATACGGCTTCCAGGGCAAAGAGCTGAACTTCGAGTTCATCGAAGCCGTCGAGATCAAAACCGGCGGTTACGAGGCCGAGTACGGCCGCGCCACCGGCGGCATCATCAACGTGGTCACGAAGTCGGGCAGCAATGAACTGCACGGCGACGTCTTCGGCTACGACACCAGCGACTCGCTCCAGACCAGTTCGAAGACGGTGGTCAGCAGCACGCCGTCCGGTTTCACCAAGAAGGATTACGGCGCCGACATCGGCGGCTACATTCTCAAAGACAAGCTGTGGTTTTTCGGCGCCTACGATCAGGTCCGCAATACACAGGGCAACCTCCTCGCCGCCGGTCCCGATGCCGGCAAGTCCGTCGACTCGCCGAGTCATCGCAACCTCGGATCGGCGAAATTGACCTACAGCCTCACGCCCAGCAATACCTTCACCGGGACGTTCCTCCAGGATCCGCGCACCGATACCGGCGCCATCAATGATGCGAATCACACGCTGATCGGCGATCCGTCCACCTATCTCGGCAATCAGGAGCTCGGCGGCCGTGATTACGCCCTCCGCTACGACGGCGTCGTCGGCACCAGCTGGCTTTTCTCGGCACAGGACGCACGGCACAAGGAGAAGAACTCCGTCGGTCCGGCCACCGCCGCGGGCGACGCCATCGAGTACATCGACGATCGCAACAGCCGCTTCCAGACCGGCGGCTTCGGGCTGATTCAGGACAAGTCGTTCGATCGTAAGTTCTATGGCGGCTCGGCGACGCATTACAGCGGCAACCATCAGATCAAGGGCGGCATCGAGCTCGAGGAGCAGACCGCGAACGTCATCAAACGGATGTCCGGCGGACAGCAGGTGGAGATCTCCGCCAATCTCAACAACGCCGCCAAGCCAATTTACAGCCACTTTTACTGGACCACTCCCGACGCCACCGTGGCCAATGCGCCCGTTTCGCAGCTCAATGCATCGCCGGAGCATAAGAACACAACGGCTTACATCCAGGACCGCTGGACGTTGAAAGACCTGACGCTGAACATCGGCCTTCGCTGGGACCGCCAGCGCATCATCGATGCCGCCGGCGTCACGCAAATCGATCTCAAGAAGGACTATGCGCCTCGCCTCGGCTTCGTGTGGGATCCGAGCGGCTCCAATCACAGCAAGGTCTTCGGATCGTTTGGCCGTTATTACGAAGAGATTCCGATGGATCTGGTCATCCGATCGTTTTCTTACGAACGGCAGCCGCGCATCATCAATTACAGCCCGACCAGCACGATCCCCGATGCCAATGCCGAAGCCGACGCCAAAACGAATTCCGCGATCCTCGGCGGTTTCACCGAACCCTCCGATCCCAATCTCAAGAACCAGTACCTGACCGAGTACATTGTCGGTGCCGAGCGCGAGGTCAGGCCGAACGTTTCGGTCGGCGTCAAGGGCGTTTACCGCAGCTATGGCCGCGTGATCGAGGATTTTCTCTGCGTCAATGACGGTACCTACTGCATCGGCAATCCCGGCGAAGGGATCATGAAGAAGATCTATTCGCTCGATTATGAGCACCAGTTCGACGCGCCGAAGCCGAAGCGCACCTACAAAGGCATCCAGCTCGATGCCAACAAAGCCTTCAGCAACAACTGGCAGGCGATGGCGTCGTATGTCTACTCCCGCCTGGAAGGCAATTACGACGGCGAATACGCGCCATTCACCAACATCGGCGCCGATCCCAATATCTCTGCCGCTTACGATTACTACGAGTTCTTCACAAATGGCGATCCCACCGCGAAGATCACCAACAACGGCCCGCTTTCCAACGATCGGCGCCACCAGTTCAAGGCCTCCGGCATCTACAACACGCCATGGAAGCTGTCGGTCGGTGTCTCCGCCTACTGGCGCAGCGGAACGCCGTTGACGCGCTACGGTTACTCCTCCGCCTACAAACGCTACGAATTCTTCCTCACGTCACGCGGCGCCGAGGGCCGCACGCCCAGCAACTATGACGCCGACGTCCACCTCGGCTACCCGATCAACTTCGGCCGCTCCCACCTCAACATCCTGCTAGACGTCTTCAACATCCTCAACACGCAGCGAGCGGTGCTCCTCGACCAGCGTTACAGCTTCCAGGAAGAGGAGAATGGGCTCCCGAAATCCGCCAATGCCACCTACCTCAAACCGGTAGTGCGGACGCCGGCGACTTCGGCTCGGCTGGGCTTGCGGTGGACGTTTTAAAACCTTTTAACCACAGAGACGCAGAGGGCACAGAGAAAACCTCTCTGTGATCTCTGCGGCTCTGTGGTTGGCTTTTGCTACACAAAAATCCGAATCTCCTTCAACTCCTTCAGCTTGTCCCGAATCTCCGCCGCCTTCTCGAAGTCGAGATTCTTGGCCGCGTCCTTCATTTCGCGAGTCAGGCGAGCGATGGCCTTGTCCAGATCCTCCCCTTCCGTGAGGTCGAGGCGCGCGCGGGACGTAGGTCCACCGGGGACTTCGAAGTAATCGAGGTTGGCCATCTTCATCAGATCGCTGTCGATCGCTTTGATGATCGAGGCCGGCTCGATGTTGTTTTCCTCGTTGTACTTCTGCTGGATGGCGCGGCGGCGGTTGGTTTCGGCGATGGCGTAGTTGATCGAGTCGGTCATCTTGTCGGCGTAGAGAATGGCTTCGCCGTTGAGGTTGCGGGCTACGCGGCCGATAGTCTGGATCAGCGACGTCTGCGAGCGGAGGAAGCCCTCCTTGTCCGCGTCGAGGATGGCCACGCACGAACACTCCGGGATGTCCAGCCCTTCGCGCAGCAGGTTGATGCCGATCAGCACGTCGTACGTACCGACGCGGAAGTCGCGGATGATGGCGATGCGCTCGAGCGTCTCCACATCCGAGTGCAGGTAGTTGACCTTGATCCCCAGCTCCAGCAGGTACCTGGTAAGGTCCTCGGCCATCCGCTTGGTCAGCGTCGTGACCATCACCCGCTCGCTCTTGGCGATCCGCTCCTTGATCACGCCGATCAGATCGTCGACCTGCCCTTTCACCGGTTTGATGATGATGTTCGGATCGAGCAGCCCGGTGGGACGGATCACCTGTTCCGCGAAGAGGCCTCCGGTCTTCTCCAGTTCGAACGGCCCGGGCGTGGCCGAGACGTAGACGATCTGATTCAGCTTTCCTTCGAACTCCGCGAACGACAGCGGCCGGTTGTCGATCGCGCTCGGCAGGCGGAACCCGTACTCCACCAGCGTCTCTTTGCGCGCGCGGTCGCCGCCCCACATCGCCCGGACTTGCGGAATGGTCTGGTGCGACTCGTCGACCACCAGCAGCAGATCCTTAGGAAAATAATCGATCAGCGTCGGCGGCGGCTCGCCCGGCTGGCGGCCCGACAAGTGCCGCGAATAGTTCTCGATGCCGTTGCAGTAGCCGAGCTCCGCGATCATCTCCAGATCGAACATCGTCCGCTGCGAGAGGCGCTGCGCTTCCAGCAGCCGGTCATTCGCGCGCAGCTCGGTCACGCGCTCATCGAGCTCGGTGCGGATGTTCTCCATCGCCACCATCAGCCGGTCGCGTGGCGTCACGTAATGGGTTCGTGGATAAACCGCCAGCCGGTCGTATTCGCGCCCGGAAGTGCGGCCTGTGATCGGATCGATGCGGGTCATCTTGTCGATCTCGTCGCCGAAAAACTCGATGCGCACGGCGTCGTCCTCGTACGCCGGCCAGAGCTCGAGCACATCGCCGCGCACGCGGAACGTGCCGCGGGCCAGGTCATACGGCGTGCGCTCGTACTGCATCTCCGTCAGCCGGCGGAGGTATTGCGTCATCGGCTTGTCGATGCCGCGCTCGAAGAAGACCAGCATCGAGTGGTAAAGATCGGGATCGCCGATGCCGTAGATGCACGAGACCGACGAAACGATGATCACGTCGCGCCGCTCGAATAGCGCCTTCGTCGCCGCCAGCCGCAGCTTGTCGATCTCGTCGTTCTTGGTCATCTCCTTTTCGATGTAGAGATCGTTCTGCGGGATGTAGGCCTCGGGCTGGTAGTAGTCGTAGTACGAGACGAAGTACTCGACCTTGTTCTCCGGAAAGAAGTTCTTGAACTCCTGATAGAGCTGCGCCGCCAGCGTCTTGTTGTGGCTGAGCACCAGCGTCGGCCGGTTGATGGCCTCGATCACTTTGGCCACGGAAAACGTTTTGCCGGAACCGGTGACGCCGAGGAGGACCTGGTCGCGCGTGCCGGCCCGGACGCTCTCCGTGAGCTGGCGGATGGCCTCCGGCTGATCGCCTTGCGGAGTGAATGGGGAGATGAGTTTGAAGTTCATGGTCAGGTTACCGAGTGGCCCACATCAGGCAATCGGGCAACTCGGCAAGCCGGCAACCTATTTCGTCACGCTTCGGTTCACATCCCGCATCGCCGCGATCAGCTTGTCGGCGTCGGCGTGGTCGATCTTCTCGTCCCCATCGACCTCGGTGACCAGCTTGAGAAACGATTGCGTTTTCTCGAGCTTCAGCCTGCCGGCGTTGGCCGACGCGCGCAGCGTCTTCATCTCCGCGGCGAGCTCGGCTTTCTGCGCCGCAGTCACATCGCGCTGAAGGTGTGAGGTGATGTCTTCATTGATCTTGCCGAAGAGCCAGTCGAGCACGGAGCCGGACTTCGGCGCCAGCGCTCCGGCGGCGAACAGCACGACGACCAGCGCCACCGCCGCCCATCCGCAGCCGATCGGAACCCACCGCGGGAACAGCGGCCGCAACTCGTTCCCCGGCGCCGCGTAGTAATCGGCGGGACGACGGAACGGAAGAGGGTCAGCCACGGGCTCGGGGGGCAGCGCGGCGGGCCGCGAAACGATCGGATTGAATTCGTCCATGCGGTTACGGCGGCGGAAAATGTATCATGCGTGAAGATCGTCGTCCGCGGTCCCAATTGAAGGAAGGAAGTACCGTATGCCTCCGTCGTTGTCGAACGTAGCGGTGTTGATTCTCGACGACAACCCGCTCGTACTGAAGCTGGGAAGAGCGCTGCTCGAGCGCGAGGGTTGTACCGTGTTGATCGCATCGAGCTGGATCGAGTTCAACCACGTCCTGGCCAGCAACTCCCCCGACATCATCTTCCTCGACGTGAACCTCCCCAGCATCAAGGGAAACCGTCTGAGCGAAGTGCTGAAGTCGCAGTCGAGCAAGAAAGACATCCCCATCGTTCTGATCTCCGACCTGCCGGAGAAGTCGCTCGAAGAAATGTTCCCCAGCTCCGGCGCCAACGCCTGGATGCGCAAGCCGCTCACGCGCGACAAGATGGTCGACATGATCAATCGCTACGTGAAATGACCGACGAAACGCGAATCCTTCGTACCGTCGGCATTCCCCTGGTCATCGCCGTGATCCTCCTCTTCGTTCTTCCGAAGATGTGCGTGAAGGTCGTTCAGGTATCGAAGGAGCGCAAGGAGAAGGCCGAGCGCGCCGCCGGCGGATTACAGATCGAGTCGACGCAGAAGCCGGTCACCTATCCTGCCGGACTCGATCCCGATCGCGTGAAGTACCTCGTCGAGATCGATCACGATTTCTCCACGCCCTACACCGCGCACCTCAGCAAAACGCCAAGCCTCGGCGCGGCGCTCATCGACCAGCAGCTGATCGTCCCCGCCCTGCAGAAGCTCGGTTACGCCGAAGTCGGCGCCGACGGAAACCTGACGCTGACGCGCGACGGCCTGCTGCACCTCGACGGTCTCGTCGACGACGGTTCATCGTGGACCTTTCCCGTCGCCACCCGCGAGTTCAACGCCGTAACCGCCATCGACCTGGATGGCGCAAACGCCCACGCCAAATTCGCCTGGAAGTGGAAGCCGAACAGCGTCGGCGCCGAGCTGATGCCGCCGCCGAAGCGCCACGAAGCGAAAGCCGAGCTCACCAACGCCGGCGGGCACTGGTCGCTGACCGGGATCGGGGAGCTGGACCGCAATCTGGAGTAGGCAGCGAGCGCCGGCGGCCTCGCCGGCTGGACCGCCAGCGGCTCGCTGGCGTTACGCCCCCGGCGGCTTGGCCGTCGTGGTCGTAGTCGTAGTGGTCGTTGTGGCCGGCACCGCCGCCTTCGGCCCCTCATCCACATTCGGCGCGGGCGACTCCGCCCCCTCGCCTGACCGCGCCGAGGTGTCCTGCGCGGCCTGGGTCGGCTCGAGCTCCTTCGGCTGGTAGAACGGCTTCTGCAGGTAATACGGCAGCTTGCTCACCGCCACCGTCGCGCCGCTGCAATCCTTGTCCGGCTCCTGGCCGGCGATAAAGGCTTCCATCACCACGCGCTCGCACGGCCCTTCGCCGCGGCGGCCTGTCTTCAGATCCATCGGGCGCATCACGATGCCCGGCGGGATGTCGAACTCCGGCCGCGAGGTGCGCAGCTTGAGAACATCGATCTGTTTGACGATGTCGATCCAGATCGGCAGCGCCACCTCGGCGCCCGTTGCTCCGCCGCCGAGGGAGCGGCTCGGATCGTCGTAGCCAACCCAGACGCCAATGGTGAACTCCGGAGAAAACCCGAGGAACCAGGCATCGGTGTACGAATTCGTCGTCCCGGTCTTTCCCGCCAGTGGCGGCGGAAGCACGTGGGCCTCGTAGCCGGTGCCGCGATCGATCGTGCCGCGCATCACGTGCGCCAGCTCGAATGCAACCTCCGCCTTCGTCGCCTCCGACAGCTCCGGGAACTGCTCCTCGAGCACGCGGTCGGTCTGATCGACGATCTTGCGCACCGAGCGCGGCTTCACGTAGACGCCCTGATTGGCGAATACGTTGTACGCGCCGACCATCTCGATCGGCGACACGCCCGCCGCGCCGAGCGCTGTCGACGGATAGCGCGGAATGTCGGAGGTGATCCCGCAGCGCTTGGCGAAATCGACCACGTGATTCGCCCCCACCATCATCCAGGTCTTCACCGCCGGCACGTTGATCGACAGCTCCAGCGCCCGCTGGATGGTCACGATGCCGGCGTACTTGCCGTAGTAATTCTTCGGCGAATAGATCTGATTGCCGACCGGAATGGCCACCGGCTCATCGAAGACCGTGTCCGCCGGCGTCAGTCCCTTTTCGAATGCGGCGCCGTAGACGAACGGTTTGAACGACGATCCCGTCTGGCGCCGCGACTGGATGGCGCGATTGAACTTCGACATCTGGAAGTCGTAGCCGCCGACCAGCGCGCGCACCTCGCCGGTCTTGACGTCGATGATGACCACCGCCCCCTGCACCTGCGGCAGCTGGTCGAGCATCCACTTTTTCGCGTGCGTTTTCGCATCCTCATCGAGCCGGATGTAGACGATGTCGCCGGTCTTGAGGACGCCTTCCATGGTCTTGTGCTGCGTCCAGACGAACGAGGTCGCCGGCAGCGTCATCGAGTCTTTCCCGACGCGCGCGGTGACGCCGTTCTTGTCGACGGCCATGACCACGGCGGGATAGAGCTTGTCGGCGGCGTACGGCTCGCTGGACCAGCTCGGGTCTTTGTACGCGGCGGGGTCGATCCCCTCGGCGACGAGATTCCGCGCCGGTTTGCGGAAGCCGCGTCGCCGGTCCCAGCGCCGCAGTCCGCGCTGCAGTGCCGTCTCCGCTGCCTGTTGCATCGACAGGTCGAGCGTCGAGTAGACCTTGAGGCCTTTCTGATAGAGGTTCTCGACCCCGAATTTATCGCTGTGCTCGATGTACTGACGAATCTCCTCGGAGAAGTACGCTCCGATCCGCGGCGCTTCCTCTTTGTACGTGCCCAGCACGATCGGCGCGTTGGCCGCCTGCTGGAACTGCTGCTTGTTGATGTAGTGCTCGTCGTACATCCGCCGCAGGACATGATTGCGCCGGGCCACGGCGTGATCCATGTGCGTGATCGGGCTGTAGTACATCGGCGCGCGGATCAACCCGGCGATCAGCGCCGCCTCGGGGACCGACACGTCTTTGGCGTGCTTGCCGAAGTAGAGCCGCGCGGCCGCCTCGACGCCGTACGCGCCATGCCCGAGGTAGACCTGGTTGGCGTAAAGCTCGAAGATCTGGTCCTTGGTGAAATTCTTCTCGATGTCGACGGCAAGAAACGCCTCGTTGATCTTGCGCCGGAAATCCTTGGCCGGCGTGAGGAACACCTGTTTGGCCAGCTGCTGCGTCAGCGTCGACGCCCCTTCGACTTTCTTGCGGGCGATGATGTCTTTCAATGCCGCGCGGAAGATCGCTTTCGGGTTGATCCCGCCGTGATGGTAGAAGTCGGCATCCTCGGTGGCCACCACCGCCTGGACCAGCGCCGGTGACATGTCGCGCTTGGCCACCACGATCCGCTTCTGGATCGAATACTCGGCAAAGGCGACCCCGTTGCGGTCGTAAATCCGCGTGATGATGGCCGGCTGGTAATTCTCCAGCGACTTCACCAACGGAACACGAATCGCGTGCGCAAGCACGAAACCGCCCGGGATGCCGAGGACGATGGCGACCAGGAGGATGATCCACCGCCCCTTGCGGCTCTTTTGAACGGGCGGGGCGATCACGGCATCGGACACGGGGCGTGAGTGTAACAAAGGCGCACAGATTAGAATGCGCCGGATGTCCTCGGTCCCGAAGGCCTCGCCCGCGCCTGATTGGAGCCGTCTCGTTGCAGACTCGCTCAAACAGAACGGCGCCTGGTACACCTACCTCAAGCTCATCGAGGCGCGCGGCGCCTATCCGGATGATTTGTCGCTGCGCGGCTACACCGAAATCCTGCGCACCACCATCGTCCGTGATTTTCTGGCGCATCCTCGGGCGATGCAGGCGGTGCCCAAACTGACGGCGGAGTTCCTCTCGAACTTCGATCGCTTCAACCTCACCGCGCAGGAGGGGTATCTCATCTCGCTCATCGACGGCCGGCTCGACCTGCAGAAGCTTCTGATCCTCAGTCCCTTCGATCCATTCACCACGTTGTTCAACCTGGCCAAGCTCCAGCACGAGCGCGCCATCACGGTGCCGCAATGAATTTGAACGACAAGTACATCATCGCCAAGCATCTCAAGACGCCCATCGCGCTGGTCAATGAGCACGGCGGGATCGAATGGAAAAACGACGCCTTTGAAGCCACGTTCGGCAGCGACGCCAAAGAGTGGCTGACGCAGGCGGCGCGCGCGGTCGCCGGCGAGTCCGGCTGGCTGCAGGGATTCTTTCTCGATGCCGATGCCTATCGCTCCCTCGACGTCGACATCGAAGGCCGCACATATCGCGTCGACAAGATCATGCAGATCGACGGCTACGCCACGCCCACCGTGGCGCTCTGGTTCGAAGACGTGACGCGCCAGCGCGAAGCGGAGCAGGCCAAGTCCGACTTCACCGCCCAGATCGTCCACGACCTGCGCGGGCCGCTCTCCGGCATTCAGGGGACGCTGGAGTTCGTCCTCTCGCAGGACGGCCTGAAGCTCGACGCGATGAACGCGGATCTGCTCACCGAGGCCCAGCGCGAGTCGGAACGGATGATGAGCCTGATCAACGAGATCATGGATTTCTCCAAGATCCAATCCGGCAGCTTCGCCGTCGAGCAGGAGCCGGTGCGCATCGCCGGCCTGCTGAAACGCGCCGTGCGCAGCCTCCAATCCGTCGCCTCGCGCGACGAGGTCTTTCTTCTCTCCGCGCACGGCCGCGACATCCCGCAGATCATCGGCAGCGTGGAGAAGCTGACGCAGGCGGTCATCAACCTGATCTCGAATTCGCTGAAGTTCACGCCGAAGAAGGGGCTGATCTCCGTCGGCGCGCAAATCGTCCGCACTGGCGAAGTGCCGGAAGCGATCGTGATCACGGTGACCGACAGCGGCATGGGCATCAAGTCCTCCGAGCTGCAGCAGATCTGGGACAAATACAAGCAGAGCGGCAACAAGTCCCTCCGCGGCGGCGGCGGCACCGGCCTCGGCCTCTACATCGTCAAGCAGGTCGTCGAAGCGCACGGCGGCGAGGTGACGGTGGCGTCGATCGAAGGCGTCGGGACAAGCATGGTGCTCAAGCTGCCGGTGAAGCGGGCGGCGTAAGATGCGTGCATGCAGGCACTCGCCTACTGGAAAGCCGTGACGCACGATCGCGCTGATTTTCTCGACGAGTTTCTTTCCCTGCTCGTCGACAACGGCATTCGCTACTGTGTGATCGGCGGCCAAGGTGTGAACGCATACGCCGAGCCGCTGGTGAGTCTTGACCTGGATGTGGCGGTAGCGGCGGAGGATCTCGATATTGTTCGGCGTCTGCTGGCCGATCGTTTTCACGTCGAACGCTTTGAGCACAGTCTCAACGTCAGCGCCTCGGACTCGCAGTTGCGGGTACAGATTCAGATGGACCCGCGCTACTTCGCCTTCGTGTCCCGCGCGGTGCCACGCGAAGTTCTCGGCGTCACACTGCAGGTCGCCGCTGTCGAGGATGTCCTGCAAGGAAAGCTATGGGCATTCCTCGATGAAACGCGCCGCGGCTCGAAGCGCCAGAAAGACCTCGCCGACATCGGCCGGCTCATCGAGGCGTACCCGCACCTTCGCACGCGCGTTCCACGCGAAGTGCTCGATCGGTTGATCTAGAGCAGCGCGTCGACGCCAAACGCGATCTCCTCCTCGGTGACATCGACGAACACCTCGCAACTTCCGATCGCGCGCGGGAAGACCATCACGCGCTGGCTGCCGGTGTTTTTCTTGTCGTGTTCCGTCGCGGCGAGGATGGCCTCGCGATCGATGCCGTCGGGGAGCGGCGTCGGGTCCCAGGCGCGGATGGCGTGCTCGATCCTCGCCGCGACGTTGCGATCGATCAAGCCACGGCGTACGGCGATGGCATTCGCACCGATCATGCCCCACGCAACGGCCTCGCCGTGGGTGAGATCGCGGTAGTCGAGCGCGGCTTCGATGCCGTGAGCGATGGTGTGGCCGTAGTTGAGAAGCCGCCGCAGGTCGGCTTCCTTTTCGTCGGCGGAGACGATCTCCGCCTTCACGCGGATCGCTTTGCGCACGACCTCGTCGACGTCGAAGTCCGGCGGCGATTCGAGCAATTCGAAGAGCGAGGTATCGCCGATGATGCCGCCTTTCAGCGCTTCGAAGAGGCCGCTGAGCACCTCGCGGCGCGGCAGGGAATCGAGCGTGGCCAGGTCGGAGATCACCGCACGCGGTGGAAAGAAACTACCGATGAGGTTCTTCCCTTTGGCGTGATTGACCGCGAGCTTGCCGCCGAGGGAACTGTCGACCTGGGCCAGGAGCGTGGTGGGGACGTGAACGAGATCGATTCCGCGAAGAAAGATCGATGCCGCGAAACCGGCGGTATCGCCAACCATTCCCCCGCCGGCGACCACCGCCATCGAGTCGCGCTTGGCGCCGCGATCGAGGAGTTGGGTGACGACATCGTTCGCCGTCTCTAGCGTCTTGTGCGCCTCCCCTTCCTCGATGGCGATGATGTCCGCATCCAATGATGCCGCGATCTGTTCGCCGAAACGGTCGCGCAGGAGGGTCGATGTGATGACGAAGATGCGGCCGCGGTTCGCGATCAGCGAGCGGATGTCGTCGAGGAGATTGCGGCCGACGTAGACGGGGTAACTGGCACTCGCCTGTCGGATGGTGAGGAAGGGCTGCATTGACTTCGGGAGTCTATCTCCTGAGAGCGCAGGCGTCCCGCCTGCCGTTGAGCAGGATGTTGCCAAGTACGGCAGGCGAGACGCCTGCGGTCCCAGGAGCTATTTGAGCCGGATCCCCAACTCGTCCAGCTGCTTCTCATCCACCGCCGACGGCGCTTCGCTCAGCAGGTCCTGCGCTCTTGCCGTCTTCGGGAAGGCGATCACTTCGCGCAGCGATTCGGCGCGGGCCATCAGCATGACCATGCGGTCGAAGCCGAGGGCCACGCCGCCGTGGGGAGGGGCACCGTAGCGGAAAGCGTCGAGGAGGAAGCCGAAGCGGTTGCGGGCGTCGTCGTCGCTGATGCCGAGGGCGCGGAACATGCGCGACTGCAACTCGGGCGTGTTGATGCGGATCGAACCGCCGCCCAGCTCCAGGCCGTTCATCACCACATCGTACGCGCGCGCCAGTGTGGCGCCGGGATCGCTCTCGATCTTGTCGACGTCCTCGAGCCGCGGCGACGTGAAGGGATGATGCCGCGCGAAGAAGCGGCCGCTCTCTTCATCCCACTCGAAGAGCGGGAAATCGACCACCCAGAGGAAGTCGAAGCGATCGGCGGGGATCAGCCCCTGCTCTTTGCCGACGCGAAGGCGGAGCGATCCGAGCACGTCCCACACGCGCGTGGTCTTGCCGGCCACGATGAGGGCCATATCGCCCTCGTTCGCGTGCAGCGCATCACGCAGCGAATCGAATCCGGCGTCGTCGAGGAACTTCTTGATCGACGAGCCGCGCTGCGCGTCGAACTTGACCCAGACCAGCCCGGATGCGCCGAGCTTCCTGGCCTCTTCGGTGAGCTCGTCGATGCGCTTGCGGGAGAGTGATGCCCCGCCGGGAACGACGATGCCGCGCACCGTCTCGGCCTCGCGAAAGGCGGCAAAGTCGATCGCCTTAGCAATCGTTGAGATGTCGACGAGCTCCATCCCAAACCGCGTATCCGGCCGGTCGATGCCAAAGCGGTCCATCGCCTCCTGCCAGCCCATGCGCGGGAACGGCGTGGTGATGGGAATCCCCGCCAGTGGGAAGACCTCGGCGAACATTCCTTCGATGAGGTTGAAGATGAACTCCTCGTCGATGAACGAGGCCTCGATGTCGACCTGCGTGAACTCCGGTTGCCTGTCGCGGCGCAGGTCTTCGTCGCGGAAGCAGCGGGCGATCTGGTAGTAGCGATCGAGACCGCTGACCATCAGCAGCTGTTTGAAAATCTGCGGCGATTGCGGCAGCGCGTAGAACTCGCCCTTGTGCACGCGGCTCGGCACGAGGTAATCGCGCGCTCCTTCCGGCGTCGACTTGGTGAGGATCGGCGTTTCGATTTCCAGAAATCCCTGCCGGTGCATGTAGTCGCGAACCCCGTGCGCCACGCGATCGCGGAGGACGATGTTGCGCGTCAGCGCCGGCCGGCGGAGGTCGAGGTAGCGATACTTGAGGCGCAGGTCTTCCGCGGCGTCGACCTCATCGTCGATTGGGAACGGCGGCGTCTCAGAGCGGCTCAACAGCTGGATGGACGCCGCCACCAGCTCGACGTCGCCCGTGGCCATCTTCGGATTCCTAGTCTCGTGCGACCGCTCGCTCACTTCCCCTTCGATCCGGACGACGTACTCGGAGCGCAGCTCCTTCGCCGCGGCGAGCAACTCGTCACTCGCCCCTTTCGAGCGATCGACGACCACCTGCACGATGCCGCTGCGATCGCGCACGTCGACGAAAACGAGCTCGCCGAAGTCGCGCTGTTTCTGCACCCAGCCGGCGATGGTGGTGGTTTGGCCGGAGTGTTCTTTTCTGAAGGTTCCTGCGTAAGTTCTGTTCATAGCCTGGTTGTCATCCAGAGGCCGGCGTAGCGCGGCCGAAGGATCTCAATCGCGCGGTACCAGCCGAAGCCCGAGTGGTGCCGAGAAGGGATTCAAAGTAATTCGTACTAGCTGGAGATCCTTCGTCCGCCTTCGCGGACTCAGGATGACAGGTAACGCTCCTTGTACTCGATGTAATGCCGCCACGATTGCTCCAGCCTCGCGATCTCGTCCATCCGAAGATCGCGTTTCACTTTTGCCGGAACACCGACGGCGAGCGTGCGCGGCGGGATCTCCATCCCCTCGCCGACCAGCGCTCCGGCGCCGATGAGCGCCAGCTCGCCGACGCGCGCACCGTCCAGAACACGCGAACCCATTCCGATGAGGGCTCCGCGGCCGATGGTGCAACCGTGCGCGATCACGCCATGTCCGATGGTGACCTCCTCGGCGATGTCGATCGGATGCGTGCCGTTGGTGACGTGCAGGACGCAGTTGTCCTGAATATTCGTCCGCGGTCCGATGCGGATCGAGTGCACGTCGCCGCGCAACACGGCGCCGTACCAGATCGAACAGTCGTCGCCGAGGGCGACGTTGCCGATCAGCGTGGCATTCTCGGCGACGAAGACACGCGCGCCAAGGCGCGGCGAGTGGCCGTCGTAGGGGCGGGAAATCATGGCGGCGGACTTTAGCACGCTAGAATTGCGCCATGCCGCACGCCATCCCGTTCCGCAATCGCGCGCACGAGGTGTCGCGCATCGAGGCCTTCAGCGACGTCATCTTCGGCTTTGCCATCTCGCTGCTCGTCGTATCGCTCGAAGCGCCGAAGACGTACGAGCAGATGATGGAGATGCTGCATGGCTTTCTCCCGTTCGCCATCTGCTTCTGGCTCTTCATCGACATCTGGTTCGAGCACCATCACTTCTTCAAGCGGTACGCGCTGCAGGACCAGCCGACGATGTTTCTGAACACACTGCTGTTGTTCGTCATCCTGTTCTACGTCTATCCGCTCAAGTACATGTTCACGCTCTTCACCATGGGCATCCTTGGCCAGCGCGTGGAGCTTCCGGCGGGCGGACAGACGTTTCTGTTCACCATCTACGGGATCGGCGTTACCGCCGTGTTCTGGATTCTGGCCGCGCTTTACCACCACGCCTGGAAGAGGCGGGACGATCTGCAACTCAACGCGGTCGAGATCGTCGATACCCGCGAGAGCATCTGGGACAACTTCTACATGGGCATTTTCGGCGTGGTCTCCATCGCCATCGCCCATTCGCCCTGGCCGCGGTTCGCTGGGATGGTCTACTTCCTCATCGCCATTCCGAAGACTCTCGTGCCGTGGATGATGGGAATCAAGCGGCGAAAGCGCGAACAGGAAATGCTTGCGGCCGCGGAGCCGGCGTAGTCATCGCCAGAGACGCCACGTCGTCGCGCCCCAGGTGATCGCCCACAAGATCGCCACCGAGGCGGCGCCGATCGTGGCTCTGGCCGGACCGAAGTGGTCCGACGCAATGCCGATGCCGAGGTAGGAGAGGCTCATCGTCAGCGTCAGGAAGCCGTAGTCGGCGCCGAAGACGCGGCCGCGGATCCAGTCGGGCGTCTCGCGCTGCAGGCCGTAGGTCGATGTCTGCCACTGCGCGCCGCCGCCGAGGTGCGCGGCAAAGACGGCGATGGCGCCAACCAGCAGCGATCGCGAAACGCCGAGACAGATGTAGCCGACGCCAAAGGTGAGAATGCTGACGGCGATGAACCGGTACTGGACGTTGTCGCGACGGGAGATGGCGCGGACGAGAAACGGTCCGAGCAACGCACCGAGGCCGCGCGCGGCGAAGAGCAGGCCGATGCCGAACGCTCCCGCGCGAAAGATTTCCTTGCCGAAGACGCTGAGCATGGCGATGACGCCCGCGCCGAGGCCGTAGCCGCCTTTCGACATCAGCAGCGCCAGGACGCGTGGATGGCCGCGGGCATAGCGGATGGTCTCGCGCATCGATTCGATGAGCGGCGGGTGTTCGTGACCGGCCGGCCGCTCCTCGGCGAATCGCGCGCGCATGCGCCAGAGAATCGCCGCCGAGGCCAGGAAGCTGATGGCATCGACGACGAAAGAGACGTCCCGCCCGAAGCGCATGGTCACCGCGCCGCCGATGGCCGCGCCGACGGCGAGCATCGTCCCCCACGTCGATCCCATCAACACATTTGCCGCGCTCAGCTCCTCGGGGGCGACGATGTTCGGCAGCGCGGCCTGCGAAGCGGGCTCGAAGTAGGCCGAGCCGATGGAGATGGCGATGACGCCGGCGTACGCGAACGGCAGCAGCGCCGGCGTCCGCGCGAACAGCGGCAGCAGGCAGGCGATGGCGCGCAGCAGGTCGACGGTGATCATCAGCCTGCGGCGGTCGAGCCGGTCGACGGCGCGTCCGGCGATCGGCGTGGCCAGAAAAATGGGGAGCGTCTGGCAGAGCAGCATCAGCGACGCCAGCGTTGCCGAGCCGGTGAGTTGCAGAACGAGATCGAGCAGGGCGACGGTGAGAAACCAGTCGCCGCCGAGCGAGATCAGCGATCCGAGGTAGAGCAACCGGAAGTCGCGGTTGTGGCGAAGGAGCCGCACGTACATGCGGCGCGAATGCTATCCCTCCTCGGGAATGGCGTGCTCTTCGGGGCCAGCGCGGTCGTAGGTCAGGAACGAGTACGGGAAGTCGTTCTTGGCGTCGCCTTCGAAGTCTTCGCGATCGGTCAACCGCCATTCGTTGACGTCGTCGAAGTCGGGGAAGTAGGTGTCGCCGATGACGTCGGCATGAACCTGGGTGATGTACATCCGGTCGGCGCGGTGAATGGTCTGCCGGAAGATGTCTCCCCCGCCGAGGATGAACACTTCCTCCTCGGACCGCGGAATCGCCGCAAGCGCCGCTTCGATCGACGACACGATGACGACGTTCTCCTGCGGCGCGATCGGCGAGCGGCTGATGATCACGTGCGGCCGCCCCGGCAACGGCTTGCCGCCGATCTCATCGAACGTCTTCCGTCCCATGATCACGTGATGGCCCATCGTCAGCGCTTTGAGGCGCTTCAGGTCATTCGAAAGATGCCACGGCAGCTTGTTGTCCCGCCCGATCACGCCGTTCGCAGCAACCGCCGCGAGGAAGGAGATGCGCATGAGGTTGGGGATGATAGCTGAGGAGCACAGACAAGAGTGTCTGTGCCACATTGGCCTCGGGTATTTGCAGGAATGTGGGCTCGGAACGAATCGATGTGGCACAGACACTCTTGTCTGTGCTCCTGTGACTACACCGCGATCGGCGCCTTGATGCTCGGATGCGGGTCGTAGTTCTCCAGCGTGAAATCGTCGAACTTGAAGTCGAAGATCGACTTCACCTCGGGATTGAGTTTCATCGCCGGCAACGGACGCGGGTCGCGGCTCAGCTGCTCGCGGGCCTGATCCAAGTGGTTGACGTAGAGATGCGCGTCGCCGAGGGTGTGGATGAAATCGCCGGGGGCGAGATTGCAGACCTGGGCCACCATCATCGTCAGCAGTGCGTACGACGCGATGTTGAAGGGAACGCCGAGGAAGACGTCGGCACTGCGCTGGTACATCTGGCAGGAGAGCTTGCCGCCGGCGACGTAGAACTGGAAGAGCGCGTGGCAGGGCGCGAGGGCCATGCGATCGAGCTCGCCAACGTTCCAGGCGCTGACGATGTGACGGCGGGAGTCGGGATTCTTCCTGATCTGCTCGATCACGCCGCTGATCTGGTCGATGTGACGGCCGTCCGCGGCAGGCCAGGAGCGCCATTGGTATCCGTAGACCGGGCCGAGCTCGCCATTCGCATCGGCCCACTCGTCCCAGATCGTGACCTTGTTCTCGGTCAGGTAGCGGATGTTCGTGTCGCCGCGCAGGAACCAGAGCAGCTCGTGGATGATCGAGCGCAGGTGCACCTTCTTCGTCGTCAGCAGCGGAAAGCCGGCGCCGAGGTCGAACCGGAGTTGGTAGCCGAAAACGCTGAGTGTGCCGGTGCCGGTGCGGTCGGACTTTGGCGCGCCGTGGTCGAGGATGTGATGGACGAGCTGAAGGTATTGCTGCATGGCTCATTTTAGCCCGCCTATAATCGCGCGGCTCAAATGCTCCAAGTCATCGACCACACCCTCCATATCGGCAACGTACCCACAACCGATCTCGCCGAACGTTTCGGCACTCCGCTCTACATTTACGATGCGGAGATCATCCGGCGGCAGATCGCGCGCGTGCGGCGGGCCTTTGCGGGCCTCCCCTTCCGTCCGTTTTATGCGATGAAGGCCAACAGCGCCCTGGCGATTCTCGACCTCGTCGATGGCGCCGGCTTCGGATGCGATGCGGTGTCGCCCGGCGAGATCTTCATCGCCCGGCAGGCCGGCTTCACGCCGGAGAACATCTGGTTCACCTGCTCGAACGTTTCCGACGAAGACCTGCGCGCCATCGGCGACGAGCGGATCGTGATCAACGTCAACTCGATGTCGGAGATCGATCGCATCCTGGCGCTCGATCTGCCGAATCCGATCGCCCTGCGGGTCAACACCGACATCGGCGCCGGACATCACGTCGACGTCGTCACCGCCGGCGGCGGCGTGAAGTTCGGCATCGATCGCGCCGAAGTGGAGACGGCGCGGATGGTGGTCGAAGACAGCGGGCGGAAGGTGGTCGGGTTGCACGCGCACATCGGCTCGGGCATCGACAGCATCGCCCCGCTGATCGAGTCGGCCCGGCGCCTGCTCGATCTCTCGACCTCGTTTCCGAATCTGCAATGGCTGAATTTCGGCGGCGGGATTTCCGTGCCGTACGAGCCGGGCGCGGCGGAGTTCCCGATCGACGACTACGGCGCCGAATTGACGCGTGTTGCCGATCGCCTGCTGCGCGCACGCGATCTGACGGCGATTCTCGAGCCGGGACGCTATCTGGTGGCGGAATCGGGCACGCTGCTGTCGCGCGTCACTTCGCGGCGCATCAGCGGCGGCCAGTTCTGGATCGGCGTCGACACCGGCTTCAATCACCTGGCGCGCCCGTCGAAGTACGGCGCGTATCACCACGTCATCAACGCCACGCATTGCTCGCCGGCATCGCTGCGGGAGACGTTCGACATCAGCCAGATGCACGACGAGGTGGTCGTGGCCGGCAATCTCTGCGAATCGGGCGACGTCTTCACGCGCACCGAGAAGGGTGACGTCATCACGCGGAAGATCGATCGCACCAACGCCGGCGACCTGCTGGCCTTCTGCGACGCCGGGGCCTACGGCTTTTCGATGGCCTCGCTCTACAACGCCCGGCTGCTGCCGCCCGAGGTGATGGTCGATGGCGGCGACGTGCGACTGATCCGCGAGCGGCAGACGTATGAGGATCTTCTGAAAGGAATGCGATGAAGACACCTGGGAGCGCGGGCGTCCCGCCCGCCGTCGTACAGGATCTGGCGAGACCTGCGGGCGGGACGCCCGCGCTCCCAGGGGGGGTGCTCGCAACGCTGCTCCTCATTTTTGCCTCCGCCTGCGCCACCACCCCCAAACCCGCCATGCTCGATCTGAAAATCGTCAACGGACGGATCATCGATGGTACCGGCGCACCGTGGTACCGCGGCGACGTCGGCGTGCGCGGTGACACCATCGTCTCCGTCGGCGATCTTTCGAAGGTCTCGGCGGCAACGACCATCGACGCGCACGACCACGTCGTTTCCCCCGGCTTCATCGATCTTCTCGGGCAATCCCAGGGCGCGGTGTTCGTCGATCCGCATCTCGAGGCCAAGGTGCGGCAGGGCGTGACCACCGAGGTGACGGGGGAAGGGAGCTCGCCCGGCCCGATCAGCCAGAAACAGATCGATGCCGCCAATCCGCGCAACCGGCCGAAGTGGCACACGCTCGGCGAATGGTTCAGCCTCCTCGAAAAGAACGGCACGGCCATCAACTTCGCCCTCTTTGTCGGCGCCGACAATCCCCGCGAGATGGTGATTGGCGATGTGAACCGGCAGCCCACTGCCGATGAGATGCGCGAGATGGAGCAGATCGTCGATCAGGCCATGCGCGACGGCGCCATCGGCTTGTCGACGTCGCTGATCTACCTGCCGGCGATGTATTCGACGACGGACGAGATCATCAATCTGGCGAAGGTGGCGTCGAAGTACGGCGGCGTCTACTTCACGCACATGCGCGACGAGGGCAACGGGATCGACACCGCGCTCGATGAGACTTTCCGCATCGGCCGCGAGGCAAAGATCCCGGTCAACATCTGGCATCTCAAGACCGGCGGCGCGGCGAACTGGGGCCGGATGCCATTCGTCATCGAACGGATCAAGGCGGCGCGCGCCGAGGGGCTCGACGTGGCGGCCAACGTCTATCCGTACGCGGCGTCGTCGACGGGACTCTCCACGCTCATTCCCGACTGGGCGATGGAAGGCGGCTACGCGGAGATGAAGAAACGGCTCGCCGATCCGCCGCAGCGCGCGCGCATCGCCGAGGCGTTGCAGGCGCAGGCGACGAAACGCGGGCCGAAGGGGATCTACGTCACGCGCATCGGCAACCCCGCATTGGCGCAATACGAGAAGCATTTCGTCGACGAGATCGCGGCGATGATGAACGTGACGCCTGACGAGGCGATGATGCGGCTCTTCTCCGAGACCAACAGCTCGCCGAACGTCATCTTCTTCTCGATGGACGAGACCGACGTGCAGACCGCGCTGATGCAACCCTTCGTCTCCATCGGCTCCGACTCCGGCTCTCCCCCGCCGGCGGCGCGGTCGGCGGGCAGTGCCGTGCATCCGCGCGCGTACGGCACGTTCCCGCGCGTGATGGGCCACTACGTTCGCGACGAGCATCTCTTCACCATCGAGGAGGCGGTGCGCAAGGCCACATCGCAGGCTGCCGACCGGACCAATCTCTCCGATCGCGGCGTGCTGCGTCCGGGGATGAAGGCGGACATCGTCGTCTTCGATGACGCGAAGATTCGCGACGTGTCGACATACGAAGATCCGCATCACTTCAGCGAGGGCGTGCTCGATGTGATCGTGAACGGTGCGCCGGTGTTGCGCGACGGAGCGATGACGAATGCGCTGCCGGGGCGGGTGCTTCGCGGGCGCGGGTATCGGGCTGAGAAATGAACCACAGAGGCGCAGAGGAGACAGAGAAACCTCTGTGATCTCTGCGTCTCTGTGGTGATTCAGCTGTGGCACAATGCGCCGTCCGTCCCTCCATGCAAGACAACTCGACTGAGAAACTTGTCCGCGCCGTCGGCTTCTGGGGGCTGGTGGCGATGTGCATCAATGCCGTCGTCGGCAGCGGCGTGTTTCTGCTCCCCACCGAGTCGTACAAGCTCCTCGGCCCCTTTTCGCTCTGGGCGCCGCTGCTCTTCGCGCTGCCCGTATTCGTGCTCGTGCTCTGCTTCGCCGAGGCCGCCAGTCATTTCAGCGAGCCGGGTGGCGCGTATCTCTATGCCAGGACGGCGTTCGGCGACTTCATCGGATTCGAGACCGGCTGGATGAACTGGCTGGCGCGTGTGACCTCGCTGGCGGCGCTGTCGAACGGATTCGTGGTCTCGCTGGCGCGCATCTTTCCGTCGCTCGGCACTCCAACGGCGCGCATCGCCGTGATCCTGATCTCGATCGCCATTCTCACGGCCATCCACTACGTCGGCGTGAAGTACGGCGCCGCCTCGATTTACGTCTTCACCCTCGGCAAGCTGATTCCGCTGGTCGGCTTCATCGTGGTGGCGCTGATCGCCTGGAAGCACAATCCGATTCCGGCGTCGTTGCACTGGCCCGGCCCGGGCACCGACTGGAGCGCCGCGGCACTGTTCATGCTCTTCGCCTACGCCGGCTTCGAGAACATGGGCGTTCCGGCCGGCGAGTTCCGCAATCCGAAGAAGGAACTGCCGCGCGCGCTGCTGGTGGGAACGCTGGCCATCGCCGCGATCTACGTGCTGGCCCAGCTCGGAGCGATGTCCGCTCTCCCCGACTTGTCGAAGACGGCCACACCGATCGCCGACGCCGCGGCCGCGCTCATCGGCAGCGTTGGCGCGATCATCGTCACCCTCGGTGCGCTGCTGTCGATGGCGGGGACGAACTCCGGCACCGTCCTCGAAGGCTCGCGCATGCTCTACGCGATCTCCCTCGGCCGCCCGCGCCTGCGCGCCGTCAGCTACGTCCACCCGACCTTCCGCACGCCGACGACGGCCATCCTGATCCACGTGCTCTTCGCCGCCATCCTCGCCTGCGCCGGCTCGTTCGCCAAACTGGCCATGCTCTCGGCGGTGGCGCGCCTGACGACGTACCTTTTCACCTGCGCCGCGGTTCCGTTCCTGCGGAAACTGAACGAGGGCTTCCGGACCCCCGGCCTGATCATCCCCATCCTCGGCACGCTGATCTCGCTGGCGCTGTTCCTGACGCTCAACGCGTACAACTTCCTCGCCGCCGCGATCGCGTTGGCAGTGGGCGCGCTGATTTACCTGCTGTCGCGCCCAGCCGCTGAAATCGCGCCCTCGTAACGCTCACTGTCCGAAAGCGCAGTTCTGATTCGGCGGCGGAGTTCCATTGACGTCGCTGACGAACTTCGTGAAGCACGGATCCTGATGGATCAGGATGTTCGCGGCATCCTTCAACCCCTTCAGCTGCTCAGGCGTCAACGCGTTGAAGCTCGTACCGATGTTGTTGACGACGTTGCGAACGGCTTTGTCCTTGTCCGTCAGAAGCGGGAAGCTGATCACGACCGGGTAGTACTTCGTCGGCTGGCCGTGAAGGCTGGAGAAAAGATCGATCAGATCCTGGACACTGTCAGATGAATAGTTGTCCATCGGTGTTCCGGAGATTCCGCCGATGACGGTGACCAGGCTCGGTTCCTTCGACGTGGTGTCGATTGAGATAGGTCCCGAGGCCCCGGCGTTCACTACGATGACCATCAGCTTGGCGATCTTGTGAAGACCGATGATCGTTCTGAGCGTGAAACCACTGAGCTGATTCTCGGGCGGCCCCTGCGGCTCCACGAACGTATCGCTCGAGAGCATCGCGTGGTACGGGCCGCGCAGTCCGATGTTGTCAGCGAGGCCGCCGTCAAGCAAGTGGAGATACGTGCGGGCTGGATCGAGATAGCCTTCCAGCTCGGTGATCTGCCGTGGACGCTGTGGATTCGTGTAGATGTCGCTTCGCGCCGATTTCGTCCATGACGGTTTTGCGTAGTTGGATTTGCACTGCGGGTCGTTCGCGTAGTTCTTCAACACCATCGGCGGAAACGCCACCGGAAACGCGGACGAGGCGGCCGCGGCTCGTGCAACCGGAAGCGTGGTCAGATCGGAACAGATCGGGTCGAACTGATCCTGCGTCCACTGAAACTGGGCGCCCAACTCCAACTCGGTGGCATTGGCGATGATGAACGGCCGGTGCTCGCTCCGTTGGACGTCCAACAGGTTCTGGAACGTGTTGTTGCCGAACAGGACCTTCTGGTAGAGCTCTGTGGCCAGATCGATGCGGTTGAAATTGGGAGAAGCAAGGCGTATCCAGTTGTAGGGACTGAAGAACACGGCATGAATCAGGTCCGACTGCACTGGCTTGGTGAGGAACGCCGATTCGAAATTATCTGGACCGGCGCTCAGGATGGCATCCCCGCGAAGGCCGTAGTCCATGGCGGCGAACGTGCCGCCGGAGACAGACGAAATCACCTTCACGTGTTTCAGCAGCGACGTTCCGTCCGCCAGCTTCGTTGCGGCGAGCTGCTGCAACACCGCGTACCCGAGGCCGGCCGCGCGCGTGCCGCCGCCCGAGAACGTAAGGATGACGAAGAGACTATCGCTGTCGGCGGGGATCGTCGTCGTCGCCCAGCGGTACCCCTCGCCGAGGTTCTGCGGCTTCACCAACGGCGGGTTGTATGGATATTGCGTGCAGGCGGCGGTGAGAAGGAGAGCACAAAGCGTCAATCGTCGCATATCACTTGAACTCGATTTTCATGGGGGTGAGGTAGCTGGTGTTGATCACCGTTACCTGCTGCGAAAACGGCATGGTGGGGGCGCCGCTCAATGTGATCGTGTGAGTCCCGCGCTGGACGCCGATCGTGTCGTTCGTATTGCCGCAGACCAGACCATCGACAAGAACGATCCGTTGCTCCCCGAATGTGACGTAGATGTATTCCATGTCCGAGGAGAGTCGCGAGCCCAGCCGTTCCCTACCCTACCGCATTTCTCACGATCTGCCTGGAAAGTCCGGCACCCGGTTACATCGAGGCAAAGGAGTCAAGAAGGCTGTGAGAAATGCGGGCTACCACGTAGAAGAGCGTCTCGCTTCTGCAAGCTAAAGTGTTGTGACAACGCAGGATAGAGGCACATCGCGTATCGTGACGTTTCAGGTCCGCAGACCTGACGCTCCAGTTCGAGGGACGTGGCGCTCAGGCCCGCAAGCCTGGCGTTCAGGCTCGTGAGCCTGGCGTTCAGGCCCGTGAGCCTGGCGCTCAGGCCCGTGAGCCTGGCGCTCAGGCCCGTGAGGGTGGCGCTCAGGCCCGTGAGGGTGGCGCTCAAGCCCGCGAGCGTGGCGCTCAGGCCCGCGAGCGTGGCGCTCAGGCCTGCGAGCGTGACGCTCAGGCCCCCGAGGGTGGCGCTCAGGCCCGCAAGCCTGGCGCTCAGGCTCGAGCGCTACCGAAACATCCACGTGCAGACCGCCGCGGCCACCAGGGCGGCGACGGTGTCTCCGACCAGTGCCGAGGGGATGGCGTGCCGCGTCTTCTTCACGCCGACGGAGCCGAAGTAGACGGCCAGCACGTAGAACAGCGTCTCGCTGCTGCCGTAGAGCGTGGCGGCCATGCGGGAGAGCATCGAATCGGCGCCATAGCGTTTGACGATATCGGTCGTCAGCGCCAGCGAGCCGCTGCCGCTCAGCGTACGCAGGACGGCCAGCGGGAAAAGCTCCGGCGGAAAAATCGTTCGGCTCAGGAGCGGGCGGAGGGCGTTGGTCAGCATGTCCATCGCCCCCGAGGCGCGGAACATGCCGATGGCCACGAGGATCCCGACCAGAAACGGGATGATGCGCACCGCCACCTGGAACCCTTCCTTCGCCCCTTCGATGAAGACGTCATAGACCTTGATGCCGCGAATGAGGCCGACCAGCGGGATGCCGACCAGGAGCACCGGGATGGCCCAGAGAGAGATCGATTGCAGGATGTCGCGGATCATTGGGACACCTCGGCTGCCGGGGGTCTTGTCGGGAAGAAGCGTTGCAGCAGCTTGGCTGTCGTCACGGCGGCGATGGCGCCGCAGAGGGTGGCGATCAGCGTCGTCGGGATGATCGACGTCGGCGCCTGCGAGCCGGCGGCGGCGAGGACGCCGATGATCGTGGTCGGGATGAACTGTACGCCGGCGGTATTCAGGACCATGAAGGTCACCATCGGATTCGAAGCTGTTTCCTTATCGGGATTCAGCGTCTGCAACTCCTCCATCGCTTTGATGCTGAGGGGCGTGGCGGCGTTGCTGAGGCCGAGCATGTTGGCGGACACGCTCATGACCATGGCCCCGATCGCCGGATGATCCGGCGGCACCTCGGGAAAAAGAATCCGGCTGATGGGCCGCAGGATGCGGCTGAGCATCGAGACCAGTCCGGCCTGTTCGGCCACGCGCATGATGCCGAGCCAGAGGGTCATGATGCCGACCAGGCCGAGCGAGATCTCGACCGCGGTCTTCGCCGAATCGACCGAAGCCTTCGTCACCGCCGCCGCATTGCCCGTGAAAATAGCCACGATGAGCGCAATCGCCATCAGGCCGAACCAGATGTAATTCAGCATGAGGGCGGATTGTAGGCGAGCTCAGCGCGCCGCGCGCCGCCGTCCGCTCACGCCGAATGTTCGCGTGAACACACGCGCTACGTTCGCTCCTGCCTGCTCGATGCGGTCGTAGGCGATGACGACGCCGGTCGGAAGCCCCGCGGCCGACACCGAGCCGTTGGACGGTTGGTCAGTAACCAGGAGGTCCGGTTCTCCGTTCGCGGTCAGCGTTTGCGGATCGACGACGACTCCCGATGTCCATGTCGCGCCCTGATTGGTTTGCTGGGTCGTGAACAGGAGGAGACCGGCGCCGCTGGCGGCGAGTTTCTGCGAGACCAGGATCGACGGCCGCGGCAGGATCTGGCGCGCGGCATCGGCGAAGCCGGAAGGGCTGACGTGCGCGCCGAAGATCGATGCGGCACGCGTCCAGCTCACGGCGTAGTTCGCGCCGGTCCAGGCGATGGACGGATGATCCGGTGTGTAATTCGGCGTGTCGTCGAGCACCACCGGCGTGGAGGCGAGTGCCGTTCCGTCGGCCTTCATCCGCAGCGCCACCATGCGCGAGGGGGCGATGGCGTTACACGGGTAACTGGTGCAGACGTTGTCATTGAACGCGATCAGGTAGTCGTGCCCGCTGCTGGCGATGGCGAGCTGATACGCGCGCGTGCTGGATGGAATCGTCTCGTACGACCGGATGGGCGCGCCAGGGCCGGCCGCGATGGCCTGTGCACGCAGGCAGCGATCGTTCGAACAGGCCAGGGTGTAGACGGCAAGTGCTCCCTCGCCATTCGCACCGAGGACGAGCTCCCTGGCGGTGGCGAGCGGCACCGGTTCGGCATCGAGCCAGCCGCTCGTTGCGGAGAAACGGCGCACGACGTAGTGGTCGCCGTTGACGTTCGACGACGTGGCAAACGCGATCACGTACGTATCGCCGGCGGCTGCGATCTTCGCGTTGATGGCGTGGCCGCTGGCGTCGCTGGCCACTTCCACCGGAGCGGCCGACGACGACAGACGAAGATAGAGATGGCTCGCTCCGTCCGGGCCGAATTCGTTCCACAGCACCGCGTAGCCGTTGCCCGACGACGCCACCTGCGGCGTCCCCTGACGGGAAGCGCTCGAGGATAGATCCTTGTCGCTCGGACTCACGACCGGATCGATGTTCGTGGAGATGCCGGCGCGGAAGGCATCCGTCACGATGACCGGTTGCGAGGCCACCTTGCCGATGGCCGCGCCGTAGCCCGATCCGGTCCAGTCGAAGACAGGAACCGGCGCAGTGGAAACGCCTCCGGCCGCCGGCTCGATCATCCGCCACGTATGCGCACTGCCATTTCCCTCGGATGTGGTCCAGACCACTTCGTAGTGGTCGCCGTCGCGCAGCACGGCCGGTTTGGCGGGCGGAACGAGCGACACGCGCAGACTGGCTGGATAGGAAACCAGGGTTCGTTGCGAGGTCACGACACCGTTGCGATCGAGATGCGCGGCGATGATGTCGCGCTCGATCACGCCGCGGCCGATGAGCAGGTAGCCGTCATCACCGCCGGCGAGGGCGAGCGTCGAGCCGATGACGTTGAGATCGACGCCGGTATCGACCGTGCCGAGGAGTTTGCCATCGCGATCGATACGATCGGCGAAGAGATGCCGGCCCGGCACGAGGTTCGTGTGCAGCACGAGGAACTCGTTCGTCCCCGCGCCGGCGATGGCCAGCGACTGCGATCCCGGCATGGCCAGTTGCACGTTGGCCATCACGATGTTCGCGCGGCTGTCGACGATGGTGGCCCTTCCGAGGCCGATGAAGAGGAGGCGGGCGTCCGGTCCTGAGCCCATGGCGGCCGCGAACTGCATGGCAGTCAGCGTCATCGTCTTGCGATCGACGATGGTGCCCTCGGTGTCAACGAAGGTGAAGGTGTCGTCGCTGCCGTCCTGAGAGACGACCACGAACTCGTGGCCGTTCCAGATGACCGTCCCATTGCTGGCGCCGCTGGCGATGAGGATGCCGAGCGGATCGAGCGAGACGCCGTTGGCATCGATGCGCGATCCATAGATGTCGCTTGCGTTGCGGCGGCTATCGACCCAGACCACGAAGCCGATGGTTCCGTCCGAGGCCACGCCGAGCGTTTGCTGGTCACCGGCGGGCGTGGTGAAGACCAGCGGGGACACCGGCTGCTGGGGAGACGTTGGCGCGGGGAAGGTGGAGGCGAAAACGGTGTGGGCGAGGAAGGCGAGGACGAGGGAAAGGGGACGCATGGGGCTCCTGTGACTGCGACGTGATACGGAGCACCCGCCTGGGACGTTGGTATTCAGCGAACAGAACGGCGGCGAACGGTGTTGCCGAAGACGCGGCCGAAGACGCGCTCGACATTGCCGCTGTCGGAGTCGACTCGCTGCCCCTGGTAGAAGCCGGGCTGCACGTTCGTCACGTGCGTAGCGACCGGAAACGGTCTGTTCCTGCTCAACACGCGTTCGTCACGTGCTGCGTCTCGGCGAGCGCACCGTTCGCGGTGAGGCGTGACGCGCGGATGACTCCGGGCCCGAGGGCCGCCCAGGTCACCACGTAGGAGCTTCCGGTCCATGCGATCGAAGGCCAGGAAATCCCGTATTGCTTGTCGCTGCCTGGCGCGTGGCGCTCGAGGAGAGCGCAAAGGGCTGCATGCCCTTGCCGTACGGACTCTCCAGGACCGTGGCGACGGGATCGATGCTGGTGGAGACGCCGGCGCGGAAGACGAGTTATTGTGAGATTAACACGGCTGGATGGTCGCGTCCGGCGTGTTAGAACTAGCGCCAATGAATCGGAATCCGATCGCGACCTCCATCCTCCTTGCTGCCGCGCTCATCCTCACCGGCTGCCGCAAGGAGGCTACGCCGAAAGCAGCATCGCCTCCTCCTTCGATCCTGTTCGTGACGCTCGATACGACCCGCAGTGACGCCGCCGGCCCCGAGGCGGTGGGCGTGTCGACGCCATCGTTCAACGCCATCGCCGCGCGCGGACGCCGCTATCGCTGGGCCTACGCCGCCGTGCCGCAGACGCTGCCGTCGCACACGTCGATGCTGACCGGCCTTTATCCTGCCGGCCACGGCGTCCACGAAAACGCGCGTCACCTCGCCGATACGCAGCCGTTGCTCGCGGAGCGGCTGCACGCGGCCGGCTATCGCACCGCCGCCTTCGTCTCCGCGTTCGCGCTGGCACGGCGCTTCGGATTGTCGCGAGGATTCGATACGTACGACGACGAGCAGCCGGCCGGCGTGGCGGAGCGGACGGCGAAAGAGACCACCGATCGCGTGATTGCGTATTTGCGCCAGCCGGTGACGCAGCCCCTGTTTCTCTGGGTCCACTACTACGACCCGCATTACCCCTACACGCCGCCGGAGCCGTTCCGCGGCCGTTACGCGGCGCAGCCGTACTACGGCGAGGTGGCCTTCATGGACGAACAGCTCGGACGGCTGGCGGCGGCGTTCGAACAGCAGGTCAAAGGGCCGGTGGCGATCGTGCTCGTCGGCGATCATGGCGAAGGGCTTGGCGAGCATGGCGAGCAGCAGCACGGCAACCTGCTCTATCAGGCCACGATGCATGTTCCGCTGGTCATCGCCGGCCCCGGCGTCACGCCCGGAATCGGCGACACGCCGGTCAGCACGCGGCGGATCTTCCACACCATCCTCGACTGGGCCGGCATCGACAAGAGCAACAGCCTTCTGCGCGGCGACGCCGAGGTGGTGGTCGGGGAAGCGATGAAACCGTTTCTCGACTATGGATGGCAGCCGCAGGTGATGGCGGTCGAGGGAACGCGCAAAGCGATCCTGGCGGGCAAGCTCGAGGTCTACGACGTCGCTGCCGATCCGGCCGAGACGCGCGACCTCGCCGCCGGCGCCGGTCTTTCCCGTCCGGCGCGGACGGCGTTGCACGACTATCCCATCCCGTCGACGGACGCGCAGCAGAGCGAGGCCAACCTCAATGACGAAGAACGCCGCAAGCTGGCGGCGCTGGGATACGTCAGTTCGGTGGCCAAGCCGGTCGTGCGTGCCGATGCTCCCCGTCCCGCCGACATGGCGCCGATGTTCGCTCTGCTCGACGAAGCGGCGCGTCTCTTCGTCGGCGAGCAGTACGCGCAGGCGATTCCGTTGCTGGAGCAGATCCTCGCCAAAGATCCGCACAATCTCGATGCGGCTCTCCGCCTGGCCACCGCGCATTCAGCCCTCGGACACGAACAGGCTGCGCTGGCGGCGTATCGCAAGGCCGAGGTGATCGCGCCGGATTCGGCGGACGTGCGCACGTACCTGGCGCTTCACTACGCGCGCACGGCCGAATGGCCAACCGCGGTGCCGATGCTGGAGCGAATCGTGGCCGAGACGCCCGACAAGGTTCCCGCGCTGGAAGCGCTGGCGGTCGTGCGCGAACGGCAGGGGCGTCTCGACGATGCCGTCCGTCTGCGTCAGAAAATCTACACGCTCCGCTCCCCCACCGCCGCGGAACTGAATCGCCTCGGCGAGATGGAGATGGCCCTCGGCCAGACCACTCCGGCCATCGAGTCGTTCGAGAAGGCGAGCGCGGCTGACGGCGCGGCCTTCAAGCACGACACCGAGCTCGGAGTGCTCTATCTCGCCTCGCAGCGTTTCGAGGATGCACGCACGGCACTCGATCGCGTGCAGCCGGCCGATCCCGCGTATCCGATGGCGCTCTTCAAGCGCGCGCAGGTGAGCGTGCTGCTGCACGAGCCGGACAGCGCGGCGCGCATCGCCGCGGCGCGGGAACACGCCAACGCCATGACCCGCCAACTCATCGAGCGCGAACGGCTCTTCCGCTGACACGAAAAAGGCCCGGCGAACATCGCCGGGCCTTCGTTTCGATCGATGAATGAGATTTAGAACTGCACGCGCACGGCGACCTGATACCGGCGCGGGCTGTAGAACGATTTCGCGAACGGCGCTTTCACGCCCCAGTCGGCGCGATTGAACGTCGCCGCCGTCGGCGCCAGAAGCGCCTTCAGCACGGCGTCGGAAATCGAGTCGGGAATCGGGACCTGCTTCACGGTCTTGTCGTTCGTGAAGCCGAGCGTGCCGATGCGGGTCTCGTAGTTGTAGCCTTCCTGGTTGTTCGTCACGTTGAAGACGTCCAGAGCCAGCTGCAGGTTCAATCCGTGAACCGGGATGTTCTGGGTGTAATTGAGATCGAGGTCGTAATACGCCGGTGTCCGCCGGGTGCCCGCGGGCTCGGCGTAGCGGGCCGTGTCGCTGGTGGAACCGGTCTGCGGACGATACGGCAGCACGCTTTCCAGCTGATACGGCTGGCCTGACTGAAAGACGCCGAAGGCGCCCAGCGTGCCGTGCCACGGCAAGAGATAGGTGCCGTGCATCTTCAGTACGTTGCGGCGGTCGCCGCGCAGGTTGCCGTACTTGAAGTTCCAGAGCTGGCGTCCCGGTCCATCGCCAACGTTCGATGATCCGATGAAGACCGCGGCATCGTTCGCGGTGTTGAAGGAGGTGTTGTCCTGATCGAAGTTGCCGTAATAGTGGCTCCAGGTGTATGAGCCGTCGACGATCAGCTTGTCGCCGCCGCTGCGCCACTGCTGCTCCATGGTCGCTTCGTAATACTTGGTGAATGCGCCGTCGAGGTTGGCGATGACGTACGTCGAACCGCTGCCGATGGCGCCCAGGAGTCCCGAGCCCGCCGGATTATCCTTGTTGGGGACCGACCCGAGGTTCGGAACAAACAGGTCTCGCGGGCTTCCCGGAGGCGGCGCAAACGTGCGGGAGTTGTTGTTCGTGTCGTCCACGAAGTGATCGCCCTTGCGGTAGCGGCCATAGACGCGGCCGGACCAGTGGGGGTTGAGCTGCTTGGCCGTTCCGACCATGAACTCCTTGATCTCGGGCGGCTTGATGCGATCCTGGAACAGCTTGCCGGAGGACGAAGCATTCGGCTGGACGCCGATCAGCTTTCCGTTGGCGTCGAAGTAGCCATTGATCGTGGTTACGAGGTTGCGATCCCACGAAGCCGCGCGGGGATCGGAGTTTGCCGCGGGGTTGTAACGGGCAACGCTGGTCCAGATCGTGTCGACGCCGTTGTACGCATAGGTTGCACCGAGGCGCGGCTGGACCATCTGATTCCATCCGTACTCATGCATCTTGTACTTGGTGCCCGGCGACGAGACGAAACCGGCGATGTTGTCCGCTTTCTTGAGGCCTTGCCCGTATAGAGAGTCGTCGTTGTCGAGAACGCCGAGGTTGAACGTCCAGTTCTGCATGCGGATGGTGTCGTTAATCTCGACGCCCTGCGTGTGGAACTCGGAGTGGAGCGTGGGAACGGCTCCGGTGGTCTGCTGCGGGAAGGCCGCTACGAAGAAAGCAGGCTGACCGGCACAGGCGGTGTTGGTCGGGCAGGTTCCTGCCGTGCCGATTCCGCCCGGGATGGTGATCGAGCCCCATCCGTTCGAAGTTTGAAAGCGGTCTTCACTTTCGTTGTCATGCAGATATCCGACGTGGACGTCGTGCGTGACCGCATTTCCGAACGTCCAGTTGTATCCAAACTGAGCGGCCTTGCGGAAAAAGCTGTCGTCGTCCGCGGCGAACTGGCCAAAACCGACCGTGCCTCCGCCCGTCAGCTGGCCCGGAGTGCAGTTGGTGCTGCCAGCCGGGCAGACGTAACCGTATTTGGTGATGTAGGGCTGCACGAATGCGTTGAACGCGGTGTTGGTACCGCTCAGCGAGGGAACGATCAGACGTCCGATCGTTCCGAGATTCGCCAGATCGAGCTGCGTACCGAGAGTCGTCGAAACCTGGGTGTTGGCGACGAAGTCAGCAGCGCCACCGCCTGGATTCCGGTAGTCGGTCAATTTGGCCGTGAAAAAGCTCTTGGGATTGACGATCCACGATCCTTCGAGCGTGCCGAGCTGCAGCTTCGTGTCGAAGCCCGTGCCGGTGGTCCCCGCCTGGGTGGAGGTGAACTGGCCGGAAGTCTCCTGCGTATGAGAGTTCCGATAGCTGCCGTTGATCAGCACCGATTCCAACGGACTGAACGTCAGTTTCAGGAACTCTTCCTTCGTCTTGTTGCTGTACGACGGAAGGGGGCCGTAGAGGTTTGCCTGGAGCGAGCGCTTGTACTCCGGACGATAGTAGGAGCCGTAGAAAAACAGCTTGTCGCTGAGGATCGGGCCACCGATGTTGACCGTAGCCCACGACCGATCCTGCGCATAGGTCAGGTTCTGCGTCCCAACCTGATCGGCCACGAAGCCGTGGTTGAGGACCTGGTAACCAATCTCGCCGGAGAGTTTGTTCGTGCCCGACTTGCTGACCGAATCGATCTGGAAGCCGCCGGCGCGGTTGAAGTCGATCGCCTTGGCGCCGCCCTTGACCACGTTGACCTGGGCGATGTCATGCGTGTTCGGCTGGGCATTCAGAATGCCGAAGAGCGGCATGGTGATGTTGATGCCGTCGAAGAGGTAGACGTTGTCCTGGCCGCTGGCGCCGGCGCTCGGGCCGCGGAAGGTGTCCTGCGAGTACATGACGCCGGGGATGAGCTTCTGCAGGTCGCCGTAATTCTGCTGGACCGGAAGGCGCTGGATCTCGGTCTGCGTCAGGCCGCTCTGGATCTCCGTCGACTGCTTGTCGACGAGCGTGTTGGAGGCGGTGACGGTGATCGACTCGGAGACGCCGCTCACGCCCATCTTGACGTCCGCGGCATTGTCCTGGCCGAGGATCGCGTCGGCTCTCTTGGTTATGGCCTGCATGCCCGAGAGCGTGAAGGTCAGTGTGTACGAGCCCGGCTGCAACTGCGGCAGGCGATAGTCGCCGTTGCCGTCAGTGACCGTGACGCGCGGCTGCGGCAGCACGTTCGATTTTGCCTCGACGGTGACGCCGGGCAGCGCCGAGCCGTCCGATGCCGTCACCCTTCCGTGAAGTGCCCCCGTTTGCTGGGCGAAAACTGAGGTGGCCGCAAATACCACCAAAAGACAGCAGAACAGCCTGCGAAGTTGCATGGGTTCCCCTCCTGATTTTTCTTAGACCGGTTGGACCTGAAGTTCACAGATTCTACACCTGCTCTTGACAAGTCCAGGCCGTACAAAAATCAGGAAAGCGGCCAGTCCAGCTCCCCCAGAAAGCGCTCGTCCTCCCGCCAGGAACCGTGAACGGCGACATGGAGGTCGAGAAAGACCCGCGTCCCGAGAATGGCTTCCAGCTCGACCCGCGCCTCGGTGCCGATCCGTTTGATCATCTCGCCGCGCTTGCCGATGATGATCGGCTTCTGCGTCTCGCGCTCGACCACGATCGTCGCGTAGATCTTGATGAGATTCTTCTCCTCATCTTCCTCCCACCGGTCGACCGCAACGGCCGTGGTGTACGGCAGTTCCTCCGAGGTATGCGCCAGCAGCTTCTCGCGCACGATCTCGGCGGCGAAGAAGCGCTCCGGCTGGGTGGTGAACTCTTCGGCCGGATAGACGGCCTCGCCGAGACCGACGCTCTCGAAGAACGAATTCACGAGCTGCTCGACGCCATCGCCGGTCGATGCGGACACCGGCACGATCTGATCGAAGAGTCCCGTCTCGTGGTACTGCTGGATCAGCGGCAGGAGTTTGTTTTTCTTCAGCAGGTCGATCTTGTTGAGGATGGCGAAGCGTTTCGACTCCGGCTCGTTCTCTTTCTGCTGCCGCATCATCTCCAGTACGAATTCGTCGCCGTGACCGAACGGCTGGCTGGCGTCGATCATGACCGCCACCACATCGGCCTCGGAAACGCTGGCGCGGACGTGCTCCATCATCCGGACGTTCATCTTGTGCAGCGGCCGGTGGATGCCGGGCGTATCGAGAAAGGCGATCTGTCCTCGGGGATCGTTGAGGATGCCGACGATGCGGTTCCGCGTCGTCTGCGGCTTCGGCGAGACGATCGAAACCTTCTGGCCGAGGATGCGATTCAGGATCGTCGACTTGCCGGCATTCGGACGGCCGACCAGCGCCACCACGCCGAAGCGAGGCTTGCGTGCGGATTTCGTTTCAGCCACGGGACTCTCTCTCCTCTTCATCTTCCCGCGTCCAATCCGGATCTTTGGAAACGCGAACCCGATAGATGCGCCGGCGGTCGGCGCGATCGACGATGAACTGATAGCCGTTCTTCTTCACCACGGCGCCGGCTTTGGGGATGCGGCCGGTGGAGGTGAAGATCAAGCCGGCGATGGTCTCGTAATCGTCGCCTTCGAGATCGGCGTCGAGCAGCTCTTCGAGCGCCTCCACACGCAGCAGGCCGCTGACCATGTACTCGCCGTCGCCCATGTCGACGATGGTCGCTTCTTCTTCCTCGTGCTCGTCGGCGATCTCGCCGACGATCTCTTCGACCACGTCTTCGATGGTGATGATGCCGGCCGTGCCGCCGTATTCATCGACCACCACGGCGACCTGAATGTGCTCGCTCTGAAACTCGCGCAGCAGCTCGGAGACTTTCTTGGTCTCGCTGACGAAGTACGGCGCCCGCGCCAGGCCGGCGACCGGGCGGGTCTCCCCTTTCACGAGCGTTTCAAAGACTTCCTTGATGTGAACGATGCCGGTGATCTTGTCGACGCTGCCGTCGTAGATGGGGATGCGCGAGTATTTCGATTCGCTGAAGAGATGCGCCAGCTCGTCGAAGGGATGGGTGGCATCGAAGGCCAGCACGTCGATCCGCGGCGTCATCAGCTCGCGCGCCACGCGGTCGCCGAAGTCGACCACCGACTGGATCATCTTTCCTTCGCTGGCTTCGAGAATCCCTTCCTCTTCACCGACGTCGATGTAGGCCTGCACTTCCTCGTCGGTGACTTCCTCATCCTCGTGCGCTTCTTCCTCTTCGCGATCGAGCCGGTCGAAGACGCGCCGCAGCGGGAAAAGAACCGGCCAGAAGAGGATGTAGAAGAAGTGCGAGAACGGGATGAGCGCCTTGAGGACCATCTCGCCCATGTCCTCGGGGACGAAGGCGAGCACGAATTTCCAGAGGATGACCACGACCAGCCAGACCAGCGCCGCGATGCCGCAGGCGAAGGCGGCCGATTCGCCGTCGAGGATACGCACGGTGGAGACGAACGCGCCGATGAGGGTGATCTGCAGGAGCGAGCCGCTGACCAGTTGCAGGTTGCGCGGATCGAAGTGCAGCCAGCGGCTGCCGCGCTCCTCGGATTGATCGCCCGACCAGCGCCGCAAGGTGACCGGGCTGATGTTCTGAGCGAAGTAGCGGATGGCGTCGAAGGTCAGAAACAGCAGGCCGAAGATCGCGCTGAGAACGATCCAGGTGACGTGCGAGAGGCTACTACTTCCCATGAATTTGCGCGGATTCTATCAACTGAACAGAAGTGCGATGAACGCCGCCAGCGCGGAGGCTCTCATCAGTCCCTCGGCACGCACGTAGAAGTGCTCGAAGAGCACCCGCCGCGGATCGTCGGCGACGACGTCGAGCTCGATCCCTTTGCCGAACGCGAGCAGCCGCCTCGTGCGGATGAGGTCGAAGATGAGCGCCCACGCCAGCGCGACAATCGCTCCCCATCGGATGGCCAGCCACGGCGCGATGTCGAATCGTTCCCAGATCAAGAACTTGGCGCCCGCTCCGATGAGGATCATCAGCAGCGCCAGCAGCCGCAACCGTGCGAAGCGGCGCAGGATCGCGGCCTGGACGACGATCGCCTGAAACCGCGGCAGCTCCGCCAGAATCGCGGGAGAAGTCTGAAACGAAATGACCACCGCTCCGCCGAGCCAGAGCGCAAGCCCGAGATGGTAGAGCAAGTTGAAGAAGAGGTAGATCCAGTTCGGCACGAAGAGCGGATAGTAACGTTTACACGACCGTCGCGCCGATCAGGACGATAATTTCCGCATGCACGCCCTGGCCATCCTCCTCCTCGCGACCGCGGTTTCGACGGCCCAGCCCACCCCGACCACATCGCTCATTCTCCGCAACGGCACGAGTTTCGAGATCGAGGGCCCGATCCGCGAGGAGCGGGGACGCATCATCTTCCGCACCGCCGGCACGCTCTACTCGATCCCGCTCGACGACGTCGACCTCGACGCCACCCGCGCGGCGGTGACGAAGACGGTGGTGGTGACGAACGATGCCGACCGGAAGCTGAAGGTCTCCCCCGCCGAGCGCGACCGGCTGCTGCGCGAACTGGAACAGAACCATTCCGGCAAACCGGCCGAGGAGCTGAAACTCGAACGGATCGCCGAGCCGCGCGAAGGGCCGGAGAAGGGCGACGAATGGTCATGGCGCAACGCCGCGCGCACGTACGAGGAGGCCATCCGCCGCGCGAACGAGGATCGCGATCTGCTTCGTGCCCGCGCCGAAACGCTGAAGCACCAGATCGAACAGTTCGTGGCGCTCGGATACAAGGCCAATCAGTTTTCCTACCAATCGACCGAGCTGCAGGTCACGCTCGATCAACTCCCCGCCGCCGAGCTGACCATCACCCGCGCGCAGCGTGCCTTCGACCAGTTCCGCGAAGACGCCCGCAAGCAGGGGATCCTGCCAGGCTGGCTGCGATAACTACGCGCGAAGCGATGGAGCGCCGCGCGTACGTAGGCGCGGATTACGTAGGTCGGACTCTCTAGTCCGACCTCTTGTGAATACCCCTCGTCACTGGAGTTTCAGACCCGGGTCAGCCGGTCGGACTGAGAGTCCGACCTACGTTTGCTCCACGCGCGGCGAAGCCGCCAATATACTCACCGCATGCGCGCGCACAACGCATCCGTCACCGAGATTGAAGAGCTGGCGCCGAGCGTGGTGCAGATCACGGTGGCGTTCGACGACGATTCGTTTTCGTTCCAGCCGGGCCAGTGGGTGAACTTCCGTTTCCCCGACGGTGTTTCGCGCGCCTACACGATCGCCTCGGCGGCGCAACAGACGAATGCGGTGCAGCTTTGCGTCCGCGTCGGTCCCGGCCGCGGCGGTAAAGCCCTCACGCGGCTGGACGCCGGCGCGAAGGTAACCATCGAAGGGCCGTACGGCGATTTCGTTCTGCCGCCGGACGACGGCGGAAGGATCGTTTTGATGGCCGGCGACACCGGCATCGCCCCGATCCGCAGCATGGTTCTCAGCATGCTGGCCGACGGAGACTCGCGGAAAATCTGCGTCCTCTACGAGCCCGATCGCCGGAACATCCTCTACGCGAACGATTTCGATCCGCTGGCGCGCGACGGCGCCATCGTCCACATGAGCGGCAAGATCGAGGTGCTGATCGCCCGCAACCGCGAGTCGATGAGCGCCGCAACCCTGATGGCCGCCGGCTTTGATCCCTTCATCGACCGCGTCATCGATGCGCTCCACGAAAACGCCCTCGATTCGAAACGGCTGATCAGCGAGACGTTTGGAGCGATGCCGTGAGGCAATGGCTGAGTTGCTAGGTCTCGGGGTCGCGCGGTTACGCGGTCTCGCGGTGTCTGTCGTCGAGCGCAGCACCGCGAGACCGCGCAACCTCGCGACCCCGAGCTCCAGCAACTTGGCAACCTAAAACCTACCCCCACATCCCCGACTTCGAAAGCTTCTGGATCTTCTTCATGATCCGTTCTTTCTTGAAGCCGCGGAGGTAGTCGATGAAGAGGCCGCCGTTGAGGTGGTCGATCTCGTGGCAGAGAGCGCGGGCCATGAGCCCCTCGCCGCGGATCTCGCGCTGCTCGCCATTGCGGTCGGTGTAGCGGACTTTGACGCGCTCGGGCCGCGTGACCACTTCGACGAAGTCCGGGATGGAGAGGCAGCCCTCCTCCTCGGTGATCTGCCCTTCCGCTTCGATCATCTCGGGATTGATGAAGATGTGCAGCTGGCCCGGACGCTTGCCGACGGAGAGATCGATCACCGCCAGCCGTTTGGAGACGCCGACCTGATTCGCCGCCAGCCCGACGCCGGGCGCGGCGTACATCGTGTCCACCATGTCGTCGATCAGCTTCTGCAGCGCCTCGTCGATCTCGGTAACCGGCTTGGTGGCATCGCGCAGAACGGGATCACCGTATTTGACGATGGGAAGAACGGCCAAGGTTTTTTGCTCCTGTGGTGAGGCAGTGGATTCGTCGATTCGTGGATTAGGACAAAGCGGAAAGCGGCCCGGTTCTACCTTTTCTTCAAATTCTCGATCATCGCTTCGACCGTGTGCTCCGCGCGGCGCTGGTAGAACTCGTTCAGCACCTTGCGGATGCCGGGATAGGTTGCCAGGGCGTTGTCGAGCTTTTCCTTGTCCAGGCGGAGCAGCTCGGTGCGCTGCGAGGCGGTGATCGTGGCGGTGCGAGGTTTGCCGGTCAACATGCTCACTTCGCCGAAAAAATCCCCTTCGCCGAGCCGGGCCAGGTAGACCGTTGCTCCGCCGGCGCCGTTGGTGAAGACCTTCACTTCCCCGCTGGCGATGACGTACATCGAAGCGCCCGGCTGCCCTTCGCTGATGATGACGCTCCCCTCATCGTGCGACTCCAGTTCCATCTCCCGCACCAGCGCATCGCGCTCCTCGTCGGTGAGCACTTCGAAGAGCGGCGACTTCGGCACGGGACGCGAAAAGAGCGGCTCGCTCTTCCCTGCCGCCGGCTCGCTGGGCTTCGCCGCCGCGAGCTGCTCGCGCAGCTTGTCGGCCTTCTTTCCGACGGCGATCGACTGCACGGTCAGGCCGTTGTCGTCGTAATACTTGGCCGTGTGCTCGTACTGCGCGATCGCTTCCTCGAACGCGCCCGATCCCGCCAGCGCGTCGGCGTACTGCAGGCGGATGCGGGGATTGGACTGGTACTTGTCGAGGTCGCGCTTCAGGAGTGGAACCGCGCGGGCATACTCCCTCCGCGCCAGCAGCGATGCTCCGCTTTCCGTTTCGTCAGCCATGGGAGGGGGATTGTATGGGAGTCGGGGTTAGTGTTGGTGGGTTACGCGGTCTCGTGGTTACGAGGTCTCGCGGGTGTGGACAACAGTCGTCCGATCGGCTCGTCGCCGGAGGTGGCGTCTTGGCGAATCGCGCGCTGCGCGAAGAGAGGCCGCAGGTGTTTGCACCGGCCTCTCCCACCTTCGAGACCGCGCAACTGCGAGACCGCGTCACCAAGCAACCCAGGAACCCACTAACTAATACCGCACCCTCTTCAGCTCCAGCTTCGCCGACGAGGCCGCCGTCGAGTACGGATACCGTTTGATGACCTCGTCGAAGGTCTTGCGGGCCATGCCGAGGTCGCCGGTCTTGGCGAAGGTGAGTCCGATCTTGAACATGGCGTCGGGGGCTTTGTTCTGCTCCGGGTACTCCTTCGTCACCCGCTCGTAGGCGCGCATGGCGCTGCTGTAATCGCCGGCGGCGTAGAACGTTTCGCCGATCCAGTAGAGCGCGTTGTCGGCCAGCTCGCCGGATGGATCGGCATCGAAGACCTGCTGGAGTGCGGTGCGCGCCTCGGCCATCCGCCCTTTGCCATAAAGGATCAATGCGCCGCGGTAGCTGTCGGCGATGGCAGCCGATTGGAGCGGTCCGCTGACCGCGGGCGCGGCGCGCACTGGAGCGGGAGCGGGAGTCTGCGTCTCGATCGCTGGCGGTGCTTCGACGACGCGCGGTACAGGCGCCGGCGCGGGAACCGGCCGCGCCTCGGCCGGCGACGACGACTCCAGCCGCGCGATGCGGGCGTTGAGCACGTCCATCCGCTCGAGCAGTTCCGTCATCGACGTCTGCATCTCGACGAGACGCGCGTCGGTGGCGGCGTTCGCCGGCCCCGCAACGTCCGCGGGCGGCACGAGCGACGGCGGTTCGTTCTCATCGGCATGCTGCGTCGCGCACGCCGTCAGGCCCGTCAGAACAACGGTGAGAGCGATCGCCGCAAATATGTTCCTCATGCCGTCTTCAGGTTCCCCAGTTTCTGTTTCGCTTTGCCGGCGTACTCACTCTGCGGAAACTCCGTGACCACCCGCTCATAGTAGAGCCGGGCCTCGGCGGTCCGTCCGAGCCCCGAGAGTGACGATGCCAGGTCGAAGAAGACGGCGTCGCGCTCTTTGTAGTTCGGGTACGACTCGACGATCCCGTTCAGCCGCTGCACCGCCGCGTTGTAACTGTGACGCTTGATGTAGTAGCGGGCGATGATGTGGTCGTGCTTGGCCATGCGGTCGAGCACATCCTGCAGACGCGCGTCCATGTCCTTCCGGAGAGGACTGCGGGGAAAGGTCTTGATGGCGTCGTTGAACTTCTCCAGCGCCTCGCGGGTCTTCTGCTGATCGCGATCGGGCCGCTCCATCTGCTTGTAGGAGCACATGGCGATCTGCAGCATGGCGTAGTCGGCGCGGTCGCTGCCGGGATAGCGGTTGATGAAGTCGCGGTACTTGTACTGCGCCTCGACCAGGTTCACGGCGTCGCCCTGCTCGTAGTAAGCGTCGGCGACGCGCAGCAGCGCGCGGCGGCCGAGGGGATCGTTCGGGAAGGTCTCGTAGACGTGCGAGTAGTACTGGCGGGCCTTCTGGTACTTCTTCTTGGCGAACTGCTCCTCGCCGAGCTGGAAAACTTTCTCCTTCGGCATCTTGGCCAGCGCCGGATCGAAGCTCGCATGAAACGAGCGCGTGGCGCTGCTTCCGCCGCCGGTACCGCCGCGGAACGTATGCCGGCAACCGGCGGACGCGATCGCCAGGATGGCGATGAGGGTCAATGTCTTTTTCAAATTTCCTCCGTTGGAGTTATCAGTAGCCAGTGGCCACTAAACTCTCACGCTAACGCTGTTTCGAATCGCTTCCATTGCCGCCCTGCGGTCTGGCTGTCCGAAAACGGCCGATCCGGCGACGAGGATGCTCGCGCCGGCGGCCACGACCAGCGGGGCCGTTTCCGGATCGATGCCGCCGTCGACCTCGATGGCGACATTGACCCCTCGTTCCCTGATCATCTGCGCTATGTGACGGATCTTGCCCACAACAGGTTCGATGAACTTCTGTCCGCCGAAGCCGGGATTGACCGTCATCACCAGGACGAAGTCGCAGAACTCGATGGCAGTGCTCAACGATTCCGCCGCCGTGGCCGGGTTGATGGCGATGCCCGCCTTTGCCCCGCCGTCGCGGATCATCTGCAGCGCGCGCTGCAGATGCGGTTCCGCTTCCTCGTGGACGGAGATCATGTTCGCCCCCGCCTTCAGGAAGGCGTCGATGTAGCGCTGCGGTTCCTCGATCATCAGATGGCAGTCGAACGGAAGCTTCGTCTTCGCCCGGCACGCCTTCACCACCGCCGGCCCGATGGTCAGGTTGGGGACGAAATGGCCGTCCATGACGTCGAGATGGAGAAGGTCCGCGCCTCCCGTCTCGATATCGTTGAGCTCATCGGCGAGCCGCGAGAAATCGGCGGAGAGGAGCGACGGCGCGATCTGGATGCGAGTCATTGTGTGGTGGTTGGCGGGACGGCTGCCGGCTGCTCGATGATGGCGCCTTCTTCCTGCCGGCTGACGACGACCGTGATCGGGTCGCGCCCGCTGACCGGCGCCCCCCGCAACGGAAACTGGCGAATGATAATCCCGTCGGCGATGCCGGGGTACGACTCGAACTTCACGTTCGAAACGCTGAGCCCGCGCGATTCGAGGACGGGTCGAACCGTGTCGAGCGCGTGATCGATGAGGTCCGGCATCACATAGCTCGGCGGCGACGACGGTGCCGCCACGAGCAGCGAAACGGCCGTCTGCGCCGCCACGACCGTCTTCTTCGGCGGCTCCTCGGCGATGATTCCCGGCGGCGCCGTGCTGTCGACGTACGCCAGATTGCCGAGCTTCAGACTCTGCTGCCCGAGGCGCAGAAGGGCCGTGCGCGGAGACTGGCCTTCGAGATCGGGAACCTGCAGCACAAGCGGACCGACGCTCAGCTCGACGTGGATGTCCGTTCCGCGCTTGACCAGGTTCGTGGCTCCGGGCGTGCGGTTCTGCCAGACGATGTTGCCGGCCGGGATCTTGTCGGAGTTCCTGCGGAGATCGCTGTCCACCACCAGGCTGACGCCGAGATCCTGGCAGATGCCCTTGGCGTCATTCACCGACTTGCCGATCAGGTTGGGCGTCGAAACCGAGCGTCCGCGAATGAAGAAATTGAAGGAGACGTAGGTGCTGACGCCGAACGCAATGACCACGATCGCGGCGAAGAAGAGATTGTCCAGGAAGCCGCGTCTCATCGTTTCGTCATCGCTGTTCCGCGCGATCGCTCTTCGGATGCTCCGCCGTGTACTCCGCGTCGTCGTACTTCCGTGTGCTCGGCCGCGCCATGACCACCGGGATCAGCGTCTCTTTCCAGACGTCCTCGACGCGCTCGGCGAAGATGAAGTTGAGCCCTCCCTTCACTTCGTCGGGCACCTCGCTGAGGTCTTTGCGATTGCCTTCCGGCAGAACCACGGTCTTGATGTTGGCCCGCTGCGCCGCCATTACTTTCTCTTTGACGCCGCCGACGGAGAGCACTTTACCGCGAAGGGTGATCTCGCCGGTCATGGCCACGTCGTGGCGCACCGGCCGGTCTCCCATCACCGAGGCGATGCACGTGGCGATGGCCACGCCGGCTGAGGGACCGTCTTTCGGAATCGCGCCGGCAGGGAAATGGATGTGGATGTCGTTCTCGGTAAACTTCTTGTCCTCGATGTCGAGATCCTTCGCTTTCGAGCGCACGTACGAATACGCCGCGGTCACCGACTCGCGCATCACGTCTCCGAGCTGGCCGGTGACGGTGGTCCGGCCGCTGCCGGCCATCCGCGTCGCTTCGATGAACATGATCTCGCCGCCGAACTGGGTCCAGGCCAGGCCGGTGGTGACGCCGACTTCCGGATGCCGCTCGGCGAATTCGTGCTCGTACGACGGCAGCCCGAGGTACGGCTCCATCTCGCCACTCTCCACCGTGTAGTGATCCTCGCCCGACCCGCCGGCGACTTTGCGGGCGATCTTGCGGAGAATCGTGGCCAGTTTGCGTTCGAGGTTGCGCACGCCCGCCTCGGCGGTGTAGTCGCGAATGACCTCGAGAATGGAGTCGTCGCTGAAGGTCACCTGTTCGGCGAGCAGGCCATGGTTTTCGAGCAGTTCGGGGATGAGATGCTTCTTCGCGATGCCGAGCTTCTCCATCTCGGTGTAGCCGGAGAGCCGGATCACCTCCATCCGGTCGCGCAGCGGGCTCGGGATGGTGTCGAGCATGTCGGCGGTGCCGATGAAGAGCGTGTGCGAGAGGTCGTAGGGAATCTCCAGGTAACGATCGACGAAGGCGTTGTTCTGCTTCGTGTCGAGCACTTCCAGCAGCGCCGACGCCGGATCGCCGCGGAAGTCTTTTCCGATCTTGTCGATCTCGTCGATCATGATCAGCGGGTTGTTCACGCCGACCTGGATGTAGCTCTGGATCAGCTTTCCGGGCATGGCGCCGATGTAGGTCTTGCGATGCCCGCGGATCTCCGATTCATCGGTGACGCCGCCGACGGCCATGCGCACGAACTTGCGCCCGAGGGCCTCGGCGATCGCTGCGCCGAGTGAGGTCTTGCCGACGCCGGGCGGGCCGGCGAAACAGAGAATCGGCCCTTTCAGATCGCCCTTCAGCTTGAGCACCGCCAAGAACTCCAGCACGCGCTCTTTGACCTTCTCCAATCCGTAGTGCCGGGCGTCGAGGATCTCCTCGGCGCGGACGAGGTCGAGCCGGTCCTCGGTCTTCTCCGACCACGGAACCTGGAAGACGGTGTCGAGATGGCCCTTGATGACGGCGTAGTCGCTCGACGACGGCGAGAGCTGCGCCAGCCGGCTGACCTCGCGGCGCAGCGACTGCTTGTGATCCTCGGAGATCGGCAGCGCTTCGACGCGCTCGCGATACGAATCGGCTTCACGGTCCGAGGCATTCGTATCTCCGAGCTCGTCCTGGATCACGCGAAGTTGCTCGCGCAGGTAGGTCTCACGTTCGCGCCGGTCGATCGAGGTCTGGATCTGCCGCTGCAGCTCCTTGTCGAAGGTGGCCTTGCCGAGGTCGCGCTGGATGGAGTCGACGAGCAGATCCAGCCGCTCGATCGGATTCACGGTCTCGAGCAGCTGTTGCTTTTCCTCGAGCGGAAAGTTGACGAACGACGAGAGCAGGTCGGCGAACGTGTCCGGCCCCTCGGTCATGTTCATGCGCAGGATGTTGAGCAGCTCGTTGGAGTACTTCGAATCGCTCTCCACCAGCTTCTCAAAGAGCGACATGGCCTTGTTCATCAGGTTGTCGGTCTTGACGTTCTTCGGGATCACCCGCGGCGCGACCTCGCGCAGCATTCCCTCGAAGTAGGGCTCGGTCTGGAGCATCTGCACCAGCTCCACCCGCTGTCTCCCCTGCAGAAAGACCTGGTAGCGGTCCGACGACAGCGGCAAGCGCTGGACGATGGCCGCGAGCACGCCGATCTTTGAAAGGTCCTCGGGGCGCGGGTTCTCCTTGTCGCCGCTCTTCTGGCAGAACGCGGCGATGAGGTTCTGATCGTCGCCGAGGCTCTTCAGCAGGCGCACGTTCCGGTCGATGCCCACCTGCAGCGAGAGCACGCCGTTCGGGAAGAGGACCGACGAGACGAGCGGGATGATGGGGAGACTCTTCGGAATCTCCTCATCCATCCACTCGGATGGGACGGGGCTCGGCGGTCCTTTTCGGTTCGTGGCCATCAGCGCTGTGGGCTACACTCTCATGCCTTGCTCGGCGGCACGCGAATTGTAGGACTGGTTGAGCAATCATTTTGAGAACATTGCAAACTCGATGAACGACTCGGCGACTGTGCAGATCCTGGCGGATCCCCAACTCAAGCGGGCCGATCTGCACTGCCATAGCCGCTATTCGGTCTTCAAGTACTTCCGCCGCGCCAACACCCGCGACTGCTACAACGCCCCCGAGGACGTTTATCGCATTGCCAAAGAACGGGGCATGTCCTACGTCACGCTCACCGATCACGACTCTATCGATGGCGCGCTGTATCTGCTCAACAAGCATCCGGACATGACCGATTTCTTCATCGGCGAAGAGGTCGAGACCTACTTTCCCGATACCAACCAGCGCATCCACGTCGGCGTGTGGGGGCTGACCGAGGCCCAGCATCGCGAGATCCAGCGGCTGCGGCCGAATATCCGCGAGTTGATTCCCTACATGAAGTCGGAGCGGCTGATCTTCGGCGTCAACCATCTCTTCCAGAACTATCGTATGAAGAACGTGGCCGCGCGCTACATCGCCGAGCTGCTGGAGATGTTCGACATCTTCGAGGCGCTGAACGGCGCGATGGCGTCGTTTCACAACAAGATGGTCCAGCAGCTGGTGAACAGCGTGCAGAAGGGCGGCCGTCACGCCTCGATGGTCGGCGGCTCGGACGCGCACACGCTCAAACACGTGGCCAAGGTGCACACGGTCTCGAAAGGCGAGACAACGACGGAGTTCCTGGAGAACGTCCGCAAGGGCGACTGCTTCGCCTGGGGCAGCGAGATGCGCTTCCGCGAGCTGATCGCCGACATCTATCTCCTGACCATCGCCTACAACGGCCAGGCGCGCGCCGATCTGATGTCGCAGGACTACAGCGTGGCCGACAAGACGATGCAGCTGGCCGGCCGCCTGGCCTCCATCCCCGCCGCCATCTCCGGCCTCCCCGCCGCCATCACGTCGCTCAACTACCTCAAACAGATCATCGTGACGAAAGGGATCTCGATGCGGTTCGACAAGCTGGTGGAGGAGATCCGGCCGGGGCTGAAGTAGAGGTTTCGCGGTCGCGGGGTTACGCGGTAGATCCGTTTTGCCGCGAGACCGCGTAACCGCGAGACCCCGCCGCAACCTCAGAAGTTCACAGCCAGCCCGCCGAGGTACCGCCTCGTGTTCCCGTCCGTATCGAGCGCGTCGAGGAGGATGCGCGAATTCTCGGAGCGGGCCAGCTCGATGCCGAGGAGAACCTTCAGATCGAGCGGGAGATGCAGCGACTGCGCGAGGCGAAGGTCGACGCGCTGCGTGCGATAGGGATCGAGGCCGTTCGGCTGCGGTTGTTGAATCTGGCGGTAGGAAACAGCCAGCGTCGTGCGCGTCGGCGAGAAGGTCGACTCCACGTCGCCGGCCAGGTAGAGCTTCTCGGTTCCGTGCGGCGTCACTCCCTGGTGTCCCGGAGTGGCCGTGCCGGCCATTGAGGAGACGTCGACCAGCAGGTGGCTGCCCAGCTCCTTGCGGAAGGCCACGCGAATGTCGCGGCGGACGTCGCCGGCATCGATGTAGAGACCATCCCAGAAGTGCTCGAGGCCGTCGGTGAAGACGATGCGCAGCGGCGTGTCGGTCACGCTGACGGTGCCGATCACGCTGAGGTGCTCGCGCGAGGCGTCGCCGGAGAGGATGCCGGCCGAGTACGAATAGCGAGGCAGAAGATGGGAGTCGTCGCTCCAGACGATGACGCTCGGCAGCGTGTTCTGCTGCGTGGCATCGACGACTTTGTACATGCCGGAAACGATCAGGGTCGTATCTTTGCCGAGCTTGAGCTCCGCACCACTGCGCGGCGCCCATTCGGTGCCGTACAGACCGACACGGCTGGACATCCCGTAGTCGAGCGTCAGCGCCGGGACGAGCATGAACTTGGCGTTGGTGGTGAGATCGGCGCTGCGTAGCGTCGGCCCGGTCACGGTGCCCGGCGTGTTGCGGATGCTCTCCTGGGTGACGCGCAGCGAGACGCCGACGTCATTCCGCGAGGTCTGAAAAACGGTCGTGCCGGCGGCGACTTCGATGAGGTCCGATCCCGGCGTGGCCACGAAGAGGTTCTGCTGCGCGAGATAGCGGACCTGGACCTTGGAGTCGCCGTGCTCCCACTCGAAGTTGTGCGAGCGGATGTCCGCCTGATGGGAATCGTCGGGAAGGTCGTCGCGGTAGCGCCACCACGAGCGCGTGGAGGCGAGTCGATACGAGTCCGTCGGCGACGACCGCAGCTCGATCTGCGCCGCGCTGGCCTCGGCCACCGGAGTCCCGAAGGACTGGTTGTCATTCTGATCTTCGACGCGATGAAGATTGCCGCGGAACCCGATCTGCCAGTTGTCGCCGATGCGGCTCTGCAGGCCGACGGCCGTCTGCGCGAACGCCGGTCCCGAGGCGGACGTCGCGCCGGTGCTGGCGCTCATGCCGGTCATCGACATCATCTGTCCGCGGAAGCGCGGCATGTCGTACGCGGTCGTCGCTGCCGGCCCGATCGGATCGGGAGGCGGCGTCATGACCATGTCGATCTCGCGAAGGATGTCCGGTGGCAGCGAGCCGCGGATCTCCCACATCGTCTGATTGCCGGACCGCGCCTGTTTCTCCGATTCCAGCCGCAGCTTGACGCGATGCTCTTTCCGCGTCGGCACGATGGTCTCGATGGCCGGCGCGAAGCCGTACTTCATGGCGATGATCTTGTAGACGCCGGACGGCAGCTGCGGCAGCGAAAAGGAGCCGTCGCTTCCGCTGAAAGTCTGGATGGCGTCGAGGCTATTGAGATTGAGCGCGATGACCAGCGCATTCCCGACGGGCCTGGTAGCGCTGGTGACGTTGCCTAGAACCTGAAGGAAGGGGGGAAGCGGGACCTCAGAGTGCGCAGGGACAGCGAGGATGACGATGGCGGACGCAATCGCGATCGCACGGAGTCTGCGCATTAGTCTCCCTCCTTTTTTCCCAGTCCGCGAGTCTAAGGAGTCCCCTGCCGCGAGTCAAATGGAGGGAGGTAAGGTTTTGGTGAGGAGTTGGGAGGGCACGCCGAGGCAGAGGCCGGTTTCAAGCGCCCTGTGGGCCTCTTCGACACCAGCTCGTGAACGACGATGTATTCGAGGCTAGAACAACACCTTCAACACGAAGTAGGCCTGCGGCGTCATCGTCTTCGACTCTAGCGCCTGAGCGTCTTCGCGGGTGATGTGAAAACGGCCCGCGGCGCCGCCGGTGGTGGTCTTCAGGAAAAGGTCGACCGAATCGATTCGTACGCCGGTGATGCCGGCGTTGTGCACCATCAGGAACGCCGTGGCCGTCAGCGTGTTGAAGACCTTCTCCTCGTTGTCCGCGGTGAGGTCGGCGCGCAGGGAGTTGGTGCCGATGGGGATGAGCTTGTGCTCGAAGATCCCGACGTTTTCGAACGCGCGCTCGAAGCGGCTGATCACGTCGGCGCCGAGTCCCGTGCCGGGCGCCGACGGCTGCGGCATATCGGCCGGAGGCGCGATCGGAGCGGGTGTGACCGGCTGCGCCGAGGGCAGCCTGTGAAGACGAATCGAGCTTCCCAGTGTCGACGCTTTCGAAGTGGCCGTGACCGGCGTCTGTTCCACGCCGATGAGCGAGCCGCCTCCAAGCCGGGTCACCTCTTCTGACTTGGCGGCGTCGATGATGTTCGGATCGAGCTGCATGACGTTGCCATTGACGAGCGTGACCATCGCCTTGCCGTTGACCATCGTCCATTTCGACTTCGCCTCGTAGCGCGCACCGTCCTTGGTAACGACCCAGTACGACGCGGCGGCGAGTTGTGTGGCGATGGCGGCAGCAAGTACGGCGGCGATGAACGTCTTTTTCATGGCTGGTCCTCGGAATGGCGCTTCAGAACGCTCGATTATACTGGCCACAATGCTCGTCGTCATGGAGGCCGGCGCCCGGCCCGATCAAATCGAAGCTGTCGTCCGCCACATCGAGCGGATGGGCTTGAAGGCGCACGCAATCCCGGGAGCGAACCGCACCGCCATCGGCATCACCGGCAAACCGGGAACCGCCGATCCCGAGGTCCTCGAGAACTATCCCGGCGTCAAGGAAGTCATCCGCGTCTCGCACGCCTACAAACTGGTCAGCCGCGAGGCCCGTCCGGAAGACAGCATCATCAATGTCGGTGGGGTCGATGTCGGCGGCAACGGCATCATCGTCGTCGGCGGTCCGTGTGCCGTGGAGTCGCTCGATCAGGCCCGCGCCATCGCCGAGGGGATCAAAAACGCCGGCGGGCAACTCTTCCGCGGCGGCGCCTACAAGCCGCGCACCTCGCCCTATTCGTTCCAGGGATTGGGCGAAGAGGGGCTGGAGATTCTGGCGCGCGTGCGCGAGGAGTTCGATCTCCCCATCGTCACCGAAGCCATCGACAACGAGGCGCTGGCGCTGGTCGACCAGTACGCGGACTGCATCCAGATCGGCGCCCGCAACATGCAGAACTTCTCGCTGCTGAAGAAGGCTGGCCGGGCCCGCAAACCGGTGCTGCTGAAGCGCGGCATGTCGGCCACGCTCGAGGAACTGCTCCTTTCGGCTGAATACATCATGGCCGAGGGCAACTACAACGTGATCCTCTGCGAGCGCGGCGTGCGGACATTCGCCGACCACACCCGCAACACGCTCGATCTCTCCATCATCCCGGCGGTCAAGCGTATCAGCCACCTGCCGATCCTCGTCGATCCGAGCCATGGAACCGGCAAGCGCAACAAAGTGGCGCCGATGTCGCGGGCGTCGATCGCCGCCGGAGCGGACGGCGTGCTGATCGAAGTCCACCACAAGCCGGAGGAAGCGCTCTCCGACGGACCGCAGGCGATCATGCCGGAGGCCTTCGCCAAGATCGTGCGTGAGTGCGATGCCATTGCGCAGGTGGTGGGACGGTCTCTGCAGCCGATGTTGGCGACAACGGCCTGAACCACAGAGAGCACGGAGGGTTTTCTCTGTGTCCTCTTGCCTCTGTGGTGAATCGAATTTTTACGACCGCACGCGATGCACCCGCAATAGATTCGTCTTCGCCCGCTGATAGATCGGCGATCCCATCAGAATTACCAGCCGGTCGCCGGGCGCCACGATGTCGCGGCTGAGCAGGAAGTCGTCGACGCGCTCGACGATCTGCTCGTGGTATTCACCGACGTCGCGCAGGACGAACGGCTGCACGCCCCAGAGCATGTTCATCCGCCGCGCCACCCAGGTCGACGGCGTCAGGGCGATGATCGGCTGCGCCGGGCGGAACTTCGACATCAGCCGCGCCGCGAAGCCGGTCTGGGTGAAGACCACGATGAACTTGGCGTCGAGCTGCTGGGCCGCATAGTTCGCGGCGCCGGCCAGTGCATCGGTGAACTCATCGGTCTCGGAGGAGACGCGGTACGGCTCGCGGCCGCCGGCGGCCTGGAACTGCCGGTTCTGCTCGGCGGCCATGATGATCCTGGCCATCATCTGCACCGTTTCGACCGGATAGAGGCCGGAGGCGGTCTCCGCGGAGAGCATGACCGCATCGGATCCATCGAAGATGGCATTGGCCACATCCGACGCCTCGGCACGCGTCGGCCGCGAATTGGTGGTCATCGATTCGAGCATCTGCGTGGCGGTGATGGCGAATCGTCCCCACACGCTGGCCTTGTTCAGCACGCGCTTCTGGACGATCGGCACTGCTTCCGGCGGCAACTCCACGCCGAGGTCGCCGCGCGCGACCATGACGCCATCGCTGACGTCGAGGATGTCTTCGAGGTTATCGATGGCCTGCGATTTCTCCAGCTTGGCCACGATGTTGATCTCGTCGCCGCCGAGCTCGTGAAGAAGGGAGCGCAGCCCGACGATGTCCGAGCGCCGCCGGATGAACGACGCCGCGATGTAGTCGAGCTGATTCTCGACGGCGAAGGCGACGTCGATACGGTCCTTCTCCGTAATCGCCGGAATGGTCAGCTCCGTGTCCGGAAAGTTCATCCCCTTCTTCGACGAGATCGGCCCGCCGTGAATGACCCGAGTCAGCACGCGCGCCCCATCGATCCCCGCCACGACCAGCTCGACCAGCCCGTCATTGATGAGGATGCGCTGCCCGAGCTGTACTTCTTTAGGTAGTGGCGTGAAGGGAGTAGAAACGATCGACCCGTTGCCCACCAACGGCTCGGTAGTGATCGTAAACATCTGCCCGCTCTGGAGCTGGACGACCCCTTCGACCTCCCCAATCCGCAGCTTCGGCCCCTGAATATCCCCCATGATCGGGATGTACTTGCCATGGTCCGTCGAGACGCGCCGGATGATCTCGATCAGCCGCACCCGATCCGCTGGCGCCCCATGGGAGAAGTTCATCCGGAAGACGTCGACGCCGGAGGTCAAGAGCCGAAGGATGAGGTCTTCCGTTGCACAAGCGGGCCCGAGGGTGGCGATGATTTTGGTTCGGCGCATTGCGTTTCATATATCACGCGAAGTCGCGGAGATCGCGGAGCGCTTTCTGCTAGCCTCCGTCGAAAGCGGAACCGTAGCTACTGACCACGCGCCGCCGTCACTGCACTACTTCGACGCTTGCCGCCCCGCCGTAGACCGTGACGTAGCGGAAGTTGCGGGTTTCCTCGTCGATGATCGTCCGCTCCCCTGCCGCGAAGACGAACTGTTCGACGGGTCCTTCGACGGCGGAGAGCTCGGAGCGCTGGTTGGCGAAACGGACGGTCACGTTTCGTGCCGTCTCGCCGAGCACGCGAACGGTCAGTCGCGCGCGGCCGGTAATCTGCCCGAAGTCGTACGCGGTGGCGCGCGTCGGACGTGAGACGGTAACCGCGGTCCCGCCGATGACGGCAATCTCCGGCAGGGCCGTATCGAAGTCGAAGGATTGCTGCGGAGCGATCACCTTCTTCGTTTCGGCGAAGGGCTTCGCATCGCGCTGGGCGAGATAGTTCCAACGCCGCGCCGGCGGTTGTCCCAATAGTTGCGGATGTGCGATCTGCTCCGCCGGCGGATCGCGAACGAGCAGATCGTCGCGCCAGCGGCGGACGATCTGCCAGTCCCCGCCGGTGACGATGAAGTTCCCGAACTCCGCCGTCAGATCGATGGCCGCGATCAACCCGCCGACTCCATTCGCGCTCCGAACCGCCACGACCATGCGGTTTTTCCTGTCGCGCGCCAGGGCGCTGACGTCGTAGGTATCGAGCGCTTCGTTGTCATCGCCGACGTGCCGGCCGCCGACGGCCACGCCGTTGAAATAGAGCGTGTACTCCGGGTCGCCGAGCATCTTGATCCGGGTGAAGGTCCGGTTCGGCGGCAGATCGAACTCGCGCGTGGCGAAGAACGCCGCCGGATCGCCCTGCGCCAGCCGGCTCTGCTGCCAGATCCACTGCGCGCGTCCGGTGTTGTCGAAGAATTTGTGCGAGTAGAGCAACTCCAGACGGCTGAAGGCGAAGACGAGTACGAATACCGAGCCGGCGATGAGGAGAAGGCGGCGGATCGTTGTCTGGCCGGCTGTTGGGAAAGGCCCGACACCCGAGAGCCCAGTGCCGAGAGCCAGCTTAGAATCCCGTTCCATGAAGTCCGTCATTGTAATTCCCGCGCGTTGGGCCTCTTCGCGCTTTCCCGGCAAGCCGCTGGCGATGATCGCCGGCGTTTCGCTCATCCAGCGCGTATGCGAGCGCGCGGCGAAATCGACGCGGGCCAGCGCTGTCTTCGTGGCCACCGACGACGATCGCATCGCCGGTCACGTCACCGCATTCGGCGGCCGGTTCGTTCGTCCCGAGGGAGACTTTCAGAGTGGGACGGACCGGATTGCCGCGTCGCTCGATCTCCTCGGCGACTCCTACGACCAGGTCATCAACGTCCAGGGCGACGAGCCGTTGATCGACGTCGGCGCAATCGATGCCGTCATCGACGTCCTGCAGGCCACGGGCGTCGACATGGCCACGCTGGCCACGCCGATCGAAAGCGATGACGAACGGCAGTCGCGCGACGTCGTCAAAGTGGTCACTGCACTCTCGGGAGATGCACTTTACTTCTCACGCGCGCCTCTGGCCGGCGCGCGGCGGCACGTCGGCATTTACGGGTACCAGACCGGCGTGCTGCGCGCCCTCGCCGCTCTCGCGCCCTCCCCGCTCGAACAGGCAGAATCACTCGAACAGTTGCGGGCACTGCAGAACGGCTTTAAAATCCGGGTCGTTCAAACAACAAGGCCGCACCTCGGAGTGGATCGTCCCGAGGATGTGGCGCGCGTCGAACATGAACTGGCTAAACAAGTGTGACAACGGAGATCGTTCGTGAGCTGCGTGCTCGCGCGCATACGAATCTTCGCCACAGCCAGTACCACTCTCCCCGCCAGCAAGCAGCCCGGACCGCGTCGCGGCCATGGGTGTGCGTTCCCGCTGAACTCTCGCCAACCGGAGGCATGACCGATGAGCTGCAAATACATTTTCGTGACGGGTGGTGTTGTTTCCGGATTGGGCAAAGGCATCGCCGCCGCATCGATCGGCGCATTGCTCGAAGCGCGCGGCTTCCGCGTCACCCTGCAGAAATTCGATCCCTACATCAACGTCGATCCGGGCACCATGTCGCCGTTCCAGCACGGCGAAGTCTTCGTCACCGATGACGGCGCCGAGACCGATCTCGACCTCGGCCACTACGAGCGCTTCACCTCGATGCGCGCAACGCGCAAGAGCAACTTCACCACCGGCCGCATCTATCTCAAGGTCATCGAAAAAGAACGCCGCGGCGATTACCTCGGCAAGACCGTTCAGGTCATCCCGCACATCACCGACGAGATCAAGAAGTGCATCCGCGAAGTGAGCGAAGGCGTCGACGTCGTGATCGTCGAGATCGGCGGCACGGTCGGCGACATCGAATCGCTGCCCTTCCTCGAAGCGATCCGCCAGTTCCGTCTCGAAGTCGGACGCGGCAACGCCATCAACGTCCATCTCACGCTCGTGCCGTACATCAAGGCGTCCGACGAGATGAAGACCAAGCCGACGCAGCACTCGGTGCAGAAGCTGCGCGAGATCGGCATCCAGCCGGACGTTCTGCTCTGCCGCTCCGAGCACGCCATTCCCGACGACATGCGCGACAAGATCGCCCTCTTCTGCAACGTGGAGCAGGAAGCGGTCATCCCCGCGCTCGACGTCGAGTTCATCTATCAGGTGCCTCTGGCGTTTTCGCGCGAGCGCCTTGACGAGATCCTGCTCGACAAACTTCATCTGCCCCACGACGAGATCGGCGCGCTGACCAAGTGGGAAGAGATCATCCGCAAGCTGCGCCATCCGGAAGACGAGGTGAAGATCGGCTTCGTCGGCAAGTACATCGAGTTCGGCGACTCGTACAAATCGCTGAACGAAGCGCTCACGCACGGCGGGATCGCCAACAACGTCAAGGTGCGCATCATCTACATCGACTCCGAGGAGCTGGAGACCGAGGGGTACCACGGCGAGCTGGCGCGCGTGGATGGGATTCTGGTCGGCCCCGGCTTCGGCGCGCGCGGCGTCGAGGGGAAATTGCGCGCCATCCGCTACGCCCGCGAGAAGCGCATCCCCTTCCTCGGCATCTGCCTCGGCATGCAATGCGCGACGATCGAGTTCGCGCGCAACGTTGTCGGCATGGTCGGCGCGAATTCGACCGAGTTCGATGACGAGTCGCCGTACAAGGTGATCTACAAGTTGCGCGATCTGATCGGCGTCGACGCCCTCGGCGGCACCATGCGTCTCGGCAAGTATCCGTGCGCGCTGAAAGAAGGATCGATCGCGCGGCAGGCCTATGGAGTCGAGCAAATCGATGAACGCCACCGTCATCGTTACGAGGTCAATCCCGAGTACGTGCCGCAGCTCGAGGAGCGGGGCTTCCACGTGACCGGTCTCTCGCCCGACGGCAAGTTCGTCGAAATCATCGAGCTGGAAGGCCATCCCTGGTTCCTCGGCTGCCAGTTCCACCCCGAGTACAAATCGCGGCCGACCGCGCCGCATCCGCTTTTCCGCTCCTTCATCGCCGCCGCGCGCAGCAACAAGACCTCCGCGAAAGCGACGGCGGCCGTTCCGGCTCATGAGACCGAGTTGGTATGAGCATTCTTCGCAGCGTCGGCGCCGTCATCGCCGGGCTGGTCGTGGCGTTCCTGCTGGTCTTCGCCTCGGAAGGAATCTCGCACAAGGTCTTTCCGCCGCCGCCGGGCATGAACGACCGCGACATGGTGCAGATCAAAGCGTTCGTAGCGACGCTGCCGCTGTCCGCTCTTCTGATCGTGCTGACCGGCTGGCTGATCGCGACGTTCGCCGCCGCCTGGGTGGCGACGAAGATCGCCCGCGGTCCGATCGCCGGCTTCATCGCCGGCGCGCTGCTCCTCGCCGTCGGCATCGCCAACGCGTTCATCATCCCGCAGCCGCTATGGTTCTCGATCGCGTCGTTTGTGATTTACATCAGCGCGACGGTGGCGGGCGTGCGGATTGGAATGCCGAGGCAGCGGGCGTACGCGTGAGGCCGGTTCAAGAAGGGCGATGGCCTCGGCAGACCATCACCCCAGATGTCGAAGCCTCGCTCAATCGCACTGGATGCTGTCGGGCGCGCCGAGCGGGTTGTAGTCGAAAAGGTTCTTCGGTACCAGATCGAAGCCGGTCCAGTGCATTAGCGTGAGACCGCGGTAGGCACTGCCGGTATCAGTCGGCGACTGATCCTCATCGTGCGGATCGTGGTGTGCCGGCGACGAGTGCCAGATGACGACGTCCTGATTCGCGATCGGTGCTTTGTCGACGATACCGGATTGGTTCTGTGCCGTTCCGATGAGGTAATCGTCGGGCGCCGACCACGCTGCCGGGACGCTCGGTTCCGAGGATGAATAGCGGGTCACCCAGAGGTCGTTGCGACACCACGTCTCCGCGTGCCGCGATGCGCCGAGGCGGAATGGGTGCAGCTCATACGCAAGAGGGTGGCCGCGCTTATTGACCACGGCGCTTTCCACCACCAGCGTGGTGAACTCGAAAGCATTCAGATCCGCTGCCCCTTCGAAGCCGCCGTTGAACGGAGTCGAGACGTCTGTCGCGACGAGTGAGCTCGTCTGCTCGATATGGGTCTCCAACGACGCCGTGTTGCCATGTGAGCCACCCAGATCGATGTCCACACGCCAGAGGATGTCGTGCATGTGCGCGATCGATGGATGGTTGGGGTTGTCGTAGCCGGTCGCTCCCAGGCGAAACGAGACCTGGCCGTCGTCGCGAAACGTGTACTCGATGATGTAGTCGTAGTTGCCGGTATCCCAGGTGCCCCAGACCACCATGTCCTGACCGCGACGCGAATGGGAGCCTTTGGTTGCCTTCGGCGTGTGATCCCACTTGCAGAGCCAGGCGATCCCGCGATCGCGGATTTCCAGCGCCGCCGTCGGCACTAGGTCACCCTCCATCGTGACCAACTCACCCTTGGCGGGGATGTCCTCCGCCGTGATCTGTCGTACGGGCAGCGGCAGGGAGGCGTACCGCGTATCGTAGAGCCGGTCGCTTGAGTCGTGGTAGGGCACGAAGATCTCGGCAACGTTCGCTTCATAAATGATGGGGATGAAATTGCCGGTGGGCGTACGCCGCAGCTCGGCGCGGCGGATCTGCAGCCCCTTCAGGGTGTTGTGCACGTAGACACGCCACGCCGTTTCCGGACAGGTGAACGTCAACGTCGAGCCGGCCGCGAACGGCGTGGCCGTGGCCGTACAACCACCGCTGGTGATCGATGCAGGCGCAACGCGCAGCGATTCCGCCGCGATCGAGCGCCTGGAAGACAGCGGCACATCCCACTTCGAATCAGCCCACAACGGCGTGGCGGCGACAACGATGGCGAGGAGCGATGATTTCAGAATGGCTTTCATCGTCGGCCCCTTCAATGCCTGATCACCAGGCGCATGGAATCGACGGCGTGATCGTCCTGGGTGATCACATCGAGCCATGGATATTTCTGAAAGCAGACCAGATCCTGGAACGCCTTCGGGTCGATGTCGATCACCTTGGTGGTGATGTCAACCGCCGCGGCGTGCGTGCGGCCGGTAATTGGCGGCGGCTCATTGGCGTTGCAGCCGCCCGAAACCAAATCCCCGCTGAAGAGTGCGGTCCCTCCCGCCTGGCCGATGAAGAGCGTGTCATTGCAGTCGAGGCCTCCCGTGCCCTGGAAGACGATCTCGACCTTCACGCTGCAAAGCTGGCCGCATATCGAGCACTCGTCGAGCTTGAAGCTGTCGCCGAAGTAATGGTTGATGGCCAGGTCGTCGTAGGACTTCGAAGAGACAGACGCGAGAAACGTGGTCAGAGCGGGACTGGGGTGAATGGCGTCGTTCGGAGCGGCAAAGGCATCCGCGACGCCGCCCGTGTGAATCGTCTCGAAGGGGCACGCCCCATCTGCCACCGGAAGCGCCGGGCGAATTCGCTGGCCCGTCCCCGCCGCCAGCGGCAGCGACACTGCAAAGAGAACCGCGGTGAACACCAATCCCTTGAACGTAACCATCGTCACTACCTCCAACGAGGTAGTGACACGGCAGGCAAGGGTGTTTCATCGCATGGCGGATGTATGCGGGCGTCAACTCCGGTGCCGCTGACGCGGCACGAAAATGTACGCGTCGTTTTCGAGGGGTGCTCGCAAAAACGCTCGCACCCTCGCTACCTTCTTTGGTTGCCGCTAGCGCGGCGGTTGACTCATGACCACGCGCGGCAGCGCGAAAACGCGGCGAAGCCGCAGTTATTCGTGCCGTAGTCCCGTCAGCAGCGCGAAGAAAATCGCGCGGATCTCCTGGTCGGTGTACGGACTCGGTTTTCCGGCGCGTTGCGCGACCAGGCGGTCGCGGATCATTGCTTCGGTCGCGCCGAGGAGGGCGGAGGCGATCGCCTCGTCGCTGACGTCGGTGCGGAACGTGCCGTCGCGCTTGCCGCGGTGGATGAGCACCCGCAGAAGGTTCTCGAACTCGATGAAGCCTTTCGATAGCAGAATCTCCGAGCTCCCGCCACGGATACGCCGTCCTTCAAACAGCAGGAGGTAGGCGAGATCGGCATCCTGTCCGAAGGCTTCGGTGACGGTTTCCAGGACCCCCGCCAGCGCTTCGCGCGCGTCGGTAGCGGCGACGACGACGCCCTGGATGTGCTGGTTCAGTCCGGCCCAGCAATCGTTGAAGATCGCTTCGAGCAGGCCGGCTTTGCCCCTGTAGTAGCGGACCAGCTGCGATTCCGATGTGGCCGCTTCGCGGGCGATGATCGCCGTCGAAGTCTGCTCGAAACCAAAACGGGCGAAGAGCGCCTTGCCGGCTTCGATCAGGCGGCGTCGGGAGGTCTGGGTGTTGTCGGCGTCAACCGTCATGTTGGGGCGGTATGGTAGTTATCCCGTTCGATAGCGTCAATTATGCGACCGGGGGGCGGTCGCGATACGACCAATGGGGAGCGGACCATGCATGTCCAAATTATGTTTTCAACGCCTGCACCGCCGCGGAGCGGCACTGTTGTCCCTGTGTCTGTGCACATCGACATCGCTCAGCGGGACAGCACGTAACTCTGGATCCCCACTCGATTGAGACGTTGGGACGCGACGGCCGCCACGGCGCGGGAGACAAACGGGCCGGTGCGGACGAGGAGCAGACCCTCGCTGCGGTCGGTGAATGGCGTTTCGCCGAGGCGCTCGAGACGGGTGGCGAGCTCGCGGGCGTTGGCGGGATCGCGGAAGGCGCCGATCTGCACGACGAAGGCGCCCGTGGCGGTTTGCACAGGTTTCGATTCGGCGATGGCGGGCAGGCCGAACGTGACGTCGCGCAGCGTTATCGGTTCGGACGGCAGCAGGATGTCGCGCGTGAGGACGCGATTGCCGGCTTTCGCGGTGAGGGTGAGACGGCCGGCCGGCAACGAGCGGAAGACGAAGTTTCCGTTGGCGTCGACGGCGGCGCGGCGGTCGAGCGATTCGATCGTGACCTCGCGTGCGCCCGCGGCCGTACCGGCCACGCTCCGCAGCGCCGTCACGCCGAAGGCCGTCGTCTGCGGCACGTCGGCGAGCAGCGTGACAGTCCGCTCCTTCTCCTCCGTCGTGTAATCGGCGGGCAGGGTTTCGGGGACGAGCGCGACGCGATAGGTGCCGGCGGGGACGGCGAGCGTGAACTGGCCGTTGCTGTCGGTTGCGGCGGCGACGCGGACGTCGTTCGGAGCGATGGCGGCGATGGTGACGCCTCCGATTCCGATGTTGGCGTCGCTGGCGACGCGTCCGTTGATCCTGGCGGCGGACCAGATCACGCCGAAGTCGACGCGCGCGCGTCCGGTGACCTCGACGCGCGAGGCCGTGGTGAAGTACGCGGGCCGCGAGGCAGGAAGCTCGGCGACCAGGGAGTGAGGTCCGGCGTCGACGGCGTGAAAGGCGTACGCGCCGCGCGCGTCGCTGCGCGTGGTGCGCATGCCGTCGAGCATGACGATGACGTCCGGCAACGGTGCCGCGTTGGCCGCGGAGCCGCGCATTTCGGGATCGAGGAAGACCAGGCCTTCGATGGTGGTGCGGCCCTGCAGCATCGCCGGCATGCCGTCGAAGCGCTGGCGGACGCCGACTTCGACCGACTTCCCTTCCTGTTCGAATGCCCGGGCACCGCCGCGCCACATCGAGAGCGATCCGAAGACTTCGGTCTGGGGAAGGACGCGGCGGCTGTACGAGAGCGTGGCCAGGGTGGAGGTACGCGTGGTGCCGACGTTGTCGTCGCGATCGGCGATGGCGTGGAAGCGGAGCTGGTCTCGTCCCTCCCCTGTTCCGATCCACGCGGCGTCGAAACCGGCCAGCAGGCGTTTCGGCGTGAGGTTGACGGTGAGGCCTTCGATGTAGCCGAGGTTGATCAGCGCGGCGTTGTCGCGCAAGGCGCGGGCGACTTCTTCCGGCGAGTGCACCGAAATGCCGAGGCGTTGCAGCGCCTGCTCCAGGCCGGGCTCCTCGCGGAAGATGAGATCGAGCGTCGGCGCCTGGCGCTGGCGTTCGATCCAAAGACTGGTCGTGAATCCGCGATGGCTTGCGCGCGCGCCGAGGCGGATGACATCGCCGCGGCGGCTCGTGTTGTCATTGTCGAGCACGCGCGCGGAAAGCGACGCGCCGTACGACGGCCGGTCGTAGGCGATACCCACGGGGACGGCGATCGTGCGGATCTCGCGCGACGGCGTGCGCAGGTCGTTCACCGAGGCGCCGCTGGTGAGCGTCACGCGCGGCGAGACGGCGTAACGAAGCGTGAGCGAACTGTTGGCGAAGGTCTGGTGCAGCGACTGGAATTGATAGTCATCGTACGCGGCGAAGGTCTCGGCGGTCAGCCGCGGCGTGGCCCGGCGGCTCCAGGAGATCTCCCCGTGCGTGCCGGGAACGTCGCTGATGCCGAGCGTCGGATACGACTGCGGCTTGAAGGTGGCGTGGCCGATGAGATGGTCGCGCGTGGTGTCGTAGCGAATGTCGGCCGCCGCGGCGACGCCGCGACTGACACCGACTTCCCCGCGCAGCCAGAGCGCATCGGCGCGGCGATATTCGGCGGCCAGGGCCCCGGCGATCCCGCGCCGGGCGGTGGTCTGCTTCGGCTCGGAGAGGAATCCGTAGATCGACGGCGTCCAGCGAATGCCACCGCGGTCGATCCGGTAGCCGGCTCCGGCAACCCAGCGGCGATCGGCGGGAAGGAAGAGGTCCTCCCACATGGTCGATGCGGCGTAACCAGCGTGCAGTTCGAGCCGGTCATCCGTCAGGTGAAATCCGCGCACCTGGGTTCCTCGGATGGTCAGCGGCGAGGCATCGACGTAGTCGTCGCCGAACGTGAGCTCGCGATGCGGCGTGTTGACCCGGTAGTAGATCGACGGAAACGCGGTCGACGAACTGCCGAAACGCTGGCCGAGGTAGCGAACGTTGAGGAGATGGAACTGCGAACGGCGTTCGCCATCGCGCATGAAGACGTCGAACGAATTCTGGAGTCGCGCGGTGTCGCTGGCGTAGCGCGTTTCCAAGCGTCCCATCGCTTCATTCGCGGCCACGGCGCGCGGAACGTTCGCGGCGCGCGCCGGGCCGATGGTGATCAGAAATGGTTTCGTGCCGGCGGCGGTCACGGCGATCAGCTGCGTCGTCCCGGCGATGCGGCCAGTCAGTGCCACGCGGCCGGCGCCGGCCATGGCCACCTCGACGATCGAGGGCTCGATGGCGTACGCGGCAGTGGCGCCATCGATCTCGATGGTGACGCTCTCGTTCACGTGCACGGTGACGTTGTCCGCACGCGTAGTCAGCGCGAAAAACGACGAAGCGAGGAGGAGCAGCAGGCGTTTCATCGGACGTCGAATTCTGCGGCCGAGGTAATGCTGGTCGCGGTTAGTTGATAGGTCAGGAGGGCGCGGTAGTGGCCGGGAGCAAGCTCGCCGGCGTACTCCGCGCGGACATCGGTTCGCTCACCGGGCAGAAGGCGCCGCGCCGGTACAGGCGTGCGGCCGACCAGCGATCCCTTTCCGCTGACGATGGCCAGCATTCCGGTGGCCACGAACGGCTCCGGACCGCTGTTGATGAGTTGCTGCGACACGGCCAGATTCGAGGTAGCGGTTGGCGGATGCACACTCAGCGGCGTCGACGAGCTGAGGACGTCGTCGGACAGGGCGAACGTCATCAACATAGCCAGCGAAACCGTCGATCCGATCGCGCCGCGCTGCAGTTTGGTGGTTCCGTGGAAGAGCGCCAGGACGGCGCGTGATGCCGGTTTTGGGGGAATGGTGACGGTGACGTCGACGCGAACGCTCTCACCCGGCGCGAGCATCACCGACTTGCGCGAGAACGCCGCGGTGGCGGCGATGCTGCCGGGCAGCTGGCCGGCATCGATGACGATGCGCCGGCCGTCGCGGACGACGACGTCCTGCGCTTTGAGGTCGAAGGAGAACGGCCGTGATGAGCCGTTGGTCAGCTTCATCGTCTGCGTGGTGCTCTGCCCGGGCACGCCGCGCAAAATGACCACGGAAGGCGAGAGCGATAGTGATCCGTCGCCGGCGGTGGCGGTCATCGCCAGCAGCAGGATGAACGTCATGATCAATAGGACTCGCATCGTTATGTTCCTCATTGCGCGGTGACTTCCCAGGTGATGGCAGCGGCGATCGGTCCGGGAGCGACGGCGTCGCTGACTTCGATCTCCAGCGTGTGAAAAACGACGGACCCGATGGCGGCGTGCGGATCGACGATGAGCGCCGCCTCGGTCAGCGGCTTGCCGTCGAGCCGCATCGAGGTGCGGCCATCCGACGAATCGAGACGCGCGGTGAGGGTGGCCATCCCGCTCGCCGCGCCGCTGGTGCGGACGATGCGAACGCCGATACGCCGTTGCAGACGCGTTACCCGCTGGCGGCTGCCGGTGTTGTGCGCCACATCCTTGACGTCGAGCCACGCTTCGGCGCCGGCGGCGGTGAGGCTGCCCTCCGTCCCGCCGTCGACGAAGACGATCGAGAGCGCGTCGCTGGCGACCGGCGCGGCGGAACGTCTCCGCGCCGCCGACGCCGGTAACGTCATCACCAGCGCCAGGATCACGATTGCGATTTGCCGATGCATGGTTCCTCCCGAAGAGACAATGCCGGTGGGCACGATTGCCCACCGGCATCGTTCACTGCGGCTGGTTTGTCCTAGTTGGATGCCGCCGTAAAGTTGATGGAATTGTCGATCGCGGCGGCCGCGGCGCTGTCGGCCACGACGATGTCCCACGAGTAGCTGCCCGTGGAGGCGTACGTGCCGGTGGAGGTCAGCGTGGTGGCGGCGCTGTCGCTGAGCGTCGAGCCGTTGAGCTTCCAGGTGATGCCGCTGGCGGGCGCGCTTCCAAGCTGCGCGGTGAGGGTGTAGTCGGTGCTGGTGAGGTTGGCCTTGACCACCTGCACGCCGATGGTCGACGAGATGGTCCAGTCGGACGCGCCGCGGGCGAGCGTGAAGCCGGTCGGGGCCGAGCCGAACTTGCTGATGTTGCCGAGGTCGGAGGTGGCCGCGGCGGTGCCGGTGCCGCTGGTGGTGCCGCCAGCCGATTCAATGGTCAGGCTGATCGAGCTTTCGACGGTACCGGTGACGGTGAGTGTTCCCGAGCTGGTGGCGGCGGAGGCGGTGGATGCAATGGCGAGAACTGCGACGGCGAAACAGACTGCGATGGTGTTTTTCATTTTTCTCCCTTTCTTTTGACTTCCTGGTGGTGAAGTCGCGGAGAGCGGGAGAAAAATACAGAGGGGTCAAAAAAAGTCTGGCGACAAGCCCTGTCTATGCTGAGAGGCTGTGAAGAAATGTCGCGCCGAGCGCGTCACGCCAGCGCGCGGAGGCGGCCGCCTTAAAGATCTCGCGGCGCATGGGCATCTTGTGGTGACCGCCTTCGCGGCCACCAAATCCGGGTGTTCGTTTTCCCCGCGCAACGCGCGGGGCTAAATTTGTCGAGCGCGCCTTCGCGCGCTCGTCGCGACATTTCTTGACCCCTACTTCTTCGCGCTCGGCGCCCTTAGTGGGAACGGCGGGCGTACATCCTTCTGCGGCGGGTGCTCGGCCAGCTGCTTCATCGCCACGTCGATGGCTTTCTCCAGCTGGGGATCGCGGCCGGCGATGATGTCGGCGGGGGTTTGCTCGACGTCGATGTCGGGCGGGACGCCCTCGTTCTCGACGACGAAGCCTTCCGGAGTCCAGATGCCGAGGTTGGGGGCGGTGATGTTGCCGCCGTCCATCAGCGTCGGAAATCCGAGGATGCCGACCAGGCCGCCCCAGGTGCGCTTGCCGACCAGCGTGCCGAGTTGGAGCTTGTGGAACATCCACGGCAGCAGATCGCCGCCGGAGCCGGCGGTCTCGTCGATGATCATCACTTTGGGTCCCTGGATCGACGCCAGCGGCGTCTTGAGATCGGCGCCGTAGCGCATGGCCCAGTGGCTGATCATCGGACGGCGGAGGATGTCGATGTAGTAGTCGGCCACGCTGCCGCCGCCGTTGTGGCGCTCGTCGACGATGACGGCATCACGATCGGCCTGCGGGAAGAAGTAGCGCTTGAAGTAGGTGTAGCCGGCGCCGGCGGTATTCGGCACGTAGACGTACGCTACCCGCCCATTGGTGGCCTCGGTGACCTTGCGGAGATTGCCCTCGACCCAATCGCGGTTGCGCAGGTTGCCCTCGTCGTCGATGGGGACGACTTTGACGACGCGCGAGCCGGTGCCGTCGGCGTTCGGTCCGACCGTCAGCTCGACGATGCGTCCCGCGGTCTGCTCGAAACGGCTGTAGAGATCCTCGGGGTATTTGAGATCGCGGCCATCGACGGCCAGCAGGTACTCCCCTGCTTTCACGTCGACGCCGGGCTCGGTCAGCGGCGAGCGGAGCTCCGGATTCCAATTGAGGCCGCCGTAGACCTTGGCGAAGCGGTAGCGGTTGTTCTCGACCTTGTAGTCCGCGCCGAGAAGTCCGCCCGGAACTGCTTCGACGTCGGCGAGCGTATCGCCGCCGCCGAGGCGGTGGTGGCCGACGGACAGCTCGGAGGACATCCACATCATCACGCGATTGAGATCGCCGCGCACGGCCAGGTCGGGAAGGAAAACCGCGTACTTGGCGCGCATGGCGTTCCAGTCGGCGCCATGCATGTTCGGGTCGTAGAAAAAGTCGCGATTGATGCGCCACGCCTCGTCGAAGATCTCCTGCCACTCGGCGCGCGGGTCGATCTTGACCTGCAACCTGTCGGTGGCCAGCTTGAACTTGGCGGGATCGAGCTTGTCGCCGACGTCGATCAGTGAGAAGCCGTCTTTCGCCAGCAGCATCCGCTTGCCGTCAGCGGAAAGCTCGAAGCCGTCGACCTTTTCGAGCAGCGTCTCTTCCTTCCGCTTCTCGAGGTCGAAGCGCTGCAGGCTGGTCTCCTCGGGGCCGGAGCGATTGAAGCCGGCAGACTTGAGGTAGAAGATCTGCCCGCTCTTGCCGACCGACAACGCGTCATAGCCAGCCGCTTTCGGCGGCAACGAGACGATGCGCTGCGTGAGGCCGTCGAAATCGACGACGACCTTCACCGTCTTCGAGGCGGCGCTCTTGCTCTTGTCGGCGCTGGCTTTCTCGTCGGCCGGTTTGTCGCTGGCCTTCGTCTCCGGCTTCATGGCCGATTCGTCCGCGGACTTGGCGGCTTCTTCGTCGCTCTCCTTGGCGATCGGTGAGACCACGCCTTTCGCGAGTACGGCCAGGTAGATCGATTGCGTCGAGCGCAGATCGGCGTTCGACTGCGCGAACCAATCCTCGACCGGACCGGCGTCGGTCGATGCCAGGAAGTAGAGGTACTTGCCGTTCGGATCGAACACCGGCTGGCTGGCGTCGGTGTACGGATCGGTCAGCGGGTACGACTTCTTCTCGCTGATCGAATAGAGATAGATGCGGTTCATGTACGTGGCGGTGTTGCGCGTGTAGGCCAGCCACTGCGAGTCGGGCGACCAGTTGTGATTGAGGACGCGCACCGGGCCGTAGAGCGTGTCGCTGGAGACCTTGTCAGCCGCTCCGGAGGCGGCGTCGACGACCCAGATCGAGCGCGAGTTGTCAGCGAAGCTGATCTTCTTCGAATCGGGCGCCCACTTCGGATCGTCGTAGAAGCCGGCGCCGTTGATCTTGATCTCGCGCGGCGTTCCCTTGCCTTCCTGATCGCCGATGTAGAGGCGGTACTCGCCGCTGCGGTCGGAGAACCAGGCGATCGACTTTCCGTCGGGCGACCAGGCCGGCGAGCGGTCGTTGGCCGCGGGCGTGTTGGTCAGATTGCGGTCGTCGCCCTTCTCGCGCGGCACGGTGAAGATCTCGCCGCGGAACTCGAAGGCCGCGCGCGCGCCGGACGGCGAGACGGCGGCATTGCGAATGTAGCGCCTCCCCTTGACGAAGCGCGGGAGCGATTCGACCAGATCGGCGGCAACGCCAATCTTTACGCGGCTGTCGCTGGCTTTTTTCGGATCGAAGAGGTGTACGTAGCCGGCCTGCTCGTAGACGATCTTTCCACCGCCGGCCGAAGCGTTGACGATCGGGAAGTCGGAGTGATTGGTCAGCCGGGTCACCTTCTTCGTGCCCGGGTCGTAGCTGTAGAGATTGAACTCGCCGTCGCGATCGGAGCGGAAGTAGATCTTGCCGTCGACCCACATCGGGTCGGTGTCGTTGCAGCGACTGGCCGGCTGCGGCACGTGCTCGATGGCGTACGTGGCCGTGTCGAAGATGACCAGGTTCGAGAACTGGCCGCCACGGTAGTGCTTCCATTCGTTGAAGGCGTCGCCGAGCGGGACGTAGACGATCTTCTTTCCATCCGATGAGAAGACCGCCTTGGCAGCGTGCGGAATGGGAAGCTTGGTGGCCATCCCGCCGCCGACCGGCACGGTGAAGAGCTGGAGATAGCGGCCGGTGTAGACCTCGCGCGGCGAAGTGAAGAGCACGTTGGCGCCATCCGGCGTAAACCCAAGCGCCACATCATTCCTCGGGTGCCACGTCAGCCGCTTCGGCACGCCGCCCTCGGAGGGGACGACATAGACGTCGGTGTTCCCTTCGTAGCGCCCGGTGAAGGCGATCCACTTCCCATCCGGCGAGAAACGCGGTCCCGCTTCGATGCCGGGATGCGACGTCAGCCGCCGCACGCCGCTCCCGTCGAGATTCGCCACCCAGATGTCGTTGGCGTATCCGAAGGCGATGCGCTCGCCGCTGACGGCGGGATCGGAGAGCAGCCGGGTGTCGTGAATGTCGACGGCAAAAAGGGATGCGGCGGACAGCACGATGGCGAAGATCAAGAGGATTCGAACGCGCATGGGAATCTCCTGCAAGGTGGGATGGACGGCCGGAGGACTCTAGCGCGAAAGCCCCGCCGCGTAAAATGACGAAATGGCAAACGCGCGATTCACCGCCACGCTGCTGGGAGGTCACAAGGGCGCGGCGTTCGAGGTTCCGTTCGATCCCGAGGAGCGTTGGGAGATCGGGCCGGAGAAGCTGCGGGCAGGACGGAACGGTCATCGCGTCGCTGCCAAGGTGAACGGAGTCGCTTTCGAAAGCGCGATCGTTCCCCGGTCGCGCAGGTTCTGGCTGGAGATCGATGACGACGTTCGCAAACAGGCGAAGCTGGAGGTCGGCGCACCGGCGAAGATCGACATCCGTCCGATCAAAACGATTGTCAAACCGACCGGTGATCCTTCCGCGGCCCTGGCGCTCGTTCGCGACATCTGCCTGTCGCTGCCCGGCACCGAGGAGAAGATCGCCTGGGGCGCGCCGACGTTCCGCGTTCACGGCAAGCTGTTCGTGATGTTTACCAATAACCACCACGGCGACGGCCGCATCGCCATCTGGGCGGCGGCGCCGCCCGGCGCACAGCAGGATCTCGTCGCCGCCGGCCCCAAGCACTTCTTCGTCCCACCGTACGTCGGGGTGGGCGGTTGGGTGGGGATCCGGCTGGATACGAAATTGGCGAAGGGCGCGGTTGCGGCGCTCATCGAACAGGCGTATCGCACGATCGAACAAAAGCGGCGGCGCAAAGCGTAGCGCCGTCGGCCCGACGGCTGTACCGCCGCCGGCTCGGCGGCCATACCCCGCAAAAACCGCCAGCGAGCCGCTGGCGATACAGCCGTCGAGCCGACGGCGCTACGCCACAGCACTCACAATCTCGCCAACTGCTCCTTCGGGTAGTTTTTCGCGTCCACCTTCGGATGGGCCTCGGCGATGCGGCCCTTCTCGTCGATGACGTAGGCGATCCGTTTCGCGTACTCGTCGGTCGGCGATGTGGCGGCGCCGTAGGCCAAGCCGATCTTGCGGTCGGTGTCGCACAGCAGCTGGAAGGGAAATTTGAATTTCTCGGCGAAGTGGGCGTTGGCTTCGACGTCGTCGAAACTCGCGCCGAGGATGGTGGTGTTCTTCGCCTCGTACTGGTCGATGAGGTCCCGGAACCCGGAACCCTCGGCCGTTCAGCCGGGTGTGTCGGCCTTTGGATAGAACCACAGCACGACCTTGCGGCCGCGCAGATCGTGCAGGGCGATGGTCTGCCCGTGATGATCGGTCACTTCAAAATCGGGAGCTTCGTCACCAACATTGAGCATCTGTCCTCCTAGCGATGAACTTCGAGTGCAATTCTAGTGTCAGGTAGGGAAACAGCCGCGATTGTCCCTCCTCTAACATATGGCTGATACGACTCCCCCACTGGTCCTGAATCCGGAGCCCGAGCAGCTGGAAGACACCATCGCTCTCTGTCTTTCCGGCGGCGGTTACCGGGCCATGCTCTTTCACCTCGGCGTTCTCCAGTACTTCAACGACGCCGCGCTCCTCCAATCGCTCGATCGAATCTCCAGCGTTTCCGGCGGGTCCATCACCGCGGGAATCGTAGGCATGCAGTGGAACGCGCTGACGTTCGATGCAACCGGGCATGCCACGAATTTCGATCGCCTGGTGACCGCGCTGGTGCGCAAGATGGCGTCCACCAACATCGACGTCGGTGCCGTGATCTTCGGCGCGCTGCTGCCAGGAACGATCGGCGAGCGAATCGTCAAGCGCTATCGCGACGTCGTCTTCGGCGACAAGACGCTGCAGGATCTGCCGGACCGCCCGCGCTTCGTCATCAACGCCACCAACGTCCAGACGGGATCGCTCTTCCGATTCTCGAAGCCGTACATCGCCGACTGGCAGATCGGCAGGTTTCCGAATCCGAACCGGCTGCTGGCCGAGGCCGTTGCCGCTTCGTCCGCGTTTCCGCCGGTTCTGTCGCCGGCCCGGCTCTCCTTCGGACCGACCGATTTCTCGCTCGACGGCGGCACCTGCAACACTCCCGCGTTCACCGCGAACGTCCTGCTCACCGACGGCGGCGTCTACGACAACATGGGAATCGAGACTGCGTGGAAACGCTGCCGCACGATTTTCGTCAGCGACGCCGGTGCGAAGATGCAGCCGGAGCCGGACTCGCGCACGGACACGCTTCGTCATTCGCTACGCGTGAATTCGGTCATCGACAATCAGGTACGAAGCCTGCGCCGGCGCCAGGTCGTCGACTCGCTGGTGAAAGGTGATCGCAAAGGAGCGTTCTGGGCCATGTCGAGCGATCCGGCGAATTTCCCCGGGCCGAGCGCGCTGGCCGTCCCGCTCGCGCACGCGCGGGAGCTGGCAGCCGTATCGACGCGGTTGAGCAGCCTGAGTGACGCGCTTCAGGAACGGCTGATCAACTTCGGCTACGCGATGGCCGAGCGCGGCGTGCGCAGCCACTTCGCCCCGGCGGCATTCGCGCCAACCCAGTTCCCCTATCCTCGCGGTGTGTAAGGAGTACGAACCATGCCTGAAGGCCCGAAACTCGACCGGAAAATGATGGAGCAGTTGATGTTCGGAACCGGGACCGTGCGCCGGTTCACGCAGGACTCGCCCGTTCTGCCGGACGTCTGGCTGCGGTACATGGCCGTCGCGGGGGCTCGAGGCGCAAATCGTTTTCCCGCCGTGAAGCTGCTGCTGACGCCATTCCGGGAGACCGGAGCGGGCGAGGTGCGGCGTGTGCTGCATGAGCGCCTCGTCGCGGATCGCAAAAAGAAAGAATGGCTGCAGTTCGGCCACAAACCCACGCCGCTGCCCCGCGTCATCTACAACCAGTCCACCGTCGCGGCGACGCTCTATTTCGAAGACCTTGTCCGCGTGGTCATGCCGATGACGGAATGGTGGGCTGGCCTGGTCAAGGCGCTGTCGCCGGTGAAGCTCGAAGAGCCGGCTGCGCGGGATCGAATGGCGAAAGCGCTTTGCGACCCCGAGCACCGCACCGGGAAGCGCGAAACGACGCCCGCCTATCCCCCCGATCTGCTCTGGCTGATGCGCGTCGTCGGCGCGCTGGCGCTCGTCCGCGGCGGCGGGCGGCTACGGCCGGTCTTCGGCCAGAAGAACGGCGTGGCGCTGGCCAAGCCTGCCGACTGGCGGCCGATCGTCGACGCCGTGGCCAGCCTGATCGCGAACCTCACTCCGATGGCGGACTCCACGCCGGGTGACGGCGGCCCGGACACGATGGAGAAAGAACAGGCGCTGGTCTATTCGGTGAGTCTGAACCGCGAGGCCACACCGACGGTCTCCCGCTCCACGCTGGCCATCAAGGCCGATGCCGCGCGGCGGCTCTTCAACATTTCGTGCAAGGAACTGGCGTGGGGCATCATCGATAGCGGCGTCGATGCCAAGCACCCCGCGTTCCGGACGCGCCACGACACGGAAAAGGCCAAGGACGAGCTTGACCAGCATCCGTTCGAGCAGTTGGACAACGGCAAGTGGGCCAATCACACGCGGGTGGTGGCCACCTATGACTTCACGGAGATCGACCGGCTGCTCGACCCGAGCAGCCCGGATCAGCCGAAGCGCGTGGCCGGCCTGCTCAAGGATCCGAAGACCGCCGATCAGGTCCGCGCCGCGCTCGATGAGCTGAACAAGGGCCTCAGCGCCGGGCGGACGATCGACTGGAAGGTCGTCGCGCCGCTCCTGCGCATTCCGCACGACGGCAACTACAAAGCGCCTCTTCACGATCACGGCACGCACGTCGCCGGTATCGTCGCCGGCGACTGGCGGGCGAAGGAAGAAGGCAACAGCACCTCCGGCGATCTGATCGGCGTCTGTCCCGACCTGAAGCTGTATGACCTGCGCGTGCTCGACGATGCCGGCCGCGGCGACGAGTTCGCGGTGATGGCGGCGCTGCAGTTCGTCCGCTATCTCAACTCGACGAATGACTACGTGGCCATCCACGGCATCAATCTGAGTCTCTCGATTCCCCACGACGTCGCCAACTACGCCTGCGGACGAACGCCCGTGTGTGACGAGAGCGAGCGCGTCGTCTCCGCCGGCACCGTCGTCGTTGCCGCTGCCGGCAATCAGGGTTATCGCAAGAGCGTGACCGAAGATGGGACGACCGAGACGTATAGCACCATCAGCATCACCGATCCGGGGAACGCGGAGCTGATCATTACCGTAGGCGCGACGCACCGGTACCGGCCGCACACCTACGGCGTGAGTTACTTCTCCAGCCGCGGACCAACGGGCGACGGCAGGAGAAAGCCCGATCTGGTGGCGCCCGGCGAGAAGATCTCCGCGCCCCTGCCAGGCGCGCTGGTCGGTGTGAAAGACGGAACGAGCATGGCCGCGCCGCACGTGAGCGGCGCCGCGGCGCTGCTGATGGCCCGCTACAACGAGCTGGTCGGCCGGCCGGCGCGCATCAAGGAAGTCCTGACCTCAACCGCCACAGACCTCGGGCGCGAGCGCTATTTCCAGGGCGCGGGGATGCTCGACGTCCTGCGCGCATTGCAATCCGTGTAAGGAGACGACCATGGTGACCTTCGAAGCAGTTCGTGCAAAGTACGGCGATTCCATCCTGCTCCATTACGGACCTAAGAATGATCCGCAACTGGTCGTCATCGACGGCGGCCCGCCCGGCGTCTGGACCGATGCGCTTCAGCCCCGTCTCGATCAGATACGCGAAGAGCTGGGCCTCGAGGACGCTGATCCGCTCGATATCGCCCTGCTGATGGTCAGCCATCTCGATGAAGACCACATCAGCGGCGTTCTCAGTCTGATGCGGCTGCTCAATCAGAAGCGCGTGGACCAGGAAGCGCCTCCCTACAACGTGCGGAAGGCCTGGGTGAATACCTTCGAGGATCTGACCGGCGAAAAAGCCGGTGGCGCGTCGTTTGGCGCCGCCGAAGCTGCAGCCCTCGCCGCCTCCCCCCTCGGCGGCGCGCTGGTCAAGACGAAATCAGGAATCGAGCTGGCCAGCGTCGGCCAGGGGCGCGAGCTTCGGGATCTGATCAACGCCATGACGCTTCAAGGAAACCAGCCCTTCAACGGCCTTGCCACCGTCAACAGCAAGAAGAATCCCGCAACCATCGGAGGCCTGAAACTCACGGTGGTCGCGCCATCGCAGGAGAACATCGACGCGCTGCGGGCGGATTGGGAGAAGAAGGTCAAGGCGCTGCTCAAGAAAAAGAAGCCCGCCGAGGTGGCGGACTTCGTCGATGACTCGGTCTACAACCTCTCCAGCATCGTCGTTCTCGCGGAGATCGATGGAAAACGCATCCTCCTCACCGGCGATGGCCGCGGAGATCACACGCTCGCCGGCCTCAAGGCCAAGAAATTACTCGACGCCAAAGGCAAGATCGAGGTCGATGTGCTCAAACTGCCCCACCACGGCAGCGAGCGCGATGTGGAGCTCAGCTACTTCAAGGCCATCCACGCCAAGCACTACGTCATCTCCGCCAACGGAAAATTCGACAATCCCGACCTGCCTACTCTCAAAATGATCTCGGATGCCCGCAAGGGTGACGACAACTTCACGATCTGGCTGACCAATCCAACCAACGAGTTCGTGCTGCCGAAGATCGGCAAAGGCGTGCAAAAGTTCTTCGACGCCGAAAAGAAAGCCGGCCGCAAGTACAAGGTAAATCAGCGGAAGTCGAAGGATTTGTCGGTGGTCATCGAGCTGTAAGCAGGCAGCGCTGACAGATGTTAACGAACACTAATGCTTCGCAGTGTGACGCGGCATCCGGTCGCTGTGCGCAACTCGCTGCACCACGACACTTTTCTGTTATTTGAATGAAAGAGAAACCAATGCGCATGACTCGCTTCACGATTCTGGCACTTCTCACACTCCTCATGCTGGCTTTCGCTATTCCTGCTGCTGCTGAGTGCAGCATGTGCGTGTTGACCGTTACAATAAGCGACGACGGCACTACCCAACGGACTGATGCTCGGTGCGAGCCCAGCCTAGGGGGCGATATCGAGAATTGTCGATCCTTCAACACTCGTGGTAATGCATTCTGTGACTCCATAAGTCTAGTGGCGACGTGCGGTAGTAGTGACCCACGCGGTACCAACAACTGCCCGCCGTGGGGCTGCATACAATATGTAAAAGACCGGAAGATGAATCCCATGATACGTCCGATTGTGTCTACAATGTGAATTCTAGGGTTATCATGCTGGTCAGACTGCTCCTATTGCTTGCTAATCTGAACACGTCCTCGTTGCCACCAGCGTCCCTGATTGAGACCAAGCACAGCGGGAATGTGTGTTCTGCTAAAGCACCCGATTTCCGAGAGTCTCAGCGTTGTAGACCGACCGGTCGAGCAGAATTCGCTGCAGACGCCAAAAGCTATTTTGTGTGGCGCAGTGACAAGGGTGCCGTGGTCTGGCTTGGAAGAGCTGAACAGGACTCTCGATTGGCATTCGACGCATCAGCGGCGGCGCTGATCTCGTTACGCGTTCGCCAGGCCTCCCCGGATGTAACCAAGCGAGAAACGACTGTGACGCTGAAAAGCCTCTCCGGTGCCGCGTGGACTGTGACGTTCACGCCGGAGAAGCTCCAACAGCTGCGGCTCTTAGCGTTGCCGGCCGGCCATTATGAATTAACCATCAAGACGCCCGGCTACGCGACTACCGTCAGGCGAGGCCTCGACGCCAGACAAGGGAAGCTCATCGAAGTTCCGCCAATCAACATGGAGCATCTACCGACGATCACCGGCGTGGTCCGCGATTATCATACCGGCGAGGCCATTTCCGGCGCCGAGATTCGCAGCGGCGATGTAACTGCAGTCAGCGGCTCCGACGGCGCGTTTTCGTTGAACTCGACCAGTGCAACACCCGAGATAACCCTGGTAGCGAGTGCCACGAACTACGCGAGTCAGGAAATCATCGTCCCTTCCCGTCGGGCGGGGCTTAAGCTTCCGCCGATTCTGCTTACGCGCGGCGGTAGCCTGCGTTTTATCGTGCAACGCGAATGCGCAGATGATTGCGCGGCGAACGCACGCCTTTTCATGTGGCGCGACATGGCAACGTTCTCGACTCGCTGGAGATTGGTGGCTCAAAAGAGCGGCGCTGGCAAGAACATGGACTTCCGCTTCGACGCTCTGGCTGAAGGGAGATATGCGGTCATCGTGGAAGGGCAGAGTCCGCAGCAAAGAAGCATTTCCTACCTCACTCTTGATAGGGAGGAGAAGAAGGAGCAGGCAATCAGGCTGCACGACATCCGCCTAAGGGGAGTCGTCACTCTCGGAGACCTGCCTCTAGCCAAAGCAAACCTCACATTTTCGACCGACCAGGCATTATGGTCGGGCGACGTTCACACAGACGCCAACGGCGAATACTCAGTCAAGTTGTGGCAAGCCGGCACTTGGGCGCTAACAATTGACGTTCCGGCGGAACGCGAGCCTTTCTTCACCATGAGGCAATTGAGCGACGATCCCGATCAGTCTTGGGACGTCGCGATCCCTACGAGAGCAATTACCGGTCGGGTGTTCGACAGGCGAACACTGGAGGCGATTGCGGGCGCGGAAGTTGTAGATGTCGCGGCTCCGAAATCCGCTGGAAAGACCGTGAGCACTACAGATCAAGATGGTCGATTCCGCTTATCAATGCTACAAGCCGGAACTCACACGATACGCGTTCAGTCGGACGGATTCCTTAGTAGCGAGCCGATAAGCGTGCAACTGTCTGAAGGTGACGCTCAACGCGACCTGCCCATCGCACTGGACCGAGGCATAAGAGTTTTCTTCAGGGTCGCCAATTCGGCAGGTGAGCCTGCACCCAATGTCACGGTCTATGATTGGGTTGGCCCTCTAGGTCTTGAAAACCGTGCTCCTTACTGGTCTGATGCGTGGGGGCTTGTGTCCGTACCTCTTCGTCAGGGAGAACAAAAGCCGATCTTCGTGATCGACCAGTCTGGTTCATTCAGCGTCGTCCTCGCCGACTCTGCCACGAAGACTTCGGCTGAAACGCCGATCAAGATCACGCTTCCATCGCCCGTGGCAGCGCTCACGTTACTCGCCGGGACGAAATCAGGACCTGAAGCGGGAGTGCGCTTTCTGGTACGTTTCGATGGGCAATTTCTTCCTCCCCGGATCTGGGATCTGGTAACTGGTTCGTTTTCGCGTGTGGCGCTGACCGGCCAAGATGGCCAGTTGACGATTCCGTCATTGCCCGCTGGCACGTATGAGTTTTGGCCATACCAGACCGTAGATGAGCTACGTGACTTGTTTCGCTCCGTCTACACGAGAGCGCCTGCCAGAGTCGTCCTTAGTCCCGGACCAAACACGATCAAAATCGACGTGAACGGTGCAAATTGAGTGTACTGACGCAAGAGGTCGGGTAAACGCAGCCTCAGTCTTTCAGAGGCTGCCTTTGTGGGATCGTCAGAGGCCATATTGGTGACCACATAGCTGAAACCGGACAGCTGTCGGTGGGCAGACGCGCGGTGAATCTGGTGAGGCGTGGGAGGCGACGACTCGCTCAGCTCTCCACCAACCCCCGCAACTGTCTACTCGCCACCGTCAGCATGGCCAGGTCCACCGTCTGCGCGGCGTTGAAGTCGGTCATCATCTGGTCGATACGCTCGACTTCGCGGGGGCGGGCGGCGAGCCAGCGGTCGACCGGGTCTTTGGCGCCGTCGCTTTCGGAGAGGACGCGGGAAGCCAGGGTGCTCTGGTAGTCGAAGAGATCGTCGACGGCGGCGGCGACGGCGGCTTTCTGCCACGGCGTTTCGGCGGCGATGGCGTTGCCGGCGATGCGAAGGCGGTCGAGGCCGAAGCGGGCGCCGACGGCGAAATAGACGCGCGCGACATCCTGCACCGGACGGCCGGTGCGTGAGAGGCGGACGATGTCGAGCGCCGCTCCCATCACGCCGAGGCTGGCGATGCGATAGGCGACGGACTCGGGAACGCCGTCCATCTCCAGCTCGCCCTGCCGCGCTTTGAGCGCGCCGAGGAGCGCGGCGGGGAGGATGTCGTTCAGGTTGTCGGAGATGCCGGCGATGGCGGGACGGAACTCGCCGACGTAGCGGGCGGTATCGAGCGATTCATAGCCGCTGATCAGCAGCCAGTGCATGGCCCGCTCGAGCAGGCGGCCGACTTCGACCAGCATCTCGATCTGCACGCGCGCCGGGAGGATGTTGTCCTGCGACTCGATCGCGGACCAGAGCGAGCGGAGATCGAAGGACTCGCGGATGATGGTGAACGCCCGCGCGACGTCCGCCACCGGTTTCCCGGTCTCCTCGGTCATCTGCCAGACGTAGGTCGGGCGGATGCGGTTGATGATGTTGTTGGTGACGTAGGTGCCGATGATCTCGCGCCGCAGGCGATGGCGCTCGATGGTGGCGCGGTAGGTCTCGCGAAGCGGCTTGGGGAAATAGATGACGAGGTCTTCGACCAGGAGCGGATCGTCCGGCAGATCGCTGGCCAGCAGGTCGGCGTAGAGCACGATCTTGCTGTAGGCCAGCAGCACGGCCAGCTCCGGGCGCACCAAGCCGACGTGCGCGACGTGGCGCTGGGCGATGGTCTCGTCGTCGGGCAGCCCTTCCAGCGCGCGATTGAGGCGGCCGGCGCGCTCGAGCGCGCGCATGAAGCGGGCCTGCTCGTCGAGGACCGACTCGCCGAGGTATTGCGTGAGCGAGATCGCCTGCGTCTGCTCGTAGTTGTCGCAGAGCACCAGGTGGCCGACTTCGTCCGTCATCGCCGCGAGCAGCGTGTTGCGCTCTTCGACGCCGGCCAGCTCGCCGCGCTCGATGGCGTCGTAGAGCAGGATCTTGATGTTGACCTCGTGGTCCGAGGTATCGACGCCGGCGGAGTTATCGATGGCGTCGGTGTTGATGGCGCCCCCGCTGAGGGCGTATTCGATGCGCGCCTGCTGCGTGAATCCGAGGTTCGCGCCCTCCCCCACCACCCGCACGCGCAACTCGCTGGCGTCGACGCGGATGGCGTCGTTGGCGCGGTCGCGGGCGGCGGCGTGATCTTCATCCGTCGCTTTGACGTACGTTCCGATGCCGCCGAGCCAGAGCAGGTCGGCGCGAGCGTGGAGGATCGCCTTCATCAGCTCCGCGGGAGCGAGCGTTTTCTTTTCGAGCTCGAAACAGCGCATCACTTCGTCCGAGACCGTGACCGTCTTGGCGCTGCGCTCCAGAACGGCGCCGCCCGGCGACAGCAACGCCGTGTTGTAGCCGTTCCAGTTGAGACGCTGATCGAAAAGCCGCTGCCGCTCGGCCAGACTGGTGGCCGGATCGGGATTGGGATCGAGAAAGATGTGCGAGTGGTTGAACGCCGCCAGCAGTTTCGTGCACGGCGAGAGGAGCATGGCGTTGCCGAAGACGTCGCCGGACATGTCGCCGACGCCCACCACGGTGAAGTCTTCCTTCTGAATGTTCGTGCCGAGCTCGCGGAAGTGGCGTTTGACCGCTTCCCAGCCGCCGCGCGCGGTGATGCCCATGGCCTTGTGGTCGTAGCCGGCGCTGCCGCCCGAGGCGAAGGCATCGCCGAGCCAGAAGCCGTAGTCGGCGGAGATGGCGTTGGCGATGTCGGAGAACGTTGCCGTCCCCTTGTCCGCGGCGACGACGAGATACGGATCGTCGGCATCGCGGCGGACGACGTCGCGCGGCGGGATGACGTCGGCGCCGCGGAGGTTGTCGGTGATGTCGAGCATGCCGCGCAGCAGCGTCTGATACGCGGCCACGCCTTCTTTCTGAAAGACCGCGCGCTCGCTGGAGGGATTCTTCACAACGAATCCGCCCTTCGAGCCCATCGGCACGATGACCACGTTCTTCACGTTCTGCGCTTTCATCAGGCCGAGGATCTCGGTGCGGAAATCCTCGCGGCGATCCGACCAGCGGATGCCGCCGCGCGCGACTTTGCCGGCGCGGAGGTGAATGCCTTCCATCGACGGCGAGTAGACCGAGATCTCGAACATCGGCTTCGGCAGCGGCAACTCGCGGATCGACTGCGAGTCGAGCTTGAACGAGAGATACGGCTTGCGATTGCCGCTGTCGTCGCGCTGGTAGTAGTTCGTCCGCAGCGTCGCTTCGATCAGCGTGAGGTAGAGCCGCAGGACTCGATCCTCGTCCGGGTTCTGCACGCGCTCGAGGGAGTCTTCGACCTGCGCGCGGATGGCGCCGGCGGCGAGGTGGCGGCCGGTCACGTTCGATCCGGCCATGCTGGCGCCGCGGAGCGTCACCGCGCCGAGGGCAGGATCGAAATGCGTGACGAAGAGCTGGATGAGCAATCGCGCCACTTCCGCGTGCGTGGCCAGCGTCTGCTGGATCAACTGCTCGCTGACGTTGACGCCGATCTGCCGGATGTACTTGCTGTAGGCGCGCAGCACGACTACTTCGTGCCACTCCAGGCCGGCGGTGAGGACGAGGCGATTGAATCCGTCGTTCTCCGCTTCGCGGTTCCAGACGCGAATGAAGGTTTCCTGGAACTTCTGCTTGATCGATGTCAGGTCGTCCTGCATCCCCTCGGCATCGAGACTGAAGTCGCGGATGCGCACGGTCGACGCGCCCAGCACGTGAACTTCGTACGGCTCCTCGGCCAGGACCTTGAGACCCATGTTCTCGAGCCGCGGCATGATCTCGGAGAGCGGGACCGGCGGGCCGGAGTGAATGATCTTGCAGTGGAACTGGCGCTCTTCGCCGCGATGGCGATAGAGGTCGACCACGAGCTTGCCGGTGGCGAGCACTTCCTCGACGTGCTCGATGTCGTACATGGCGGCCTCGGCGTGAAAGCGCTCGGTGTACGCGGCCGAAAATGCTCTCTTGTAGCGCCGCTGCAGCTCGATGCCTTCCTCTTCGCCATGGCGATGGCAAAGCGCGTCGAGCAGCCGGTCGCCCCACGTGCGCGCGGCGTCGGCGAGGATGGCTTCGATCCGCTTTTCATCGATCTCGGGGATCTGGCCGGGCGTGGTCTTGACCACGAAGAGGATGCGCGCGAGCGGCGCGTCGGTCACGTGCTCGTAAACCGAGGTGTCGCGCCCGCTGAACTGCTCCTCGAGAACCTGCTTGGCCTTCTCGCGGAACTCCGGCGTGTTCTGGTCACGCGGGACGAAGACGTAGCAGGCGATGAATCGCTCGAAGACGTCCTTGCGCGTGAAGAGCGCCACGCGATGGCGCTCCTGCAGCAGCAGGATGCCGCGGGCGATGTCGTAGAGCTGCGGGTCGGTGATCTGGAAAAATTCGTCGCGCGGAAAGGTCTCCAGGATGTCGACCAGCGCCTTGCCGTTGTGGCTGTGCGGATCGAGGCCGGCGCGCTCGATGGTGCGCGTCGCCTTGAGCCGCAGCATCGGGATCTCGCGCACGCTGCGGCTGTACGCCGCCGAGGTGAAGAGGCCGAGGAAACGATCCTCGCCGGTGAGATTGCCGTTGTCGTCGTAGCGCTTGATGCCGATGCGATCGAGCGGCACGGGGCGATGGACGGTGCTGCGGCTGTTGGCCTTGGTGATGATGAGCAGGTCTTTGGTACGCGCGTATTCGCTGAATTGCGGATTGAGCGGCGTGGCGCCGCGCGCCGACGATTCGGCGCGGACGTCGCGCAGAATGCCCAGGCCGCTTTCCGGAAGCGGCGGGAGGTAATCCTGACCGCCGCGAGTTTCAAATCCGTAGCGGCGAAAACCGAGCAGGATGAAGTTTCCGTGATCGAGCCAGTCGAGGAAGGCGCGCGCTTCGGCGACCTCCTCCTGCGGCATCGGCAGTTTGGCGTGTTCCAGCTCGGCGATGTCGGCCCGCAGCTGCTGGCGCATCGACTGCCAGTCGGTCACGGCGGCGCGCACGTCGTGCAGCACCCGCTCGAATGCGGCGCGCATCGTCTCGAGCTCTGCGGCGTCGGTCTCCTGATCGATCTCGACGTGCATGTACGACTCGACGATGGCGTCGCGCCTCACCTCCTGCGTGGAGGTGAGCTCGATCCGCCGCCCGCCGTTATCGCGACGAACGTGGACCACGGGATGAAGCAGGAGGTGAATGTTGCGCCCGAGGCGCGTGACCTCGGCGCTGATGGAATCGACGAGGAACGGCATGTCGTCGTTCACGATCTCGACGACGGTGTGCTCGAGTCCCCAGCCATTTCCTTCGACGGCGGGATTGAAGAGCCGCACTTTCGGCGAGCCGACGTTGCGCTGTTCGCCGAACTGCCAGAGCGAGAGCGCGCCGCCGAGGAGAGTCTCGAAGGCGGTGTAGATGATGTCGTCCGGCGCGACGAGGGCGAAGTAACGCCGGACAAAAGCCTCGGCACTTTCTGCCTGCGCGTCAGCCACGCGCTTGCGCGCTTCGGAAGCAAGCCGGTCGACGAGATCGGCCTTGCGTTGCTCAGGGGTCATGGTCATGGAAGGCGGCTCCTGCAACTGCGGGCGGGGATCATATCGCGAGGAAATCGGAACCGGTCTGTGACCGCGGGCCAGTGCCGTCCTTCCATCCATGATGGTATGGTTCGCATGAGGCGCGGATGTTGCTTCTCCGAAATGCGGCCCGCCTCGAATTCAAACAAAACTACCGGGAGAGAGAAATGCCCATGGCGTCACAGAGGGAAGCGAAAGTGCCGACGTCGTCGATCGTGATGAAGGCGATCGATGCGAAGACATTCACCGAATTGCAGTCGTTCGTCAAAGATCTGGAGAGCCGCCCGACCGAACGACTGCTGCGCGATCTCCCCGACCTGGTCGGCCTCTCGGAAGCGAAGGCCGAGATCATCACGTACGTCGTCGCCACCAAGTACCGCCACGCGAACGCGGACGAGCGGGTGACCATTCGGGAAAGCGTCCAGGCGACATCCGACCGCCTCCCGCACGGCGAGGAGCGCTCGCGCATTCTGGACATCCTCGACCGGCTGCGCGGACTGACCTCCTAGAACGCCGCCGGCTCCTGGTACGTGCCGAAGACATCGCGCAGGGCGTCGCTGATCTGGCCGACGCTGGCGTACGTCTTCACCGCGTCGATGAGGAACGGCATGGTGTTGACGTTCGGATCGGCGGCGGCGTTGCGAAGGGCCTGGAGCGTCTCCTCCACTTTGGCGTTGTCGCGCCCGGCGCGGATGCGGTTCAGACGCTCGACCTGTTCACCGGCCACCGATTCGTCGATGTAGAGAATCTCGTACGGATCCTCGGTTTCCATCTGGAAAGCGTTCAGACCGACGACGATTTTTTCTCCGGAGTCGACCGAGCGCTGGAACTGATATGCCGCATCCCAGATCTCGCGCTGCGGAAAGCCGGCCTCGATCGCTTCGACCATCCCGCCGAGGGCATCGATCTTGGCGATGTACTCGAAGCAGCCCTGCTCCATCTTGGTGGTGAGCTCCTCGATGAAGAACGAGCCGCCGAAGGGATCGACCGTGTTGATGACGCCCGACTCGTGGGCAATGATCTGCTGCGTGCGCAGGGCGATGCGCGCGGCGGCCTCTGTCGGCAGCGCCAGCGTCTCATCGAGCGAATTCGTGTGCAGCGACTGCGTGCCGCCGAACACCGCCGCCAGCGCCTGGATGGTGACCCGCACGATGTTGTTGTACGGCTGCTGCGCGGTGAGCGAACAGCCGGCCGTCTGCGTGTGAAAGCGCAGCTGCCACGACCGCGGATCCTTGGCGCCGTAACGGTCGCGCATCACCTTGGCCCACACGCGGCGCGCTGCGCGGAACTTGGCCACCTCTTCGAACAGGTCGTTGTGCGAGTTGAAGAAGAACGAGAGGCGCGGCGCGAACTCGTCGATGTCCAGACCGGCCCGGACGCCGTACTCGACGTACTCCATCCCGTCGCGAAGGGTGAAGGCCAGCTCCTGCAGTGCCGTCGAGCCGGCCTCGCGGATGTGATAGCCGCTGATCGAGATCGGGTTGTACTTGGGAACGTTTTCGGAACAGAACCGGAAGGTGTCGGTAATCAGCCGCATCGAGGGGCGCGGCGGGAAGATGTACTCCTTCTGGGCGATGTACTCCTTGAGGATGTCGTTCTGCAGCGTGCCGGAGATCTTCTTCCAGTCGGCGCCCTGCTTTTCCGCCACGACGAGATACATCGCCAGCGCGATCGGACCGGTGGAGTTGATGGTCATCGAGACCGTCACATCCTCGAGGTCGATGCCGTCGAAGAGCGTCTCCATGTCCGCCAGCGTGTCGACGGCGACGCCGCACTTGCCGACCTCGCCGGCGCTAAAGTGATGATCGGAGTCGTAGCCGTACAGCGTCGGCAGATGGAAGGCCGTCGAAAGTCCGGTCTGGCCCTGCGAGAGCAAGTACTTGAACCGCTCGTTCGTCTGCGAAGCGCTGCCAAAACCGGCGAACTGGCGCATGGTCCACAGCCTGCCGCGGTAACCGCCGGGATGAATGCCCCGCGTGTAGGGGAACTGGCCGGGGAAGGCGATGTCGCGATCGAAGTCGAGATCGGCGACGTCGGCCGGCGTCGCCAGCGGGTTGATCTCCATCGCGCTCACGGTGGTGAAGTCTTTCTTCCAGGCCGGCTTTTTCGACGCCGCCTGCTGCCACTGCGCCGCTTCCTTGCGGACGACGCCGACGGCCTCGGCGGAAAAGAGCGGAAGCTGCTCGCCCTCGGTGCTCAGGACGGGAAGAACCACTGCGCGCTGCGGAATGTCGATTTCGTTTCGGCTCATGTCAGATCCATTTCCCGTTTCCAGTCCGGTCTTCTCTTTTCGAGGAACGCGGCCAACCCCTGCTGCGGCTCGCCCGTGGCAAAGAGGCGGGCAAATGCAAACCGCTCGGTCACGTCGCCCCCTCGGCCGCGAATCAGCGCCGCCGCCTCGTCGAGCGCGAGCGTGCTGCGCCCGCCAATCCAACCGGCAAGCCACTCTACCGGATCGGCTCCGAAAGGAACAAGCGCGTCCGCCAACCCGTGCCTGACCGCATCGTCGGCGCTGAACACCGTTCGACCATTCAGATGCAGCAGATACGCCGCACGTGCGCCGATGCGCCCGATCACTCCGCTCCACGCCCGCGGCGAGTCGATAATCAGCGTGGTGCTCTCCCCGACCGCCAGCCAATCACAGTGAAGTGCTACAGCGAGAGCGCGACCTTGGAGGGTGCTGACCGCAAAGGCGATGGTCCGTTCCTGCCGCGACGCCGTAATTTCGATGCCGGCGGCTTCCAGGTCCGCATGCGTGAGGAGAATCATGCGAGGCGGAGGGGGATGTGTTGAGCGATGAGGCGAAAGATGTCATCGCCAGTGATTAGAGGTGCCTTGAGGTCGAGCGCGCACTGAGCAACATGCGCGTCGGGGATCGTGACATTGAGACCGTGACGCTTCAGATCGTGCCGCATATTGCCGACCGCAATCCAATGAGACCGCCCGACCTTGTGCATGGGGAGATCCTTCAAAACCTCTCCAATGGCAACTCTACGCAACGGTGCGTCCGACCCTGAAAGAAGTTCGGCAATCACGATAGGAGGAAGGATCAGAGTTTCCGCTTGGATCGCGATTTCGATTGCCTGCGAGCCACGCCCATACAGGTAATCGACAACGGCGGAAGTGTCACCGATGACGGCCACGGAGCTCGTCGACGTCGAGGTCGAGGTGAATCTTGCCCTTCAGAGCCTGGAGACGCTCGAAAGCACGATGCCGGCGGATGGCGTCATACGCCTCCAGCACAGCGGGTATTTTGCTCGGCTCGGCTTCGGGCTCGTTGGCCTTTCCGGTGGTCTCGGTCGCCATATCGCCATCATAAACGTCGCTCACCCGCGCTTCAATCCTTCTTGGCGACAAGTAAGAGTCCCGGTCCGAAGGGGATGAATGAGAAGAGGCGGTCGAGGTTGAAGATGGCGCGGACGACGTTGACCAGAATCCGGGAGCGGCCGGCGCGGGCGACGGAGCGGAGCGCGGCGTCCTCCTGCACCGCGTGGCGGGCGCGGCGCTTGTTCATCGGCAGGATGACCAGCGTGTCGTAGAGCAGGACGATCGGAAAGCCCCAGAACGCCGCCTTGGCGATCGACATCGAGCGGTTTCGAAAAAGGGCGGTCAGCTGTTCGCGGGTGTAGCGGCGACGATGCTCGTAATAATCGTCGCTGGCCGTCCAGAGCGCCTCCAGCGCCGGCACCGTTGCGATGCAGGTGCCGCCGGCGGCAAGAACCCGGGAGATCTCGCCAGCGGCGGAGGCGTCGTCGTCCAGGTGCTCGAGGGTTTCGCCGGTCGTCACGCCGTCGAACGCGCCGCCCCGGAATGGGAGCTTGGTCAGGTCACCGATGACGACAGGAATGCCGAGGGTTTTCTTCACATGGACGGCGGCATCGAGCGAGTAATCGATCCCGATTACGTCATAGCCGCGCTGCTGCATCCGTCCGGCAAGCTGGCCGAGGCCAACCGCGGCATCGAGAATCCGGGCGCCGGGAGAGAGTTTCTCCACCTCCCGGGTGATGATGCCGAGGCGATATTCGTGGCGGGGACCGAACATCTCGGGTTGGGTTCCCCAGGCATGGGTTTGGGGTCGTTCGTTGCGCACAGAGGGGTACCTAGTGTACCCTCGACTTCATCGAAACCTAACAAACGGAGGACGTTCTGCGCCGGATCCCAATTTTTCTCGCATTCGCGGCCACAATTATTGTGCCCTCCGCATTCGGCCAGCAGACCGGGCACGCAGCGCCGCCGGTGTCAGCGACGCTCAGCTGGACCAGCCGCATCGGCGATACCTTTGGTCCGGGAGATGGCAAGACCCGAACCTACTCCGTGGGAAGTTACAACTTCGATGTGGGAGCGGCCGACGTCGGCGGCATCTCGGTCGATGAGAACCACAACACACACCGCGACCGTGGGCTTGGACCGAGCAATGTGAACGTCATCGTCGGGTCGAAAGACCCCGCCAAGTTCAAGAACCCTGATCTCTTTCTCGGTCTCACAACGCAGAGCAGCAAGTTGATGCTACCCGGAACCTACACCGTCAAATCATCAACAGGGACGCAGACCGGTACCGACGCCGCCGCTTCCATCCATTTCACCCCCGCTATCGGCACATGCAGCAGTACGGACACGGCCGGAACGTTTACCGTGCTCAAGGCCGCCTACGAGGTCATTACCTCCGCAACCTCAGGCGGAAAAGCGGTCTTTTATCATCCCCTGGCTCTTCAGATTCACTTTGATCTGCGCTGCACGGACAAGGCCGGCGTTTTCACCGGCGACTTCACCATGTCGGACAAGCCGATCTCCGGCGCCGTTCCCTTCGTGCCGGATGCCTCCACCGATACCGGCGATGATGGCGGCACACCGACGCCGGGAGCTACGCCCCTCGGTCCACTGGTGGTCCTGCCCGATACCGTGATTGCCACCCCGCCGGTCATGGCGAATTCGACCTCGATCACGGTGCCGTTCACGACGTTCATTCCGTCGACCGTTACCGGTCCGGTGACGCTGTCAGTCACCACGGATGCCGATAACCTGCTCGCCTCGGTCTCGCCCACCACGATTCAGCCTGGCGGTTCCGGAAACGGCGTCCTGACCATTCGAACGACCGAGACGACGTTCGCGGGCGATCACGCCGTCACGATCACAGCGACCGACGGCGTTACTCCCTCCTCGGCCACCGTTTTCGTCACCGTCATCTGCGATCCGCCGTTCATTCTCGGCATCGATCAGCCAAAGAGCTTCACCGTATCACCCGGCAGACCGGCGCTGCTCTCGGTCAAGGCATCGGGCAGCGGCCCGTTCACCTATCAGTGGTTTACCGGATCGACCGGCCTGGTCAACTTCCCGCTGGCCGGCGGAACGACGCCGAACTTCACCACCTCGGCGCTCAACGACACCACGCAATACTGGGTTCGCGTCACCAATCCATGCGGCAGTGCCGACAGCCAGACCGCCACGATCAATGTGTCGGCCGGCGCGAAACCGGCCCGCCGTTGATCCCATCGCCATCGAAGAAACGCAAAACGCCCGGACGAAATCCGGGCGTTTTGCTTTTAAGATTCAGACTTCCGAGGAGATCGCTATGAGACTTCGCCAGGCAATCGCATTCCTTCTCTTCCCGATCGCCGTATCCGCGCAGACCTCGACACCGCCGCCGCAGACGACCTGGAACTTCGTCGTCGGTGGCGATTCGCGCAACTGCGGCGACGTGGTCATGCCCGCCATCGCCGCGGGCGCGAGCAAGGACGGCGCGAAGTTCTATTGGCACCTCGGCGACTGGCGCGCCATCTACACGTTCGACGAAGACATGGTCCAGGCCGCGGTCGTCGCCAAGAAGCCGCCGCTCCAGCTGCAGAACTACCTGCTCTCCGCCTTCCAGGACGCCATCGATAATCAGATCAAACCCTTCGAGAAACTGGGCATCCCGGTCTACGCCGGCATCGGCAATCACGAAACCATCTGGCCCATGACGCGAAAAGCCTTCGTCACTGCCTTCCATGGCTTTCTGAACATGCCGGCCATCCGCGACCAGCGCACGAAAGACGATCCCTACACTTTTCAGGCGCCGGTGCAGCCGTACTTCCACGTCGTCAACGACGGGATCGATTTCATCACGCTCGACAACGCGTCGTGCGACATGTTCGATGAGCAGCAGATGTCGTGGCTCGTCGCACTATTGGATCGCGACGCGGCCAATGCCGCCATCAAGACCATCGTCGTCGGCATGCACGAGGCGCTCCCCGACAGCCGCTCGTGCGGTCACAGCATGAGCAACTATCCGCGCGGACGCGACACCGGCCGGCGGGTCTATCACCTCCTGCTCGATCTGCGCGACAAGTATCAGAAGCAGGTTTACGTCCTGGCCAGCCACTCCCATTTCCTGATGGACAACGTCTACGACACCGCCTACTGGCACGCGAACGGCGGCGTGCTCACCGGCTGGATCGTCGGAACCTCGGGTGCCGTGCGCTACGAGCTGCCCGATGGCATCGCGCCGGGACCGAACGTGAAAACCGGCGTCTATGGCTACCTTCTGGGAACGGTCAATCCGAATGGCTCGATCGACTTCAAGTTTCGCGAGCTGACCCCGACCGATGTCCCCCAGGATGTCGTCGACAAGTATTCGGCAAGCTTCGTCAAAGACTTCTGCTTCGCCGGAAACCGCGACAAGCGGCCGCAGCACAGCAACTGCCCGCCGATGGGTCAGTGCACGCCGTAAGCGACGGATCAATTCCGCAGATCGCTCGGCACCCGCGAGATCCAGGCCAGAACGAGATCGGCCTCGGCCAGCATCCGTCCGGTCGCGGCGAGCAGCGCTTCGCGCTCGTACTCCGTGAGATCAGGCTCCTCCTGAATGATCCGCGCCAGTCCGCGAAGGTTGTCCACAATGCCCATCACCTTGGTGACGATCAGATTCGAGAGAAGGACCGTGTGTACCTGATGCATTCATTGAAGGAGTAGCACCACCCCGGAAAATCTCCCCTGCCGCGACGGGCGGGAAAAAGAAGAGGGCCGCGTTTCCGCGGCCCTCTGATCAGGTTCGTTTGGAGCGGGCAACCGGACTCGAACCGGCGACATCAACCTTGGCAAGGTTGCACTCTACCAACTGAGTTATGCCCGCGAAGACGGCGAAGATTAGTCAGCGATGCCGATGCTGTCAAGCTCGCGCCGTTGTCTCGCGGGCTAACGACGCCACCCTCATCCCTATTCCTACGGCCGCTCCACGCGGATGCCGTACGCGTGCAGCTTCCGGTACAGATTGGAACGCTCCACGCCGAGGGCGTCGGCGGTGCGGCTGACATTGCCGGCGAACTCGCGGAGCCGGGAGAGGATGTATTGCTTCTCGAACTCGTCGCGCGCCTCGCGCAGCGTCATGCGCGCATCGATCTGCGCCGGAAGCGCGGCCGGCGCGCCGAGTTGCACGTCTTCCGGCTCGATCACCTCGCCCTTGAGCAGGATGGCCATCCGCTCGATGACGTTACGCAGCTCGCGCACGTTTCCGGGCCAGTGATACGCGCGGAGCTTCGACCCCGCCCCGGCGGACAGGCGTTTCTTCGGCGTCCCCGTCTCCGCGGCGAACCGGCGAAGAAAATGCTCGGCCAGGAGCGTGACGTCGCTGCCGCGCGCGCGCAGCGGCGGCACCTCGATCGGGACGACGTTCAGCCGGTAGTAAAGATCGCTGCGAAAACTGCCGCCGGCGATCTCCGTCTCCAGGCTCTTGTTCGTCGCCGCGATCACGCGCACGTCGACGGTGATGGTCTGCTGCCCGCCCACCTTCTGGAACGTCTGCTCCTGCAGCACGCGCAGCACTTTGGCCTGCGTCTTCAGGCTCATGTCGCCGATCTCGTCGAGGAAGAGCGTGCCCCCATCGGCCAGCTCGAACTTCCCCTTGCGATCGTCGATGGCGCCGGTGAATGCCCCCTTGCGATGGCCGAACAACTCCGACTCGATCAACTCCTCGGGGATGGCCGCGCAGTTGACGTCGATGAACGGCTGCTCGGCGCGCTGCGAGAGACGGTGAAGCGTGCGGGCCACGATCTCCTTTCCGCTGCCGTTCTCGCCGGTGATGAGCACGCGGCTGTTCGATGGCGCCGCGGCGCGGATCTGTTCGTCGAGCTTCTTCATCACATCGCTCTCGCCGATGAGCAGCTCTTCGAGCGTGAAGTGCTGCCGAAGATCGCGCACCTGATCGCGCAGCTTCCGATCGGCCAGCGCATGGTTCACGGTGAGCAGCACGCGATCGAGCGAGAGCGGCTTCTCGAGAAAATCGTACGCGCCGAGGCGCGTGGCCCGGACGGCGGAATCGATGTTGCCATGGCCGGAGATCACGATCACCGGCGGCGCGCCGACGGTCTTGAGCCTCTCCAGCACCGCCATGCCGTCGATCCCTGGCAACCAGAGGTCGAGAAAGACCAGGTCGTACTCCTCACGCGCGAACTGGGCGATGGCAGCCTCGCCGGAATCGCAGAGGGTGGGTTGATGCCCTTCATCCTCCAGGATGTTGGCGAGCGTCTCGCGAATGGATGCTTCGTCGTCGATGATCAGTATTTTTGCCATGGTTACCTGGAAGCGCGGGCGTCCCGCCCGCCGTGGTTGCGCTGATTGTCATTGCAACCCTCTGCCTGTCGTTCAAGGTCGCGCGGAACGGCGGGCGGGACGCCCGCGCTCCCAGGGACGGCGTCGTTCGCAAGACTATGCCGGTAGTTCGATCTCAAACCGCGTTCCTCTCGGATGGTTGTCGTGGACGGAGATGCGGCCGTCGTGGTCGTTCACGATGCGGTGGACGATGGCCAGGCCCAGGCCGGTGCCGCGGCCTTTGGTGGAGAAGTATGGGAGGAAGAGCTTCTCTTTGTCGGCGTCCGGCACGCCCCGGCCGGGATCGGCGACTTCGATGACGACGCGGTGGGGGGCGCGGCGCGCGGAGACGCGCACTTCGCCCGATTCGGTGGCCTCGACGGCGTTCTTGAGCAGGTTGCCCACCGCGCGACTGATCTGCTCGGGATCGACGAGGAGCTCGATGTCTTCTTCGACCGTCACACTCACCGAGACGCCCGGCTTGACGTTGTTATAGAGCCCGGCGGCCTGCTGCAGGATCTCGGCGAGCTGCGCGTGCCGCAGGTGCACTGCCGGCATCCGCGCGAAGCGTGCGAACTCGTCGACCATTCGTTTGAGCTGCCCAACCTCCGAGACGATCGTCTTCGTCCCTTCGTCGACGACGCGGGCCAGATCGGGATCGTCGTTGCGGAACTTGCGGGCGATCCGTTCGGCGGAGAGCTGAATCGGCGTCAGCGGATTCTTGATCTCGTGGGCGATGCGGCGGGCGGCCTCATTCCATGCGGCCAGCTTCTGCGCCTGCACCAGCGAGGTCGAGTCTTCGATCGCCACCACCCACCCCTCGTCTCCCCCGCCGGAGAGACGCGCCACCGAGACCTCGAGGTAACGCAACTCGCCGCCTCGGATGAGGGTCACCTCGCGCGCGCGGCCGCCACGAGCCGTGAGCTCGCGCAAGGTGTCGAGAAGCGGTGTGAGGTCACCAGTCAGCACATGATCGAGACTGGCGCTTTCGGGCGGTTCGTCGATCTGCATCATCTGCAGCGCCGCGTGATTGATGCTGAGCAGCTGGAAGGAGTCCGTGAACGCGAGGATGCCCGCGGAGACGCTGTCGAGAACGGTCGACAGATACTGGTTCGCCTGCGTCAGCGCCTGCCGCTGTTCATCAAGCTGCGTCGACATGTCGTTGAACGACTCGATCAGCCGCCCCACTTCGTCCGTGGCCGCCACCGCGACGCGATGCCCGTAGCCACCCTCGGCCAGCCGTCCCGTCGCCTCGGCAAGCGCCTTGATCGGGATGGTGATCCGCCGCGAGGCGTAGATCGACGTCCACAACGTCCCGAAGAGAATCGCCAGCGTCACGGCCAGGAAGAGCGACGTCTGCGAGGCCTTCAGCGTGGGCCGTTGGGCGTTGAGCTGTTCGAAATTCTTGTGCTGCACGATCGACTCATCGATCAGCCGGCTCATCGTCGAGGGGATGAACACGCCGGCGACCGCGACATAGGGCGTGGTGCCGACCCGCGTCGCCGCGCGAATCCACTTCCCGCTCGCGCCGACGTCGATCTTCGTGGCGCGTCCGGACAAAGCCACGTCGTCGAAGAATTTCTTCGGCGGCTCGGAGACTTCGTGAATCGGCGCCCGAGGATCGGCGACAACGCGGACGAGTGTGCCGATGCGGTAGAGACCGACCATATCGACGCTGTGAAACTGCTGCACGTGATTGAGGACGGCGTCGATTTGCGCCGGATCAGCCGCTACTCCGCTGGCCGCAATCTCACGCGCAGCAGCCGCCGCCATCGTCGCCGACTGATCCTCGGCCATCCGCGCGATCGATTCGCCGTTGGTGAGAATGCGGCTCACCGGCGCGTTGAACCAGCGATCGATCGAGGTTCGCAGAAGATCGGTGGCGAAGAAAAAGAGCACCAGCACCGGAATGAGCGACGTCGCCACCCACGCCACGGCCAGCTTGGTCCGGAAGCGCGACCCGATGATCCCCCGCTGCCGCTCCAGCACCAGCTTCACCACGCCGCGCAGGAGGACGAAGAGGATTCCGAAGATCAGCAGGCTGTTGATGTTCCAGAGGACGAACAGCAACATCTGGCTGCTCAGCGCCTCGGGCGAGAGCTCTTTCGCTTTCTGGACGGCGTAGTAAATCAGGCTGGTCGCGGCCAGGATCAGAAGGGGAACCGTGACGATGACGCGGGGATCCTTGCGATACCGAAGCAGGAGCGCCCGCAGAGTCATCGCCCTGGCTCCGCCGGCGCCGCCACGCGCACCGCCTTCCAGCGCGTCGAGAACTCCCACGGGATGAAGTAGAGCAGCCAGCCGCGCATCAGGTCGGCCTTGACCCGTACTCTCAGTTTGTAGGACGGCCGCTTGCCGATGTCGAACAGGCCCGGCTCGTCGATCGTGGTCATGGCCCGCTGCAGCGAGGCCAGGTCGTTGAACGTCTCCGAGCGGACCAGTTTGTGATCGCGGCGGTAGTTCAGCAGGTACTCGCGGGTCAGCGAGTTGAAGGTGGCGATCACTTCGATGCGCGCGCGGCCGATCCCCTCATCGAACCAGTGCGGCCGATCGCGGAAGATCTCGACGATGTACGTGAGCGTCGTCGGGACGCCGCTCTGCAGGCCCTGAATGGTCTGCTCGCGATCGAAGGCATGGGCCATCGTGAAATGCACGCTGACCTGCCGGTTGACGGACTTCGCCGACAAGGTCTCGATCGTCGGATCGCCGGCAAACGCAGCACCGGCGAGCAGAAAGAGTAAGGATGCGAAGACAAGCGGACGCACGGTGTGGTTGTTTTACCACACGACGTTCGATCTGCCTCGGATTACGCGAAGCTTTCGATTGCCCGCGCGGCGACGGCGGGCATGCCTTCCTCGGCTTCGGCAGCGCGAAGAATCTTCTCCACGAAGCGCGAGTGCAGTGCGTGGCCGGCCTTGTACGCCGTGATCTCGCCAACCACCGGCCGGCCGATCAGCGCCAGATCGCCGACCAGATCGAGGATCTTGTGGCGCACGAACTCGTCGCGGAACCGGAGCGGTCCGTTCATGACACCGCCTTCGTCGAGGACGATGCAGTTCTCGATCGAACCGCCGCGCGCGAGACCGGCAGCGCGAAGCTTGTCGACTTCATGCTTGAAGCCGAACGTCCGGGCCGGGGCGATCTTCTTGAGGAAGTTGTCGTGATGGAAATCGAACTGCATGGCCTGCTTGCCAATCGTCGGGTGGGCGAAGTCGATCTTGTACTTCACCACCAGCCGGTTCGACGGCGCGATCCGGATGCTCTTGTTGCCGTCCGTCACTTCGATCGGCTCGGTGATGCGAAGCACGCGGATCTCGGCGGCCAGCTCGCGAATGCCGGCGGCATCGATCAGATGCATGAACGGCAGTGCGCTTCCGTCGATGATCGGAACCTCGGGGCCGTTGATGTGGATGTCGAGGTCGGTGATGCCGTAGGCCATCAGAGCGGAGAGAAGATGCTCGACCGTGCCGACGGAAACGTCATCGCGACCGACCGTCGTGGCGTGATCGAGCGCCGTCGTCGACGCCTGCAGGGCCGGAATGCGAAGGCCGAGGTCCGCGCGGACGAAGGTGATGCCGCTGCCTGCGTGCGCCGGATGAAGCTCGACTTTGGTGTAGATGCCGGAGTGGAGGCCGATGCCGGAGATACTGACTTTGGTGTTGATCGTTTTGCGCTTTAGGTACATGTCCGAGCGGCTAAAGAGCAGGCGGGGTGCCACGCGGTGCGACGCCCTCGGAATCGGACTTAACCTCGTGTGTTGCGAGTGACTTACGGATTTGGACAGAACCATCGCAGGTCGCGATTATGTGGTGCTGGAGCGTCACGATTGTGGCTCTCTGACCACACACGCTCGTCAACGCTGCTTCATCGCCACCGCCGCTTCGCGATCGAGCTCGCGCCGTTTTTCGCTCTCACGCTTGTCGTACAGCTTCTTTCCGCGCACGACCGCGATCTCCACCTTGACCTTGCCGCCTTTGAAGTAGAGCCGCAGCGGAACGACGGTGAGCCCCTTTTCGACGACCTGTTCGCGCAGCTTTTCGATCTCCCGCCGGTGCAGGAGCAGCTTGCGACTCCGCTCCGCCTCGTGGTTCTGGAGATTGCCGTGCGAATACGGCGAGATGTGGGCGTTGAAGAGAAAGGCCTCGCCGTCTTTGAAGATGACGTATGAGTCTTTGATGTTGGCTTTCCCGTCCCTCAGCGATTTGACTTCGGTGCCGGTCAGCGCCACGCCCGCCTCCGCCTTCTGCAGGACGAAGTAGTCATGAAACGCTTTCTTGTTCGAGGCAATCAACTTCTCGCCCGCATCGGGCTTGGTGGCCATGGGCCGCGGATTCTATTCGATGAATTCGATGCGGGCGGAGTGGCCGGAGGAGCGGGAGAGGCGGCGATCGCGGGTAACGAGGGGAGCATCCAGCAGTTCTGCCAGGGCGACATAGGAGGCATCAGCAGCCGTCACGTTGGCCCGCAGCGTCCAGATCCGGGAACGTAACAGCTCATGAGAGTAGCGTTCAATTCTCAGCTCCGCGAAATCCGCCAGCGCTTCTGACAGGCGTTCATCCGGGAGCAGGTGGCGGAACCATGAATGGCGCAGCGAGCTGAGCACTTCGATGTCAATCACGTGAGGCGCAACCAAGTCGCGGATACTGAACACGTAATCGAGAAGATGATCCGCGTCGGGTGAAATCAGTACGTCGACAACGAGCGACGCATCAATGACGATCACCAAAAAGCTCCCGATCGCTCTCCTCTCGCGCGGCGTGAACGAGATCCGCTCCAGACATGCCGATGTCAACGCGCGATCGCCTCTTCAATCGCTCGTATAACTCTCTCTGAGATATACGAGGCGTCGTCTGTTCGGCCTCTCGCAGCAAAAGCTCAGGCACGGAGACGCCCTCAGCCGCCGCGCGCCGTTTCAGCTGCTCGTGCCGGCCCTCGGGGATTTCGAGAATCACGGTTGCCATCCCGGAACGATGCATCCTTGGAAAATCCCTGTCAACCACCCCTGCTACAATCCGCGCGCTTTTTCCGAGGAGCTCAGCAATGTCGAAGAAGAACATCGTTCATGTCGTGGGGACCGGGACCATTGGCGAGCCGCTGATCGGGTTGTTTACCGATTTCAAGGAAAAGTGGGGCATCGACGAGGTCACCTTCCACAAGCGCACGCCAAAGTCGGACGATCGGGCCATGGTCGAGCACCTCATCAACCATGGCGGAAAACTGGTCGTCGACGAGGATGCCCGCGATGAGTTCACCCGCCTCGGGCATCGCGTCACGTTTACCACCGAGGAGGCGCTCGAGCGCGCCACGGTCGTGGTCGACTGCACGCCGGCGGGCCTCGATAACAAGGCCAAGTACTACAACCGCTGCAGCGGTCCGAAAGGCTTTCTGGCGCAGGGGTCGGAGTTCGGGTTCGGCAAGCCGTACGCGCGCGGCATCAATGAGGAAGTGCAGTCGCCCGACGAGCGCTTCGTCCAGATCGTCTCCTGCAACACGCACAACATCTCCGTGCTTCTGAAAACGATCGCCTCGCGCGATGGCAAAGTGGACCTCGCCGCCGGACGCTTCGTCTGCATGCGCCGCGCGAACGACGTCTCCGACTCGAAAGGCTTCATCGCCGCCCCCGAGGCCGGCAAACATGATGATCCGGAATTCGGAACGCATCACGCGCGCGACGCCTACCATCTCTTCCAGACCGTCGGCGAGAAGCTCAACCTCTTCTCCTCCGCCATCAAGATCAACACGCAGTACATGCACACGCTCTGGTTCGATCTCGATCTGCGCCACGACACCACCCTCGAGGAGGTGAAGTCGCTGCTGCGCTCCAATCCGCGCGTGGCCTGCACCAACAAACGGTCGGTGAACCAGATCTTCTCGTTCGGCCGCGATCACGGTTACTTCGGCCGCATCCTCTCGCAGACAGTGATGCCGATGTCGACTCTGACCGTGCCGAGCTCGCGGAAAGTGGTCGGCTTCTGCTACACGCCGCAGGATGGGAACTCGCTGCTCTCCTCGATCGCCGCCACCCTGCGCTTCCTCGACGTAACCAAGCTCGAGGAGAATCTCGACGTCCTCCGCCCGTACATCTTCCGCGAGATTTAGGCTAGAGTCCGACCCATGGCGTGGTTCCGCAAAGAGAAGAAGCCGAAGGAAGCGGTCGAGAAGCAGGTCGCTATCCCGGAAGGGCTCTGGGTCAAGTGCGACGACTGCAAAGAGATCGTCTACCGCAAGGAAGTCGAGCAGAACTTCAACGTCTGCCCGAAGTGCGGCTATCACTTCCGCCTCAGCGCCCGCGAGCGGTTCGAGATCCTGTTCGATGACGGCAAGTACAAGGAATTCGCCGGCGACATCCGTTCCGGCGATCCGCTGGAGTTTCGCGACACGAAACGCTACCGCGACCGGCTGAAGGTCTACGACGCACGCGTCGGAAAAGGTGACGCGGTTCTCTGCGCCGAGGGGAAGCTGGATGGAATCAGCGTCGTCATCTGCGCCATGGAGTATGCGTTCATGGGTGGCTCGATGGGATCGGTCGTCGGCGAGAAGATCACCCTCGCCGCGGAGCGCGCGCTGGAGAAAAAAGAGCCGCTGCTGATCGTCTCCACCTCCGGCGGCGCAAGGATGCAGGAAGGGATTCTCTCGTTGATGCAGATGGCGAAAATCTCCGCCGCGCTGGCCCGCCTGGCCGAAGCGCGTCTGCCGTTTGTCTCCATCCTCACCGATCCGACCACCGGCGGCGTCACGGCGTCGTACGCGATGCTGGGCGATCTGAACATCGCCGAGCCGAAGGCGCTGATCGCCTTCGCCGGACCGCGCGTGATCGAGCAGACCATCCGGCAGACGCTCCCCGAGGGGTTTCAGCGCTCGGAGTTCCTCGTCGAGCACGGAATGGTCGATCTCATCACGCCGCGCGCGGAGATGAAGGCGGCGCTCTCGCGCTTCCTGCACATGTTCACGGGCAAGCGCCGCGAAGCGGCTTCCTGATCCGTGACCACCGCGGCCCTGCGCTGGCTCGATTCGCTCCAGGGCTCCGGCATCCGCCCCGGCCTCGGACGCATGCGCGCTATGCTGCGCGGCCTCGGCAATCCGGAACGCGCCTGTCCGTCGATCATCGTCGCCGGCACGAACGGCAAGGGCTCGACCTCGTCGACGCTGGCGTCGATCCTCAACGTCTCCGGATACCGCACCGGTCTCTACACCTCCCCGCATCTCGTCGACCTGCGCGAGCGATGGACGATCGCCGGGAACATGATCGACGAGGCTTCGCTGGCGGACGCGATCGAACGCCTTCAGGCTGGTTCCGACAAGACCGGTATCGTCCCGACCTACTTCGAAGCGCTGACGCTGATTGCCTTCATCGCCTTTGCCGCAGCCGGGTGCGAGGTGATGGTGCTGGAAGTGGGCATGGGCGGCCGGCTCGACGCCGCGAACGTCGTCCGCCCGCTGGCCGCGCTCATCACACCGATCGGTTTCGATCACATAGAGTTCCTCGGCACGACGATTCGCAAGATTGCCGCGGAGAAGGCGGGGGTCATTCACCGCGGCGCAATCGTGCTGACGTCGAATGACGAGCCGGTCATTCTCGATATTCTCCGCCGGCGCGCTGCGAAATTCGGCAACCCGTTTCACGTCGTGACAGAGCGACACGCGACGCCGCTTGCCGGCGGGTTTCAGGAGCGCAACGCGGCTCTGGCCGTTCGCGCCGCCAGGGAGCTCATGCCCCGCCTGCCGAAAATCACGTCGGAATCGATCGGGCGCGGGGTAGCCACAACGAGGTGGCGTGGTCGATTGGAAAGAATCGAGCGTGACGGCAAACAAATCTGGATCGACGGCGGACACAACGCCCACGCCATTGCCGCGATCGCGCCGTTCATCGCCGAATGTGTTCCCCCTCCCCGGCTTCTCGTCTTCGGGATCATGAGCGATAAGGATGTCGCCGACGTCACCGCCGCGCTCTTTCCGATGTTCGAGGCCATCATCGCCACGGAGCCGTATCCGCCGCGATCCGAACCGGCGGTGCGGTTGGCGGAGTTGGCAGGAGGAAAAGGCGTCGCCGAGCCGGATCCGAAGCGCGCCATCGAGCGGGCGCTGGAATCACATTACCGATCGATCGTCATCGCCGGTTCGCTCTACCTCGCCGGTGCCGCGATCGAGTTTTTCGATGCGCAGCGCGGCCAGTAGCGCGACGAACAATAGCGACGAGAGAACCCACGCCACCACGACCGCGCCTCGATGCTGGCCGAAGCGAAGAGTGATCGTTCCGCTGCCGGGCACGATGACGCCGAGGCGGTCGAGATTGACGGGGGCGGTGACCAGGTCGCGATCGCCCATGCGCGCGGACCAAGCGCGGAAGCACGATTGATCGACGGCGATGAGGGCGGGACCGGACGAGGCGACATCGATGGTGACCGTCTGGCCGTCTCGCACCACGCGCGTCACGTGCGCGCCCGGCGCGGACTTGAATGCGTGCGGCGCGACAGCCGGTGCGCCGGACTCGATCAGGTTCACCGCGTCGGAGATCGTCGGCGCCGCAAAGGCCTCGGGGATCACCGCGGTCGGCGCTGTGGCGATACGCAACCAGGCGCGATTTCGTGTGGTCGCGAATCGCTCCGTCGCGATGCGGCTGAGCAGCGAGTGCATCCCGTCGCCGGATCGATTCAAGACGTATTCGAGTCCCGCGGTCGCGCCGAAGAGCGGCTCGAGACGACGGGCGCGCTCGCGGTAACTCGCGCGATCGATCTCCTGACCACCAGGCATCGACAGCGCGAAGACGCGATGCGGGTGCTGAGATGTCACGCGATATGGCGCAAACCAGTCGATCGGAATCATCCAGAGCATCCAGGCGAGCAACGGAACGAAGGTGACGATGGTCCAGATGCGCGGCGTCTTCGATTCGCGGAAGTACTCTGACGCCAGTACCACCAGCGCGGCGCACATCACCAGCGCGAACTTCTCCGGGAACCGGCCGATGCGCAGAACATCGATCGACTCGACCACTGCTCGCACGATCGGGTTGAACGAACCGAGGGCGAAGAAAAGCATCACCGCGGCGAGGACGGTGTAGCGCGATTTTCGAAAGAGCGCCGGGATGATGATCAGCCCGAGGATCAGCGATGGGAAGAGATGCGGCGCGCCGATGTGGATGAATGGGCCGGCGATGAGCTCCAGCAGCCTGCGCGGATCGAAGGAGGCGTTGAGAACGGTCTGCGCGGAGTAGCCGCGAGCGCGTTCCACCTCGGAGGAAATCTCGGAGTAGGCGATGAGTTGCGGCGCGGCGATGACGGCGGCGATGGCGAGGGAGACGATGGTCACGCGGAGGCGCGGAGACGCGGAGGTTGAGATTGCCTCCTCCGCGTCTCCGCGTCTCCGCGTGAGAAGAATGACTACCGCAATCGCGGTGGCGACAATCGTCACCGGCTCTCCAGCCAGCGCAAGCAGTCCGAACGCGAGGCCGAGTTGCAACGCATTCCGCCGCTCCGCGCCGAGAAATGCCAGCGGGATCAGAGCGATCGCCGTGATCAGGTTGTAGAACGAGAGCGCCGACATCGCCACGCCGGAGAGCACCCACATCCATGCTCCGAATCGCGAGCGCGTCAGCGAACGCATCAAAAACCAGCCGAGGGCGAGATGGAGCAGGAAATGGAGATTGAAGCCGGCGTGCGCCGGCAGCACGAGGTAGAGGAAATTGTCGGGATAGAACGTCAGCGTGTTCGGGTTGCCGGCCAGCGGTTGTCCGCCGCCGTCGGCGAAGTTCCACCATGGGATCTCGCCGGCCCGAAACGCGGCCGCGGAGAGGACTTTGATCGGATAGTGGGTCGAGAAGTTGTCGCGGAAAAAGAAGAAGCCCAGCGTCGCCGCGAGCGCGCAGAAAACAGCGAGCAGAAGAAGGAAAAAGAGCCGCGGACGCAACGTCATCGGTCCGTGATTATCAGGTAAGATCGCCGCATGACTACGACGATTCACGAGCGGCAGAGCGCCGCCACCGGCCACGACTTCCTCCAGCGTGCGCTCGCCGAGGTCGATCCTCAGATCGCCGATGCCATCCGCCTCGAAACCGACCGCCAGAACGACACCATCGAGCTGATCGCCTCCGAGAACCACGTCTCGCACGCCGTCCTCACCGCCATGGGATCGGTCTTCACGAACAAATACGCCGAGGGCTATCCGGGCAAGAGGTACTACGGAGGGTGCGGGCCGACCGACATCGTCGAGAACATCGCCATCGAGCGCGCCAAACAGCTCTTCGGCGCCGAGCACGCCAATGTGCAGCCGCACTCCGGCTCGCAGGCCAACATGGCCGTCTACTTCAGCGTCCTCAAGCCGGGCGACACCATCATGGGGATGGATCTCTCGCACGGCGGCCATCTCACGCACGGCCATCCGCTGTCGTACTCGGGCCGCGACTTCAACGTCGTGGCGTACCACGTGAAGAAAGACGATGAGCTGATCGACTATGACGAGATGGGGCGTCTGGCCGACGAACACAAGCCTCGTCTGGTCATCTGCGGCGCCTCGGCGTACTCGCGCGTCATCGACTTCAAACGGATCCGCGAGATCTGCGATCGCAACGGCTCGCTGATGATGGCCGACATCGCCCACATCGCCGGCCTCGTCGCCGCCGGACTGCATCCCTCGCCCGTTCCCTACGCCGACTTCGTCACCACCACCACACACAAAACGCTGCGCGGGCCGCGCGCGGGTCTCGTTCTCTGCAAAGCGGAGCACGCCAAAGACCTCGACCGCTCGCTCTTCCCCGGAATCCAGGGCGGTCCGCTGGTGCACATCATCGCCGCCAAGGCGGTCGCGTTTCTCGAAGCGCTGCAGCCGGAGTTCAAGGAGTACCAGGCACAGATCATCCGCAACGCCCGGGCCATGGCCAAGGCGGTCGGCGATGCCGGCTTTCGCATCGTCAGCGGCGGCACGGACAACCATCTCTTCATGACCGACGTCTTCTCGAAGGGCATCACCGGCAAGGACGGCCAGAACTTTCTGGAGGCGGCGAACATCACCGTCAACAAGAACACCATCCCCTTCGACACGCAGAAACCGATGGTGGCCTCGGGGATCCGCATCGGATCGCCCGCCGTGACCACGCGCGGCATGCGCGAACCGGAGATGAACACCATCGCAAGCCTGATCGCCCGCGTGCTCGACGCCAAGGGCGACGCGGCGGTGATCGCACAAGTGAAGAAGGATGTGAAAGAGTTGTGCGACCGGTTCCCGATCTACTGACGTGAAAAAGAACTTCCCCTACTACCCCATCTACATCGACATCGAGGATCGTTCGGTCCTGATCGTCGGCGGCGGAACCGTCTGCGCGCGCAAGGCGGAGACGATGATGCGCTACGGCGCGCGCGTGACCATCGTCAGTCCCGAGATCACCGACGAGATCGCGGCGTGGGAGCACGCCGGCGTTCTGGCCGTGCAGCGCAAGATGTACGCGGAATCGGATCTGGAAGGGGCATCGATGGTGATTGCCTCGACCGATGATCAGTGCGTCAATGCCCGCGTCGCACGCGACTGCCGGCGGCGGCGCATTCCGGTCAACGTCGTCGACGTCACGCACCTCTGCGAGTTCATCGTCCCGGCCATCATCGAGAAGGGCTCGATCCAGATCGCGGTCTCGACCGGAGGCAAATCGCCGGCGATCGCGCGAACGATTCGCGAGGATCTGCAAAAAGCGATCGGACCCGAGTACACCGAGGTGAATGACCTCCTCGGCACACTGCGCAAGTCCGCCAAAAAAGTGCTCCCCACCGACATCGATCGCAAACGTTTCTTCGACGGCATCATCGCGTCGGGAATCCTCGACCTGCTGCGCGAAGGCCGGCGGCGCGAAGCGTTTGAAGCGGTAGCGCAAGCCTGCGAAGCGGATGGTGTCAAAATCAGTGACGAGCTGCGCGAGAAGCTAAACGCCGAAGGCGAAGCGTAGCGCCGTCGGCCCGACGGCTGGACCGCCGCCGGCTCGGCGGCGTGTCACACAGCAACTACATCCTGCGCGGCGCCCCTACTTCTTCTCCTCGATCTCGCGTAGTAACTCCGAGGCCTCCGCGCCGAGGACTTTGGAGAGGAGGATCACGGTATCGAGGGTGGGAGAGTTCTCGCCGCGTTCGATGAAGCCGAGGTAGGTCGGGTTCATGTTTGCTTTGCGTCCGAAGTCGATCAGGGTCCAGCCTCGTTCCAGACGGCGGCGGCGGATTACGGCTCCGAAACGGGCAGCGTGGACGGTTGCTTGCTGGCGGCGCGGCATGCGTTGAAGAATAGCGTTTTTTGCGTGCGCGCGTGAGCCATGGACACGCGCAGGTGTCCATGGCAAGCGTTCAGATCACGATCGCAGAGCCTTTTGTGTCCATGGCTCGCGGCCTTGCGTGAAATTGGCAATTGGTGGTGGCCAAGGCAATGAATTAAATTAGCCATGGACACAGATAAATGTCCATGGCTAATATGCACGGTCGCTTTTGACACGATTTTGTGGCCATGGCTCGCGCGGAAGGCTCGGGATGGCTATCGCATTGGGTGACGAAGCGCCAGCGAGCCGCTGTCGGTCCAGCCGCCGGGCTGGCGGCGCTACGTTCGGTGCACAATGCCGCCGTGCGGCCGACGCCTTACCTCTACGCCCTGCTCGCCCTCCTCGTCATTCCGATCTTTCCCCACTTCGTCTCGCCGAACGAGATGACGCGCTGGGCCACGGCGGCGGCGCTCGTCGAGAACCGCACCTTCGAGATCACGAACCTTCTCCCGCTTCTCGGTGGCAACGCATTCGAAGATGCGTCGGAAGTCGATGGCCACATCTATTCGAACAAGGCACCCGGCGCGGCACTCATCGGCCTTCCCGCCTACGGGCTGGCGCGCATGATCGCCGGACCGCCCTTGGCGGCAACGATGCGGACGACCGCGAATGCCATGCGCCTGCTCGCTGCGACGGTTCCACTCCTGCTCCTGGTCTGGACCATGAGGCGCACCGCGAAGCGGCTGGGCGCCCCAGACGAGCGGATCGATCTGAGCGTACTGGCTCTCCTCTTCGCCACGCCCCTCTTCGCCTACGGCCTGCTCAACTTCTCCCACGCACTGACGGCGGCGGCGCTGTTCGGCGCGTGGGCCTTGATCTTCGCCGACCGTCATGACTACGCCGCCGGCGCGCTGATCGGGCTGGCCACGATCTCCGAGTATCCATGCGCGATCGCGGGCGTCGTGCTCATCGCCTGCGCGTGGCGGCGTGCGCCGCGGATCATCGCCGGTGGCATTCCGTTCGCCCTCGGATTGGGCATCTACAACAAGCTGCTCTTCGGCAGCATCTTCGCGCTCTCCTCCGGCAACGAGCGGAACGCGCAATTCCGATCGATGGCGAAGGAGGGGTTATTCGGTATCGGCCTCCCCGACCCGATGACGTTGATCAGATTGCTGTTCGATCCATCGCGCGGCCTTTTCGTCTTCGCGCCGATTCTGCTCGTGGCGCTGATCGCGCTTCCCCGCGCGCGCAAAGCGCTGACCACCGAGGGCTTTCTGGCGCTCGTGCTGGTGCCGATCGCGTTGATCATCTTCTATTCGGGATATCCCAACTGGCACGGCGGCTGGAGCGTCGGGCCGCGCTATCTCGTGCCCGCGATTCCGTTCCTGCTCTTCCCATTGATCTTCGGTGTCGCCTCGATCATCGAATGGATCGCCCTCGGCGCGTCGGTCGCGGCAGTCGTTCCGCTGTCGCTGACCTTCCCGTTCCCCGACCGCAGCTTCGCCGCGCCGTGGTCGACGATCGCGCTGCCGCTTCTGCGCGACGGACTCGTCGCTCCGAATCTCTTCCATCTCGTGGCGCGGCCGCTTGCCATCGCCATTCCGTTCGCCATCGTCGCCGCCGCAATCGTGATGACGGCGAAACGCAATGCCTTGTGGGTTGCCTTGGGCGTGATCCTCATGTTCGCCCTCGGCGCGCTGGCTCCAACGCCGTCGCTCACCACGCGCCTGCGGATCGGCTACATCGAGGAGGTCTACTTCGAGCAGCCGGGCGCAATGTCGCGCGCTGTCGGAGGGCTGCCGCTGCCGCCGCGGGCGATCGCACGCGCGCAGCACGAAGAGACGCTGCCGCCTACGTCGTGGCCGTTCTGATCGTGGCGCGCGCAACCGGATCGCGGAAGATGCGGTGCGACCAGATGCGCTTCTTGTGCAGCTTGTAGAGCACCATCGTCTTCAGAATCTCCAGCCCGTACCGCGTCGAGCGCCAGAAGCCGATCTGCGAGGCCTCATCGAAGTAGCGCGTCGAGATCGGTACCTCGCGGATGCGCATCCCCTTGGCCACGCCCTGGGCGATGATCTCGGTGTCGAAGACAAAGTCGTCCGAGTTCGCCTCGAAGTTGATGGCATCGAGATAGCGTTTCGAATACGCGCGGAAACCGGAGTGATATTCGGAGAGGAAGATATAGAACGTGGCGTTCTCCACCATCGTCAGGAAGAGATTGGCCAGGTACTTCCACTTCGGCATGCCCCCTTCCATCGGGCGCCCGCCGAGCATGCGCGATCCGAAGACCGCCTCGCATTCGCCGCGCAGCAGCGGCTGCACCAGCTGCGGGATGATCTTCGGGTCGTACTGATGGTCGGGATGGACCATGACCATGATCTCGCCGCCCATCTCGTCCATGGCCGTGCGGTAACAGGTCTTCTGGTTGCCGCCGTAGCCGCGATTCTGCTCGTGGACGATGACGCGCATCGGCAGCTGGCGGGCCAGTTCCACGGTCTTGTCGCGCGAGCGGTCGTCGACCAGCAGGATCTCGTCGACCCACTCCTGCGGGATGTCATCGAAGGTCGCCTGCAACGTCTTTTCGGCGTTGTACGCGGGCAAAACCGCGACGACTTTTTTCTCGTGATGCGGCATGGGCGGGCGAGGATAGCACAGCGCAAATAAGTGCCTGAATCCGAGTCGACTACAATCGCGCGCCGTGAATGACGCCACACTTGCGCCGGTCAGCCGTCGCACTGACCTGCTCGCGCTCGGCCTCCTCTTTCTGATCGCCACCCTCTCCTTCGCCGACATCCTCTTCGGCGTCAACCAGCTCTACATGCGCGACATGACGCGCTACTACTACCCGACCAAACAGATTCTTCGCGAGGTCGTGCAGCACGGCGAGTTTCCTTACTGGAACCGCTACTTTTCCGCCGGCCAGCCGATCGCCGCCAATCCGGAGCACGAGGTCTTCTATCCGCTGACCTGGTTGATCCTGCTGCCCAGCTACGACCTCGGATACCGGCTGCACGTCCTCATCCATCTCTACATCGGCCTTCTCGGCATGTACGCCTTGCTGCGATCGATGGAGCTTCGCCCGCCCGCGGCCTGGTTCGGCGCGCTGTCGTTCGGACTGGGCGGGCTCTATCTGTCGTACGTCAACCTCCTGCCGATTCTCTTCTGCGCGGCCTGGCTTCCGCTGACGTGTCTCTTCGTCCGCCGATTTCTCTTGCGAAAGAACATTCGCGACTTCGCCGCCGCGGGATTGTTTCTCGGACTGCAATTTCTCGTTGCCGAGCCAACCACCGTTGCGCAGACCGGCGTTCTGATCGGGATGTATTCGCTGTACCGAGGCTGGTACAGCCGGCCGCGGGTCTCGAAAATGATCACGCGCGTCCTCTGGATCGCCCTGATCTCGATGACCGGCTTTCTCCTCGGCGCCGCGCAGATTCTGCCGGCGATCGATCACGTTCGCGACTCCGCCCGGTCGCGCCCTTTCGACTTCGATCTCGTCAGCGCCTGGAGCATGCCCTGGCCGAAGTTCGCGGAGCTGATCTATCCCAACGTTCTCGGTCACATCTCCATCGGCAACGTCATGCACTACTGGGGCGGCGGACTCTATCCGGGGATGGGATCGCCGTTTCTTTTCAGTATCTACGCCGGCCTCGCCGTCACCGCGCTGGCCATCGGCGGCGCCTTCGCCCGCCCGCGCGGCGGACGGTTCGTGCTCATCGTCTTCCTCTTTTCGTCGCTCATGGCCATCGGCGGACACACGCCGGTGCTGCGCTGGCTGTACGACGCCGGCATCGCCACCTCGATCCGCTATCCGGAAAAGTTCATCCTGATGGGCGTCTTCGCCCTGATCCTTTTCGCCTCGCAGATGCTCGATCGGATGCTGGCCGGCGACGAGGACGTCCGCAGCGGCGCGCTCGGATTCGCCGCGGCCTCGATGCTCGTCGCCGCGGTCCTGGCCATCGCCGGCTTCACGCCGCTTTACCCGAGGCTTTTCAATCTGCTCAGCAAAGCAACGGACATTGCCTCGCTTCGCAAAGCGTGGAGCATGACCGCCGGCTCGGTGGCCACCGATGCCATCCGGTTATCGACCACCGACTGGATCGTCGCAGCGGTGCGCGGCGGCATCGTCATCGCCCTCCTTCTCACCCTGCGCAAACGGCACATGCGCATCTGGCTTGCCGCGGCGGCGGCATTCGTGACCATCGATCTCGTCTATGTCACGTATGAGCTCAACCCGAGGGAGCCGCGCAGATTCTTCGACTCCCCGCCGGCGGCGAAGACATTGCCGCGCAATCGACAGGACTTCCGCATCTTTCACGAGGCCGACTGGTACGGCACCGAGAAACCGGCGCAGCAGTATTTCTCCACCGGTCCGGCGGTCTACTGGGTCGTCCGCAACGGGCTGTTTCCGATGACGCCGGCCGGATCGGGATTGCGCACCGTCATCGAGCGCGATTACGACAAGACCGCGCTGCTGCCGACCATCGATCTCACCGACTCGGTGTGGGACGTCAAGCGCTCCGGCAAGGGCGACTGGTACAAGCCGTTCATGGCCATGTCCAACGCCTGGTATCGCGCCGTCTACCGCGACTTCGAGACCGAGAAGAAGCGCAATCGCGGCAACTTCCTGGAGTCGCTCCCGGTGGCCTTCGAGGAAGGGCCGCACTATCCGCGGTACTACTTTGCCGACCAGGTGCTGACCATTCGCGACCGCGCCGACTTCGTCAAGCAGCTGACCACGTCCAGCTTCAGCAGCGCCGTCGCCTTCGTCCAGCGGCCGTCGTTCGTTCCCGCCGCCGGCGTAGTCAAACGCGTCGTCGAGACCGCGAACACCGCCACGCTCGACGTCGAGAGTTTCGGGCAGGGATTCCTGGTCATGAGCGTCACGCCGCACAAATACTGGACCATCCGCATGGATGGCCGGCGCGTGCCCGCCATCGTCACCAACATCGCCTACCAGGGCATCATCGTCACGCCGGGAAAGCACCACATCGAAATGAGCTACCGCAACGAACTGGTGCGCGTCGGGCTTCTGATCACGCTCGTGACCGGCGCAATCCTCCTCGGCATCCTGCTCGTCTACCGCCCGTCGCTTTCGGTGGCGGCGCCGGCCTACGAGGAGCCCGTTCATGTCGTGGCCGATGCGGATGGAACGCATCTCGAGGCCGCCGCGCCCGAGCCTGTCGATGAGAATCGGGCCATGGACGCGGACGAGGTCCCGCCGGCCTGACGCTCATGCGACGCTGGATCCTGCCACTGGTGCTGCTCCTCGCCGGCGGCGCGTTCATCGCGGCGCTCCGGTTCTACAACGCGCGCAGCAAGCAGGAGCTGGAGTCACAGCTCTGGATTCCGAAGCCGGCCACGATCACGCCCGCGGTCGCGCTTCTGCAGCAGTACGTGCGCATCGACACCTCGAATCCGCCCGGCAACGAGCTCGCCGGCGCGCGATTCCTGGCCGGCATCCTGGAGAAGAACGGCGTCCGCGCGGAGATCATCGAGTCGGCTCCCGGCCGGGCCAGCGTCTACGCGCGCATCGCCGGCAGGCAGCACGGCAACGGCCTGCTGCTCCTCAATCACATCGACGTCGTTCCGGCCACGAAGAACGGCTGGACGCGGCCGCCGTTCGCCGGCGAGGTCTTTCTGAACCAGCTCTACGGCAGGGGCGCTCTCGACATGAAAGGGATCGCCATCTGCGAGCTTCTCGCGTTCGCGGAGATCGCGCGTACGCACCGCACGCCGGAGCGCGACGTCGTCTTCCTGGCCACGCCGGACGAAGAGAGCGGCGGGAGCAAAGGCGTGGCCTGGCTGCTCGAACACCGGCCTGACCTCTTCGAGGGCATCCGCTACGCCATCAACGAGGGCGGCATCACCGAGACCACGCGCGAGCACATCACCTACTTCGGCATCGAGATCGGCACGAAGATGACGGTCAAGCTGCGGCTTCGCGCGCACGATCGCGCGTCGATGCAGGCGCTGCGGATCGCGCTCGAGCCGTTCATGAACCCGGTCGATCCCGAGCGCGTGCTGCCGGAGGTGCGCGAGTTTCTCCACGATCTGGCGCCGCTGCGCATCGAGCAGGGCGCTCTTCTCGACGACATTCCGCGCACGATCGAGGCCAGCAAGTTCTGGCTCCTTCCGAGCGGCTATTGCGAGTTGATGCAGAACGTGGTCTGGGCGGCCAAGATTGAATCGGACCCGCGGGGCGCCACGATGCAGGTCAATCTCTTCAACCTGCCGGACGAAAACCCCGAGGTCCGCATCGCCTGGCTGCGCCGCTTCGCTGAGCGCTACGGCGTAACGGTCGATGCCGTGCTCGAAAGCTCCGGACCGGCGCCGCTCAGCTCGCGCCACACCCCGATGTTCGCGCTCATCGCCAGCGAAGCGGCGCGGCAATACCCCGGCACACGCACCGGCAGTGAAGTGCTCGTGGCGTCGAGCAACGACTCGCGTTACCTCCGCGCCCGCGGAATCGCGGCCTACGGAGTGATGCCCTTCCTCACCGATTGGTACCAGACCCAGGGCATCCACTCGATCGATGAGCGGGTTCGGATCGACTGGTTCAACGGAGGGTTGGCGCTCATGCAACGCATCACGAACCGCTTCGCATTCGAGTCCGGTGCCCCCGCGAAGCCATGACACAATTTGTCAGAGAAACCCCGCAAAAACCGTCAAAGAGGGGTGGATGCTTGGCTGATCCAGGCACATAACCCTCTCTGTTGCAGCAGGTTACGCAAACGAGGCGATCGGCATCTGGCTTGCGGTAGCGCACCCCATTAGGAGGGTTCATATGATTAAAAGGAACCAGAAGGGCTTCACTCTCATCGAGCTGCTGATCGTCGTCGCGATCATCGGCATTCTCGCAGCAATCGCCATCCCCAACCTGCTGACCGCAATGCAGCGCGCCAAGCAGAAACGGACCATGGCCGACATGCGCACGATCGCTACGGCGTGGGAAGCGCGCGCAACGGACGTCAACCACTACAACGCCGCGGGTGCGGTCACTCTCCCGGCGGTTACGCTTCCGGGCGGCACGATGACCACCATCCTCTCGCCGACCTACATCAAGTCACTCCCGCCGAAGGATGGCTGGGGCAATGACTGGAAGTATCTTTCGGATCAGGCCCTCGGCGGAGCGGTTGCGGCGCAGCAGTACGCCATCATCTCGTTCGGCCGCGACGGCAAGGTCGAAGGTGGATGGGCAGGCGCGTCGACGACGAACTTCGATTGCGACATCATCTACTCGCAGGGCGGCTTCCTGCAGTACCCGGAAGGCGTCCAGCAGCAGTAATCGCTTCCGATCAGGTTTTGAAAAGGGCGCCTTCGGGCGTCCTTTTTTTTGGCGTTCCGCGCCGTATAGCCGCATGCGCTAGACTTCGTTCCTTCATCCCGAAAAACAAGAACGAAGGAGAGCCTCGTGGCGAAGAAGACTCCTGTCAAATCGTCATCCAAATCCGGCGCCGGCTCGGCGGACGATCAGCGAATCGTGAAGGCGGCCATCTATCCGCCGATCGGAATCGGCCGCGTCGGCAACAGCCAGAACGATTTCTATCTCGGTCCCGAGGTCCCCGATCCCCTCCCGCAGCCTCCCGGTTTTTATCGCGACGCCAAAGGCGCCCTGAAACGCGAGGCGGCGCGCTTTCGCATCTACGGGCTCGACGCCGGCGGCGTGGCCGTCCGCGAGCTGACCGCGGACGATGCGAAGATCGAGTGGCAGGTTCATCTCGCCAACAAGAAATCCGCCTGGTATCAGTTTCAGCTGGCGCTGGACATCCCCGAAGCGGCCGACGCGCCACCGACGCTGCTGCGGAACGGCACGGTCTCCGATCGCGCAGCGCTGATGATCGATCCTGGCCCGCGCAAGATCAGCGGGAAGAAACAGAGCGGGAAGAAGTACGCCTTCGACAGCGGCAAGTTCATGGGAACGACCGTCTACCTCGGCGAGCTGCGCACCGACGATGCCGGCCGCCTGATCGTTCTCGGCGGCCGCGGCGTCTCCGCGTCGTACGACAAGAGCAAGGCCATCACCTTCGCCAACAACGAGGCCTGGCACGACGACGTCTCCGACGGGCCGGTGACCGCAACGGTGACGTTCAGGGGACAGAAACTGGCGGTCGATCCCGCCTGGATGATCGTCGCTCCCCCGAACTACGGTCCGATGCAGAAGTCCGTGCGCACGATGTGGGATCTGATGCGCGACCTCGCCATCAGCTCGAAGAAACTCCCGCGCCCGGCGCGGCCGTCGTTCGAGAACGACATCCGCCCGCTGTTCGAGCGCCTGTCGCATCTGCAGTGGGTCAACGCCGGCTTCGCCGCCGCGTTCGGATGGAACGCGCCGCAGAACTTCACCGAACCGAAATGGCTGGCGCGTCTCTCCCAACCCGGCGACACCGAGCGCGAGTTGCGAAGAACCATCGCCAACCAGTTCCGCGTCTTCGAGCGCGACTCGTGGGCGCCGACTCCCTGGGCTTGGCTGTACGGCGACGCCATGAACATCCCGCCGGCGCAGACGCCGCGGCAGAACGCCGCGATCAGCGACACGCAGCTGCGCTTCCTCCAGCAGTGGGCCGACGGCGACTTCGACGCCGATTACGATCCAAATCCCAAGCCGCCGCGCCGCATCGAAGACGTCCCGCTCGCCGATCAGCCGGACACTCTGACGAAAGCGGCGCTCGAGTTCTGCCTCGCCGACGCCTTCCATCCCGGCTGCGAGATGACCTGGCCGGTGCGCGCCAAGTCGATGTACATGGCGCCGTACCGGTTCCTCCACGCCCCCGCGGGATGGATCGAGCCCGAATACGCGCCGCCGATCGGTGGCGCGCTGACCCTGCCGAACGGCCCGCTGGCCGGCCAGGTGCCGGGCGGCGTGACGCGATGGATGGCCGTCCCCTGGCAGACCGATACCGCCAGCTGCCGTTCCGGCTACGTGCCCGCGTACGATCCCTACGTCCCCACCTTCTGGCCGGCGCGCGTGCCGAACCAGGTTCTCAGCGAGGCGAATTACAAGAAGGTCATGAACGAAGAGCTGCCGCTCGGCGAGCGGCTGGCCGCGTTTGCCGCGCGGTCCCTCTGGATCCTTCCCCTCGGCAACGCCAGCTACACCGATCAGATCAACAACATGATCGATCACTTCGGCGACATGGGCGTCGTCGAAGTCCGCAAGGGTCCGAGCGATCGCAAAAACTTTCCGGCCACGATGGAGGTCGAGCAGCTCGATCCGCGGCATCACAAGCAACGGCTGCTCAAGGCGCTTCAGGTCGGCGCGGCAGAAGCGGCGCCACTCGGTCCCGACCAGGACGTCGATCTGACCGGCATCGAAAAGGTGAATCGCTTCCCGAACGGACTGTCGCAGCGCCGTTGATGCGCCGCGTCGACGTGCTGATTGTCGGAGGAGGGCCAGCCGGTTGCACGGCGGCCCTCAACCTCGCGCCGCTGCGCGACGTGGTCATCGTCGAACGAAACGCCACGCCGTCGCCGCGCATCGGCGAATCGCTCCCCGCCGCCGCACGCCGGCTCTTCCGCGACATGGGCCTGCTCGATCAGTTCCTCGCCGAGGGCCATGCGCCGTGTTACGGGCAGCGAAGCGTGTGGGGCGATTCCCAGCCTCAGGAACGCGACGCTACGCGTGATCCCGACGGTCACGGCTGGCATCTCGATCGCGTCCGCTTCGAGCAGTGGCTGCGCGATGCCGCGATCGTCCGCGGCGCGCAGTTTCTCGCGCCCGCAACGATGACCCATGTCGAACGCGATGGCGACGGCTGGCGCGTCGCGGTTGGGAAGCTGGAGCTGAACGCATCGATGGTCATCGACGCCGCCGGACGCGGCGCTCCCCTCGCCCGCCGCCTCGGCGCACAAACCCGCATCGACGATCGCCTCGTCTGCGGCTGGCTCTACGGCCGCGACGAACGACCGGGCGGCCGCGGCCTGACCTTCGTCGAAGCAACGGAGGACGGCTGGTGGTACAGCGCGCCGATACCGAACGACCGCCGCGTCGTTGCGTTTCATACCGACGCCGATCTCCCTGCTGCGCGCATCGCCCGCGATCGCGATGCCCTCCTTGCCCACACCACCTCGGCATCCGAGCTCGGAGCGCTACTCGCATCCTCCGGCTTCGCCGCCGGCGCCGAGTCCGGCTTCACCACCGCACACAGCGCGACGCTCGATCCCTGCGCCGGCGACGGCTTCCTCGCCGCCGGAGACGCCGCTCTCGCGTTCGATCCCCTCTCGTCCCAGGGCCTCCTCAACGCCCTCTACACCGGCCTCGCCGCCGCCGAGGCCACCGACTCGCATCTCCGCGGCGACGCCAACGCACTCCCCCGCTACCGCGACGCGATCGCCGTCATCGCCGACACGTATCGCCAGCATCTCGCGCTCTGGTACGGCATGGAGCAGCGTTGGCCCGAGGCGGAGTTCTGGAAACGGCGGCACTCGAAGAGGGTCTGACTTGTCATTCCGAGCTGGTTAACGGCATTCTGCCGGTGAAGTGGCAATGACACGGTTCCAACATCGAGAGCCCTTCTCCCCCGCGTTTTTCAGCGGGGGAGAAGGTGCCGAAAGGCGGATGAGGGGGCGGAGCTTGCGCAGACTGCGCAGTCGGGCACCACCCCTCACCCGCACTCCGCTTC